>Ga0210405_10005571_pt1 | contig 11424 bp, 8 predicted proteins | sample IncBWH11MmetaG_FD_155492 | JGI IMG/M metagenome (GOLD analysis project Ga0210405, IMG submission 155492) | Forest soil microbial communities from Barre Woods Harvard Forest LTER site, Petersham, Massachusetts, United States - Inc-BW-H-11-M | ecosystem: Environmental > Terrestrial > Soil >... | reverse complement strand
CTGACCAATCGTGCTGCGCATCAACCCCGCCTTGGCGGCAAACGCCGACTGCGAGGCCACCAACTGCGGAATATGAGCATCCAACATACTCATCGGTTAAATCCTTTCTCTCATCGACTACCGTTGCCGCACAGGAACATTCAGCGGTGATCCCCCTCCCCCTGCGGCGCCTCGGGATCCCAGGTGCCCGGCAACATCGGCATACTCGGCCCTCCACCGAACTCGTCATCGGAAAGCGTAGCCAATCCCGCCGCCTGCGCGCTGCCCTTCGACACTGTTCCGGCAAATCCCAGGTTTCCGGCACCTTGATCCGAGGCCACCGTGGATGCCACTGGCTCACTCGGCGGCCCGCCCCAGTCCGGGTCGACATCGATATTCATGTCCGCGAACTCGTCGCCGTATCCGCGTTGGTTCGTCCGTCGCCGCCGCCGCTGGCGCGTCCGCGCCGAGGCCGCCGTTGCGGCCGCGGCCATTTCGGGCGCCTTGGCGGCACCACGCGATGTCGGCTCCTGAGTTTTGGCGCCGACTCTCATGCCCGATCCGGTCCCGATGCCGGGAGGCGCCACGGCGTAGGGCGGGACAAAACCCGCGCCACCGGCGGCCGGCGGCGGTGTCGGTGCGGCGGGAGTGGCAACGGTGCTCGTCGCGGCCGCGGGCGAAGTGCCCGGGGGCGTGCCAGGTGCGCCGCCGGCAACCCCTATCGCCGCCGTAGGGGCCGTCGCGACGACCGGCAAGACCGGGGGCGGAGCCGGCGCAGGTGCAGGAGCGGCGGTCGGCGGCGGAATGGCGGCCAGTCCGGCCAGTCCGACGGCGCCGACGCCGGCGGGGGCGAGCGCGGGGCTGGCCACCACCGCCAGTAGCAGCGGATTCTGGACCAGGAAGATACCAATTTCTTCGAGGTGGAGCGGCCAGTCGAACAGCTCGGTGCTGAACAGGTACTGAAAAGCCTCCACCGGATTTTGCGTCAGGTATGTGCCGAACTGTTGAAAATCCTCAAAAACTTCGAGGGCTCGGACAACCCAATAGATCGGTTGGCTGGGGTCCGCATAGGAGTCGTAGGTGGCTCCGTTGACGGTGCCGAGGGAAGGGTTCCAGTTCACCCCGAAGTTTTGGAGGAAGTTCGAGAGGTAGTCATCGAAGAAGTAATCGAGCCTCGGGGAGTGGGCTGTCAGGGTGTTTCCTATACCGAACTGTTTCAAGAACTGCTGGAGCGCCGGCGGGATCCCCAGCGGGTTGTCGCCGGACAGCGTGGGCAGCGAGGAAGCCGGGGTTTGCGCGTTGGATTTCTGGATCGTCGGCGCCGGGTCGGTTGGCGGCGTCGCCGCCACCGCCGTGCTGGCGACCGCTTGATAGGTGCTCATCGTGGTGGCGGCCTGAATCCACATCCGCACATAGTCGGCCTCGTTGACCGCGATCGGGATGGTGTTGATCCCAAAGAAATTCGTCGCCAGCAACACCCCGTGAACCATGTGGTTCGCGGCCAACTCCGGCAGCGTCGGCATCACGGCCAACGCCGCGGTGTAAGCAGTGGCCGCGGTCTCGTGTTGGGCGGCCGCTGATGCACTGTCGGCGCTGGCCCGCATCAACCACGCCAGGTACGGCACAAACGCGGCCACAAACGACTCTGCGCTCGGCCCCTGCCAGGCGCCCGCCTGTACGTTCGCCAACACTGCGCTGAGTTCCTCAGCCACCGAAGAGTATTCGGCGCTCAACGAATTCCACGCACCGGCCGCCGCCAGTAGCGACCCGGGCCCGGGACCGCTGCTCAACAACGCCGAATGCACCTCCGGCGGTGCGGCCATCCAGATGGGCGCGGTCATACTCAGCCGTGGACGCCGAGATACGACGATGCGGCCGCGCCATCGCCCGCGGCGTAGCTGGCACCGGATTCACCGACGCCGATGCCGGAGCGACCCAGCTCCGCTACACCTTGGGCCGCCGCCACCGCATGCTCGCCGCCGCGCATGCTGAATGCGCCAGCGGTTTGTAGCGACACCGGATCGGCGGCGGGAGGCACCACGGCCGTGATCACCGGGGCTGCACCTGCGTGCGCCGCCGCCAGCCGTGCGGTCAGCGCTTCGATATTCGCACTTGCAGCCGCAAGACCTTCGGGAACTACGCGCAACGTCATGACAACCACTCCTCGGTAATGGGCCGATTAGCCGAGATGAACATGATTTTCATTTACACTAATACCACATGAGCGCGGGTTTAGAAACTTCTGACGGTCGGCGGCGCGGCGAGCGTCGACATTCCTTGTCAGCGGTCCTATGCGAGCGACGCGAGCGCGCGATAGCCGGGCTCAGCGAAGCGCTGAGCGGCCTCCCGCATCGCCTCGGTCACCGGTCGATCGTCCGGCCCAGCCTCGGAAAAGGGCCGCAGCGCTGGATCTTTGGAGTAGAACTGGGACTGCTCGGTCATGCGTTCAATTGCCGCAGCATCGATCTTGAGGCCGAAATGCGGCGCTACGCGCCGCCACACCGCGCCGGGCAGATCGGCCTGGTCGATGCACAGGCGCCGCCGCGGATCGGTCGCGGCCGACCACAGCATCGCGCCGAGCGCGCGTGCGGTGAACTCGGGTCGCGTCATGGCCTGGACCGCGGCCGGATCGAGCCCGAAGCGCCGCGAGGCCTGCGGGGGCGCTGCCTGCTGTCCCAGCCAGCCCGGTGGATTGGCCAGCAGCGAAGCCACGACGTGCACCGGCTCGCGCTGGACCCAGACCCACGGCGTTTCGGGAAACGCGGCGGCCAGGATTTCGCGGCGGCGGATGTTCCAGCTGGTGCACTTGAGTACCAGGTAGCGCTCGTCGCCGTGCCGGCATCGGCCCAGCGCCCGCACCACAAGCCGCACCAACCGGACCAGCGTGGCCCCGTCGACACGATCGGGGTCGAGCCCGAGAAGGGCGTTGAGCGGCGCCGGCTCGGCGACGACGATCACGCCCGGAAGCGTGCCCAGCAGTCGGGACACCAGCGTGGACCCGCACCGCGAGAGGTGAAAGATCATGCCCGCCGGATCGAGCGACGGCTCGCTATCGAGAGCAACGAGCGCATCGAGTCCGGTCCTGACCAGCGGCCTGGCGTGCGGGCCGGTGGCCCAGCGGACGACGGTCTGATCGAAAAACGGTTCGACGAAGCGTTCCGCCGACAGATCGGCCCAGTCGACCGCCGGCGCGGGCCCGGAAAGGTCGAACCCGATTGGCGTCCATCGGGCGAGGTCAGCAATCTCCATCACTCGTCGGGCAGCCGGACCAGGAATCCCGTCACGATCAGGGTTCGGGCCAGCTCGGTCTGTTCCGCCGCAGACAACCCGGGCAGGTCGCAAATCCGAAACGGCTCAGTACTTTTCGAGAGGAACAGCACCGCGGGCTTGTGGTCGGGACCGGCGTTTATCGTCAGTTGGGCAAAGTGCAGTGCGACGCCGCCGGGAACGTCGGTCACCCGCGAATACAGCGGTTGGTACTTCACCACCAGTGTTTGTCCGTCGATTCCGACGGCGTTCGAGATCGCCTGTCCGACTGGTGGGCATCGGCCGCGCTTGACCAGGTCCTCCTCCAACGTACCGAGACCTTCCGCAATGACGCTCGGTTCTTCGAGGGCTTTGACGATGTCGCGCACAAGGACGCTCAAGCTCGCGCGTACGTCCGCATCATCGAGGTGCCGCGGCGGCAGCTGGGTGTGGACGCGGTCATCCCGAAAACTCAGCGAATAAAGTGCCCGGGTAACAAGCGCGAGCAGGGTGGGCGCGTGGATGCCGACGGTCAAGTGGACGGATGGCTCCGAGGTTGCTTCGGCCGCATGAACTCGGCCGCGTGGCAGGTACAGCACGTCACCGACCTCTAGGCGCACGTCGGTCGGTATCGGAAGACCGGCCTGATCAACCGGCTCCTGGCGACGCATCTCGTGCGGCGGTACATCAGCGCCGTTGTACAAATGCCAGATCTTGGATCCCTGAATCTGCAGGATCAACACGTCGTGCTCGTCGTAGTGGGCGACGAAGCCTTGTGATCCGGGTGGCGTGACGTAGGCATTGACCTTGGTCGCGTAGTTCAGTTCGACCTCGATGGAGTGCGTCAGTGAGGCAATCGCGCGCACGTACTGCTCAACGCAATCCAGGACGACCGTGTAGCCATCGGCAAAGTCGTTGCGGACGCGGACAAGATCGAGACTGCCATCAGCAAGCCGGTAGGCGTCAGAGCCGTGTTTCTCGTGCCCCCGTACGAAGCGCACCGCCGACGGCTCGCGCCGAAACAACTCCAAGAGCTGCTCAACCGCCGACGGCCCGTCCAGGAGGCCGTCGAAGTAGCCCGCGCACCCTCGCTTGACGTGGTGGTGGGTCGCCCCCCATATTTCGTCGAGAAAGGTCTCGACCGGCAGAGGTTGAAGCAACCAGGCCAGTGAAAACTCGATGTTAACGCCCGATAAGCGTTGCTGCGTCAACCGTGCTCTCCGCCTTCTCCCGCTTCGCCGCCCTGCTCTGGATTCCAGGTGCCAGGCACCATCGGCATCGTAGGGCCCCCGCCGAACTCATCACCGGCGAGCGTGGTCAAGCCCGCCGCCTCCGCGACTGTCTCCTTGCTTACCGTCCCGGCGAACCCCAGATTCCCGGCACCTCGATCGGAGGCCACAGTGGACACGACCGGCTCATCCGGTGGCGCGCCCCAGTCTGGGTCGACCTCGACATTCATATACATAAACTCGTGGCCGTACCCGCGCAGCTTCGCGCGCCGGCGTCGGCGCGCCCGGGCCTGCTCCCGAGCGGCCGCCGCGGCCGCCGCCGCGGCGCTATCGGACTCCGGCGCCTTCCGTTTGGAGCTGGAGCTGGCGCTAGCGCTCATCCCGGAGCCCAACCCGATGCCGGGAGGGCCCACCACGTAAGGAGGGACAAAACCCGCGCCGCCGGCGGCCGGCGCCGCTGCCGGCGGCGGCGCGGAACTGGCCACTGTGCTCGTCGCGGGCGCGGGCGAGGGTGCTGGGGCCGTCGCAGGGGCCGCGGCGGCCGCGGCGGGAGTCGGGGCCATCCCGGCGGCTGGCAACGCCTCGGAAGGAGCCGGTGCCGCCTCAGGGATCGCGCCCGCGGGTTGAGCGAGGCCAGCCAGCCCTGCAAATCCGCCGAAGCCGCCAACGGCTCCGAGGTTAGCGGCCGCCAAGCCAACCGCGGCCGCCGTCAATTCCGGTTGGAACGCGTTGATGAACTCGCCCACGTGGGTGGTCTCGTCGGCGATAAGGCCCCCAATGTCGCTCTGCAGCTGTGCTATCCCCTGGGACGGATTTGTCAGGATTTCGGAAAAATCCCGCCCGAGAGTGTCGGTAATTTCGAGGACTCGATTTTCCCACCAGGACAGCTGGTATGGGTTTCCGCTGTCATTGTCGACGATGGGTAGGGTGCCGGAACTGCTGCTGCTGCTGTTGGTGCTGTTGGATTTCTGGATTTGGGGCGCCGGGGTGGTTTGGGGCGTCGACGCCACCGCAGTGCTAGAGACCGCCTGATAGGTGGTCATTGTGGTGGCGGCCTGAACCCACATCCGCACATAGTCGGCCTCGTTAAGCGCGATCGGAATCGTGTTGATTCCAAAGAAATTCGTCGCCACCAACACCGCATGAATCGCGTGGTTGGCGGCCAACTCGGCCAGTGTCGGCATCGCGGCGAACGCGGTGGCATAGGCCGCCGCCACAGTCTCGTGCTGGGCGGCCGCGGCCGCACTATTCGCGCTGGCCTGCATCAACCACGCGATAAAGGGCACATTCGCGGCCACATACGACTCCGCGCTGGGTCCCTCCCACGCGCCGGCCTGCACCGACGCCACCGTGGCGCTGAGTTCTTCTGCCACCGAGGCGTATTCGGTACTCAATGAGTTCCACCCCCCCGCCGCAGCCAACAACGACCCCGGCCCTGGACCGCTGCTGAGTAGCGCCGAATGCACCTCCGGCGGAAAAGCCATCCACACCGGCGCCGTCATCGGCCGCCCGCACCCGTGGCGGCCGAGCCGTCGCAAACCAGCGGTGAGATCACCACAGGCACTCCTGCCGACTAGGGGTTGACGACGGCATTCAATACGACGCTGTGTCGTAGGGCAAGACCCGATTGGGGTATGGGGTATGGGCCGGTCGAGGACGCCGCTAACGCGGTCAGACGCGCAGCAGCGTCGGCAGCGCCATTGCCGAATCGAGCGCCAACGCGCAGAACACCACCGCCAGGTAGTTGTTCGACTGCAAGAACAGCCGCAGCGGCTTGACCGGCTCGCCGCGGCGCACACCCGCGTAAAGCTGGTGCGCCATCGCCAAGAACCACGCCCCGGCCACCACCGCGACCGCGGTATATAGCCATCCGGCCGTCAGCGCCAGCACCAGCGTCGCGGCCACCGTCAGCCAGGTGTAAATCAGGATCTGCTTGGTGACCTGGCGCTCGGTCGCGACGGCCGGCAGCATCGGCACGCCGGCGGCTTTGTAGTCCTCCTTGTACCGCATGGCCAATGCCCAGGTATGCGGCGGCGTCCAGAAGAAGATGATCGCGAACATCACCAGCGCCGGCCAACCGATGGTGCCGGTGACGGCCGACCAGGCGATCATCACCGGCATGCAGCCGGCCGCCCCGCCCCAGACCACGTTCTGCGAGGTGCGGCGCTTGAGCAACAGGGTGTAGACGAACACGTAGAACGCGATGGTGGCCACCGCCAGCAACCCCGACAGCAGGTTCGTTGTCCACCACAACCAGAAGAACGAAGCGACACTCAACACCAGCCCGAACACCAGGGCGTTCCGGGTGGGCACGGCCTCGCGCGCCAGCGGCCGTCGGGCGGTCCGCCTCATCAGCTTGTCGATGTCGGCGTCGGCCACACAGTTGAGCGTGTTGGCGCCCCCGGCGGCCAGTATCCCGCCGATCAGGGTATTGAGGATCAGCAGCGGGTTCACCGTGCCGCGGTCGGCCAGCAACATCGCCGGGATCGCGGTGACCAGCAACAGCTCAATGACCCGCGGCTTGGTTAGCGCCAAATAAGCCAACAAAGTCGTGCTGACTCGACTCGGCGCAACGCGCTCGCGAATGCTCACGCAATAACTCCTTGGATCGCAGCAGCGCGCAGCTTCTACTACAGAGGATGGTAGACCGCTTGCACGCACCGCTCGCAGTGCAGGGTCGACTCACAACAATTTGCCCGGAGTTCATGTGCTTCTGGACCTGCATCGACGTAGGTTCCCGCACTAGGGTGGGGATCAATCACGTTGTCGACCCGAGGACCACATCTGTGACCACACTCCAAGACATCTCGACCCTCACCCAACCGCACCATCCCGACGACTGGGCCGAGATCGATTCGGCCGCAGTGGACACCGTCCGGGTGCTGGCCGCCGACGCGGTCCAGAAAGTCGGCAACGGCCATCCCGGGACGGCGATGAGCCTGGCTCCACTGGCCTACACCCTGTTCCAACGGGTGATGCGGCACGATCCCAGCGACACCAGCTGGCTCGGCCGCGACCGGTTCGTGCTGTCGGCCGGGCACAGCAGCCTGACCCTCTACATCCAGCTCTACCTGGGCGGTTTCGGTCTGGAGCTCTCGGATATCGAATCGCTGCGCACCTGGGGATCGAAAACTCCCGGACACCCGGAATTCCGGCACACCAGGGGCGTGGAAGTCACCACCGGTCCGCTCGGCCAAGGCCTGGCGTCGGCGGTGGGGATGGCGATGGCGTCGCGTTATGAACGCGGCCTGTTCGATCCGGATGCCGCCCCGGGGACCAGCCCGTTCGACCACCACATCTACGTGATCGCCTCCGACGGCGATATGGAGGAAGGCGTGACCTCCGAGGCGTCGTCGCTGGCTGCGGTCCAGGAACTGGGCAACCTGATCGTGTTCTACGACCACAACCAGATCTCCATCGAGGACGACACCAACATCGCGCTCTGTGAGGACACCGCTGCCCGGTATGAGGCCTACGGCTGGCACGTGCAGCGCGTCGAGGGTGGCGAGAACGTGGTCGGCATCGAGGAGGCCATCGCCAATGCCAAGGCCGCCACCGACCGGCCGTCGTTCATCTCGCTGCGCACGATCATCGGCTATCCGGCGCCCAATGCGATGAACACCGGGAAGGCGCACGGCTCAGCTCTCGGCGACGAAGAGGTGGCGGCCACCAAGAAAATTCTCGGATTCGATCCCGACAAGAAGTTCGAGGTCCGTGAGGACGTCCTTACGCACACCCGGGGGCTGGTGGCCCGCGGCAAACAGGCCCACGACCGCTGGCAACCGGAGTTCGAGGCGTGGGCGCAACGCGAACCCGAGCGCAAAGCGCTGTTGGACCGGTTGACCGCGCAGCAGTTGCCCGATGGCTGGGACGCAGACATACCGCACTGGGAACCGGGATCCAAGGCATTGGCCACCCGCGCTGCGTCTGGAGCGGTGCTGTCCGCGGTAGGACCGAAGCTGCCCGAGTTGTGGGGTGGCTCGGCCGACCTGGCTGGTAGCAACGACACCACCATGAAGGGCGCCGACTCCTTTGGCCCACCGTCGATTTCGACCAGGGAGTACACCGCCCACTGGTACGGCCGCACCCTGCATTTCGGTATTCGCGAACACGCCATGGGCGCCATCTTGTCCGGCATCGTGCTGCACGGCCCCACCCGCGCCTACGGTGGCACCTTCCTCCAGTTCTCCGACTACATGCGCCCTGCGGTGCGGCTGGCGTCGCTGATGGATATCGACACCATCTACGTGTGGACGCACGATTCGATCGGGCTCGGCGAAGACGGCCCCACTCACCAGCCGATCGAGCACCTTTCGGCGCTTCGCGCGATCCCACACCTGTCGGTGGTGCGTCCCGCCGACGCCAATGAAACCGCGTACGCCTGGCGCACGGTCTTGGCGCGCGGCAACGGCAGCGGTCCGGTGGGCCTCATCCTGACCCGTCAAGGCCTGCCGGTGCTGGAGGGGACCAACGCCGAGGGTGTGGCCAAGGGCGGATACATCCTGGGCGATGACGGCGGCGAAAAACCAGACGTCGTTTTGATCGCCACCGGCTCCGAGGTCCAGCTGGCCGTCGAGGCGCAAAAGCTGTTGGCGGACAAGGACATTGTCGCGCGAGTCGTGTCGATGCCGTGCGTCGAATGGTTCGAGTCGCAACCGTACGAATACCGTGACAGCGTGCTGCCGCCGTCGGTGTCGGCCCGCGTCGCCGTCGAGGCCGGCATCGCACAGTGTTGGCACAAGCTGGTCGGCGATACCGGCGAGATCGTGTCGATCGAGCACTACGGGGCATCCGCCGACGCCAAGACCTTGTTCCGTGAGTACGGGTTCACCCCGGAAGCCGTAGTCGACGCCGCCGAACGAACACTGGATAACTAGAAGAAGGAAATTCGATGACTCAGAATCCCAACCTCGCCGCGCTCAGCGCCGCGGGCGTATCCGTGTGGCTGGACGACCTGTCCCGGCAGCGCTTGCAGTCCGGCAACCTACAAGAACTCATCGACACCAAGAGCGTCGTCGGTGTCACCACCAACCCGTCGATCTTCCAGAAGGCGCTGGCCGAGGGCGATGCCTATGCCGGCCAAGTGGCCGAGCTGGCCGAACGCGGTGCCGACGTGGACGCCACCATCCGCACCGTCACCACCGACGATGTCCGCAACGGCTGCGACGTGCTGAGGCCGCAGTGGGAGGCCTCCGACGGGGTCGACGGCCGGGTGTCGATCGAGGTCGACCCGCGGCTGGCGCACGAGACGGACAAGACGATCAAGCAGGCCATCGAGTTGTGGAAGATCGTCGACCGGCCGAACCTGTTCATCAAGATCCCGGCCACCAAGGCCGGGCTGCCCGCCATCGCCGCGACCCTGGCGGAAGGGATCTCGGTCAATGTCACGCTGATCTTCTCGGTTGAGCGTCACCGCGAGGTGATGGACGCCTACCTCGATGGGCTGCAAGCGGCCAAGGCAGCCGGACACGATCTGTCCAAGATCCACTCAGTGGCATCGTTTTTCGTCTCACGGGTGGACACCGAGATCGACAAGCGCTTGGAAAAGATCGGCTCGGCTGACGCGCTGGCGTTGCGCGGACAAGCCGGAGTGGCCAACGCCCGGCTGGCGTATGCGGCCTACCAGGAAGTGTTCGTTGGTGGCGACCGCTTCGCGCAGCTCGAGGCCGACGGGGCACGGGTACAGCGGCCGCTGTGGGCGTCGACCGGCGTCAAGAACCCCGACTATTCCGACACGCTCTACGTCACCGAGCTGGTCGCTCCCCACACCGTGAACACCATGCCGGAGCCGACAATTGACGCGGTCGCCGACCACGGTGTCGTCACCGGCGACACGGTCACCGGCACCGCCTCGGCCGCCCAGGAAGTTTTCGACAAGTTGGCGGCGGTCGGGATCGACCTGACCGACGTATTCCTCGTGCTGGAGAACGAAGGCGTGGACAAGTTCGAGGTTTCCTGGAACGAGCTCCTGAAGGAGACCCAGACGCAGCTTCGCTCCGCCGCCAAATGAGCCCGGCCGGCACCCGGGGCAGCGCCGGGCAGTGGCGAAACCCGCTGCGGGACAAGCGCGATAAGCGGCTACCCCGAATCGCCGGGCCGTGCGCCGTGGTGATCTTCGGTGTCACCGGCGACCTGGCCCGCAAAAAGGTGGTGCCGGCCATCTATGACCTGGCCAACCGTGGCTTGCTGCCACCCAACTTTGCCCTGGTCGGGTTCGCCCGCCGAGACTGGAACCACGACGACTTCACCAAGGAGATCTACGACTCCGTCAAGGAGCATTCGCGCACGCCGTTCCGCCAGGCGATCTGGGACAGGCTGGCCGAGGGATGCCGGTTCGTCAAAGGCACCTTCGACGACGACGCCGCATTCGCGCGGCTGGCCGAGACCCTGGACAAGCTCGACGCGGAACGCGGCACCAGCGGCAATCATGCGTTCTACCTGGCAATCCCGCCCAACAGCTTTCCCGCGGTCTGCGAGCAGTTGAGCAAAGCCGGGTTGGCCCGTCCCCAGGACGACTGCTGGAGGCGGGTGGTCATCGAAAAGCCGTTCGGCCACGACCTGGACAGTGCACGCGAGCTCAACCACGTGGTCAACAGTGTGTTCCCCGAGGAATCGGTGTTCCGCATCGACCACTACCTGGGCAAGGAAACGGTGCAGAACATCATGGCGCTGCGGTTCGCCAATCAGTTGTTCGACCCGATCTGGAACGCCCACTACGTCGACCACGTGCAGATCACCATGGCCGAGGACATCGGACTTGGCGGGCGCGCAGGCTATTACGACGGGATCGGCGCTGCCCGCGACGTGATCCAGAACCACCTGATGCAACTCATGGCGTTGACCGCCATGGAAGAGCCGGTGAGTTTTCATCCGTCGGAACTGCAGACCGAGAAGATCAAGGTGCTCTCCGCAACGCAACTCGCAGAGCCGCTCGACGAGACCACGTCTCGGGGCCAGTACAGCGCCGGTT
>Ga0210405_10005570_pt1 | contig 11425 bp, 18 predicted proteins | sample IncBWH11MmetaG_FD_155492 | JGI IMG/M metagenome (GOLD analysis project Ga0210405, IMG submission 155492) | Forest soil microbial communities from Barre Woods Harvard Forest LTER site, Petersham, Massachusetts, United States - Inc-BW-H-11-M | ecosystem: Environmental > Terrestrial > Soil >... | reverse complement strand
CGCTGTTGCCTTCAACAACCAAATCGAGTGGCGCGCGCAGAACGTCGTGGGTGGTCGGTAGTTTTGCGCAGACATACATGCCGCGAAACTTTCCTTGGATCGTCTGCGGGTCGGCATGCGCAGAGCAAACCGACCCAACTGCCAATGCTGTAAGAGCAAAAATCCGGTTGTTTATCATCGCGGTTCCTCGACTCATGAGCTCGCCGACCCAAGGTTCCTGCGCCTTGGCAACGTTTGCCCATGGCCACGGTTCCGGCTTCAAGCGAGATCGAGTTGGTTCCAGCGGGTGTGAAATTGGTTGAAAAGACTGCATTGGCCCTTACCGGGCATTCTGCGACTGCGGTCGAGAGTCTGCTTATGGCCCTTAGCGGACGCGTCGCCGATAGAAAGTCACGGCAGCTTTCGGGGGGTAAAGCGGACGCCACGCCGTTGAAACTCTATGTCCGCTATTGACCCGACTCGGCCTCGAAGTGTGCACGGCAGCAGCTTGCGATATTTCCGCGACGGCCAGCGCTGGAGGCGCGCTCAGCTAAGGCTCGCCACCACCGCCAGGTGCTTGATCTTCTGTTCTTTGAAGGCCTGTAGGAAGGCGTCGTAGTTGCGGAACGAGACGCAGCCGAACGAGTCCCCGTTAGGGCCAAGCATGTAGGTGTGGGCCAAAAAGCCACTGCGGCCGAACACGCGCGACTCGTCCACCGGGATCAGCCGGATCGCTTCCACGCCGTGGAACAAGGTCTCGCGCGGTTTCAGGTCATAGACATTGACCGGCGTGGAGCCTTGCATGCGTTCGTTGGTGTGACTTGGATCGTCGAGCACGCTGCCGCGGCCCGAATGCGCTTCCAGTACGCTACCGTCCGGCAGATAAACCTTGTGGGCGGAGATGTCGTACACCGCGGTCCACTGGTCGTAGCGGCCGGCGATGTTTCCGACCACGCCGGCGTCGTCGGGCGCCGCGTAGGCCAGCGCCACCGGCTTCGGCTTGCCGAACAATTTTTCGAAGAACGAGGTCTTCTCGGTCTCGGCCGTTTCGACGACGCTGTTGGCGGCTGCGGCGGCGTGATTCGATACGTTGCGGATCGCCTGCGCGATGTGGATGGCGCGCGACGGATGCGGCGTGGCGGCGACTGTCGCAGGCGGCAGGTCGGCCGCGGCGGTCGGAGCCTGCGGGTCTATTGCGGCAGCTTGAGATATGGCGGACGCGGTCTCCTGCGCGTCGCCGCCGTCGTCCTGAGGCGTAGCGGTGGCGGCGAAGCGCGCTGCGAAGCTCGCCTCCGTTGCGCCCAACAGGTGCCGCGCGTCCATCAGCGGATCGTAGCCGCGGGCGGCCGCGAGCCGCCGCGCATATTTGGTCAGCGCATCCGACATTTCGGTGTAGGAGTGCGCCTCAGCCGCGGGCTTATCCTGTGGCGTTGCGTCCGACGTAGCGTTGCTGGCGAGCTGCGAGAGGATATAAGCGGTGGCGACACACGCCAGCGCTACGCCGCCGACGAGCCGCCCGCCGAGCGAATCGTTCGGCAAATTTATCGCATCGCTCCGCGCGTAATCGCGGCTTTGCGCGGACTCGTGACGCCACCCCGTGCTGAGAGTCATTCCCCCCGCGAGCCCCAATTCCCTTGCCTGCCGGCATTCCGGCTAGCGCCGGCGCGTCGTGGCTCAGGCATTTCCCCGAACGACAGAAGAGTGCCACGATCCCCGGTGGCAGAACCTTCCGGCGTAGGACCCTAGGCCCTGCGCCCCCAATTTTTGCGAGATCATTAAGGCAGCTTTTTGGTCGGCGCGCCACTGTCCCCCGCCGCCACAAACCTCGATGAAGTCGGAGATTATCGAGCTGGTTCCCGCCCGCCGACATGCCGACTGGCCGCATTTCGGGGGTGACAGTCTGTAATTGCGGCTCTTGCACGCAGGCGCCACGTGATAACGCCACGACGCCAAAGTCTGGGCGGCCTGCTCGATTCAGCGACATCTTGGAATAGGCAGGCTCATAATTTGAGTAGGGCGACCGCTCCCGTTATTGTCGCAGTGTGCATGACCGCAGAGGACGAGGCTCCGTAGGTCCCAGCTTTGTTTGATGTCCACGCGGGGCCGGCGAAGGTTTGCCCCGCGCATTGCGGAACGAATCCGGTATCGTGTCGTTGCTGATGTAGCCGAGCCTTCGCCCATCCCCCCTAAAGGCCCGACTGGAACGGCTCCGGGCGGGTCCCCTCGTTCGGGGCCGAGTACCTATTTCAGCCGAAACTCGATGCCTTCCGACATCAGCACCATCTCACCCGCGGCAGCGCCTTAGGCCGAGCCGCCGTTCAACGCGGTCGTCGACACCGCTTTATTTCGCGGTATACGTCAGCATAGGTTAGCGGTTGGGACAGCCTTGTCTCGTCGAAAGACGCATCCGGTCGCTCATGAAACTCCTTGTGAGTTCGTCCATGAAACCGTGTAACTTCGCCGGCAAGGTTTTCTATCTGATAGTTCGGCCCAACGCCGTCGCCGGTCTCACCGAAGCGAACTGTCCAACCGCCGCTCGCGCTTCTCGTGTTTCTAAGCACGTCCTCGAAATAGTTTTCTTCCCGCACTTTCTCGTAAGCGTGCGTCATTGTGATCTCCCGCCCGCATTGCGCCACATGATAAGCCGTTTTTGGACACCCTGGACCGAGGCATCCGCTAGCCCCGCGCACATCAAAGCTTGCTTACTGGCCGAGGTAACTGGGTCCTTCAGGTTTATCCAACTCGGCCCAGCACTTCCGAATTGATTCGCGAAGGAGCCGCGCCTCTGATTGCATTTCCTCTCGTTCGTCATCGCGGAAATGTGTGTCGTGTTCTACTTCGGCTCGCTGGTGCTCAGCTTCTGAACGTAGTCGAGAACGAACAAGCGAATGGCACAAGATAGGTTGTCGTGCTGGCGTTCCTTGTCGATCTGCGAAACTAGAGCCGACAGGGTTACACTCCGCGCCTCTGCAATCTGCCTGAGAGCCTTCCAGAAAGCATCCTCGATACTGATGCTGGTCTTGTGGCCAGCGATCACGATAGAGCGCTTGACGACACGAGAGGCCTTGGGGCTTTCGACGCTGCTTTCTACGGATTGGATCGACATGGGTGAGAGATGTCCATCTGCGGAAGGAAAAGCGGATACGGCGTAACAACACCCGCCAACGACAAGTAATTCATCCTCGAACGGCCATCGATGCCGAGATCCCTCGAATTGCAACATATTTGTCCTTGTCGCCCCCGCGATAAGGAAACTGACGCTTCCACAGTGCTCCCAGCGGCATATCCGCGGGAGCGGTGGGTCTCACAAACGTCAGCGGTGACTGGTGAGCGGCGGCTTAGGGCCGCTCGTTTCAAGTCGGATGATCTAGCCGAAACCGTCACAAAGCGCATCCGCGCCGCAGCAGGCCGGGTCCGTCATTTCTGCAGGGCGCTCCTGGGGCCCGCACGGCTCCCCAATGGCTCCCCGGTAGGTTTTTGGGGAAACCTTATCCCCTCTGTAAGCCATTGAAATAATTGGTCGGAGCGGCGGGATTCGAACTCGCGACCCCCGGTCCTCCAGGCGGGGGGCTGCACATAGAATTATCAGAGGAGTTTTGCGAACGGTATCGCTTTGGGGTCACCTGCGGTCAGTGGCTTAGGACTGGTTTTGCAAATGGCTCGGGAGGCGACATTCGATGTCCGCCTTCGGAGGCAAAGCGGACGCCACAAGTTGCAGTCGCCGAGGCAGCTTTTGACCCAAAGCGGACATTCGGCAAGCAAAGCTGCTTGTCATCTCGAATAGGTCAAAGTTGCTGTCCTACAGTTTTGCCGAAAGTCCATTCCAAATCCAATCGAAGAAAGGGAACTGGAACCCCAGCTTGTCGTTCCTGGAGAGAGTGTGTTGAGTTGGAGTAACGACGATGACGACTGACGAGTTGTTGAGTGCAATCACGGCCGAGCTATCTGCGATCGGGGCGGCAACTGATTTGGGGCCAATAAGCCAGGAAGGCGAGCGGGTCTCAGCAATTCTAATGATCGACGATCGCCGCTTTTGCCTTAGCCTTGAGCCGAAGCCAGCCGATATGGACGTGTCTGGCTGGCTAAGCGAACATCCGCGAAAGCTCGATCAAGATCAACAGCTACCGCGCGCGTTAGTGTGATCCCTGCACTGTCCTGACGTGCCTGCCGGCCACACGCGCCGTTTGCCGAACTTGTGAAGCTGTCGCCGACAAGCATCGCGGGCGACTCGCGAGAGGAGCGTCGGCAGCGAGTGCTGGGGAATAAAGTAAACCCGCCCGAGGCATTAGGACCGCCCGCGGGCAGTTCGCTACGTAAAATCAGAGTGTGTGTACTCAGGCGACCTACGTGCCGCGCTCGTATCAGCGGTAGGCCGCCGATTCTTTTCCCGGAGACGCTTGAACCAACGAGCAATCCGGCCAGCTTCTTTAATCGTAGCCATCGCCATCCTCCTGAAGTTAGGTCACCTCCAAGTCACCCTAAAACTTACGGCGCGGTAGAGAGGCGCGGGATGATGGACGTCACAGCTTGTCGCTTTGGCTCAGAAGAGCGCGCACGGGCGGCAAGGGCACGACCACCTGGGGGCAGCAACAGTTCTGGTTTCCTGCCATTTCCTGTTGATATGAAGGTCGGAGCGCTTACATAGCCGATTATGTGCGGACGCGTTCGACTTTCCAGCGACTATTCCGAAATCAAGATCAAGCTCGAGTTTGACCTCGACGCGCCACCGCCGAACTTCGAGGCCGATTGGAACAAACCGCCGACGGCGCCGATGCTGCTCGCGATCCGATCGGAGGATGGCAAGCGCATTCCCAAGATGATGCGTTGGGGATTGCTGCCGCAATGGGCGAAGGACGAGAAGCTCTCCTATTCAACGTTCTACGTCCGATCGGAGGACTTCGCGACGAAGCCAGCCTTCCGCGACGCGTGGAAGCGGGGCCAGCGCTGCCTGGTGGTAACCGATGGCTTATGGCTTTTACGAATGGAAGAAGATCACCGTCAAATAAAAGCAGCCCTATGCGATCGCGATGACCGAGGGCATGATGATCTTGGCCGGGTTGTGGTCGCGGTGGAAAGACCCGAAGACAGGCAGTGAGGTTCTGAGCTGCACGATCCCGACATTCGCGCCGAACGACGTTATGGCCGAGCTGCACGATCGCATGCCCGTTATCCTTGCCGAGAGCGATTGGCCGCAGTGGCTGGGCGAGGAGCCGGCGAGCGAAGATGAATTGCTCGCGCTTTTGAAACCGTGCCCGGACGAGGCGCTGAAAATCTGGCCGGTCGACAAGGCCGTCGGCAACGTGAAGAACATCGGACCGCAGTTGGCGATGACGGTCTAATACGCGGGGCGGCATCCGCTTGCCCCGCGTTCGGCTAGTTCAGCAAAGCGCGCGCGATTTCTACGACGGCGTGAACATGTTGGCCGTTTAGGCACGTAAGGTCAAAGGCCGCCATAGCGACCAAACATATCGCCACCACGCGGAACATAAAGTTGCTTTTAGTCCCGCAAATTTAAGTCTTAGCAAACGACCTACAGTTGATGGCGTTAAAGCGCGTCAACCATCGGCTCCGCAGACAATCTCAGTTGTTGCGGCATACGAGACGCCCATTTACCCAGCCCACGGCGATCGAGCAAGCATGGTAAGGAATTGCGTCTTCTTGCGCTGCAGTCATGCCATACGCGTCGGGGGTATTGGAGCGATTTGCGGTCGCGTTGGATGTGTCGGAACTCTGCTGAGCAGTTTGTGCGGACACAATCGAAGTCATTGCTAGAACGGCCGAAGCTGTCAATGCGGCTATGATAGAAGAACGCATGGAACTCTCCTCGCGAAACGAACTCCTTCTCAACTCAAAAGAGATCGGCCAGGTTCCAAGGTGCTAGCTGGCGCCGCTGATGTGGACTCTTACCGAGAAGGATAAACATCGACTTTACTTCGCTCGGTACTCGACCTGATCCACCATCAGCACCATCTGCAGCGCGATTGATACTTGCGTGATGTCGCCGCCGGCCGCGGCCTTCTTCAGCTTGGCCTCGAGCGGAGCTTGTGGTTGCCTATTCCAGGTCGTCGAGATAGCGGAGTGCCATGAAGCGCAAAGCATCTTCACCTGAGACGCCGCGTTGGGCCAATTCGATTATTTGATCGGCAATGGCTAGTGTTGGTGGGCTTTCAACAATCGGAAGCCCCAGCGACCCGCAGACACTCTCTAGCGCATGTGACATTTCGGCAATGGATTGCGTGCCGAAATCGCAACCTCGAAAGAACCGAGTGCTCATCGCGCAATACTCTTCACTCTACGGCGCATAGCTTTGAGACCCGCACCGCCCGACATGATCTGGGGTTGGGGTCGGGCGGCCGGGATCACTGCGGCCGCCGTTAAAATGGCGCGAGAAACGACGTCGCGCACCGATACTAATTCCAGCGTATCACCCCCGACAAGCCCGGCCATGCCGGGCCTTTTAGGTGTGGCCCGACACAAGATGTCCGGTATGCCAGCCGGGCCACAGAGCGGGGCCGGCCGAAGGCTGGAACAGCAGCCGCTCCGCAGGAACAACCCCGAACATCCATTGACGTTCAACCCAGCACCCCCATCAGAAGCGTCATCGACCTGTCGTGCAGGCCGGCCAAAAGTGGCGGCGTGGTGTAACGTCGGCGTAGATTTCCAGTTCTTCAGGAACCAATTCTGGGAGCGGCTGATAGTGAATATCGCATTGTCCGGGTGTTTGCCGCTTTCTACTTGAGATTTCTCAGGCGTCCCATGACAAGGCGCAGGCCGAATGCGCCCTTTGCCGAGCTGGCCAAGCTGCCGCCGACAGGCACTGCGGGCTCAGCTTTGCAAACGGCTTAGGAGGCAACAATCACTGTCCGCTTTCGGGGGTAAAGCAGACATCGCTCTCCGATCGTGCCGCGTCCGCCAATGACCCAAAGCAGACATAGGTTGGTCTACTATTTGTAATACGCCACACCGCAGCCTTCGTGGCCGATACGGGCCTCAATCGATTGCTTCGTTGCAGGCTTTCCCCCCTTAGAAAATTTATAGTCCATAGTAGCGAGGGTGCCTTCCGGTATGCCCTGGAGTGCGTCGTAAGCTCTTTGGCCTATCGGGTCATTGTCAAATGTGAAGGTGCGAACATCCATGCCAATCATGCCGGGACTTGGGAATGCTGTGAATTTGCCGTCTAAAATGTTGAAACAGGAGACATAAAGGTCGCGATCGTGAAACTCCTTGTTGTTCGCATCATTGATTTCCTTAAGCGCCGTGGCCTCATCGCTCTTGAGGGCAGTGATGGCGCGGTCGAGCATCGCTCTTGCTTCATCCGCGGTTCCAAATTGTTGAGCGGTAGCCGAACCAACCCCTATCAGCGCTAGAATCGCGATAGCTGAGGCAGTGAAGGTCTTGGTCATGAGGTTCCCACTTAACGACTAAGCAGCACAATATAAGTCGAATGTAGGTCTGCACGTCCAGGCTACTACTGCGCGCTAAAATGTCATATGTCTGCTATTGCGTCTGCTATTGCCACTTAGCGGACATGGCGCGATGTCCGACTTGCGTCCCCTTGCGAGGGTAAAACGGAACTGACGCTCTCAGTGGGCTGATGCCGTCTGCGGATCGAAGTGAGTTAGCGCTGAGCGGCACGCGGCCGAGACGTTGCTGCGATTAGAAATCAGGCACCCTGCAACACGCTCACGGTCGGGGATAAATTGCCCGCAGATTGTAATGGCATCGTCCATGCAAGCCATCTGGTCGCTGTGCTGGCTAGCCTTGGCGACGCCCGGCGCCGGGTGGCCCGCCAGAACCAGCGCGAGGCCCGTCAGCCCGAATACGATTCCCACTAGTCCAAGCGTAAACCGCGTTCTCACAGGCTCCTCCCGAGGCGTAAGGTAAGCCCGACCACACCCATTAGACGCGCGGGAGGGCAAAAGGTTCACCATACATCTCGGGCCGCCGCCTCACTTCAATGCTGTCGAGACCGACGAGAGCGTAGTGGTGAACCTGGTTCCGACGCCCTTGAGCACGGTAATAATGGCGACGGCGATGCCGGCGGCGATAAGACCTTACTCACCGGACTCGTCTCGCAGAAAATTCTTGATCGTTTGAGACATGCTCCAGAGTAACCCGAAAGTCGTGAATTAGAAGTTGAAATTGCACGCCGGATTCCGTGCGACTATGGCGTGCCCGAGTGGCTAAACTGCAACGCTCCGGTGCGCCCCCGCCCGCGAGCCATCCAGTCTTTCTCCCGCACCGCTTGCAATACCGTGAATCATGAAACTCGATGCAACATAGAGGGACGCATCCATCGCCTCAGGTTTGATAGTCCGTCATTACGTCGGCGGGGAGGCTGATGTCCGCTTCCGGCCCTTAGCTGCCGCGCCGATCAGCGACTTTCGCAGCAGCTTTCGGGGGCAAGCGGACGCGGCGATTAGAGCGCGTCGCGGCAGCTATTGACCCAAAGCGGACATTCAGGCGCCCGATCGCGCGGGCATTTCATTCGGACTTAAGGCTGGTTGCGAAACCTCTGCCGGGGGGTATGATTTCCCAACTGTTTGGGAGGTTTCGATGACCAAGGGCTTTACGGCTGCCGGCATCGATCGCCGCACGCTGCTTTCAGGCGTGGCGGCCGCCTCGGCTATCGGCACAGCGTTGTCGACTGCCACGCAAGCGCAGACAGCAACAGCCGGCAGCGGATTTTCGTTCGCTGCCTGTGGCGACTCGCGGCCGATGATGTACCTGCCCGTCACGGAGGGCAGTTCAGACCTTTCCAAACTTTTTGTCGAAATGTTCGGCCTGGTCATGCCGGAGCGGATCGCGGAAGCGGTGGTCAAGCGCGACGTGAAAATGATCTTTGATCCGGGCACCAAGGAGCTTGTCGAGATCATCATGCCCTTCATGTCAAAGACCGAGGTCATGACTCTGTCGGTGGACAAGGGTTGGGTGACCCGCGCTACGGTCGAGGACGTGAAATTGCTTCCGGGTGTGCACCGGGAAATGTTCCAGCTAGAGGGCGGCGACTGGGTGGCGCGCGAGATCGTTGGACATGTGCGATCCGGGCGCGCCAAGTTTGTGGTCAACAGCGGCGATGTCGTCTGGTGGGGCAATCAAGGCCTTTCAATAAGCGACAGCCCATATTGGAAGCGACTGAATGACACCGTGCTCAAGAAACTGCCGGAGCCGGATGCCGAAATGCGCGCGGCTGGTCTCGATGGCCGGTGGTTTCTTTCGATCGGCAATCACGAAGTGTGGGGCGATCCGAAGATCGAGGGCACGCTTTCTGCCGTACCGTATCTGAAGAACTTCGGGGTGACGCCCGAGCGGCTGATCTACAAATTCGATTTCAAGGACGTGCGGTTCGTCTTTCTGTGGTCCGGCAAATACGATTATCGGTCGCCCTCGTTATGGGACGGTGATCGGCCAAAGTACGCGGCGCAGATGACTCAGTTGCAGCAATGGCTGGACGAGGCCAAGGCGAAGGGCATCAAAAAGGCGTTCATCGTTTTCCATTATCCGGTATTCTGCCGCGCCGGCCTGGGTCCCATCCCCGAGCCCGATAATCCTCACAAAGTAATTGCAGCTTACGCCAAGGATATGGAACTGGTGGTGTTCAACGGCCACGTTCACACAACAGAGCTTTATGAAGTCGACGGTGTGAAATACCTGCTGTTGGGCGGTGGAGGCGCGGAACAAGACCCGATCCTTCCGGGCCGCACCAGCATCAAGGTCCCGGCCAGCTATCCGCCAGAACTCTACTGGAAAGGCCAGCCGCCGCGGGAGGAATACAATTACGTCCTGGTCGATGTCGACCCGGATCAGAAGACGAAATTCACTCTGACGCGCTACCGGCCGGGATCAGCCGAGCCTTTTGGGACCGAGGCGCTGTTCACTTAAACCACATCGGCAATTCAGACTGTGACGACGGCGCTTCTGATCCTGCATGGACTCGTCGCGGTCGCGCTGCTTGGCGCGATCACCCACCAGGTGCTGGCGGTATGGGCCCCGTCCGGCGCTGGTCCACGTTCCGTCTTCGACCGCTTCCGCGCCGTACAGCCGGCCGGGTTTGCCACTGCCATCGTGGTTCTCTACGCGGCCGCTGCGGTGCTTGGGGCGATCGTCTACCTGTTCTTCAAGATCGACATTCAGCCTGACTTCGAACGCGATCGTCACTGGCACGCGCTCGGCTTCTTCGATTTGAAGGAAGATTTCGTCTCGATCGGCCTGGGCCTGCTGCCGGCCTATTGGATAAGCTGGCGCCGGCCGTTTGCCGACGGGCGCGGCCACACGACCGTCGCGCTCACCACCGTCCTTGGATTTATTGTTTGGTGGAGCTTCCTCGTCGGTCACGTCGTCAACGACATGAAGGGGTTCGGGTCGTGACGTTTGCTCCCCCATTTCGCCGCTTCGCCCTGGCCTTCGGGACGGCGTTCGGACCGATGTATTTGCTGGCGAGAGTGAAGGGGCTTGCGCTCTTTACTGTCTATCCTTCGCTCGGCATCCTGCTTCCGGGCATGCACCGCTCTCGCGACACCGTCGATCCCGTTTTGGATTTTCTCGCGCCTGAAATGTTTTGGTACGGCTGGACTGCGACGGCCGCACTCGGCGCGCTCGCGATCGGCTTAATTGCCGCCCTGGCCCCCGCCTGCTGGTCCCGCTATTTTTGGTCGGGATGGGTCTGGGTTGCCCCGCTGCTCGCCATGATGGCGTGCGTTTACCTGACCATCCCCTGGTTCCGGCAATAGCAAGACTTTGCGGCGCCGCAGCGGTCCGTGGCCCCATGTACTTCTGTTATTGGCCCAAAGACGCGCCGGTCAGCGACTTTCGAGGCAGCTTTCGGGAGTAAAGCAGACACCAAAGTGGAGACCGTCGCGGCAGCTAATCACCCACAACGGACTCTCGCCAATTAGATTTCAGTCATTCGGCCATCTGGCCGAGTATGCCGCGTTCGTCCTAGCTCGCAAGCCCCTATTCCGGGCGGACTTATCAGACTGCGTCGGCGCAGCGGTTCCTCCACCGCTCAAAATGTGTGCTTGATTATTTTTTGCTCGTCGCAAGAATAAATTTGCTTGGCCGCAAGGGTTTTGCCGATGTCAGCGTATCGGATTTACGAGCTTACCGCGGACAATCACGTAGCCGCTCCGCCGACGATTGTGGATTGCCCCGACGATAATGCGGCAATCGAGAGGGCAAGACAGCGCCTTGACCGTCACCGTATCATTGAGGTGTGGCAGGTTGATCGGTGCGTGATCCGCATGCAGCCAATTGCAGAGCGACGCAGACACGGCGGATTTGCCGGTGGCGCTGCGAGGTTGGTGCTGATGTTTACAAAACGTCGAGTGCCACTTCGGTCTTGAGATTTTTTTAACAGGTCGCATCTCAAGTACGCCTGTGATCGGAGGCTTATCATGATGAAGTTGATTGCAGTCGATTGCTCGCGGGCCACGGACACAGAGGATGA
>Ga0210405_10005568_pt1 | contig 11429 bp, 11 predicted proteins | sample IncBWH11MmetaG_FD_155492 | JGI IMG/M metagenome (GOLD analysis project Ga0210405, IMG submission 155492) | Forest soil microbial communities from Barre Woods Harvard Forest LTER site, Petersham, Massachusetts, United States - Inc-BW-H-11-M | ecosystem: Environmental > Terrestrial > Soil >... | reverse complement strand
GATCGGTTCCGATCTTGATGGTACATGGGCAAATGGACGAAACAATCCCCATAGCCGACGCCCGTTTTGGAGAGACAAGTTTGAATGCCCAAGGCTATCACCCGGTCTTCAAGACCGTTTCCATGGGACATAGGATTTCCCAAGAGTCTTTAAATAGTGTTCGTGATTTTTTAGCCCGGGTCCTGCCGAAGAACTAGCGGGTCAGAAGAAAGATCTGACGGGTGCGGAGGACACGTTCGAGAGGGACCTATTCCTGGCCTCTTGGACTCCAGATTTAATCTGAGAAGATCTGTACGGCGGCCCCGGTCTTCGTTTCGATTAGTGTTTGCCGTGCCATGAACACAAAGGTGACCATCGCAGTCGCCTAACGAGAAAGAGATAAGCCAACGCAGGCGGCGGCGGGCGTGGCAAAGATCTGGAACCGTTTCATAAAATCAAACACGGACTTCACGACGGGCTGCGGTTGGCTCCAGCGATTGGTTAGGCGATTCGATTTCCATTGGCCAATTTACGCGAGCGAGCGGTCCGGTTAGAAACACCCACGAAGCGCCGCCCAAGAGTGTCACCGTAGCCGCGAGAACAAAGGCCCACCAGAATTGGCCGGTCCGATCGACCACGAGGCCAGTCAAGGGTGCCACGACGACGCCCGCCAGATTACCAATCGCGTTCTGCAGCCCAGTCCATCTCCCGGCCACCGCCGGACCCGCAAGGGTTTGGGCAAAGACATAGATTGTAGGTCCGGTGAAACCGCACCCGAAGCCCATCACCAATAGGCAGACGAACGAGGTGTGCGCGCTCGCCACTACGCAACCAAGGAGACCGACCGCGATCGTCAGATGGCCAATCCCCATCCAGAGCTTGCGCACGAAATTCGGGCTGGCGCCGGCACGAATCCACGCATCAGCCATCCACCCCAGAATCGGTGAAGCGATCGCATACATGAGGTAGAACAAAGCTCCTTCCCGGGCCATCTCCTGGATCGAGAGATGCCGCTCGCTGACTAGAAAATAAGGCAGCCAAACGATCATGAGGTAGAGAGAGTAGTTAGTGCAAAGGTGCCCGAGCGCCGCACCCCAAAATGCCCGCCGACGAATAATCTCCCCGACCGACGCTGGACAAAGAAATCGCTCCGAGGTAGCGGCCGCTTTTGGCATCCAGTAAATCCACGGCACTAGCCAGAGCAGGCTGGCGAAGCCAAGCACAACAAAAACCGGCCGCCAGCCGTAGGCCGCCATCAGGTCGCCACAGAAGAATGTGCCGAGTGCCGGACCAAGAGTCATCCCGCTGACGATGGCTGCGTTGGCAACACCGCGATGTCCTTGTGCGATGGAACGAGCGAGGATCTTTCCGTAGGCGGGGAAAGCGACTGATTCGCCTGCGCCGAGCAAGAGCCGACAGGCCATAAGGGTCGCGAAGCCGTGAACCAGGCCGGTCAATCCCGTGGCCAAAGACCAGATGGCAAATCCGCCTGCCAGCACCCAATTCACATCGAAGCGGTCCACCAGCCAGCCGCTCACGATCATGACAGTCACATAAGTCCAAAAGAAAGCGCCCAGGAGAAGGCCAAGATGGTAGGCGGAAAGGTGAAGCTCTCCTTTCAATAACGGCGCGGCCACCGACAGATTACCGCGATCGACATAGTTAATGAAGACCGACAGCGCCAACAGGAAAAGAAGCGCTAGAGTCCTACCGCCAATCAATTGCCGATCAGTCTGAGCGTTTGAAGTCATAGATTCCCGAGCAGGTTTATCCCACAGTTAACGCCTAACGAGAAAGAGATAAGCCGCGGCAGGGTGTTGTGGTAAACATGCTCGTGGTTTATTCGGCTGGGGCCGTCGGCTTCATCGGTTGGTTAGGTTGCAGGACGGTTTTGGCCGCCGTCAGCCCTAAGTGCTTTGGTCACATTCGCTAAACGGCGGAAAGCTGGCACCGCTAGGATCCCGAAGATTACGATGAGCACGACATAGGCGATGAACGCCGAGTCCATGCCAGTTCTCCAGACTGGCGATACGGATACATGTCCAATCAAGCCGTATTGTATGGGTATTACAATCATATCCGCGAACGAATGCAGGACAACGGAAGGAAGTATCGATCGTGTCAGATATACCAGGAATCCATGAAGCGAACTCACGACCAGAAAAAATGGCAGAAAGGCAAGTGTTACATAGGCATGTCCCAAGTGTGACACGAAGAACATCACCCCAGAGATCAAAACTGCCACGATCCATCCATGTCGGCGCTGAACTTGAGATACCAAATATCCTCGGAACGCCGCTTCTTCGACAATTCCAGCGACCGCACTTATCGCCAATAATACAGATACCGTGGTCCAAATCGGGTAATGGGAAAGATCGATTGGAAGCTTAAAAGCATCTCGCGGAAGATTAGCCAGTCTCACGGTCAAGAATGAAAAGCTTACTACGCTAACCATTGCGAGGCCGCCCGCGAGGAGTGACCAAAGCCAAACCGTACCTGAGAGAGGGCGACCGCGCAGGTCTCGACGACGAGATTCAGCCGTCGACCGAGGCCATCCCTCGCCGTTCAAATATCGCCAGAAGATCCACAACCAAAGCGCTGTTGCCGGTAACAACCAAGGAATGGATGGAGAAAGCCTCAGATTCGCGACCATAAAAAGGTCGGGCGGCAGTCCGCCAATATCGGCTACGAGTTCAGCCAGTACGATCGCTCGCAAGACAACGGGAAGCCGATTCCAAAGTCGAATAGCTATAGACACATGACGTAACCTGCAGCCTAACGAGAATTAGACCTATAAATTTGCAAATGCACGTGAAAATGAAAATTCACGACAGAATTAACTTTGAGACTCGCCGCCACGACTTGACTCCGTTACAAACGCTAACATGCCCCCAGATGACTATAACGACCTTCATTACACGCTTACGCTTTTGAATCACCAAACCGGCCAAGAATTAAAGATTCAGATGCTCGACCCTCCGTTTCCCTGTCGGAGGTACTATTTAAAAGTGAACGGAAATTGGGCGAAGAAAGTTCCCGTCGCTTCCAAGACGGCGGTGATGCAGGAACTTCGCGCGTGGTGGGTAGCTCATTGAAAGCAATCTGCCGCTAGTTTGCACCAACAGCAGACGTCCTGGCGAACGAATTTTGGATAAGTCCAAACAGGCCCGCCGAGCTTGCACTCGTTAGGGCGACGTCCCCATCAGTGAATGATGCCGAGGGAGCCAAGCGTCGCGGGATCGATGCCCGACGTGATATTCATCTGATGATCGCTTTGGTAACGTGCGAGCGCTGACTGCGTGAGCGGGCCCATTTTGCCGTCAATGGCGTAGGTGTAGTAGCCGAGCTGTTGCAATTGTGCCTGAACGTCGGCGACGACCTGTTCCGGAGCGATGTCGCCATAAATCGGCTCGTTGTACTGATAATAAGAGTAGGGATCGTAGCCCCAGGCCGGATACCACCAGCCGTCATACCAACCCCACCAGCCCAAATCGAAGAAGATGAGGGCCACGCAGTGGTCCTTCCACCAATCGCGATCGTGATGATGGTGGTGGTTGTTTGCGTTGATCTGGTGCGCTTGCGTGGTGGTCGAAACGCCACCACGCCAATTGCGCAAACGGGTTGAAGTTTGTGGATCGAGTTTTGTTTTGCTGATGGTGGCAATGCCGGAAGGTGAGTGCAACCTGCCACCTCCTCGCTGTCCTCCGGTGCGGACGCCGTTCAAGTTCGAGTTCGTTGGCTGATGAATGGTTGAGTTACGCACTGCCGGGTAAACCAGCGTGCGCTGACCGTTTCCATTAACGGTCGTCATGGGCCGATATGACCCGGGCCCGGAGAAATTGTGAGGTACGCCGCCGCCAAGCGAATTGTGCGACATGCCGCCTCCAATGGGCGCTGCCACCGGCGCACTTGCTCCGTGCTGCGCTGGAGCCGGCGGTGGCGCAGAATCCGAATTGCCGCCGCTTTTGGCGGACGCGTTGCCGCTGAATCCGATTAAAACGACCGCCACCACTGCTCCCGGTAAATCCTTCATGCCCATGCCTTCACTAATGAAACCATCATACTGCGCTTCGGTTGCGCTTTTCCACCGCGTTTCAGCTTGTGCTGTCAGCGATCAGGCCGCAGTTGGCTCAGGCATCTGTTCATCAGGCGACGAGCTGTCCGCCGCGCGAAAACTTCGCCATTGTTCGAGCGGCATGCTCGCGATCGTGATCAACGCCAGTTGGCTGATCATGAAGCCGAGGAGCCATGGAAAGGCTTTTTGCATGAAGCCGTAGGAATGCAGACCGACGCCGAGCATGTTCACCCCGAACCAGGAAAAGCTGGTCACGATGTTCCCGAAAATCGCCATCATCATCAGTCCGCGTTGGCGAATGAATCCGCCCCAGCGCGCATGCAAAATAATTGCGCACCAAAGAACGATCAGCACCGCGCCGTTTTCCTTCGGGTCCCAGCCCCAGAACCGCCCCCATGATTGATCGGCCCAGATCCCGCCGAGCACTGTGCCGACAAAGCTAAACAGCGTGGCGAAGCAGACGACACCGTAGGTCATCCGTGCGAGCGAATCAGCCGTTTGCTTCGTTAACGAACGGGTGAAGACACCGCGCACGATGTAAATAATCGCGAGCATGCCGGCGAGAAACATTGCCGAGTAACCGGTAGTGATCGCGACGACGTGCGTTGCCAGCCAGATGTTCGTGTCGAGAACTGCTTGCAGCATCTCGAGTGTGTCCCCGCTACCCGCTAAATGGTGTGCGATGATCAGGGTGACAAAACCGATCGCTCCGGCGCAGGCCGCGCCGATTCCATCGCGGAAGATTCGCTCGAGGATCAACGACACAATCACGGCACCCCAGCCGATGAAAATTGCGGACGAATACAGGTTTGTGACGGGCGGCCGTTCCTGCAGATACATCCGCGAAAACAAACCGAAGCTGTGAATCGCCAGCGCGAGTAATAAGAGGTAAAACGCGGAACGGTTGAGCGTCCGGCTCCAGCCGAGCCATGAAGCGCAGGCGAGCAGAAATGCGAGAACATACAGAGCCATGCTTTGGCTGAACGGCTGGAGGCGATTGAAGAGAGATTCAAATGACGCTCGCTTCACCGCGTTCGGTTGTTCTTTGGCGAACCAATTCGTCAAGAGATCGAGCTGGTGGTTGAATTGCCCGTGGTCGTTTGCGCGATAAGCATCGCCGATCTGCGCGTATTCGAGAACGGTTGGATGGATTTCGCCGGTAGCGACTGAATGCAGCAAGCTGTCGCCTACGGAATGCCATTCACCGCTGCGATCGAGGGGTGGGACGGCGAGGATGTAAGCCATCTCCGAAATCTTTTCGTATTTTTGAATCAGCTCGGCTACTTCATCGAGTTTCGACCGATCGAAATTTTCACCGCGCTGCGCCTGGACGGCCGCTTTCGCAGCGTCGGGCAGGTTGGCGATATAGGTTTTGAGTTCAGCTGCGAAATCTTTGGTTCCCTCAAACTGCACACTGTTTTTCAGTCGTTGATAAAGGGTGAGGCCGTTCCGCAGATTCAGAATCGCGCTTTGGTATGCCGAGCGTTGCACCGCCTCTAGCTTGTCGGCCTGGTCGCCTTGCTCTTCGATTTGCTTCAGGAAGGGAGAGAATTCGGTGAAGCTAAAATATTTCCTTTGGCTCTGTTCCCAGTCGAACAAACCGAGAACTTCGTCGTTTTGGACAACGAAGACTGGATACTGATCCGCAGCGGGCGCGTTGAAAAGAACTTCGGTCAACCATTGGATCGCAGTCAGCGTCCGACCGTTCTCGAGCCGGAGTTCTTGCTTGCCGTGAATGATGAGAAGCGAATTGCGCGCGACAGTGTCGAGGGGTTTTACGCGACCGCCGACGAGCACCGGGATTTTCCCAAACTTCGCCAGATCGACGTCGTCTTTTGCCGTTTTCGGTGGCATCCAGTTTCCGGCGATCCAGCCGGCCATCACCAACAAGACAATCAAGGGCAGGAACCGCTTCACGCCGTTCCTCCCCGTTTCTGCCGGGCAAAGCCGACCAGATGAAAACCAAATTGCCAAAGCAAGCCGGCCGCAACGATTACACACGCGACATACGGCGCGATAAAGCTCGGGTTGCGCACGACCTGGAGAATCGTCGCGCGATCGTCCTGCTGAAATCCGGCCTGATAAAAAGTTTCCCCGCGATAGCGCAGCGGATGGTTCATGTAAATTAGAACGTCGCGATTCACATTCCGTTCCGGATCGATCAACGTGACTTTGCTCGCAAAGTTTTTCGGGATCTCAGTGCCGGCGTATTTTTCATGGGTGAACTTTTGCAACGTGACGCTGTACGGTTTGTAATAACGCGCAGTGCGCATCGCGATCATCCAGGTCCGACCCCCGCAGGAAAATGCTTGGGGCGCGCCCAGCCCATCGGAGACGAGCCAGGTGCCTAACGAGCCGCCGCCGTCCTTGGGCTGAATTTCGACCGCCGCCGCCGGAACATCGCGTTCATCTTGCGCGGTGGTGCGTGGCAACGGTTGCACCGCAATCATTGCGCCCGGTCCCTGGTTAGCGATGGGAGTCGCACTGCTTCCGGCTTCACTGGACATTTTCAAGCTGGCGTTCGGGTAGAAATTTTTTATCACGATCCGAAACGGCAGACTCCAGTGATCGATCGTCCGATTCTTCTTCAAAATCGATTCCGGAATCGCGGTCACCTGATCGAGGTCGTTGCCGGTGGTGTCGATGACGGCCAATTCGGTGTGCCGTTGGTCTTCCGAATAATTTTTCGTGTCGCCACGCTGGAGCTGCATATGACTTTCGACGGCGAACAGATCGGTAAACAGGCCGCCGGCGAGCATGATGATGAGTCCGGCGTGCGTGAGATGAATCCCGAACTTTCGCGAGGTCCAACGGAAACGTTTCACATGCGCTGCGACGAGATTAACGAGCAACACTGCGCCGATGAGGTGTCCGCCGGGAAAAATTGGAAATCGCACGCCGTTTCCCTCTGCCGGCCACCAAACCAGCCAGCTTTGAAAATAACGCTGCTGCGCTTCATGAATCCCGAGATGAACCTGAGCAAGGGTACCGGCGAAGATGAGTGCCATGCCCGCCGCCAGACAAACGATGGTCAGCTTCAGCGACGTGGTTATGTCGACAATCTTGCGGAGCATCTTCTTAAAATCGGATGGACTGCACGAACTTTACAAAATTTGGTTTCTCTTTTCCAACCGCGGCGGCCGGTCCGGTCGCTTTGAAAAACCAGACGTGGCCGTCGCGCCTAGTCCAGGCAGCGAGGGTGCGCGCGTCTGCGCCGGCAATATCGACAATCGAGAATGTGGCTTCGTCGCCTTTCAACGACTCGAGCTGGGTGGCGACCGCGGAGGGACTCATAGGCGGCAATCCAATTTGTTGGCGCCAACGATTCACGTTATCTGCGTCGCTCCCGCCTTCACCGGGAAATGTCACGATTGAGATGTCGATCTTGTTCTCGTTCGCGCCGGCGCTGAAGCTCGCATAACGCATTGCCGACGGTGGAACTTCGTTCCAACCGGCGGGCGTTTGCCACTTAATCTGTGGATTCCCCGAATTCTCCATCGGCGGTATCCCACTCGCCGTTTGCGGCGATTTGTTTCCGCCTTGCGCATTACAAACCGCCGCGACCCATTTGATGAAGTCGCCCTTTTGCGATTCGGTCAACACGTCGTTACCGCGTATCTTAAAAAATAATGTCGATCCGCCGGTCGATGTCATCGCGGCAATGATTCTCCCATCTTTTGCGGGATCGGCGCCGTTCGGAAGGCCGGCCAGATCGACGACTGTCACATCGCCGATCGGAGTCGTGAGATGTTGCGCAATTTGATTGAACTTATCTTCGTTAATTGGCGGTTGTCCGATTTGAGACAACCAACGATTCACATTTTCCAGAACGTTGCCCGCGGAACTGCCGAGGCTAACGAACGAAATGTCGGCTAGCGCGCCGTTGTCACCTTTGACCAGAAAACTTGCCTGCCGCATTTGCGAAAGCGGCTGCGGTTCCCAGTTTGGCGGAGTGGGGACCGAACCGGTCGAAGCGGTCGGTGCCATGCCTCCCGGCATTGAGGGCGATGGCGCATTGGCCGGCATCGCGTTCTGTTGATCGGCGGCCGACTCTTCGACCGGCGCCTTCGAGACCCGGTAAACTTTGATCTCGGATTCTCGTTTGCATGCGGCAAGCGCGATCAAAAGAAGACCGAGATAAACCAGGCGCGTTTTCATTGAGGCCACTTTAGATGCGACAGGAGAGCTTTTCTAGAACACGAACATCCCAATCGCCGCCCCAAACATCAACAGGGTAGCGATTGATACAACGACTGCGCTCGCGAAAGAGCTCGGCTGATCCTTCATCAATTTGCGATTGGTCGCCGCGATCAGGATTGCAACCATCAGAAACGGAGCGAGCAAACCGTTGATCACGGCGGTCCAGTAAAGGGCCCGCACGGGATTGATTTTCAGGAAATCCATCCCGATGCCGATCAGCGTCGATACGATGATCACGAGATAAAACTGACGGGCGCCGCGGAAACGTTGGTTCAATCCCTCTTTCCAGGCGAACGTTTCGGCCAAAGCGTACGCGGCCGAACCGGTCAACGTTGGAATCGCCAGGAAGCCAGTCCCGATTACACCAAGGGTGAAGAGTGTTCCCGCAAATTTTCCAGCGAGTGGGAAGAGCGCCTGCGCGGCGTCTTTGCTCGTCTCGATATTCGTAATTCCATTCGAGTGCAGGGTGAGGGCGGTGGTCAAAATGATGAAAAACATGACCAGGTTGGAGAAAAACGTTCCGATATCGACGTCGATCTTCCGCGTGATGATTTCTCCGCGCGTCGCGCCCAATCTTCGGATCAGCATTCGTCTGCCCTTGGATTTTTCTTCTTCAACTTCTTGCGATGTCTGCCAGAAAAACAAATAAGGACTGATCGTGGTCCCGAGAATCGCGACCAGGGTGCTCCATTCATCATGATTCTTCGGCCAACGAGGAATGAAAGCCGCATGTGCGATTTTTGACCAGTCCGGGTGGACGATGAAACCGGTGATCACATAAGCAAACAAAACGAGTGCCAGCCATTTCAGAATCGCAGCGATCTGGTGATAACGGAAAAAAATCGTGGCCAGCGAAATTCCGACACCAAACAACACGACATAAATATGGGAATTGATTTGGGTAAGCATTTCGCCCGCATCCGCCATTCCGGAGAGATCCGCCCCAACGTTGATTGAATTCGCGGCGAAGAGCGCGATGGCTGCGACCAGGATTACCGGACGTGGAAATCTTTTGTGGAGTGCGCCACCGAGACCGCGGCCCGTCACCATTCCGATGCGTGCGCACATCATCTGGACGAAAGCCATGAGCGGCCAGGTCAGCAGGGCGGTCCACAAGAGCGCGAGTCCGTGTTGCGCGCCGGCGATTGAATACGTTGCAATCCCGGACGGATCGTCGTCCGCCGCGCCTGTAATGATGCCAGGGCCGAGCGAGGATAAAAAGCGTCGGACGAGACCGGGTTCGGCTTTTTTCGTGCTCATGCGGCAATACGTTTCCCCCTTGATGGCAGTGATGTCGACCTTAAGCTAGAACAATGGAAGAGGCCGAAGTTCCGCTGGAAGGTTTGCACGAAGAGATCCATCACCGTGCAGAGCACGGCGGCGAAAAATGGATTTCGTGGGTCGCGCTTAGCACCGCGATTCTCGCCGTTCTCGCCGCCATCGCCGGATTGCTCTCTGGAATGCACGCCAACGAAGCAATGATGAGTCAGATCGAATCGTCCGATCAATGGGCTTTTTACCAGGCTAAAGGAATCAAAGCTGCAGTCCTCGACGCGAAAATGTCTTTGAGCGGCACTGCCAACGAAGAAGACAAGACAAAGGCTGAACGATATCAGGAAGAACAAAAGGAGATTCAGAAAGAGGCGAATGAGAAGCAGAACGAAGCCAAATCTCATTTCCATCAGCACGAGATCTTTGCCCGCGGTGTGACGATGTTTCAGATCGCGATCGCGGTTGCTGCGATTTCTGCGCTCACGAAGAAGCGGCGTTTTTGGATCGTAAGTTTGCTGTTCGGCGCTGTCGGATGCGTGTTTCTCGCTCTCGCGTTCGGTCATTGAGATGCGCGTTCTCGCCATTGACGCTTCGTTGCGCAACACCGGCGTCGCGGTGGTCGATGCAAATAACGGAAAGACGCGCGCCCTTTACTTCGGCACGATCCACAATGCGCAGTCTTTGCGTTCTTCTTCCTGCCTGGTAGCGATCCGCGATCAGCTCGCGCAATTGATCAGGCAACACGAACCGGATTGTTGCGCGCTCGAATCGGTGATTTACGTGCAGAGTCACAAGACGGCGATTCTGTTAGGCGCGGCTCGCGGCGCCGCGATTCTGGCCGCGGCTGAAAATGGGCTCCCGGTTTTTGAATATCCCCCGACGCGCATCAAGCAGGCGACCGTCGGCCGCGGCGGCGCGGGGAAGAACCAAGTCGCGTTCATGGTGCGAGCGCTCCTTGGTTTAACCGAAACTCCGGAGGCGGACGCCGCCGATGCGCTTGCGATTGGACTTACTCACGTGCGGGCGCAGGAAACAGCGCGAATGGGAATTCCCGGAGCCAAACAAATATGAAGAAGCTCCGAATTCGTTGGCTCGGCCGGATTAACTTCGCGGACGCGCTCGCGTTGCAGGAAGAAATCGTTGCGCGAAAGCACAACGATCGAGACGCCGCGGATGAAATTTTTCTGCTCGAACATGAGGCGGTTTACACAATCGGGCGGAGGCCGGACAGATCGAGTTTGTTAGGCGCGACGCATCTGCCATATCCGTTGTTCGGGATCAATCGCGGTGGCCAGGCGACCTATCACGGCCCCGGACAATTGATGGCCTACCCGATTATCGATCTCCGCCAATGCGGTCAGGATTTGCATCGCTATTTACGCTGGCTCGAACAAACGTTGATCGAATTTCTCGCGACCTACGATCTTTCAGCGACGCAGCGTGAAGGCTTAACCGGCGTTTGGATCGCTAGTCGCAAGATCGCGTCGATCGGCGTGGGCGTCCGGCATTGGATCACGATGCACGGCTTCGCGCTCAACGTTTGCGGCGATCTGTCGCCGTTTGGCCACATTGTTCCGTGTGGAATTTCGAACGTCACCATGACGTCGATGGAAGAGGAAACCGGCAAACCGGTTGCCGTTGTCGATATTGCGCGAACGTTCGAGAAATTTGTTGGCGACAAGATCCGCGATTTACGATGCGATCAGGAAGCGCATTCGCTTACGCGCTGACGAACCAAGATTATGATGGAACTCGAAGACAACTTTGGCGACGTCACCGGCAAGGCCCAGCGCGGTTTGGGAATGTCGGACAGCGAGCTTGCAAAAAGATCCGGCGCGAATGCGGACACGATCCGCAAAGTGCGAGACGGCCAATTTGAAGAAGCCACTCTTCGGGCGATTGC
>Ga0210405_10005566_pt1 | contig 11431 bp, 5 predicted proteins | sample IncBWH11MmetaG_FD_155492 | JGI IMG/M metagenome (GOLD analysis project Ga0210405, IMG submission 155492) | Forest soil microbial communities from Barre Woods Harvard Forest LTER site, Petersham, Massachusetts, United States - Inc-BW-H-11-M | ecosystem: Environmental > Terrestrial > Soil >... | reverse complement strand
TCGATCAGCAGGCCGACCTGCAGGGGAAGATCCGTTTCGCTCTGGAAGCTGAGGATCTGCTGCGGCGGCTTGTGGTCGTCAAGAATCTTGAAATCGTTTTGCTTCAGGTCCTTGATGTAGTGGTCGTGCTTGTCGGTGACGGTGAAGACCAGGTGGACTTCGCTGACCGCCGCGTGTAGGGTGAGGAGCGACCCGTCCGGTTCTGTCGGCGCACCGGAGCCCGGTTCCTTTGCAGGCGCATTCTGCGATTTTCCGATTTGAGCAGAATCTGGAGTGGTTGTCCCGTTCTGCGCCGGCTGGGTAACCGCCGCTTGAGCACCGCTCCGTTTCGTCGGAGAAGATGCTTCCAGCTGAGGATCAGGATCGCCATTCTGTTGGGCAGTGGAGAGTGGCGAGGGCAAGAACAGCACCAGACCGATTAGCAAGGAGGTGACGGGGCTGAACTTCATGGTTCTCCGAATTATAGCTGCTGGTCTTTCCCCTGGCTCAATCAAATGCCCGGTAGAAACTGGTTCGATTCCTATGACGCTAGCCTTCCGAACCGCAGTAGTCGCAAACGACCTGGACGTGGTCAGTAGAAATACAGGCGCGGGCTGATTGTTTTGCTAGTTGCGTCGGCCTGTTGGAGTAGTTAAGGTAATTTTCGTTCGTCCTTTCACATCCGCTCCGCCTTTGCCGGTTGTCGGTGGGGGTGGGGCGGTTCTCAACATCGTAGGACTCTCGACCTAGAGTTCGCATCTCCCCGTATAGGATAACGGTCGAGAACAGCGGTTACATTCATTGAGCTGCCCCGCCAATTCTCGAAGAGTGTAATTGATTCCAATGACAATGTCGGCTCCCCCGCTCGAGCCGTCAAATCTCGGACCGGCCAAACCAGAACTCCCATTACAAAAGGGTTAGAAAACTACAGATTCCTAACGCCCCCTGCGGAGATCAAGAAGGCCAATCTTTACGGGATTCCATAGGAGCCGATTCTGGGCAGGTTTTCTAACGCCCCCGCAGTAGGTCGCTAGCCCGAAAATACGCGTGATGACGCTCCAGAAACGGGCTTGTGGGAGTCCTGTGGTCACTCCAAGCCACACCGCTTCCGATTTGCCCGTGGCTCGCGCACAACCGAGATTCCTCAGTCTGACCCTTAGGTCCTTGCTTCTTTGTATTAACCGTGGTTAACTCCATAGAATAATCGCTGGTTAATAGATCCTATTGGGGACACATTGCCGCCTTAAGGCAAATGAGTGGGGTATTCATGGCGCGGGCAGTGCACTTTGCTTTTTTTATGTTGACGGTGGCGTCTCTTGTTCCAGTGAAAGCGCTGGCACAAGGCGAGACCACCAGCGCTATTGTTGGCCAGGTTCGGGACGCAACCAACGCTGTCGTGGCTGGCGCCATTGTGACGGTCACAAACTCGGAGACCGGACTGAGACGCAACGCGAAGACCGATGACTCGGGCCGATTCAACTTTCCCCAACTAAAACCGGGGATCTATTCGGTCAAGGTGGAAGCGTCTGGTTTCGAGCCACGACAAAACAACAATGTCGTTTCGGCCCTCGGTCAAAAGCAAACCGTGGACTTTACGCTGGGTGTGGCCCGATCAAATGAAACGGTGGAGGTTAGTAGCGAGGCTCCTATCCTCAATCCGGAGAACGCGAACACATCCACCACCTTGAATGCCCGCGCCCTGGAGGATCTGCCCAATCCAGGCGGCGATCTCACCTACCCATTGCAGTTCGCTCCGGGCGCCCTGATCAACACGGCAGGCAGCGGCAATGATTTCGTTGGCGGCACGAACGGATACGGTAACGTTGAATTCAACGGCCTGCCTGCCCTCTCGAACGGCTATATCGTTGACGGACTGGAAACGAACGACCCGCTTACCAACCTGAATAGCGGCCTCTCCACTAATCTCGTGCTGGGGCTGAATTCCATCTCAGAGGTGACGGTCAATACTCTTTCCTATGCCGTGGATCAAGGACGGTATGGAGCATCCCAGGTCAACTACGTCACCAAGTCCGGCTCGAATCAGTTTCATGGGAATCTCTATGAATTGTGGAACGGGGCGCTGCTGAATGCGGCGGACTACTTCACCAATGCAACGTCGGGGAATCGCAAACCCGGAGCAACGGTAAATCACTTTGGGGGCAGTCTGGGCGGGCCGATTGCGCACGACAAGCTCTTCTTCTTCTTCGACAGCGAATGGGTTCGGATCGCGCTTCCCATCGTGACGCCCACGACGGTTCCCAGCGCGGCGTTTCAGCAATATGTGCTGCAGCAGCTTCCGCTGGGCGGAGCCGACTCCGTAACCGGATCAACCTATGCGCCGTCACCGCAATCAGTCGCGTTCTACCAAAAGATGTTTGCCCTCTACGGAAACACCAACGGCACGCCTCTCGCGGTGCTCGGGTGTCCTTTGAACTCGGACGGCACGATCCCGTCGGGCAGTCCACCGAATGGAAACGGTTGCGCGAACCGGCAGAGCGTGTCGCATTCCAGCGATGACCACGAACAGGTACAGACGGTCCGCCTCGACTACAACATCAACCAGAAAGACACGACTTGGTTTCGTTTTCAGGCGGACACGGGCGTACAAGCCGCCTACACAGATCCCATCAACTCTTTGTTTGATGCGGTCTCTCCTCAGCCTCTCTACTCGTTCGCAGCGGGTTACACCCACGTCTTCTCACAAAACCTGGTGAACTACTTCAATCCAGCGTTCTCGTGGTACGAAAGCTTGTTTGGGCCTGCCAACTTGCAGAAGACGCTCGCGGCATTTCCAATTGTGTTGCAGGGCAGCGGTGCCAATGCACCCTTCACCACAATTGGAGGCCTCGACAATACGTGGGTGCAAGGCAGGCGAGCCTCTCGCTTCTTCATCAATGACAACCTTGCTTGGAGCCATGGCGTTCACGAACTGAGGTTTGGCACGAACACCCGAATCTTTCGCTTGAATGACTATGACTTCGGGCAGGGCACAGTTCCAACCGTGGCCTACACGACGTTGCCGCAATTCATCTATGGAGTAGCATCTACTGCAACCCGGACTTTTCCCCTGTCGGCGAACGAACCATTCCGCTTCCTCAATCTCGATTTATATGCCCAGGACACGTGGAAAGTGACGCGGAAGCTGACCTGGACATTCGGCGTGCGCGACACCTTCAACTCAAACCCGCTCAACCCCCACGATCAAATCGCGCGTCTTGGTGGTTCTTTCAGCTCGATCTCGCATGATGTGAATCAGCCGTTAAATGCCGCCATCCAGACTCATCTTGGCAATTTGTTTTCGTCCACGCCGCTGGCCATTTTGCAGCCGCGAACAGCGATCGCATGGCAATTCGAGCCAAAATCTGTGCTGCGAACCGGTTTCGGGATCTTCAGCGACATTTTACCGGGCAGTGTGGCCGACCTGATCGGCACCAATCCACCTTACGACAAAACCTTCCAGGGAGGTCTGCTGGGTACAGTGGGCGGGACTGCCATCGCTCCGGGAGTGCCGAACAGTGCAGTAGATGCAGCCGTGGCCGCAAATCAAAGATTTAGTTCGGGATTCGCTCAAGGACAGCTTTCGTGCGCATCCCCGCCGGCAGATCAGGCAACGTGTCTCCCACCCGTCGCAATCACAGCGGTGCCCACTGGCACGCTGCATGCTCCGTACTTCATGGAGTGGAGCTTGGGAATTGAACATCAATTCGGAACCACGGCGAGTTTGCTGGCGCGATATGTGGGAACACGCGCGGTGAACCAGCCGTATCTAACCCAAGTGAACGGATACCAGACGGTATGCCAGGGGTGCTTTTCTTCTTTCCCCTACATGCAACCAACCGATCCACGGTTCAGCGCGGTGACCCAGCTCGCCACCGGGGAGAACAGTCATTACAACGGCCTGCAACTTACCGCGATGAAGCGCCTGGGTCACGGTCTGCAAGGACAATTCAACTACACGTGGAGCCGTTGCATGGATACGGTCTCGAACGGAGGATTCCTGCAGTTCTCCGCGGGAGGGATTCTTTCTCCGCTGCCGGGAGAGCTGGCCCGCGATTACGGTCCTTGCGACTATGACATCCGGAACAACCTGAACGCCGAATATGTGTATCAGTTGCCCGTTCACATTGGCAATCACCAGTTGGCTCACGTGCTCAACGGCTGGCAGATTTCCGGGACCATGCTCTGGCACAGCGGGGTGCCGTTCTCGGTCCTGAGCACACCGTATTCAGCCAACGGAAACGGCATTGTGCAGGGTAGCGGACCGCAGTTCGCAAGCGTGGTTCCTGGCATCCCGCTTTATGAGCATCATCCCGTTGCTGGCGTAACGCAACCTGGCACTCTCCAGTGGCTCAATCCGGCCGCGTTTGTTTCCGCCGTTGATCCGAGCACGGGGCAGTGCTCCGGTGGCGACGACCCCCAGCATTGCCAATTCGGAAACCTCGGCCGCAACGCCCTCCGCGGCCCCGATTTTGTCTGGAATGACTTCTATCTCACGAAATGGTTTCCGGTGAGCGAGCGAGTGAAGCTCAGAGTAGAGGCCCAGTGCTTTAATGTATTCAACCATCCGAACTTTGGGCTTCCCAGAATGACGCTGGCGGGGATTCCAGGAAAGCCTCCCACGCAGACAGGGTTTGGAGCCCTTGCATATACAACTTCACCGCCCACCGGCCTGCTGGGCGTGGGCTTGGGTGGCGATAGCAGTCCACGCATGATCGCGTTTCAGGCTCGCTTGGAGTTCTGAGCGTGCTCCCGACGATCCTCGGCGGACTGTCGGCTACTCGGAAGTTGCTGCCAGAAATCCGCAGGCTGGGTATCTTCTGGCCCGGCCCTGCTTAAGTTAGCGCTAATGGGGCAATGCCCTGCACCTCCGCGACGATGCCAGTTGACGCGCTCGTGACCACGGACGAGCATCTGCTCTATGCGTTTAGGGCGCTGACGCTTGCGCCTGGGAACCAGGCAGCAACACCGGCCGGTCAAAGCTGACGTTCATCTCGGTGAACTGGGGCAGAACTACGTCCCGCCCATGGCGCGTAAGCAAGAACAGGGTGGAAGCACAAATTCCGACAATCCTCGCAGTTCCGGCCGTAGAAGCGTCGGTTGCCGTGGACACTAGCGCCTCGACCAGCAACTGAGTTCCGTCATCGGCCTCCTTGGCGATTCCGGCCGTCACGGCAATGTTCACCGCCATCCAAAGCTTGCCCGGCCGATCGCCGTGCAGCTTTCCTTCCGGATCAATCTTGGTGTGCGACCTTTGGTCGAACTCCGCCATGGTGACCGACCCCGTCGCCGGAATGCTCGTACTCCCAGGCAAAGTCAGATCCGTGAAGGCAAGCAAAAGCGACCCCGCACGGCTCAACACCCGCGGAGGCGTGCTCCTCACAACCTTCCCTCCGAGCAGCGTCCCCTCCGGCAAAACGATCATCGATTCCAATCGGACTGGTTCCACCAGGCGCGCCTGGAACGAATCCCCGGGCCGGCTCTTGGAAGCGCTCACCCCGCCCAGAAGAATAATCTTCGCCATGGTCCCAGCCGCCAACGTCACCGGGCCGGGCAACGCAAATGCGGAAGCACCTTCGCCAGACGCCGGTACCTCGACCGGGTTTACCGCCTGCAACGCCACGAATGGACCACTATCCCGAGGTCCCCCGTTCCCGGATTCACTTTCCTTCACGCTCGCATCTCTACCCTGAGCCGCCGAACCCGCTGTGGGGTGGCCCCCCTTTTTCGTCTCCGGCGTGGCGTGCACTTGCGTCTCCCGATTGATGAAGATCAGAGAAACCCGCAGGGGCACCTCCTTGCCGTCGGGCAAGGAGACGGTCGCAGACTGGAAAGTAGGATAATTCTCATGGCGAGGCGTGAAAACCTTGATCACCCACGGCCAGTAATCGTTGGGCACTCTTCGTCGCCGCCCTAGCTTATCCACTGTCAAACGCACTTGACTGCCGGCGGCAAAAAGTTCGCGGTCTCCCGAATAGACGTCCTGCGCCAGCTTCCCCTTGATTACGTCGCCGGGTTTCAACGCGGAAACCTTTACGGTCTTCTCGAGTTGCACCTTAACGTAAACGGCGGATTGCTGCGCGAGGTCAGGATGCTGCAGGCCAGTCGAAGACTGTTGGGATGGCAACGACTGAGCACACGCTGACCCAAAAACGGCCAGCACCGCAAACACTGATCCGAGAAGTCGCATGAAATATCGTACAAGCTTCAATGTCAGCCGTGAAGCCCCAATGTTAAAACTCCCCTCGAACCCCGATCTCGTTGAGAGCACGTCGGTTTCAGTCTCTGTACATGCATAACCGTACATATATCGCCGTACTAACAGTGTTCCACGTGGAACACTTCTCACTCATGGCGGCTGATGCCTGAGCTCTCTTCCCTCATGGTCTTGAGGGCCCAAGCCATACGAGGAGTGTTGTGGGCGATGCCAAGACGCCCGCGCGCGTCCAGCAAAATCATTCCGCCGTGCCCGTTCACGCGCGCCTGCAAATAGTTGATCGCCTCTGCCGCGACCCACTCTGGAAGAGAGCCTGACGCGACGCGGTCCGCGGCCCACTTGGCCAGGACTAGTTTCATGATGGGCTCGCCCCATCCTGTGGTCGAGGCGGCCGCGGTCTTGTTGTCGGCGTAGCAGCCGCAGCCAATCAACGATGAGTCTCCCAAGCGGCCGGGGGCTTTGTTGAGTGTGCCTCCGGTCGAAGTGGCGGCAGCGATGTCGCCTCGGGCGTCGAGCGCGACGGCGCCCACAGTGTCGTGCGAGAGCGTGGCGGCAAACAGGTCGGGCTTCTCTTCCGAGGCGTGCGCCTGGAATTCGCGCAAGCGTTCGACCTCGCGCGGAACGATGAGGTCTTCGTTCTTGCACAGCGGAATGCCATGCTCGGCCGCGAAGCGCTCCGCGCCTTCGGCGACGAAATATACGTGCGGGCTTTCGCTCAGGATCTTGCGGGCGGCACGCACTGGGTTGCGCAAATGCTCCACGCACCCCACGCCTCCGGCGCGAAGGGTGGCCCCCTCCATGATCAGCGCGTCGAGTTGCACTTTGCCATCGCGATTGAGGAAGCTGCCGCGGCCGGCGTCGAAGGTCTCGTCGTCTTCCATGACCACAACTGCTTCCTCGACTGCATCGAGCGCCAAGCCGCCCCGGCTGAGCACTTGCCAGCCGGCTGCAGCGGCGTTGCGGACGCCGTTGAGATGAGCCTCGACCATGTCATCCGGAATGGCCCAGGCGCCTCCATGGACAACCAGAACAGGATCAGTTGGCAAGAGAAGTCCTCCCCTGAAGGATCAGTCTAGCATTGTGGAGGTTTTCGTCTAAGCATGGGCCACCCATAAAGTGGGGCAGCCAGCGGCTGAAGCCGCATTTATTATGGGTTGGCTTGCGATATGGCTGAAGCCATATCCTGATACGAACCCAATATGATTTGGCTGAAAGGCTCTGCGAAGACAGATGCATCGTTGCTGCTTCGGGGTTAAAACCGCTTGTTCGTTTGAGAGTGGTTATCGCAGGGCTGGAAGCGTATGCGTGAGAATTGGTCTTTCGCCCCGCTGGGGCTCATCGGCTTCGCACTTTTACCCACGGCTTGCGCCGTGGGCTGCATTCTTGCGCCGCTTCGCGGCTAAAACACTGGGCTTGGAATTTGTCGGGGCTGAAGTCCCCAGAAGTCTTTTCAGCGATTGCGGCGCGAGTAAACTCGTGCCCTCCCAACTACGTTTTGTCGGGCGGCGGTTCGCCCATGGTTCGAGCCTCTAATGTCGAAAATAGTCTGGCATCTGGACTTCCGTTCGGGAGCTTCCCCAAAATGGGAATGACCTACTGTGAACATTTTGCACGAGATCGGTTCGACCAAGAATAGAAAGTGCATGAGCAGGCACTTTTCTATTGACTCTGACTTTTGGGTGTACTACTCTCGCGCGCACTCCGGCTGCCGCCACTCAGCCGAAATGTTTTTTCGCGTCCCTTCCGTTGGCTGTGCGCGGCGCTGCGCGCCAGCAAAATTGCGTTGGGTAACCTCCGCGTTTTGAAAGTCAAGACGACTTCACTGGAGTGTGCTCCATGACTGGATGCAACCTCAGGCGCTATTCGTGTGTCTGAAGCTGCCCACCGAAAACCCTTCACCCGCCACATTTTTGCCGATCCACGTTTTGTGGTCTGCGTGACGGAGATCCCCCGGGGATTTTGTGGAACACAGACAACCAAGGAGGAATTGTGGAGAAGACAGCTAGACTCGCGCCAGTTTTAACTTTGGCGGTGCTGTTCCTCGCCGGAATGGCATTTGCTCAAACCGACCCTGGGGTGCGGAGCACCACTGGGGTAAACGCCGGCCAGCCGCTTACTTCTGTCACCGGCAATGACTTGGCCTTCTTCCAAACTGGACTCGCCCAGTTCAACGAGCACCAAACGGTTACCGGAGACAACAACGGCTTGGGACCGCGGTTCAACCTCGATTCATGCGGGGCATGTCATTCACAACCGGCCCCGGGTGGAAGCAGCCCGGCCACCAACATCTTCCCGAACATCGGGCCGAACCCGCAGAGCCAGGTGATCGCCAACGGGCTCGTGAGCGGCAGCACCAACACCATCCCATCTTTCGTCCAGGCGATCGGTCCGGTGCGTGAAGCCCGGTTCCCGTTTTTCTTTAACAGAGACGGCACGGTCAACTACAACAATCCCAATGGTGGAGTGGAAGACTTGTTCACCGTTAGTGGACGCTCCGATGCCGGCAGCTGCAGCCTGCCGCAGCCGAGCTTCAACATCGCACAACAAACCAACAACATCATCTTTCGCATTCCCACGCCGGTCTTTGGCGCGGGACTGATGGCCAACATTGACGATTCAACCCTGCTCGCCAACCAGGCAGCCAATAACCGGAATGGCTTTGGCATTTCCGGCGGCTTCAATCACAACGGCAATGACGGCACCATCAGCCGCTTCGGCTGGAAGGCCCAGAACAAGTCGCTGATGATCTTCGCTGGCGAGGCCTACAACGTCGAGATGGGCATCTCCAACGAACTGTTTACACAAGACCGGCCGCTGCCCGGGGAAGACGGCAATGGTGGTTCCGGTGGCACCGGGCTTCCCGCCAACTGCCTGAACCTCGCTGGGCAGGGCTACCCGGAGGACATTACCCACTCCGATGGCAGCAACGCCTCCACTGTCACCAGTGACGTCGGGCTGTTCAACGCCTTCATGCAGTTCCTGGATCAGCCCACACCCTCCACTAGCGTTCCCGGCGGAGCAACCTCCATCGCCAATGGCCGCGCCTTGTTCAGCGCCACCGGCTGCGCAGTTTGCCACACGCCGTCGCTCACGACCCAGCCCTCCAAGTTGAACAATGGTCTGAGCAACGCCACCGCCAACCTGTTTTCTGACCTAGAAATTCATCACGTGGGCAGCGGTTTGGCGGACAACGTCTCGCAGGGCGGCGCGGGTGGAGACCAATTCCGCACAGCTCCCTTGTGGGGCCTGGGGCAGCGGATCTTTCTGCTGCACGATGGCCGCACCACAGACCTGAACGCGGCGATCGCGGCGCACGAGAGCAATGGCAGCGAGGCCACGAACGTGGAGGAGAACTTCGATAACCTGAGTACCTCGCAGAAGCAGGATCTTTTGAACTTCCTGCGCTCGCTGTAGTGGGTTGCTGGCGAGACGCGAGGAGTCTCGCCAGCTGTTGTCGCCGAGCACGGCGATGGATCCGGGTTTTTCGCGGGGCCGGGGAAACCTGGATTCCTCGTCGGCTTCGCCACTCGGAATGACAGGACGCTCGGCGGCTTCGCCCCTCGGAATGACAGGACGTTGGTTTTTGAGCGCACGGGCGGGACGCCCGCGCCTACATTTGGCTTGGGATCCGAAGGAGATTTATGCTTTCGCGATTTTGGTGTGGCTCTGCCATTGTTGGCTTGTTTCTGTCGTTGCTGGCCTGGGGTCAAGGCATTCAGCCATCAAGCGCTCCAAAGAACGGTGGCGACTTTTCGAACAACCTGCAACCCGCAACGAAGGTGCCGACGGGAGTCATTCTGGTGAAGGGCGCATGGTCGAGTGCCAGCGATTCCGTCACTCCCGTGCCAGAAGGCGGGAGCGTGGCCAACAACGTTTTCCGCGATCCATATTTCGGAATGACCTACCCGCTCCCCAAGGATTGGACAGAGAAATACAAAGGGCCGCCGCCATCGGATACCGGCCGTTACGTGCTGGCCCAGATCAGGCCTGACGTTACATTCAAAGGGCCAGCCCGAGGCACGATCCTGATTACCGCCGAGGACATGTTTTTCACAGCTCTGCCTGCAACCGACGCAGTGCAGCTCATCAATTACGAAAAAGACAACCTGCAGGCCGATTACAAATTGGAGCTGCCTCCTACACAAGCCAAGGTCGCGGGCCGCTCCTTTACCTTCTTTGCCTATTGGTCTCCGGTCGCGGAGCTGCATTGGTACGTTCTGGCCACACAAATCCGCTGCCACGCAGTGGAGGTCGTCCTGACCAGTCGCGACACGAAGCTGTTGGAGGGCCTGATGCTCGACCTGAACAGGATGGAATTGCCCGCAGAGGCCACTCCCCCGGCGGGCACGGGCGGGAACGAGGTTCCGGTGTGCATTAAAGACTATGCGGGCGATGAACACGTGACTACGCGGGTCGCTCCAGTCTTCACCGAGCATCGGTTCAACTCCGTTCCCGTCCGAATCATTATCGACAAAGAGGGCAAGGTAAAACACATTCACTTCCTCAGTGCATTTCCCGATCAGGCGAAAGCTATTACCGACGCCTTAAAACAGTGGAAGTTCAAGCCGTACCTGCAAAGTGGAAAGCCGGTTGAGGTGGAGACCGGGATTATGTTTGGACGCTCATCGCGGCCGACGGCGGCTGCGCCAGAAAATGCTTCGACCGATTGATTTGTGGGAGTCGGCGAACGATGAGGAGGAGTGGTGATCCGCATCTGCGTCAGCAAATTTCGGCCGCAGACGATAATTCTTGGCCTCACCCTGATAGCTGGCTGCTCGGCGGCGACGCTGGCGGCGGATACGGTCACAGGTGTTGCCCGCAACCGGACCCTCGGCCAGTTCGCGATCGGAGACGAAGTGATTCTGCTTCGTCTGGACCAGGGCATGCAGGAGGAAGCACGCACCAAGACCGACTCGCAAGGGTCTTTTACCCTACGAGTGCGATTCCCGGACAAGTTGCACCTGCTGCGCGTGCTTCATCAGGGGGTCGACTACGATCAGCAAGTTTCTGCGGGAGATGCTGTATCCGTCGATGTGTTCGATTCGGCGGCGAGGGTGCAGGGCCTGGCTGGCAGCATTGAAATCATTCGCACTGGCACCAAGGGAGAGCTGCTTCACGTCTCCGATATGATCGAGATCAGGAATGATTCCAGGCCGCCGCTGACCCAGGCGGGCGAGCGCACTTTTGAAGTCTACCTGCCCACGCACGCGAAGATCGATTCGGTGCTGGCCGCCAGCT
>Ga0210405_10005565_pt1 | contig 11435 bp, 13 predicted proteins | sample IncBWH11MmetaG_FD_155492 | JGI IMG/M metagenome (GOLD analysis project Ga0210405, IMG submission 155492) | Forest soil microbial communities from Barre Woods Harvard Forest LTER site, Petersham, Massachusetts, United States - Inc-BW-H-11-M | ecosystem: Environmental > Terrestrial > Soil >... | reverse complement strand
TTTTGTCCTCATCGTTGCAAGGATATATCAGAAGGATCGTGCGGCCCGCCGCAAAAACTGGAAAGTTCTAACGATTCTTAGGCTCACTATTTCATAGTTTGATACGCCGAATGCTTAGAAAGCGTCTGCGGAACACTCCCGCGGGCAACCCGGCGAGCGCGGCTTCGAATCCCGACGCGGGCACCGGGCGAAGATGCCAGGAAATCAATTTTTTCTGCTTACTTGCTTGCGCGGGGCGATTCCCGGACAATAAGAAGTTTAAGATTGCAGATTTTTCCCACACGTCAGCGGGAACTCCGCCGAGAAGCGAGAGAGATGGCAAGCAAAGTAAATTCAATCAAGCGCATTGTGGCCTACTTTTCGATGGAGATTGCGCTGGAAAACGACATGCCGAGCTACAGCGGCGGCCTGGGAGTTCTGGCGGGTGACACGATACGAGCGGCGGCCGATTTGCGGCTGCCCATGGTGGCAGTATCGCTGCTTTATCGAAAAGGATATTTTACGCAGCGGCTTGCGGAAGACGGCACACAGACAGAAGAGCCGGTGGAGTGGGCGGTCGAAAAATTCCTGGAGGAAGAGCCCGCGCGGACGAGCGTCACACTCGAAGATCGCAAGGTGGAACTCCGCAGCTGGCGGTACGCGGTAAAAGGCGTACGCGGATTTGAAGTACCGGTGTATTTTCTCGACGCCGATCTGGATTCGAATGCCGCCGTCGACCGCAATCTTACCGGCACGCTGTATGGGGGCGACTCCTACTACCGGCTCTGCCAGGAAGTATTGCTGGGTATCGGGGGCGTTCGAATGCTGCGCGCGCTGGGCTACAACGAGCTGACGCGCTATCACATGAACGAGGGGCACGCGGCGCTTCTTGCGCTGCAACTCCTGCGCGAGGAAGCCGAGAAGGCGGGCCGAGCATCCATCCGCGGCGAAGACATTGAAAAAGTGCGGAGCAAGTGTGTATTTACGACGCATACCCCGGTCCCCGCGGGACACGACCGCTTTCCAATGGAATTTCTGACACGGGCCTTTCCCAACCAGAAGGAATTTCTTGATCTGAAAGACACTTCTTCAGCGGATTTGATGAAACGCGTTTTGCAGGCGGGGCAGAATTTTCCAGATTTGCAGGAAGCAGCGAGAGGCGGCGCATCGCTCAATATGACGCAGCTCGCGCTGGGCCTGAGCACCTATGTGAATGGCGTGGCCAAGCAGCACGGAGAAACTTCGCGGCAGATGTTTCCGGAAGTGCCCATCGAAGCCATCACCAACGGAGTGCACGCCAGCACGTGGACTTCACCGGCATTTCAGCAGCTTTTTGACCGCTATATTCCGAACTGGCGCGAAGACAATTACAGTCTTCGCGGGGCGCTGGGATTACCCGCGGAAGAAGTCTGGTCGTCGCATCTCATTGCCAAGCACGAATTGTTCGAAGAGGTGCAGAAAAAAACCGGGCTGAATTTTGATCCGGAGGTTTTCACGATTGGTTTTGCACGCCGCGCGACGGGGTATAAGCGGGCCGACCTGATTCTTGCGGACGTCAACCGGCTGCGGCAGATTGCCAAGAACGCAGGCCTTTTCCAGATTATCTATGCGGGCAAAGCACATCCCCATGACGGTGGCGGCAAAGACATCATTCGCCATATATTCCAGGCGAAGAAAGCCTTGCGGAAGACCGTTCCGGTGGTTTTCCTGGATGATTACAATCTGAACGTGGGAGGAAAAATTACTTCCGGGGTGGACTTGTGGCTGAACACGCCGCAATTTCCGTTGGAGGCGTCGGGCACGAGCGGCATGAAGTCTGCGCTGAACGGCGTGCCGAGCTTGAGTATTCTGGATGGCTGGTGGGTGGAAGGGCACATCGAAGGCGTGACGGGATGGTCGATCGGCGAGTCGCGGCGGGCGGCGGGCGGCGGGGCTCCAACGGACAATGCCGCGGAAGCCGAATCACTGTATTCCAAGCTGGAAGATGTGATTTTGCCGATGTACTACAACGAGCGGAGCAAATTCCTAGGAGTGATGCAGCACGCGATAGCCATCAACGGTTCGTTTTTCAACACGCAGCGGATGGTGCAGCAGTACATCACGGACGCTTATCTGCGCTGAAGTTCCGGGATTCGAATGCCCAATTCAGCGCCTTTGCCTCAGCGCAACCGGTTTTTGTAGATGGCCATACCGACGGCGGAGTCCATGCCGATTTTCTGCAACGCGGAGATTTCCCGCCGCGTTTTGATTCCACCCGCGGCAATGATCGGACGCGGGGTGGCGGCGCGAAGACTGCGGAACCATTGGAGATTAGCGCCAATCATGGTGCCTTCGCGGCCCACGTCGGTGCAGAGGAATCCGGCGCAAAACGGTTCAAGCTGCGCCATCACATCCTCCGCTTGAAGGGATAGCTGCTTTCTCCAGCCGTGGATGGTGATTTTTCCGCGAGCGGTGTCCAGTGCAATGATGATGCGTTTGCGGCTGACCTTTTTGGCGAGCCGCTTCAGGAAGCGCGCGTCCACGGTTCCATTCTTGAACGCCGCACTGCCGATGATGATCTGGCGTGCGCCCCAGCCGGCGATTTCCTGGGCGCGCGAAACGCTGCGAATTCCGCCGCCAACCCTCAGCTTCATGTGAAAGTCTTTGCGCGCTCTCGCGCATAGCTCGCGAACCAGTTGGTCATTTGTGCCTTTTCCCATCGCGGCATCGAGATCGATTACGTGCAGCCATTTATATTTTTTGAATCTCTTCAACAAGCCGAAGACGTCGGCGATAGCCAGTTCACGCCTGCGTCCGTGCACCAATTGGACCGCTTGACCGCGTTGTAAATCGATGCAGGGAATCAGCACGGCAGGCGTACCTCGACGCCTCTCGCGGACAGGAATTCCTTCAATGCGCGGACGGGTTGAATGCCGTCGTGAAAGATGGATGCGGCGAGGGCAGCGTCGGCGGCACCTTGTTCGAAAATATCGACAAAATGTTGGGGAGTCTTTGCACCGCCGGAGGCGATGACGGGGACCGAGACCTGCGTGGAGATCGCGGCGGTGAGGGCGATGTCGAAACCGATTTGAGTTCCATCGCGATCGACGGAGGTGAGCAGGATTTCTCCGGCTCCCAAAGCGACGCCGCGTTGCGCCCAGACGAGTGCGTCGAGATGGGCGGATTCGCGGCCGCCGCGGACCATGACGTCCCAATAATCGTCGGCGCGTTTGGCATCGATTGCCAGCACGACCGCCTGCGCGCCAAATTCTCGCGACAGCTGTGAAATTAATTCGTGCCGCTCGACGGCGGCGGTGTTCACCGTGATTTTGTCGGCGCCGGCACGCACGACGGCGCGGGCATCTTCGAGCGTTCGAATGCCACCGCCGGCGGTGAGCGGGATGGCGAGTTCGGCGGCGACGCGGCGAATAGTCTGGAGAAAGGTGGGGCGTCGATCGCGCGAGGCGGCGATGTCCAGGACGACGAGTTCGTCGGCGCCTTCGGCGTTGTACTGCGCAGCGAGGGCGACGGGATCGCCGGCGTCGCGGAGGGCGAGGAAATTCACGCCTTTGACGACGCGCTCACCGTCGGTGTCGAGGCAGGGAATGATGCGATGGGCGAGGCTCATGCGGCGAGCCTCAGAAAATTCTGCAAAATGCGCGCTCCGGGGTCGCCGCTTTTTTCGGGGTGGAATTGCACAGCAAAAATGTTTTTTTGCTCGACGACGGCGGCAAATTCCGCGCCGTGAGTGGAGGTAGCGGACGCGTGGCCGTTCAAATCAAGTGCGCCATAGGAGTGCGCGAAGTAAAAATAGGCGCTCGGACTGATGCCTGCGAGCAGCTGGGATTCGCGTTGCACGGCGACTTGATTCCAGCCCATGTGCGGGAGTTTTACGTTGGATGGCAGGGCGCTAATTCTTCCTGGGAATAAATTCAAACCGTGGAGGTGCGGCGCTTCCTCACTGGATTCGAACAAGACTTGCAAGCCGAGGCAGATGCCGAGAAATGGGATGCCGCGATGGACGGCGTCAACCAGCGGCGCGCGGAGATGCTGTTCGTCGAGGGCGCGAACGAGTGCGGCGATGTGGCCAACGCCGGGAAGAAGCAGGGCTTCGGCATTCGAAAAGGATCCGGGCGAGCTGGTGCGCAGAGAGTCCGCTCCGAGACGCTGCAGGGCGCGCTCGACGGAAGGAACATTACCCGCGCCGTAGTCGAGGATGGTGACCTTCACAGGAGTCCTTTTGTGCTGGGCAAGACCTGGCGCAAGCGCTTGTCGCGCGAGACGGCGAAACGAAGTGCGCGGGCGAAAGCTTTGAAAATTGCTTCGATTTGATGATGCGACGAACGGCCGTAGAGGGCGCGCAGATGGACGTTGGCGCGCGCGGCTTGCGCGAAGCCTTGGAAAAAGTCTTCGAGGAGCTCGATCTGGAAATCGCCGACGCGCTTTGCAGCGATCTTGGCGTTCACGACGCAGTAGGGGCGGCCGCCAAGATCGACGGCGGCTGCTGCGAGCGTTTCGTCCATGGGCATGAGGAAATATCCGGCGCGTAAAATTCCGAGTTTCGAACCGAGCGTCTTTCGGACGGCTTCACCCAGAGAAATGCCCACGTCTTCGACGGTGTGATGCTGGTCCACTCCGAGATCGCCGCGAGCGGTCAGATCGAGATCGAAGGCGCCGTGGCGCGCGACGAGTTCCAGCATGTGATCGAAGAAGCGAATTCCCGTGGCGATTCGCGCTTTTCCGCGTCCGTCCAGATTGAGTTTCAAGCGGATGTCGGTCTCATTCGTTTTGCGATGAATGGTGGCGGTGCGTGGCTTCATAGCGGCGGATCCCATTCTTTGCGAATCGTTTTCAGCAAGCGGCGCATCTCGGATGAAGTTCCGATGGTGATTCGAACAAAGCCGGGGCCGATGTCTTTGCTTCGTTCGCGGAGGAGAATTCCTTGTTTTTCGAGCTTGCGAAAGAGCGCGGGGCCGGTCGTTCCGAAATTCGCGAGGAGAAAATTTCCAGCGCTTGGAAAAGTCTTTACGTTCAGATTTTGGAGTTCGGCGGACAACCACGTGCGGAGACGTTTGACTTCGCGCACGTAGCCCAGCATTGTCTGACGGTCGTTGATGGCGGCTTGGGCGGCGACCAATGCGGCGATGTTGACGGGGAAGGGGGGCATGGCGCGACGGACAAGGGAGAGCGAATCTTGGCGGGCGATGACCGCTCCAAGGCGCAGGGCAGCGAGTCCAGCGACTTTTGAAAATGTTCTCGCGACGAAGAGTTGCGGATACTGGCGAATCCAGGGCACGACCGTTGCGCCGGAGAATTCCGCGTAGGCTTCGTCGATGACGACGGCGGTGTCTGTGGCGGCGTTCAGGATCTTTCGAATCGCGCCCAGTGGAAGAAGCGTTCCGGTCGGATTGTTGGGATTGGCGATGAAGAGAACGCGGGGCTTTTTGCGAAGAGCGGCGAGCGCATCATTCAGTGGAAACTCCATCTGTCTGCCGTAACGAAGTACGGAAATACGAGAGCCATAGATTTCGGCGTAGTAGCGATACATGGGAAAAGTGGGCTCGCAGATCAGAATGCTGGTTTGGGCTTCGACAAAAGTATCGAAAAAAACGCGGAGGGCATCGTCTCCGCCGTTGGTGAGAAGGAGTTCTTCGGGGCGCACGCGAAAATAGCGAGCGAGCCGCTGCGTGGGAGCCTGATATTCCGGGTACATGGCGATCTGCCTGGCGGTTAGTTTTGCGAGCGCGCCCCGCACCGCGGGCGAGCAACCGGAGGTGTTCTCATTGAAGTCCAGACGGAGCTTATTCGAACGGCCCTCAGCGGGGGCTTCGTAGGTGCGGCGATTCAATATCGCGTCGCGTACGGGCAAGTGAACTTTCATCGGCAAACCTCCCCGGCGTTGGCATGCGCCAGTGGAATTCGCTGAGCGGTGGCCGAGGCGAATACAAGAATAGGCATCAGAGCACGATTTTGTTCAAGGGATATTCGACGATACCCTGGGCCTTGGCGGCTTTGAGCTTGGGCAGAATCTGGCGGACAACGGCTTCTTCGACGATGGTGTTGATAGCTACCCACTCGGGATCGCTCAACGCGGAGATCGTAGGTTTCTTCAGCGCGGGGAGAACCGCGAGAACCGCCTGCAGATCGTCGCGATGTATGTTGAGAAGCAGGCCCACTTTGCTGGCCGCGGCAATGGCGCCCTGAAGCATGAGGATCAGGTTCTCCGCCTTCTCGCGCTTCCAAGGATCGGCTGCGGCGGTGCGGTTCATGATGAAAACGGTAGCGGACTCCAGTACAGTGTCCACGATGCGCAAGCGGTTCGCGTGCAGCGACGAACCCGTTTCGGTGACTTCTACGATGGCATCGGCGAGTTGCGGCACTTTCACTTCGGTCGCGCCCCAGGAAAACTCCACGCGGGCTTTTACGCCGTGGCGCGAGAGATAGTCCTGGGTGATTCGAACGAGTTCCGTGGCGATCACTTTGCCTTCGAGATCGCGGGGATCGCGGATTGCAGAATCTTCAGGAACAGCCAACACCCAGCGCACGCGCGCCAGTCGCTGCTTGGCATAAACCAGTTCCGACAATTCGTCTACGGCGGCGCCCGTTTCCACGACCCAGTCATGCCCGGTGATCCCCGCGTCGAGCGCGCCGGATTCGACGTAACGCGCCATCTCCTGCGCCCGAAGCAGCAAACATTCAATCTCCTCATCATCAATAGAAGGCACGTAGCTCCGCGGGCCCAAGGTGATCTTCCAGCCTGCGCGGGCGAAAAGTTCGAGCGTGGCATCCTGCAGGCTGCCTTTGGGAAGACCCAGCTTCAACCGGCTCATCGGGGTTTCTCCTGTCCGTAGACTCTATCCGGCGAAAAGGCGCGCTCGGCGATGATCGTCGCGCCTCCATCTGCTGTCAACGAGCGGAAGAAGCAGCTGAGGTAACCTTCGTGGCAGACGCCCGGTCCAACAGGCTCAACACGCACGAGCAGGGCATCCGCGTCGCAATCGATGCGCAGCTCGCGGACCTTCAAAATGTGGCCGCTGGACTCGCCCTTCTTCCAAAGCATGTTTCGGGAGCGGCTGAAGAAGACGACTTCGCCGGTGCGCTGCGTTTCGGCGAGTGCATGGGCATTCATGAAACCAAGCATTAAGATGTCGCCGCTACGCTCATCCTGAATGATGGCGGGGACTAAGCCGCCGCTTTTCTGAAAATCGATCTCCATGTTTTATGCCTCCCGAGAATCAGCGGCCCGAAAATAAAAATCCCGCTGGGGCTTGGTGCGCCAGCGGGCTAGAGAGTGCTTTGTTTAGCGAATCGTTATGCACACCTCAGCGGGCGCGGCGTATGGCCGTGATGATGATGGTGGCGATGCGCGCGAGCTTTGGCGGTGCCGTTCATGACTAAGGATAAAGATAACGGAGTGCAGGCGGCGTGTCAACGCAGGAGCGAAAGGCTGGAGTGAAAGGCGGAATCGGCCGCTGCGGGGGACCGGTGGGAGATCTCAGGAGCCGTAGTTCACAGACATTCTCAGGTGCACGGCGACGCCAAACTTGTCCTTGGGCAGCTCTTCAACGCGCACGACTTCCGCGATGTATTCGCAGTTCATCGGATCGTGGGGCGAATTGAAAGGAAACGTCACAAACACGCGCATCCCTTTATAGTAGGCCCTGAGCCGCGTGACGAAGTAAATGCCGTCTTTGGAGGCGTTCACGCTGATGGGCAAATCCTCGAAGTGCTCGTCCCGAGGCTCGGAAGGCCTTACACGGAGCGGTCGCGACATCTTGGCCCTGCGGCCGCGGCGCTTCTCCGGGTATTTAGTGGGTACAGCTTCCTTCATGGGGGAGTTCATGTCTTTGTTTTTGTACACACCCAGTATTCGGGCACACGGATGAAACTTCAAGCAGGTGCACTGAATCTGATAATGCACGGGATGTACCAGAGTGGATTTGGACATAGGGAGAACGCATGGAAGAGAAGATTCGTAAGGACAACGCAGAGTGGAAGAAACAGCTCTCGCAGAATCAGTATTATGTGACCAGGCAAAAGGGCACGGAGCCGCCCTTCACCGGGGAGTACGAGGACACGGAAACCGCAGGGACCTACAAGTGTGTTTGCTGCGGCCAACCCTTGTTTCGTTCTGATACAAAGTACCACTCCGGCTCCGGGTGGCCCAGTTTTTACGCTCCTCTCAAGGAGGAGGCTGTGGAAGCGGAGACAGACACGACTCACGGGATGCGGCGCACGGAGGTGAAATGCAGCCGGTGCGATGCGCACCTCGGGCATGTTTTTCATGATGGACCGGAGCCGAGTGGGATGCGTTATTGCATTAACTCAGCGGCGCTGGATCTGGAGGAGGACTAAAGAAAATTGCCCCGGGCTGTAACCGGGGCAATTATACGGTTGATTGCTTGCTCTCAAGGGGAAACGAAAAGGGAATTATGCAGCCGGGCAGGAGCACGCCACCATCGTGGCGACGGGGTCGATCTCGCGTTCCCAGACGCCGAGAAGAAGCACCTTCGTACCCGTGGGATACTTGAACACGTAATAGATGTTCGAAAGCCCTTCGACTTCATAGAAGCCAGGCCGGCGCGGATCGGGCCGCGACGGGGCCCCCGCATCGAGAAGTAGACGCAGTTCAGCAATTTGTTCCTGCGAATGGTTGCGCAGATCTTCCACAAGGGGCGGCTTTTTTGCGATTGTGAGCATCATTGGATTTCTCCGCCACATTCAGCTTATCTCTCCCTCACCCATAAAGACGTAAAAACTCGGAAAATGTTTCATGGCAAACAATAAGTTTTCTGCCAAATTGGCCTGCGGATGGCCTTTGCGGGACAGCCCGAATCCCCGCGTTATCTTTGATGTGCGGGTGGGACACTTCGTTGTTTCCATTCCAGCAGGTGTTGGAGAGAGAGGCGTTTTCCGCTTGGTGGCGGGGGGGGCGGTCATTCGTGCATTACGTGACTCGGCATCCATTTCCGTTGCACACCCCGCTTCTGCTGTAATGGAACGCGTGCTACTATCTTTTCCGGTACTTGTGCTGCACCCGCGCTGCTGACATAGTGTTGTGTGAATGTTCAAGCGACAGGGATGGATACTTTGACAAAAACCGCGACTAAAAAAAGTTCAACGAGAGGGAAGACCTCATTCAGCAAGGACCGCCGGCGCAAACATCATCATTACCTGGTCAGTGTTTACTATGCAGATGGCGAGAAGTTCGGGCGCGTTTATACGGATAAGGACAAAGCGGCGCGCTTCGCCGAACGGCAACGGCGCTCGCCGGTGGTGAAGTCCGCGCGGATTACGCAGGTTTCCTGACGATTGAAGGATTGGGCGTGTTTGGCTTTTCGCCGGAGAAGGCAGGCGAGGCTTGTCGCTGCGCAGTGGTCATGCTATAAAAAGAGAGTCGTTGAGCGGCCTTAGTATAGTGGTAGTACGGAACCTTGCCAAGGTTCAGGTGTCGGTTCGATTCCGATAGGCCGCTCCAGATTCTAAAAGACTTACGCCGCTGCCGACGTTTTCCATATTCTCCAAAACACCGTGAAATCATGCTGTTTTGGGCCTGATCTGGTGGTGTTGTTTTCAAATTCAGGACCACGGAAACAACTAAGTACCACTCCTGGATCGACTTACGGTTTCCTCTGAACGTGGGTATGCCTCGCTACTGAACCTCGCTAGGGTTCAGATGTTGGTTCGTGTCCGATCGACAGTTCAAGATTCTAAATAGGTTATGTGGCCGACTCGCTGTCCGTTTTTTCCAAGTCAATGCGGGAGAGGCTGCTCGGGCCCGAGGATTTCTTCACCGCGGAGCATCCCCAAACACATCGCAAGGGACAAATCATTTGTTTTCGAAGCAGATGCTCACTCTTTGATCGTCAAAGCAAGCTGCTGCCGACGCCTAATCGAGCAGAGTGGCCGATAATTCCGCTTCCCGAAGTCTCTAACCAAACGTGAAATCAAGTGCTTGAACGCCAAGATCGAGGAACTCGATTTCGAAGGTTCGGTCGACGATTGGACCTTTTTGCCGGATGAGTTGATAGAGTCGGGGCTGTCGAATTTCGCCGGAGCCGTCCGGGGCAGTGTCAACGCCGCAATTTTCGCCGGGAGCAGCGCCATCCAGTCTTACGACCAAGCGCACTGGCTTGCCATCTTTTGCAGGAGCCAACACCAGATGCAGGTCGCGGCTGTGGAACCGGAACACGATCTTTCCAGGCACTGCCTGGAGCACGGCGCTCTCGGCATTGACGTTCCACGACCCGCTCAATCCCCAGGGGTTCAAAGAAAGTTTCTCGGGCGTGCTGAATAGCTGGGTGGAATCTTTATGTACTTTTTCAAGCGAGGCCAAATTCTGGGCCTGGCGATAGCCGATATATGTTTCGGGAGACCGCCCATCCGGGCCAGTCAGGCGGGGCCTCGATTCCCACAGCCGCTACGTTCGTCGTGTCAGAAGCGAAACTGGTTGCTCCGTTTTCCTTCAGCAGTTGCTGGATGCCGCGCTCGATCTCACTGTAATCGCCTTCTCCAAAGTGGTGGTACCGAATTCGCCCTTTCGCGTCGAGGAGATACTGGGCGGGCCAAGCTTGGTTATTAAACGATTGCCAGATCTCATACTTGCTATCGATCGCCACCGGAAAACCAACATTCAAATTGCGCACGGCAGTTTCTACGTTCATCGGTTCGTGCTCGAATGAAAATTCCGGCGTGTGCACACCGAGCACTACGAAGCCTGCATCCTTATATTTTGCCGTCCAATTCCTCAAGTATGGCAACGGTCGAATCGAGTTGATGCAGGTGTAAGTCCAGAAATTGACCAGCACAACTTTTCCGCGAAGCGACTTGCGGCTCAAGGAATCTGAATTGAGCCAGCCGATGGCGCCGTCCAAGTCAGGCATGGCGCCTTCGTCACCGAGCGAAGAGTGAAATCCGCGCGGTAAGGTCGCGTGAGTTGCTAGCTCTTGAGGATGGAACGCACCGGTCAAACTGTCTTCCGCTTTGGCAGTACTCATGATGTGAAACCGCGTTGAGTCACATTCGCGTCCGAACACAAAGCAATTCCGACAAATCCCACGATGCCGGCTACGCAAAGTGCGCGACGCGCCGAATCCGAGGTAAATGAATGTCGCCTCATGGTCGTGACCTCCATTTCTGTGCCTGTTAAGGTCGATCGAAGGCGTTGACATCAACGATGGCCTTGGCAAAGGCTTCCGGAGCCTCCTGCGGCAGATTGTGCCTTATGCCGCCGGTGATGTTGCGATGCTCGTACCTTCCGACGTACTTCTTGGCATAGACGCTCGGGTCAGCATGCGGTGCGCCGTTCGCGTCGCCTTCCAACGTGATTGTCGGACAAGCGACAGTTGGAAATGTCGTGATCTTCTTCTCTAGTTCATCGTATTTTCGCTCGCCGGACTCCAGGCCCAAATACCAGCGGTAGTTGGAGAGAGAGATACGAACGAAATCCGGATTTTCAAACGACGTTGCAGAGCGCT
>Ga0210405_10005564_pt1 | contig 11435 bp, 10 predicted proteins | sample IncBWH11MmetaG_FD_155492 | JGI IMG/M metagenome (GOLD analysis project Ga0210405, IMG submission 155492) | Forest soil microbial communities from Barre Woods Harvard Forest LTER site, Petersham, Massachusetts, United States - Inc-BW-H-11-M | ecosystem: Environmental > Terrestrial > Soil >... | reverse complement strand
GTCGAGGCGTAAAAGGCCCGCAACTGTTCGAGCCCTTCTTGTTTGTAGCCTTGCTCCTGGTAGTCGTCTTCAAATCCTGCTGAAGTCCACTCGGTCTCGAAAATTCGCGCGACTTCTTCGAACGGCAGCTTTACGCCTTTGCGGAGCTGGTCGACGAAGCGTTTGATCGTGGTGTGCATCACGCTGCCGAAGCTGAGCACCGCTTTGGGTCCTTCCCTCAGACGCCACGAGCGGCTAAAGAGGTATTGCTGCGGGCAAGTGCGGTATCCGCTCACCGCCGAAGGGCTCAACGTCAGTGGTTCCGGAGTGAGCGGGTGGAATTGGAGGGCCCAGTCGGCGATGCGTGAGAAAATTTTTGGGGGTCCGGCGGATACGGGAAAGAGTTGAGGCTCAAGGGCGAACAGGAATAGTTTTTCCGCGATGGGACGAGCCTCCGGCAGTTTTGGTTTCATCTGGTGGATATCGCGGCGTTTGATTGCGGGATCCATCAGCAGGTCCTCGATGAACACGGGGATCTTGCCCTTTTTTTCCGTGAGCGTGGTGATCGTAAGGCGGTTTTCGGCGCGCGTCAGTGCCACGTAGAAGAGGCGGCGTTCCTCTTGAATGTGGAACTGCTCGGCGGGTTCGCCTTCTTTCATCAGAGCGGCGGGGAATTCGAAGACGCGGGAGCGCTCCGTGGCTGGAAATTTCTTGTTGTTGATGCGGACCAGGAAGACTTGGGGAAATTCGAGGCCTTTTGCGCCGTGCACCGTCATAAGTTGGACGGCATCGCCGGGGTAGTCCTCTTCGAGACTGATCGTGCCGCCGGCTTGCGAATAGTAGTCGAGATATTCGACGAATTCGGCGAGGCTTTTCGTTTCGCTCTTGGGCTCCCATTCTTTGGCGAATTCGGACAGGCGCCTCACGTACTTGCGGTCTTGCGGGCTGGCGCGTTGCGCGACCTCCAGCCACTCCAGGAGATCGCCGAGGATTCCTCGAGCATTGCGACGGCGGATCGTTTTGCGCTGTTCGGAGAGGAACTCGATAAGCCGCCCCAACGCCGCGTGCGAGGAGTCGAACGCGAGCTGGCCTTGAGGACTTTGGAGCATGTCGTAGAGGGCTTTTTTTTCTTTTCTGGCCCGCTCGGCAAGGCGCACGAGTTCAGCAGGTTCCAGTGACCACGCGGGGGCGGCGAGAACGCGGGCGCAAGCGATGTCGTCGGATGGAGTGTCCATCAGGCGCAAGTAGGCGAGGACGTCTTTGACCAACGGATGATCGAGGATGGAGAGCCTGCTGATTACGAACGGGATTTTGCTCCGGCTGAGTTCTTCGACGAGTTCATGGCGGTGGGCGTGCTGGCGGTAAAGGATGGCGAATTCGCGCCACTTGCGTCCGGATCCGTGGAGGCGCTGGAGTTCGCTGATGATCCAGCGGGCTTCGTCTTGTTCGGTTTCCAGCTCGACGATGCGAATTTTTTCGCTCTCTTCTTTGTTGGGGCTTAGCACTTTTTTGGGGAAGTCGGCGCTTACGGTGTTTTGCGCGATAACTTGCGTGGCCACCCGAAGAATATTGGGCGTGGAGCGATAATTCTCGACCAGCGAGACGCGGAATTTTGTCGAGTCCTGGCCTTCGCGCCAGCCGGCGAATCGCTCCAGGAACAATTTGAAGCTGCCGAAAGAGGCGCCGCGAAAGCGGTAAATGGCTTGGTCGTTGTCGCCCACGGCGAGAATGTTTTTTTCATTGCCGGCCAGCAGTTCGAGAAGGCGAAGCTGGGCAATGTTGGTGTCTTGGAATTCGTCGACGAGGATATAGCGGTATTTTTCCTGGAGCGCACAGCGGAGCTTGGCGTCGGTTTCCAGAAGCTCGACGGCGCCAGTGATGAGTGAGCCGAAAGAGACGCGCTTCTTTTCGCCCAGCAAATCTTCGCTGGCGCGGTAAGCGCGGGCGATTTCCCGTTGCAGAGCGACCTCTTCGGCGCGCTCCCTGAAGGTGTCTTCATCGAGCGCGGCGCGATCGGATTCCAGTTGCGCGGCGAGTCCCTCGGCGTACCGTCGGTAGTCTTCGCAGGAGACCAGCTCATCCTGACAGCGCGAGAAAAATTCCACGAAATCGTTCAGGAACTGGCCGGGCTCGGCGAGGCGGCGGTATTTGTCCAGTTTGAGGCGCTCGAGATTGCGGCGCAGAAGAATCCAATGATCAACTTTGTCGGTCATCAGGCGTTCGGGCGAGGCTTCTTTCAGAATGCTCTCGCAGAAAGCGTGAAAAGTCGCGAGGGTTACATTTTTTCCGCGCTCGCCGATCGCTCGCACGACGCGCGCTTTCATCTCGCCGGCGGCTTTGTTGGTAAAGGTAAGCCCGAGAATATTTTCCCCGGAAAGGGAGTCGTCAGACTGAAGGAGCTGGCGGATGCGCTCCGTGATGACGCGCGTCTTGCCTGTGCCCGCGCCCGCAATGACAAGCAGCGGCCCTTCGCCATGCGTGATAGCCCGGCGCTGCGCGTCGTTTAGTTGAACGCCGACTTGGGCTAGTGGCGCAAGATCGAAGAGTGTGCCCATGACTTAAGAAGGGTAGCGGAATTCCTGCCGAAGAGGAAACGGCTTGGCTTTCAAACTTTTTTCGATGAGAAAAGAGTTTCTTGCGCTGAGAGTTTGCCTGCCGCGACCTTGGCGTTCATGTCCGCGGATTTGCCGCGCGGCACGCTGAGCGATTCCCACTCGCCGGTCTTGGTGAACGTAAGATGCTTGGCGAGAAACAAAATCTGGCCGACGTGATGAGCGTAGTGGGCGATTTGACGATTGACGGCTTGCATGACGGAGTGCGGCTCGGAGCGGATCGTCACGGTTCGCGTGAGGTCTGCCTCGGTCAGTGGTTCGAGCGCCTCGAAAACATATTTCCAGCCGCGTTCCCACATTTCGATCAATTGAGCGCGGGAAACCGGCGGCGCCTCGAACTCCGCGTCGCGGTTCCGGTCTGGCTTCTCGCCATCAGTGGTCAGAAAATCGAGCCAGCGCGAGCGCATATTGCCGGACATGTGTTTCACAATGATGGCGATGGAATTGGATTCTGCGTCCAGCGTGATGAAGAGGGCTTCGTCCGGACACTGGGCCATCGCTCGATCACCCAACTTCTTGTAGTAGCGAAACAGGCCGACGGAATCTTGCAAATAAGATGTGCCGAGTTGGTGAGGCATGAAGATATTTTGTCCCGCGGGAGGGGATTGTCAACGGCCAAATTCGCAATGGCCAATTTGCATCCCGCAATTCGCAGGGTCTTAGGGCGATGTCTAGGTGGCCAGCGAAACATTCCAGGATTTGGCGCGTCAGAGTTTAGCAGGCGTTTTGGAGAAAGCTTCATGGGACAGGCAAGCTCAAAAGCGAAGTGGTTGGAAGGAAAATTGCCTTGACATTTCGCTTTTCGTTCGCCTATGATTCCCGGCGCTGAGTGGAGAGTTTTCACAGGAGGCTGACATGACCATTGGACAATCGATGCTGCCAGAATTTGACGAAGAGATGAAGAATACGCGCAAGGTTCTCGAGCGCGTGCCGGACGATAAGTGGGGTTGGAAGCCACACGAGAAGTCCGGAACGGTGGGGTGGCTTGCTTCGCATATCGGCACGGTTCCGGGGTGGATCACGATGACCGTTAACACGGACGAGCTGGATTACGCACCGGTGGACGGGCCGGGCTACGAGCCGCCGAAGATCACGAACCGGAAAGAGCTGCTTGCCGAGTTTGACAAAGAGAGTGCGGAAGCGCGGGCCGCGCTCGCCGGCGTCAGCGATGCGGATATGGTGAAAGGCTGGAAGCTTCTTGCGGGTGGGAAGGAGATCTTCACACTACCGAAAATTGCTTGTATTCGCGGCATGTGCATGAATCACTTGATTCATCATCGGGCGCAGCTCACCGTGTACTACCGATTGGTTGGTGTGCCCGTTCCAGGGCTGTATGGACCGAGCGCGGACGAAGGCATGCCGGATTCGACGGCGGCGGCCGCGAACTAAGAAACCCGTACCGATAAACCCTTACTATAGAGACCCTTGGGGAAAGGCGGACTCTCGGCCCGCCTTTCCTTTCTCTCGCTTCTTCTTCTCCTTCCTTTCATCCCTTCACTTCTTGCATCGACGACTGCTCCCGAGCAACGCTGTATAATGGTGTGCGTTGCTCTTCCGGAGGTTTGTCACGCACATGGATACTCCCGTAATTCTCTCGGCTGTTCGCACGCCCATCGGAAAATTCCAAGGTGGACTGGCAGGGTTTTCCGCGCCCGAGCTCGGCGGCAAGATTGTCGCTGAGGCCATTCGACGGGCCGGGATCGATCCCAACGAAGTAGATGAAGCTATTCTTGGGAACGTGGTGCAAGCGGGGCTCGGTCAGAACCCTGCGCGGCAGGCGGCCTTGAAGGGCGGATGCGCGCCACGCGTTGCGGCGATGACGATCAATAAAGTTTGCGGCTCCGGCTTGAAAGCGGTGGCGCTGGCTGCACAGGCCGTCCAACTTGGCGAATCCGAGATGATGGTGGCGGGAGGCATGGAGTCGATGTCCAACTGCCCATATCTGTTGCCGCAGGCGCGGACCGGTTACCGGCTTGGCGACGGCAAGCTTGTGGACTCGCTGATCAACGATGGGTTGTGGGACGCGTACGAAAATTTTCACATGGGGATGACCGGCGAGCTCGTGGCCGAGAAGTACGGGATTACGCGAGAAGAACAGGACCGGTTTGCGGTGGAGAGCCACCAGAAGGCGATACGGGCTCGGAAATCCTGTTTTTTCGAGGGACAGATTCTGCCGATCGAGGTTCCTCAAAAAAGAGGCGAGCCGACTGTCATTAAGTACGACGAATCGCCGCGCGAAGATACGTCGATGGAGGCGCTCGCCAAACTGAAGCCGGCGTTCAAGAAGGATGGCACGGTGACCGCAGGGAATGCTCCCGGCACAAACGATGGAGCGGCGGCACTGATTGTCACCAGCGAACGCAATGCGGCGCGACTGGGGAAGCAGCCGATCGCGCGGATCATTGCGCAAGCAGTGAGCGGCGTGGAACCGAAGTGGGTGATGATGGCGCCGGTAGAAGCGGTAGAAAAACTGCTCACCAAGACCGGCTGGGATCGCGACAAGGACGTGGACCTTATCGAGCTGAACGAAGCGTTTGCGGTTGCAGCGATTGCCGTAACGCGGCAACTGCGGCTCAACCCGGAGAAAGTAAACGTGAACGGCGGCGCAGTGGCGCTGGGCCATCCGATTGGAGCGAGCGGCGCCCGGATCCTGGTGACTCTCCTCTATGAATTGCAGCGCCGCAACCTAAGGCGCGGTATCGCTGCGCTCTGCCTCGGTGGCGGCAACGCCGTCGCCCTTGCCGTTGAACGGACCGTGTGAAGTAAGGGCGCCTTGCGGCATCGTCCTTGCTCTTTCGAGAAAAGTAAAAAGGATAGGCATACTCAGAGTTTCAGCTGCGTACGTGAGATAGACCCGTTGCCGCAACAACTAGCTTTGCGCGAACTTTGCGCGAAGAGGCACAGATAAGATCGTAGGAAAGATCAATTCGCCCTCGCGGGGCCTGACAAGCCGCGAACCCTATTCATTAGCGCGAGTAGGTTCGGGCAATCCTGGTCGGATATCGCGATGAATTTCAAACCTAGTCCGCTACTGGGAATCAGGTGCCGCACGACAGCTTCCGTCCTGATGTTTCCTTCCTGGACGAGAAATTCGAGCTGGGCTTTCACGCCCTCGGGTTGGGGAACGGGCGTGGAAAGAAACAGCCCACCCAGACTCAGGTCGCAAACGCGTGAAACGTCTTCAGTTTGCCCGCAGCGCCAATAGACCCAAACGCCGTCCGGCGTCTCGATTCGAGAACTCAACCTTCTGGAATAAGTTGGCTTGGACAGAACAGCTCCCACGGATCACCTCGGGCCTGCGGATTCGGGCGGGAGTTGAAAAAAGTCGCAGAGCCAGTTCAGACTCTAATCGGTCTGTGGCGCGCAAGCCATCAGGGAAAGACCCTAAATTTTCTTAAGATTTTCCTGAAAATCAGGTGACGGTGGCCGGAGCAACGAAAAAATCATGCGCTCGGAACGGCTGACGCGCCGTGCATTGGCGACGCTTAGGCGTTGCAAGGCGCGCGGCCCCTCAGCGTTGGCAGGCAGATAGGCGCGGGGGCAATTCGTCCAGGGTTACGGGCTGGAATTCCCCACCGCGGGAAGCTCGACGCTGCTCGGCGCCGCTGCTCCCAATTCGTACGCGCAGTAAGGGCAGAACTTGTCGGTTTCCACGACTTCGCGTTTGCAGTTGGGACAGGACGGGTGCAGGTTGCATTTGCAGTTGGGGCAGAAGTTGAAGCGGGCTCCGACTGCTTTTGCACATTGCGGGCAAGGGTAGGGCAAGGGCTCGCGCATCAGAAAATAAATGACGAAGCCGACGAAGCCCCAAGCTGGCAACAGGACGATAACCAACAGCGTCCACAATGCGGAGTTCATCTCGCGGCGTTTTGCGTCGCGGTTCACATAGACGATCAAAAAAATGATGCTCGCCATGCTGATCGACGCCAGGGTGACGATTCCGGCTAAAGCCAGGGAAGCCAGCGCGAAGTCGTCCCGCAACTCCCACGGAAAGGCGTTGCCATAGTGGATCCCATTCCATCGATTGACAGAAAATGCGATGACCTGCGCTATCAGAAACAACGCCACGACGGCCCAAATCAGCCCTTTCGGAATGATCCGGAATTCCTCCCAGAAGCGGAGGTTTTCCTTTTTTCTGCGGAGACGGATGAGGCGCATCCGCTCGTTGAAGGAACCGCTTACTTTTTGTTGGTAGTCCGACATGCGTTTTCCTCTCTCAACCTTTTGAACTGGCTATCTTAGTTGTCGGGATGGTTCTCGTGGGCAAGTCTGATGTTTTCCATCAACACGACCGCCGCGGCGATGAGCGCGGGGATCGTCCACCAAAGACCAAAACCCATTTCCCAGACGAGCTTGGGTAGGCCGAGGTGTTCGCCGGCCCACTCGAACGCGCGCCACACGTAGGGTGCGGTGGCGATGCCGAGTCCCCAGGACATAATGCACATGATCCAAAGTAGGCGGCGCTGGGGTTCGCGTTCGCGCATTTCCTGCGCGCGCAGTTGTACGCGGAATTGTGTGCGGGCGGCGAGTCCGCGCGGGAGGGAAATCGGTGCTCCTCGCAACGCGCTGAGGGCAGCGCTTGTTTGCTGCGAGACTTGCGCGCAAGCTGGGCATTCGCGCAAATGCGTGGCCAGCCAGTCGCGTTCCGATTGGGAGAGTCCTTCGATGCGTTCTTGCGCGATTAACTTTTCCGCGCGGGCGTGCAGATTTTCGTTCATGCCGCGCCTCCTTGCCTACCGTGCATAGCGCCGCGAAGCGCTTCCAGTCCGCGATAGAGCCGCGACTTTACGGTGGAGAGCGGCGCGGCCAGGACGCCGGCGATTTCTTCGAGGCCGAGCTCTTCTTGAAAACGGAGGACGAGAACTTCGCGATAGAGCGTGGGAATGCGTTCGAGCGAGGTGTGGACGCCGGTTTTTTCTTCGGCGGTCAATATCAAATGCAGCGGAGAGGGTTGATTCTGCGCGGCGAACTCCATGGGCGCGCCTTCTTCGGGGTCGGTCAGGGCGTCGAGGCTTTGCATTTTTTTCTGGCGCTGCCAGTCGATGACCAGGTTGCGGGCGATTCGGAAAAGCCAGGCTTCAAATTTGAATTTGCCGTCGTATTGATGGCCACGCTCGAGGACGCGAATCCAGGTTTCCTGGAAGAAGTCTTCTGCTCGCTCACGGCTGGAGGTGAGGTAGAACAAGTAGCGAAACAGCCGGTATTGGTATTGCTCGATCAGCTGATCGAGGAGATCGGGGTCGCGGCGCTTTAGCCCTTGCGCGAGGGCCTTGTTGTCGTCGGCCATCTGTATGGAGAAGAGAAGAATCGACCTCGAAGGTGCCGGGGTCAGGGTTGTAAATGTCGCGCTCATTCTACAGGGTATACGCGAGGGCGCTGTAAAAAGACGCAAACCGGGCCAAGTGGTCAGCTGGGTTGAACTTCGGATGGTGCAGATGGTGTGGTTAAGAACTCCTTCTAATTTAGACGGCTCGACCTCCCCCATGTTTTTTAAGTGTTGCTGATAAAGGAGTTACGCTCTGCGTAAGTGCTGTGGAAACTTACAGTTGCGGGAGTCGCTGTAAGTGTTGATTTTGATGGGGTTGCGGGTTGAGCCAAGAGTGCCGGGAACGGCCACATTTGGGATTCTAGAAGGGTTTGCCGTCGATGAGAAGACGGTAGTTGTCGTCGAAGTAGACGGTGTAGGGGGCACGGTTGGGTGTTGATGGTCGCGCTTGCGGGGGTGGTGGTGCGGGCGGAGTTGGAGTGACGGGGAGTGTGGTTTGGTTGGGCGCGGAGGCGAGTCGTGTCTCATCGGTTGTCGATAAGGGGGGATTGAGGCAGGGTGCTTCGCTGCGCTCCCTTCGTCCCTCAGGGTAAACAGGATGACAGGCTTCGGTTGGGGAGGATTCAGCCGGGGTTGAACTAGGGCGGCTTGGAAACAGGGAGCCGGCCACGGAGAGGGCGGCGTGGGGCCGGGCAAGCCCCGGCCCCTACAGGCACCGAAGTCGCGCGTGCACGGGCGGTGGACAGACGTTGCAGTTGCGGGTCCCAGCGTTGGCGGGGCGGAAGATTGGGCAACCGGTGCGGATGTGGTGTGTGGGCCGGGGGTGGTGCGAGAGATTGGGCAATAGAAGTTGTGGTTGGTTAGCGGGAGCGGGTGGAGTTGGAGCCGGTACGGAGGATCGTCGCTGGGGCTAGGTTGGCGGCGGGGCTGGAGGCGCGGTGGTGGCGGGTTTGGGTGGGTGGAGGTAGGTGTGGTTGGCCGTGACGGAATGGCGGACGGTTTTGCGCCAGCCGTCGGTGCTGAATGCGTTGATGTATTCGTCTTGGGAGATGTCGATCGATTGCAGGAGGGTTTGCAGCAGATAAGCGACGGTGCGGGTACGAGCCTCCTTTTGTGCGTGGTAGAAGCAGAAGTGCGGGTGGCCGCCGATGCGCGGAGTGCGGCAGCGGCGCCCATCTTCGAAAGTGAACAGACATAGGGATACGCGGTCCTTTGAGTTTAGCGAGGACATGGAAATCTCCTTGATTTAGATTGAGTTTTTGATTGGGTGAACTAAAAGAGCCGGGCTAAAGCCCGGCACCTACAACAGCGAGACAAGAAACGCCAGCGGAGCGCCGGGTTACAACTTGGGCGTAAAAAAGAAACGCCTCGCGGTTCGCGAGGCGTAGTACGCGGAGAGTTTAACGCGTTGTAGTAGACTCTCTGGCCATCGCGATGATTTGTCCTGTTTGCAAAGCCGAGTATCGGCAAGGGTTTGCGCGTTGCTCTGACTGTGACGTGGAGCTGGCGGAGAATTATGTTGAGGCAGTCCGCCATCCATTGGCGAAAAAAGCGGCGGTTTCGGAAAAGTACGACACACGGTTGTGGGGCGGGAACGATCCGTATTTTTATATGGAGCTGTTGTGGAGCCTCTGGGACAAAAAGGTCGCTTGTTACGGTGTGCCGGAGAAACCTCCGGTTCCCAAGGCGATGAGGGGGCCGGACCTCGGCAGCTCGGATCAAGGCGGATTTGAGGTTTGGGTTTCGGAAGAGGAATTACCGTTGGCAAAATGGATTCTGGACTCTGCCAGAGAAGAGTTCGAGAGAAATCCGCCCGAGGAACGCACCGGAAACATAGTGAAGCGCCAGTTATCTCCCGGAACGGGAATTTGCCCTTTGTGTCTTGCGGAATTCGTGACGCCCTATTCGAATTGTCCAAACTGTGGCGTCCCTCTGCGCCAGCCGCAGGCGGATAGGGCCGTCGAAGATTCGGCCCGTTTGCTGTGCAACATCAATCATCCAAAATTCATCGTGGAGTTGAGGAAGGCGCTCGAGGCGGCAGGCATCCCGTACAATAATACGAATCTCACGAGCGGTGGCATCATACCCGGCGTGTACTACACCCCGAATTACAAGGTTGTGGTTTTAGAGCAGGACTTCGGGCGGGCGACGCCGGTGATGTCGCGAGTTTTGCAACACTGGGAGTTCGAACCCAGCGCAGGTTTCACCGTTGGGAGAGATCCGTTCCTTGACTACGGGCTGGAGTTGGCGGCGAAAAGAGGCTGGTTTCCCGAGGACATTTCGGCGCTGGTTTGGTCGGGCGAGAATATCGGGCGGCTGAGGGGCATCGGTTTGGCGCTTCAGGAACACGAAATTGCTTACCGAATAGAGACCCAGCCATGGGGAACGGCCAAAGTATTCACTCACCCGGAGGATGAACCACGAGCGAGGGAACTCGTGCAGGAAGTCGTTGAAAGCCCGCAGCCGGAGTAAGTTTTCGCCATGAGGCATTCAAAAGAAGCGGCGATTGGGTTTCGCGTGCACTCGGGTTGGGCGGTGGCTGTCGCGGTGTGTGTCGCGAAGGGCGCACCTGTTGTGCTGGCGCGGCAGAGGGTTCACCTCGTTGAGACTTTCACGTATGAGTTCCGGCAGCCGTATCACACGGCAGAAAAAATGTTGCTTGGGCAGGCGCGTGAATTCATTTCGCGCATGCAAGAGGAGGCGAGGCGGCTGGCTTACCGCGCGATCCGCGAGCTTACATCTAGAACGCAAGAGCAGGGAGTGAAACTCACACGATGCGGGCGGCTGCTTGCGTCCGGCAGACCGCTTCCCGCGCTGGAGAAGATTCTGGCTTCGCACGCATTGATTCATACCGCTGACGGCGAACTCTTTCGCGAAGCGTTGCTGCATGCGAGCGCTCGATGCGGTCTGTGCGATTTCACGATCAAAGAGAAAGAACTGTTGGATCGCGCTGGAGAAGCGTTCCGGGCCAAACCAAATGAGCTGATGAGGCGAGTTACCGAGCTTGGCCGGGATTTTGGAGCGCCTTGGTCACAGGATGAAAAGTTTGCCACGTTGGCGGCGTGGATCGCGCTGGTGTCAAAAAATTCCTCGCTTACCACAACGCGCAGCATGTCGTAGTAAAGTCCGCACGAAATGTTTTGTCCTTTGTGTAAGGCTGAATACCGCTTCGGTTTTCGCGAATGCAGCGATTGCCACATCGCTCTTGTTGAATCGTACGCTGAAGCTGAGAGCATGGGCGCGAACCGTCTTTGGGACGGCGATGACAGAGAGAAGTGCGGTGGCATTCTTGATGCGCTTCTGGCTGCGGGTATCCCTTTTCAGTCGAAGGAGTTATGGAAGAAGAATCCCTGGAGTTGGATTTCGATATTTCTCTGGCAATTCTCAAGGCCGCACCCCACGTTTCACGTCGAGATTTGGGTCCTTCGCAAGGATCTTCCCCGGGCGGAATCCATTGTTGAGCAGATGGAAGCCGCCGAAAAAGCCGAATGGGAAGACGACGAATAGCCTGCAAGCAGCTTGACGCTCCCGCCGCCCGCATGCATCCTTTACTTCTTTACCTGCCTTTACTCCACCTC
>Ga0210405_10005563_pt1 | contig 11436 bp, 10 predicted proteins | sample IncBWH11MmetaG_FD_155492 | JGI IMG/M metagenome (GOLD analysis project Ga0210405, IMG submission 155492) | Forest soil microbial communities from Barre Woods Harvard Forest LTER site, Petersham, Massachusetts, United States - Inc-BW-H-11-M | ecosystem: Environmental > Terrestrial > Soil >... | reverse complement strand
CTTACCCGCCTTTGGCGCCGATACGGTGGTCGAAGAGATTATCGCTCGGGTTAATAATCAGATCGTGACGCGTTCGGAATTCCTGCGCAGCAAGGACCAACTCAAGCAGGAAGCTTCTCAGCAGGATCCCACCCATGCGAGCGAAATTGTCGCGGAGCGCGATAAAGACGTCCTGCGCGATTTGATCGACCAGCAACTGCTGATCGAAAAGGGGAAAGATCTCGGGATTACCGCCGACACCGAACTGATCAAGAAGCTCGACGAGATGCGAAAGCAGATGAACCTCGAGAGCATGGATGAACTGGAGAAGGCGGCCACGGCGCAAGGAGTCTCATTCGAGGACTTCAAACAGAATCTGCGAAACCAGATCATCACTCAGCAAGTGATCGGCAAGGAAGTTGGGCAGAAGCTCAGCGTCACCAAAGACGAAGAGAAAAAGTTCTACGACGATCACAAGACCGACCTGGAGCAACCAGAGCAGATCCGTCTGAGCGAGATTCTCGTTTCCACCGACAAGAAAGGCAATGGAGACGAGGCGCAGCAAGTAGCGGCGGCACAAGCCAAAGCGCAGGATCTGCTTGAGCAAATTCGCAAAGGCGCCAGCTTCGATGACGTTGCCAAGAAGAATTCCGACGGGCCTACGGCCTCCCAGGGCGGCGATCTGGGATACTTCAGGCGCGGCACGCTGGCAAAGGAACTGGAAGATAAGACCTTTGCGATGAAGCCGAACGAAGTATCTGACGTAATTCGCACCAAGCAGGGGTTTGTCATCCTGAGCGTGAGAGAACATCAGGTGGCAGGCGTTCCCGCGCTGAGCGATGTAGAACCCAGGGTGCAAGACGCGCTCTACATGCAGAAGCTGCAGCCGGCGTTGCGAAGTTATCTTCAGAAGCTGCGCGAAGAAGCTTTCATTGAAATCAAGCCGGGCTACGTCGACACCGGCGCCAGCCCGAACCAGACCAATCCTATTGAAACTTCCGAGAAAGAAGCGGCGGCGAAGCAGCTAAAGAAAAAGAAGAGATTTGGCCTGATCTAGCCTGGTTGGCAAGGTGATAACGGGAAAGCATGAAAGAATTCTTCCTTTCGGAGAGCGTGCAGCAAGAGAATAAGATCATTACCTCCACGTTCGTCTGCATCTCCAAGCAGGTAAAACCCAAAAAAACCGGGGAGCCTTATCTGGCGCTGACGCTGGGCGATCGAAGCGGCCAGATTGAAGCCAAGATGTGGGACAACGTCGAAGAGGCCATCGACGCCTTCGAGCAAGACGACTTCGTCAAGATCAAAGGACTTCTCAACAAGTACAAGAACCGCTTTCAGATCACGATTCACAAACTGCGAAAACTCGGAGAGTCGGAAGTGGACTTCGCCGACTATCTCCCGAAGACCACGAAAGATATTGGCGAGCTTTGGCAAACTCTGGCGGCCTTCGTCGCTACTTTCGAAAATCCCTATCTGAAGGCCCTGGTTGAGTCGTTCATGGCCGACCCAGAAATCGCGGAAGCCTATCGGAACGCGCCCGCGGCCAAGACTTTGCACCACGCCTACATCGGCGGACTGCTAGACCACGTGGTTTCTTTATTCCGCTCCTGTGATTTGATGTGCCGGAATTATCCTCAGATCAACCGCGATCTGTTATTGACTGGTGCTTTCTTTCACGACATCGGGAAGATTCACGAGCTCACTTATAACCGGTCTTTCTCCTACACAACCCGCGGACAACTGCTTGGACACATGATTATTGAGCTCGAAATGCTGCAGGAGAAACTCGCGCAAATTCCCGGGTTCCCAGATGAGCTCAAGACGCTGGTCGAACACCTCATCATCAGCCATCACGGACATTATGAGTTTGGCTCCCCCAAGTTGCCCATGTTTCCAGAGGCGCTGATGCTGCATTACCTCGACGATCTGGATTCAAAAATGGAGAGCGTCCGCGCCAACTTCGAGCGCGATGCGGAGTCGGAGGAGGGGTGGACTGGGTACAATCCGTCGCTCGGACGCCCTCTGCTGAACACTGCTAAGTTTCTGAATAAGGGCTCCAAAGCAGTAAAGACGACGACCGAAGCGCCCGCGGAAAACACTCCCAGGTTCCCCGAACTCGATTCTCCCGAGCCCGCCAAGAGTTCCCAACCCGTAGGGGCAGAAATTCCCGAGAAGCAGTAAGGGCTACGCCTACGGTATTGGGAGAACTCTCATTGCGTTACCCCGCATATTTCTGGTACACCTTCCGGGGTGGAGGTTCCTATGAGATCCCGCTCGATAAAGCTCACCCTCGGCCTCTGTCTTTTGTTAGCACTCTTTGCGTGTACCAGCAAACCTACGCAAACATCCAGTACTGACAATAACCAAATGGCGTCCAACGGCTCCTCCGGGTCGAACAGCAATAGCAATAACGGAGGAAGCATGTCGGGCGGTTCGATGAACAAATCGCAGAACAAGGCGGACACGACTCCGCCGCCTCCGCCCGCACCAACATCGGTAACGATTCCGGCCGGTACCGTCATTACGGTGCGCCTGGGAGAATCGGTCGGATCCAAGATCAGCCAGCCCGGCCAAGCCTTCAGTGCAACTGTTGCCAGTGCCGTTCAAGTGGACGGAAACACTGTGATTCCTGCCGGAGCTAGTGCGTCTGGGGTGGTAGTAGATGCAAAGCCGCTTGGCCGGTTCAAGGGTGGCGCCGTTCTGCAAGTAAAGCTGACTTCCATCAATGTTAACGGCAGCGATGCCTCGGTTGAAACGTCATCGGTGAGTCGGACGGCCACGGGCAAAGGCAAACGCACTGGCGCCATGATTGGTGGCGGCGCTGGCCTGGGTGCCATCATCGGTGGAATCGCTGGAGGCGGCAAGGGCGCAGCCATCGGTGCCCTCGCTGGCGCGGGTGCCGGCACAGCCGGTACAGCTTTTACCGGCAACAAAGATATCGTGCTGCCTGCTGAGTCAGCGCTGAGCTTTAAACTCGAACAACCGCTCACGGTAAAGTTGTAGGCTTGGCCTGGTTTATTCGATCTGTAAAAGCCCCCACAGCGGTTGGGGGCTTTTCTTCTGTGATCTTTCGATGATTGACTTTCAGCGCTTCCGGCTTCTTACCTTCGACTGCTACGGCACGATGATCGATTGGGAGACGGGGATTTTCTCTGCACTTCATCCCATCTTGCACGCGCACGGAAAAACGCTTCCTGAGCCAACAATTCTGGAAACCTATTCGGAATTGGAAGCGAGCGCTGAAGCGGGAGAATTTCGTCCGTACAGACAGGTGTTAGCGTCGGTTGTGGCAGGATTCGGCGAACGTTTCGGATTCAAGCCGACGCAAGCAGAGATCGAATCCCTGCCCAACTCTCTGCCCCGTTGGCAACCCTTCCCCGACACGAGGGAAGCCCTGCGCCGGCTCAAGTCGAGATACAAGCTTGCAGTCATTTCCAATGTCGACGATGACTTGTTCGCCGCATCGGCTAAGAAACTAGGCGTTGGGTTTGACTACGTCGTCACCGCGCAGCAAGCCCGTTGCTACAAGCCTACTCTCAACATCTTCAAACTAGCTCTCGAAAGAAGTGGAGCTTCGCCAGAGAAGATTCTGCACGTAGGCCAAAGCATCTACCATGATGTCTTACCCGCGCAATCGCTTGGGATCGCCACAGCGTGGGTCAACCGGAAATCTCCGCGACCTAACGCCGGTGCCGCAAGAAGTGCGAAGGGAAGTCCTGACCTGGAGGTATCTGATCTGAAGAGTCTCGCTGATCGAATTCTCGGCTGAGCTTCGATTGGAACTACGCGCCAGCCGGCATTTTCAAAATCTTCTTCTGGATGGCGTACGTCACTAATTGAGCTTTGTTGTGGATGTTCAATTTGCGCATCAAGTTAAATTTGTGAGCTTCCACGGTCTTTACACTCAGTCCAAGAAGCTTCGCAATTTCCTTCACCGAGTTCCCCTCCGCGAGCATCTTGATTACCTCACGCTCCCGCGGCGTTAACGTGGAGCCGCGGGAAACACGCGACTGTGGGCCACGTGGCCGAGCATGGAAGTCCTCCACCAGCTTCTCCATGATGCGCGGACTGATGTACTTCTTCCCTTTTGAGACTTCGCGAACGGCTTCAATGAGTTTGGGCGAGGGCGCATCCTTTAGAACGTAGCCGGCTGCTCCTACCTCCAGACATTGCAAGAGGTATTCCTCGTCCTCGTACATGGTGAGAAAGATGGTGCGGGTGTTTGGGCAATTTCGTTCAATAAGGCGGGCTGCTTCAAATCTCGACATGCCGGGCATGCCAATGTCCATGAGAACTACATCCGGCAGGAGGGAGCGTATCTTTTCCAGAGCCTCAACTGCGTCGCTGGCTTCCCCGATGACCTCGATGTCCACTTCGCCGTCCAATAGGCGGCGCACGCCGTCGCGGAACAACGTATGGTCGTCAACTACTATGCACTTGATCGGCATGTCTATAAGAAGTGATGGGCTTTATCAAGCCGCGGAATACGGTCGCCTTTCTCGGCTTTTCAGCCGCTCCAGATCCGTATTCTTGATGCTCTAACTCGGCGTCGCGTTGGCCAGAAGCCGTCTCGCCGATCCAGATCGTGGGCAGACTAACGCGGATTCGTGTACCCCGGCCTTGGCGTGACCGGATGCGAACCGTCCCTCCCAAGGCCGCTATCCTCTCCCGCATTCCCATCAAACCAAAGCTGCCTTGGAAATTCGGCTTCGAAACGAAGCCTACTCCATCGTCCTCCACGCGTAGCAGCAGGTGGTCATCCTCGCGATCCAGGCGCACGTTGAACCAGGTAGCCTTCGAATGTTTCGCAATGTTGTGAAATGCCTCTTGGACCGTGCGATAAATGACAATTTCGCTCTCATGAGAAATACCACTCACGTCCACGGGGAGGTCTACCATGCCCCTGATACCGGCGTCCTTACTCAAGAGTCGAGCTTCTTTGCGAATCGCCGCCAGCAATCCCAATTCATCAAGCCTGCGCGGCGAAAGCCGGGCAATAATTCTTCGCAGGTCAGCAATCGTTCCGTCGAGCATCGACATCGCTTCCTCGATCTGAACGGCTGAATCACGATCCCTCGTTTCAGCCACCAGGCGCCCTAGACAGAGCCGAAGGGCCATCAAGCCTTGCCCAGCTTCATCATGCAACTCGCGGCTGATTCGTTTTCGTTCTTCCTCTTGTGCCTCAATAAGATGCCGGGACAACTCCGCTGCACGCACCGACTGCGCAGTGCGCACGCGAACGAAACGGTCCCTCCCCCTCGGGATCTTTGATGGCACTCAATATCCTCATGGGCCAGAGTGAGTGCGCGGAAGTAAGGCTGCGCGCGGGACGGAGCGTGGCGAGCTTGTTTTTATTCTACCAACATCTTGACGCCCGGCAACAAGTCTATGGAAAGAAATTAGGATTGGACGAGGCCTCTCGCAACGAGATTACGTTTGCTATCTTGTACAATCCAATAGCAATGCTGCGCTACTACACTGCGGGAGAATCTCACGGAGCGGCCCTGGTAGCCTTCCTTTCGGGCCTCCCCGCCGGTTTGGCCGTAGATCAAGCCTTTATTGACCGCGAGTTGTGGCGCCGGCAACAGGGCTACGGGCGCGGCGGACGAATGAAAATCGAGCGGGATACCGCTCAGATCCTCTCAGGAATACGTCACGGACAAACTATCGGCTCACCCATTTCGATCCTGTTGGAAAACAGGGATTGGAAAAACTGGCAGGAGTCGCTTCCCGTCGAGACTGGGGACCCTGTCAAACATAAACGCGTAGCCTCTCCGCGACCCGGCCATGCCGACTTGGCGGGAGCATTGAAGTACAACTTTCCTGAGGCTCGCTACGTACTGGAGCGAGCCTCCGCTCGCGAGTCCGCTGCGCGCGTCGCCATCGGAGCACTGGCCAAGCTTTTTCTGAGCGCTCTCGGCATCGAAGTGCTTAGCCACGTTGTAGCCGTCGGCAGTGCGGCATTGGCAGCAACCGAGATCCCGTGGGATCAGATCCAGTCGCTCTTGGGAAAAGAAGAAATCCTTCTGAGTTGCGTCGACCCTACAGCTGAACTCGCAATGAAAGAGGTCGTAGACCAAGCGTTGAGAAGGGGCGACTCGGTGGGAGGCGTGTTCGAGGTCGTGGCTCATGGCGTGCCCGCCGGACTTGGAACGTATGCGCAATGGGATGAGCGGCTCGATGCGCGTCTTGCAGCAGCCGTCATGTCACTGCAAGCCGTGAAGGGAGTCGAAATCGGGGCGGGAATTGTGGCCGCCGGTTCGCTGGGATCCACCGTCCATGACGAAATCGGCTATGAGGCTTCTTCCGGATTCACGCGCAGCCGCAACAACGCCGGGGGCATCGAAGGCGGAGTTTCCAACGGACAAGAGATTCGTGTGCGAGGTTACCTGAAACCAATCTCCACTCTTCGCCGGCCCTTGCAATCGGTGGACTTTGCGACGCGCGAGCCGGTCAAAGCCGCTTACGAACGCTCGGACGTGTGCGTGGTGCCCGCCGCGGGAGTTGCCGCCGAAGCCATGGTTGCGCTTACGCTGGCTGGCTGCGCGCTCGAGAAGTTTGGTGGTGACTCGATGGGCGAGACTCTGAGAAACTTCCAAGGTTACATGGATCAATTGAAGAATTACTAAGGACTTGCTGCAAACCAACTCATGATTTATCCCATCGTGAAATTTGGCGATCCGGTGCTGGAAAAGCCCGCCGAACCCGTCACCGTCTTTGACGACCAACTGAAGAAGCTCGTGGAAGATATGTTCGAGTCGATGTATGCGGCGCATGGCGTCGGACTGGCGGCTCCGCAAATCGGGATTTCGAAACGCCTGGCCGTCATCGATGTGACGTTTAAAGACGACCCTGATGCTCAACTCGTCTTAGCCAATCCCGAGATTATTCATACCGAGGGCAAACACCGCCAGAATGAAGGGTGCTTAAGCATTCCCGAATTTCGCGAACCCGTAACGCGCGCCCAAAAAGTGACAATTCGTGCCCAGGATGTCGATGGAAAGTGGTACGAGAAAACAGGAGAAGACTTGTTGGCCCGCGCATTTCTGCACGAAACCGATCACCTCAACGGCAAGCTCTACATCAGCCATATCAGCGCCCTCAAGCGCGATCTCATCAAGCGCAGGATCAAGAAGCTGATCAAAGCGGGCGAATGGTAGAAAGAACCAGACCTCGGACCCCAGACTTCGGGCCTTCGGGTTTAAGCTGAGGTCTAAGGTCTGAAGTCCGATGTCCGACTCTTTCAATCTCGTTTTCTGCGGAACTCCAGCTTTCGCCGTCCCGACACTGGCGAGGCTGGTGGAGGCTGGTAATTCCGTGAAACTGATTGTCACGCAGCCTGACAAACCACGGGGCCGCGGTCTCGAACTCACGGCGTCGCCGGTGAAACAGAAGGCCCTTGAACTATGTTTGCCAGTCACGCAACCGGATAAGATCAAGAACAATCAGGATTTCCGCGATCAACTCGCGTCGCTTCATCCCGACGCCATCATCGTTGTTGGCTACGGCCGCATCATTCCTCAGTGGATGATCGATCTTCCGCCTTTCGGTAATCTCAATCTTCACGCCTCGCTTCTGCCAAAGTATCGTGGGGCCGCCCCTATTCAGTGGGCGATTGCCAGCGGTGAGAAGGTAACCGGCGTGACCACAATGCGCATCGATGCGGGCCTCGATACCGGTGACATCCTGCAGCAAAAAGAGGTTTTGATTGGACCGAAAGATACAGCCGTCACCCTCGCCCCATCGCTGGCATCCGTCGGTGCTGACCTGATGATCGAAACCCTCGCGGGATTGCGTGCAGAGAGAATCAGTCCCCGCAAACAGGACGATTCTCAAGCCAGCCTCGCACCGATCCTTAAAAAAGAAGATGGAAGAATCGACTTTCACCGCACGGCACAAGAGATATACAACCGACTGCGCGGATTTCAGCCTTGGCCCGGAGCCTTCACTATTTTTCGCGGAAAGACGCTGCAGGTCTGGGATGCGACAGCCGTCGTGAGCACAGTTCGAGAGGGGCAGATACTAGTCCACGACGGTTTCATGACCGTCGGTTGTGGCGGTCAAACCGCTTTGGCTCTGCTCGAAGTGCAACTCGAGGGCAAGAAACGCATGCAAGGACGTGATTTCATTCACGGATACCGTCCACAACCTGGCGAAAAACTAGGCTGATCATCCCGACAATCTAGCCATGCCAGTTTCTCCCGCACGCAGTGCCGCTTTCGACATCCTGCTCCAAGTGGAGCGTGAGGATGCCTACGCGTCTGAGCTGCTCCACTCTTCTCGTTTCGAAACACTTTCGAAAGCCGATCATGGGCTGGCTACAGAAATCGTCATGGGAGTGCTTCGCTGGCGATCACTGCTCGACGCTGAGCTTGCCCGCTTCTCTTCGCAGAAGCTCGCCAAATTGGACGCGGAAGTTCTGACCTCTCTTCGTATGGCGGTCTTCCAGTTGATGTTGCTCGATCGCGTTCCCGCTCATGCTGTGCTTCACGACGCCGTCGAGCTGGTGAAACGCGCTCGCAAGCGATCAGCCGCGCCATTCGTGAACGCGTTGTTGCGCAAGGTAAATGCTCATGCTGAGTGGATTGCAGATTTACGGCAAACGGTCGGAGAGTTGGCGAGCGCGCGCAACACGGACCCGACGCTCACTGTGACTGTCACTCATCGGCCATCGCCCGAACAAAGCGTCAAGTATCTGGCCGACAGATACGCCCATCCTCATTGGATCGTGGAACGTTGGGTCAAAGCCTACGGGATGGAAAAGGCTCGCGAGGCACTCCGCTGGGACCAACAGGTCCCTACCACGGCGATTCGCTTACCGGCGCCAGAGGACGAATCGTCGCTTGAGACGAGCGGTGTGATTTTGCTCAATGGTGCGCTGCTGAAGACTGCGGCACGAGTCGAATCAGGGGACCTCACTCGAACCGAAGCATTCCGGTCCGGTCGAATTGTGATTCAGGATGAAGCTTCGCAGTTGGTCGCAATGTTAGTTGGCGTTGGCGAGAGGATTCTGGATTGCTGCGCTGCGCCGGGAGGAAAGACTCGCCTGATCGCTGAGTGGAATCCTACGGCGAGAATCGTTGCCTCAGAATTACATCCACACCGTGCGCGCTTGCTGCGCCAACGAGTCGCGGCGAGCAATGTCGAAGTCATCTCCGCCGACATCCGCGAGTGGCCACTTCAAGGGCGCTTTGACCGCATCTTGGCCGATGTCCCTTGTTCGGGCACCGGCACTCTGCAACAAAATCCAGAAATCAAGTGGCGGCTCAGCCGGCAGGACCTGCGTGATCTGCAGTCCAAACAAGTTGCGATCCTGACGTCTGCGATGAAGTACGCGAGTCCGCAGGGTCGCGTGATCTACTCGACATGTTCTCTGGAGTCGGAAGAGAACGAAGCAGTCGTCGAAAAGGCACTGGCCGCCGATTCTTCATTTCAGATCCGGGATTGCCGGGCCGAACTGGAATTGCTTCACAATCGAGGAGAACTCGCGTGGACAGATCTCGATTCTCTGCTTAGCGGGCCGTTCCTCCGAACCATTCCCGGCGTGCATCCGTGTGATGGTTTCTTCGCAGCAATTCTGCAGAAGAAATAGTCGCGGCGGGATATCTCACTTCACTTCAAAGCTTATTGTCGATCCACTTACAACTTTCTGACCGGGGGCAGGATTTTGTGAGGCGACAATGCTCGCGGGCGAAACCGGCGCCGGAAGCGGAACCGTCGGGACATTCGCCGGCAAAGCAGATTCCGGCACTTGTTCCGCTGCACTAACGCTCCCCACATGCAGGCCCGCATCCTGCAGAGCGAGACTTACGCTGCCCAGTGGCTGCCCGACAAAGCTCGGCATGACAAAAGCCGAAGGCTGGGCCGAGCCCGTAACCAGCAAACTGATCTTGGGAGCAGAAATTCCGCTGGCGTTCGGAGGCGGACTCTGTGCAAGCACTTGATCGGGTGGTTGCCCCGGCACCTGAATCTGAGCGACGGATGCGACATCGAGCCCACGGCGTCGGATATTGATCTCTGCCGCGCGGTCGCTCTCTCCTAGAACATTTGGAATCTCCACTCTTTGCGGTCCCAAGCTCTGCGCCACACGGATTTGCCAGCCTCGCCGGACCTGAACTCCGGCTTCCGGGACCTGCGAGAGGATTCGGCCCTCAGCGACATTCGGGCTGTAAAACTGGCGCTCGATGACCACCTGCATTCCACTGCCTTCCGCGATCCGAAAGGCCTCCGACGGAGCTTTGCCTACCAGGTTCGGCACTGCTGCTTCCCGCCCGTGAATGGCGAAGCGCATCGCGGTCAGCGCCGAAACCAGCGCGACCACGAGGCACACCGACGCGAGCAACACCAGACGGAAAAAAGACTTCATAGCCTTACGCCAGTCATTATAGTCGTCTCGCTCGGCTTGGCATTCTGAGCGCGCAAACGTGTACGATAATAACCATCATGAGCGCTCCGACAATTCCCGCCGAAAAGACCAGCTTGAGCCGCGAAGAGATCAATCGTAAACAAAAAGAATATGTGTTCCCCTCGGTATCGACTTACTACACCGATCCTCTGCCTATGGATCACGGCTCTATGCAGCACGTTTGGGATGTCGAGGGAAAGAAGTATCTGGACTTCTTCGGCGGCATTGTGACCATTAGTGTCGGCCATTGCAATCCTCGCGTCATCTCGCGAACCAAGGCACAGATTGACCGGTTGCAACATGTCTCCACCTGCTTTCCCAACGAGCCCATGGTGACTCTTGCCGAGAAGCTGGCGCAGATTACGCCCGGCGGGTTGAAGAAGTCTTATTTCACGAATAGCGGCACTGAGGCCAACGAAACTGCGATCCATTCGGCGCGTATGCACACTGGCAACCTCGAAGTGGTCGCGCTGCGTCACGGCTATAGCGGACGGTCTTCCCTCACCCGCGGCCTCACCGGCATGAACACCTGGCGGCGTGCCACGATCGAAGTTGGCATCGTTCATGCCATGAATCCTTACTGCTACCGGTGTCCGCTCGGACTTACATACCCTTCCTGCGAAGTCGCTTGCGTAAAGGACATCGAGAACGTCATCCAGTTCTCGACTTCGGGGAAAATTGCGGCGTTTCTCGCCGAGCCCATCCAGGGCGTTGGAGGTTTCATTACTCCACCGAAAGAGTACTTCAAGATGGCATTCAGCATCGTGAAGCAGTATGGCGGCGATTTCATCTCCGACGAAGTGCAGACTGCCTGGGGACGCACCGGACACAAATGGTTTGGCATCGAGCACTGGGAAGTCGAGCCCGATATCATCACCTCAGCGAAGGGGCTGGGCAATGGCGTTCCCGTCGGCATCACTGTGGCGAAGCCGGAAGTCGCGGATGCATTTCAAGGTCTAACGATTTCTACTTTCGGGGGAAATCCCGTCACCAGCGTAACCGCCAAGGCTGTCATCGATGTCATCGAAGAAGACGATCTTCGGACCAACGCC
>Ga0210405_10005561_pt1 | contig 11437 bp, 7 predicted proteins | sample IncBWH11MmetaG_FD_155492 | JGI IMG/M metagenome (GOLD analysis project Ga0210405, IMG submission 155492) | Forest soil microbial communities from Barre Woods Harvard Forest LTER site, Petersham, Massachusetts, United States - Inc-BW-H-11-M | ecosystem: Environmental > Terrestrial > Soil >... | reverse complement strand
TGAAATCCACCGAGCCCTTCCAGTCCCGGCTCTACCAGGAAATGCTCGCCCGCATTCTCCAAACCGATCTCAGCGTCCCCTACACCCTCCGCGGCTTCGAATACTACACCCGCACCGTCGAAGGCCAGCAATACTCCATCTACTGCCGCACCTCCATCCGCGACCCCCACGAGCAGGTCCTTCTCGATCTGAATCTCCTCGCCGAAGGCCAATCCTTCCTCGGCCTCGGCATCTTCGAGGTCAGCGACAACAATTCCCTGCTCGCCTACGCCACAGACACCACAGGCTTCCGCCAGTACACGCTCGAAATCAAAAATCTCGAAGACTCCACAATGCTTCCCCTTCGCGTCGAGCGCGTCACCAGCGCCGCCTGGTCTTCCGACAATCGCACTCTCTTCTACGTCGTCGAAGACGAAACCACCAAACGCTCCCACCAACTCTTTCTCCACGTACTCGGCTCCAACGGCCCAGACACGCTCCTCTACGAAGAAAAAGACGAGCGCTTCCGCATCGACGTCGAGCGCAGCCGCAGTGGCGCCTACATCTTCCTCGTCGCCAACAGCCACACCACCAGCGAAGTCCGCTACCTCCGTGCCGACAGCCCCTCCCTTCCATTTGCGCTAATCCACGAACGCCGCGACGACCACGAATACTACGTTGACCATCATCCCGGCAGCTCCACCGATCCCGCCGGCGGCGTCTTCTTCATCCGCACAAACGACGCCGGCCGCACTTTCCGCCTCATGACCGCCCCCGCCGTCGATCCCGTCCGTTCCCGCTGGCACGAAGTCGTCCCCAACCGCCCCGGCGTCATGCTCTCCGGCGTAGCCGCCTTCCGCTCCCATCTCGTGCTCGTCGAACGCGAAGAAGGCCTTCCCCACCTCCGCATCGTCGATCTCACCCGTGAAGCGCCCACCGCCCTCACCGCTTCCGCACGGATCACCTTCGCCGAACCCGCCTACAACGCCGCCCTCGGCGCCAATCCCGAGTTCGACACGACTTTCGTCCGCTTCACCTACGAATCCTTCATCACCCCGCGCTCCGTCTTCGATCTCAACATCCGCACCGGAGACCGCACCCTGCGCAAGCAGCAACCCGTCCTCGGCGGCTACGATCCAACTCTCTACGCCAGCGAGCGCCTCCACGCCATCGCCCCCGACGGCACCAAAATCCCCGTCTCCGTCGTCTATCGCCACGAAACTCCCCGCGACGGCAGCGCCCCTCTCCTCCTCTACGGCTACGGCAGTTACGGCATCTCCATGCCCGTCACCTTCAGCTCCAATCGCCTCAGTCTACTCGACCGCGGCGTCATCTTCGCCATCGCCCACATCCGCGGCGGCGGCGAACTCGGCAAACCCTGGCACGACGCCGGCCGCATGCACCGCAAGATGAACACCTTCACTGATTTCATCGCCTGCGCCGAAGATCTGATCGCCCTGGGTTTCGCCTCAAGAAACAAACTCATCATCGAAGGCGGCAGCGCCGGCGGCCTCCTGATGGGCGCGGTCACCAATCTTCGCCCCGATCTTTTCCGCGCCGTCGTCAGCCACGTCCCCTTCGTCGACGTCCTCAACACCATGCTCGATCCCACTCTCCCCCTCACCGTCGGCGAATACGAAGAGTGGGGCAATCCCCAGCGCGCCGAAGATTATTTCTACATAAAATCCTATTGCCCCTACACGCGCCTCGAACACAAAGACTATCCCGCCATGCTCGTCAAAACCGGCCTCAACGACAGCCAGGTCATGTACTGGGAACCAGCCAAATACGTAGCCAAACTCCGCACCCTCAAAACCGACGGCAATGTCCTTCTGCTCAAAACCAACATGGGCGCGGGCCACGGCGGCGCCAGCGGCCGCTACGACTACCTCAAAGAAATCGCCTTCGACTACGCTTTCGTCCTCTCCGAACTAGGCATCTCCCAATGACTCCTCCGATCCACGCTCGAAGCGCAAAGGTTGTCATCCTGAGCCTATCCGACAAGGTCCGGTTTTTGGACTCCGGTGAAACCGGAGATAGGCGAAGGACCTCAACCGCACGGTCCAGCACGATGTCTCCGTGCCCTCTGTGTTCTTTCTCTGTGCCCTCTGTGTTAAACATGACTCTTTCCTTCAACCTTCAACTTTCAACTTTTGACTTTCAACTTATTCGTACCATCCACTCACCATGCTTTTCCACCAGTCACCAGTCACCAATCACCAGTCGCCTCTGACTCCCCCATGTCCGAACCCACCACACCTCTCATGCAGCAATACAACGCGGTCAAAACCCGCTATCCCCACGCCCTCCTCCTCTTCCGGCTCGGCGACTTCTACGAACTCTTCTACGAAGACGCCATCATCGCCGCCCGCGAACTCCAGATCACCCTCACCTCCCGCAATCGCGAAAAAGGCCAGCCCATCCCCATGTGCGGCGTGCCCTACCACGCCGCTGACAGCTACATCGCCCGCCTCATCCGCGCCGGCTTCAAAGTCGCCATCTGCGAACAGATGGAGCAGCCCGGCCCAGGCAAAAAACTCGTCCGTCGCGAAGTCACCCGCGTCATCACTCCCGGCACCGCCACCGACGTCGCCGTCCTCGACGCCCGCGAAAATAATTTCCTGGCCGCCGTAGCGCAAAACGCCTCCGCCTCAACCGTCGGCCTTGCCCTGGTCGATCTCTCCACCGGCGAATTCCAGGCCACCGAATTCTCCGGCCCAGGCGCGCAAGAATCCCTTCGCGACGAACTCCAACTCGTCCGTCCTCGCGAAACCCTTCTCCCTCGCCCGCAGCAACTTTTCGAAACCGCAAAAACCTCCCTCCTCGACGGCGCCGGTGGCGTCGAAACCCGCGTCGAAGACTGGGTCTTCCACCCCGACTACGCCGAGCGCATCCTCCGCGAACAATTCGGCGTCGCCGAACTCACCGGCTTCGGCCTCGACGATCATCCGCAAGCCCTCTCCGCCGCCGGCGCCGTCGTCCATTACCTCCGCGAAAATTCCGCCCGCGGCGACGACGCTCCCAGCCTCGAAGCCCTCCGCCACCTCGATCGCATCCGATATTACGAACAGCACGACGCGCTCATCCTCGATCCCGTCTCCATCCGCAATCTCGAGCTCGTCTCCCCCATCTTCACCGAAGAGTCCAAGTCCGCCGGCCCCACCACTCTGATCGCCGCCCTCGACTCTACCGTTACCGGCATGGGCGCTCGCATGCTCCGCGCCTGGATGCTTCGCCCGCTCATCGATCTCGACGCGATCGACGCCCGTCTCGGCGCCGTGGCCCATCTCCTTCAGCAACACGTCGTGCGCGGCGAAATCCGCAAGGAACTCCGCGGCATCCAGGATCTCGAACGCCTCACCAGCCGCATCACCCTCGGCCTGGCCACCCCGCGCGAGCTCGTCGCCCTGCGCAAGTCCCTAGCGCAACTCCCCGTCCTCAAAAATTTCCTTACCCCGCCGCAATCCGGCGGCAGCGATCTCCTCCGTGAACTCCACGAGGAAATCGACGAGCTCGCCGACGTTCGCGAAAAACTCGAAAAATCCATCTCCGACGAGCCGCCCGCTTCCGCCGCCGAGCCCGGCATGATCCGCGCCGGCTACCACACCGAACTCGACGAACTCCGCAATCTCAGTCAGCACAGCAAGCAGATCATCGCCTCCATGGAAGAGCGCGAACGCAAGCGCACCGGCATCAACTCCCTCAAAATTCGTTTCAACCAGGTCTTCGGCTACTACATCGAAATTTCGAAGCCCAATCTCCCCAACGCCCCCACCGATTACGAGCGCAAGCAAACCCTCGTCAACGCCGAGCGCTTCACTTCCCCCGAGCTAAAAGATTACGAAAGAAAAATCCTCGCCGCCGACGAGCGCATCCTCGAAATCGAACGCCAGCTCTTCGTCGACGTCCGCTCCGGCATCGCCGCCAAAGCCGCCCGCCTCCGCCGCACCGCCTCCGCTGTCGCCAAGCTCGACGTTCTCGCTTCGTTCGCGAAACTCGCCGCCGACCGCAGCTACGTCCGCCCCGAATTCAACAACGCGGGTGAACTTCTCATCGTCGGTGGCCGCCACCCCGTCATCGAAGAACTCCTTCGTCAGAAAGGCGAGCGCTTCGTTCCCAACGATCTCTGCTTCGAACCCGGCCGTCAGCAACTCCTTCTCATCACCGGCCCCAACATGGGCGGCAAATCCACCTATCTTCGCCAGGCCGCGCTCATCATCCTCATGGCCCAGATGGGTTCCTTCGTTCCCGCGCGCAGCGCCAAGCTCCCCGTGACCGACCGCATCTTCACCCGCATCGGCGCCAGCGATAATCTCGCCCGCGGCCGCTCCACCTTCCTCGTCGAAATGAGCGAAGTCGCCGCCATCCTCCATCACGCCACCCCCGCAAGCCTCGTCCTCCTCGACGAAGTTGGCCGCGGCACCGCCACCTTCGACGGCCTCTCCATCGCCTGGGCCGTCGTCGAGCATCTCCAGAAACACACTCGCGCCCGCACGCTCTTCGCCACCCACTATCACGAACTCACCGAACTGGCCGAACTTTTGCCGGCCGTAAAAAACGTCCACGTCAGCGTCAAAGAAACTCCCAACGAAATCATCTTCCTCCGCCGCGTCGAACCCGGAAGCGCCGACAAAAGCTACGGCATCGAAGTAGCCCGCCTAGCCGGCCTCCCCAAATCCGTGATCGAACGCGCCCGTGAAGTCCTGAAAAAACACGAACAAAGCGAACACGAACTAACCGAAACCCTCACCCCCGGCGCCTCCGGCCACTCTCCCAACAACGGCAACCAAGCCGTCCTCTTCACCGCCCTCGACCGAGCCGTCCTCGAAAAACTCCGCAACGCCGACCTCGACAACCTCAAGCCCCTAGAAGCCCTAAATCTCCTCTCCGACCTAAAAAAGCAAATCGAATAAACGTGCAAGGAGAGCCCTTGTTTTGCCCAAAATGCGGTGAATCAATGGAAGAGAAAGACGGAACGTTCGAGTGCGTTGGCGGCAAAATGGAGCTTTCTCAAAATATGGCCAAGGATCTTTACGCGGCATTCGTTGAGAAGTCTGTTGAGCCTCCGGAGTTCGCATTCACACCAGGATTCGGCTCTCGCTTCGGTGGAAAGTGGCATTGCCCCGGTTGTGGTGTTCGTATGAAAGAGGAAAGTCCGGGCGTCGTCCGATGCCCGCAGTGTCGGAGAAATTTGGGAAGATACATTCCTCAATTGGTTGAATTGCACCCTCACAAATAAAGCTTCTTTGTCATAGTCGCACAGGCGCTCCTCCCTGTGATTTTACCTTTGTAGCGCCGGCTTCCAGCTGGCCCGCGCGCCCCGGGAACGCCAATCTCCCGATTGGCGCTTCTTCTCTGCGTCCTCTGTGCTCTTTGTGTCCTCTGCGTTAATTCTTATCTCTTTCTTCTCTCTCCTTCTTTCCTTCCTTGCCTCACTCCTTCCTTCCCTGTTACAACCACCTCATGCCCAAAAATTCTCTCCTCGTCCTCGGCCTGATGTCCGGCACCTCCGCCGACGGCATCGAAGCCGCCCTAGTCCGCATCAGTGGCGCCCCTCCAAAATTAAATTCCAAACTCCTCGGCCACGCCTCCCTCCCCATCCCTAAACTCATCCGCTCAAAAATTCTCCAAATCGCAGAAGGCACTCCCCTCCCCGCCGCCGAAATCAGCCAACTCAACTTCCGCCTAGGCCATCTCTTCGCCGAAGCCGCCATCGCCACCTGCAAAAAACTCAGCGTCCCCCACAAATCCGTAGATCTAATCGCCTCCCACGGCCAAACCATCTTCCACCAAGGCCCACCAGTTTCTTTTCTAGGCGCGCTCACCGCGTCCACTCTGCAAATCGGTGAACCTTCCATAATTGCGGCCCGCACCGGCATCACCACCGTCGGCGATTTCCGCCCCGCCGACATGGCCGCCGGAGGCCAAGGTGCCCCGTTAGTCCCCTTCGCCGACTACCTCCTCTACCGCCATGAAAAATTCGGCCGCGTCTCCCTAAATCTAGGCGGCATCGCCAACATCACCGTAATCCCCGCCCAAGCCAAGCCCCAAGACGTCTTCGCCTTCGACACCGGCCCCGCCAACATCCTCATCGACGACCTCGTCTCCCACTTCACCAAAGGCCGCCAACGCTACGATAAGGACGCCGCGTTCGCCAAACAGGGACAAATCAGTCGTGAGCTAATGCGCACGCTTTTACGTGATCCCTACCTGAGCGAGAAACCTCCAAAATCCACCGGCCGCGAATATTTCGGCAGGGAGTACGTCAAAGAACTCATCGCTCTCGGCCATAGCTACCGTTTGAGTCCCAGCGACCTCATTTGCACCACAACAATGTTCTCGGCGGCTTCTGTGATAGACGCGCTGCACCGTTTTGTTTTTCCGAAGCACAAGATAAGCGAGATCATTGTTTCCGGAGGAGGGGCGCAGAACCCCGTCATCTTGCAAACGCTCTCCGTGTTTGCGATGGCTGGCAGCAATCCGAGAGACTTTTATGCGGCGGCCGCTCCCGGAAAAATCAGCATCATGATGTATGAAGCCGGCACGCGTTCCAGACCGTCCATCGCTATTCCGAAGCACGCATTAGTCTCCGTGCGACGCTCTTCTACCCTCGGCGTTCCCGAACAATCCAAAGAAGCCTACGCCTTCACCCTCCTCGCCTACGAAACCTTTCACCACCGCCCCTCCAACCTCCCCTCCGCCACCGGCGCCCACCGCCCTGCCATCCTCGGTAAAATCTCCTATGCCTAAATGCCTCGTCGAACATCTCAGCGGTCGGGGGCCGCACCCTGCGGTTTTCAAGGTGCGGGTTTTCTCTCTTGTGTGTAGGGGCGGCTTTACGCCGCCTTCTTCTCCGCGCCCTAAAAGTCAAAAAGTTCAAAAGTCTAAAAGTTCAACCTCTGAACTCTTAAACTTCTGAACTCTTGAACTTCTGAACTCTTGAACTTCTTAACTCCCGAACTTCTTAACTCCTGAACTTTCTTCTCACGCCGGCACCGCATCATCCCCCTCCAGCGCCTCCTGAATAATCTCCGTAGGGATCGCCCCCTCGCGCCCGATGCACCAATTCTCCCCGCGCAACTCCACAATCGTCGAAGGCACCAGCTCACCCGCCTCTCCAGTATCCAAAATCAACGGAATCCGGTCCCCCAGCTGAAGCATCACCTCTTCCGCGCTTGCGCAAGTATTCGACCCCGTCAAATTCGCGCTCGTTCCCGTCAACGGCACACCCAACTCTTCAATCAAACTGCAAACAACCTCATTCTTCGGCCACCGCAGCGCAATCCGCCGCGTATTCGCCGTCACCTTCAGCGGAAGCCTGTTCGACGCCTCCACCACCACCGTCAACGGCCCCGGCCAGCAAGCCTGCGCCAGCCGGTAAAAATTTGCCGGCAGATCCTTCGCCAGCGTCCTCGCCTGGGCAATTGAGTTGATTAGGATCGGCAGCGCCCTCGATTCCGGCCGCCCCTTCACGCGAAAAATCTCTTCCACCGCCGCCAGGTTCACCGGATCCGCCGCCAGCGCATACAAAGTGTCCGTGGGAATCGCGACCACCGCGCCACGCCGCAACCACGACGCCGCATACCGAATCGTTTGTTTATCGGGGTTCTGCGGATCGACTTTCAACACTTCGGCTGACAATGTGGAATTTCCATTCTGTTCGGAAAAGTTCGGCTCTCTGCCCCACAGAGCCCACTCGATGCCCAAAAGAGCCGCTTGCACAGGACGCTACCACACGCCGCACACCCGCGCAATGACGCCCAACACGTAGCACAGGCTTCCCCGTGTTCTCCGCGCTGTTCTCACCTCATCGTCCTCAGCGGGTGCCCCACGTGCCGATTTTGCACGTGGGCTCTTGCCTTTCTCTTTCTCCGTGCCCTCTGTGCTGTTCCTCTGCGCCCTCTGTCTCAAACCTTTTCTCTTTTCCTTCCCCCACAATTTGCCGCCACGCAACCCCCAATGCTACGCTCCCTTGAAATGGCCCCCACCCCCAAACCCGGCCGCACCAATCCTCCCACTCCCTCGCAGGATTCCCTCCTCACCAGCCGCGACAATCGCTGGCTCAAGCAATTCCGCATCGCCCTCCGCGGCGGCCTCCAAACCGACACCGGCAGCGTAGGCGTCGAAGGCCTCCGCCTAGTCCAAGAAGCCCTCGAATCCGGCTGCCAAATCGAAGCCGTCCTCTTCAGCGAATCCGGCGAACGCCACCGCGAAAAACTAGCCCATCTCATCTCCCGGCCCGAAATGGCTTTCCCCGTTCTAAAAACCACCGATCGCCTCTTCGAAGGCATCGCCGACACCGAACATCCTCAAGGCGTAGCCGCGCTAGTCATTCCCCGCCAAACGCAACTCGAAGATCTATTCGCCACGCCTCGCGGCGCCTGCTCTCCCCTGATCGTCGTGCTAGCAGGAGTTCAAGATCCCGGCAACGTCGGCACCATCCTCCGCACCGCCGCCGCTTTCGGCGCCACCGGAGCCGTAACCTCCGCCACCGGCCAAAGCGGCACTGCCAGCCCCTTTTCTCCCAAAGCCCTCCGCGCCTCCGCAGGCGCCGCTCTCCATCTTCCGCTCGTAGCCGGAGCCTCTCTCGGCATCCTCCTCACGCAGTTCAAACTCAACGCCATCTCCACCATCGCCACCTGCGTCCACGAAAACTCTTCCGCCGACGCTCCCTCCGCTCCCTGGGAACTCGACTGGTGCCAACCCATCGCCCTCCTCGTCGGCAACGAAGGCGCCGGCCTCCCCGAGGACGTCGTCCACTCCGCCGACGCCCGCATCCAAATCCCCATGCAACGCCACGTCGAATCCCTCAACGCAGCCGCCGCAGCCGCCGTCCTCTTCTACGAAGCCTTCCGCCAGCGCCAACGCAAATAGCTCTTCGTTTATGTAGCGCCAGCTTCCAGCCGGCCAGCCGGCAGCACGGGCTTGAGCCTGTGTTCTTGGGTTTCTCTTCTCAGCGAACTCTGCGCTCTTCCTCAGCGCACTCTGCGTTAAGTCCCCCTCCTCTCTTCCCAGAATTCGATTTCTCCCACAAAAACTCTTAAACTCTAATCTTCATGAGTCTGTTCTCCCACCTCCCCGAACCCGAGACCTCTGCGGCCCTCCAGCCTCTCGCCGAGCGCATGCGTCCTCGGGCGCTCGACGAATTCATCGGCCAGGAAAAACTCCTCGGCCCCGGCAAACCCCTGCGCGTCCAGATCGAAACCGACAATCTCAGCTCGATGCTCTTCTGGGGTCCTCCCGGTTGCGGCAAAACCACCCTCGCGCGCCTCATCGCCCGCCTCACCAAAAGTGAATTCATCCCCTTCAGCGCCGTCACCAGCGGCATCAAGGAAATAAAAGAAGTCATGGCCGAAGCCGAAAAAAAATCCCGCTCCGGCCTCCGCACCATCGTCTTCGTCGACGAAGTCCACCGCTTCAACAAATCCCAGCAGGACGCCTTCCTCCCTCACGTCGAAGCCGGCCACATCCTCTTCATCGGCGCCACCACCGAAAATCCCTCCTTCGAAGTCATCTCCCCCCTCCTCTCCCGCACCAAGGTCTATGTCCTCGAAGCCCACACCACGCCCCAAATCGTCGAACTCCTCCACCGCGCGCTAGCCGACAAGGAACACGGCCTCGGCAACGAAAGAATCTCCGCCAGCGAGGACCTCCTCTTCCGCATCGCCTCCTTCGCCAACGGTGACGCCCGTACGGCCTACAACACGCTGGAACTCTGCGCGAAGAGCGCGTCCCCTGACGCCACCGGCACCATCCACATCACGCCCGATCTCCTCGAAGCCCTCCTCCAGCGCAAGATGCTCCGCTACGACAAAGCCGGCGAAGAGCACTTCAATCTCATCTCTGCCCTCCACAAATCCGTCCGCAACTCCGATCCCGACGCCGCCCTCTACTGGCTCGCCCGCATGCTCGAATCCGGCGAAGAGCCTCTCTACCTCGCCCGCCGCATGGTCCGCATGGCCAGCGAAGATATCGGCCTCGCCGAACCCGGCGCCCTCGCCGTCACCCTCGCCGCCAAAGACGCCTTCGATTTCCTCGGCGCACCCGAAGGCAATCTCGCCCTAGCTCAAGCCGCCGTCTATCTCTCCCTCGCCCCAAAATCCAACGCCCTCTACACCGCCTACGGTGAAGTCCTCGAAGACGTCCACAAAACCGAAGCCGATCCCGTCCCCCTCCATCTTCGCAACGCCGTCACCGGCCTAATGAAAAATATCGGCTACAGCCATGGCTACAAATACGCCCACAATTTCGAAGACAAAGTCACCGACATGACCTGCCTCCCAGACAACCTTTCCGCCCGCACCTACTACAAACCTACTGACCAGGGTTTCGAAGCCCGCTTGCGCACCCGCATGGAAGAAATTAGAAAGATTCGATCACAGAATGTTTCCGAGTTGCGGTCACCGACTCAAACACACAAAGGACATGGAAATTGAGGAGGGTTGAATGAACAAGCTTGTGTGTTTCGCGCTGGGCGTAACACTTCCAATTTGTTGTTTTGCAAAGGAAACGCCGCGCCCCAAAATCCTCGAAATTCTCCAGGTCCGTATTTTGACCACCAACCCGCCGGAAGCGAATTCCTTCTACTACGGCATCTTGCGCACGCTCGCCCTCTCGGCTAGCAACGAAACCAAATGCAACTGGTGCGAAAAAATCTCCACCGATACAAACGGCCCCGTGGTACTCGATCCCATTCAGGGGCCTCTGCCAAATGATCTGCTCAGCGCAGTCGTCTTGAAAACCGACGACGCAGAAGCCCTGCGAAAATATCTCGGCAAAAACAAAATCAAAGTCGGGAAATTAAGAAAGTCGCCTTCCGGCGCTAGCTTCGTTGTGTGCGATCCCGAAGGTCATCGTCTGATCTTCTCCCAGACTCCAGATTCCACCCACCCCACTCTAGGCTACGTCGGCGCCTACGTTGCTCCCTCCCCGCACTGGCCTCACATTATCCATGCCGGATTCGTCGTTCACGACCGCGTGGCTATGGATCGGTTCTACAAAGACATCCTCGGTTTCCACGTCTATTGGCACGGCGGAATGAAAGACGGCGAAACAAACTGGGTGGACATGCAGGTGCCCGACGGCACAGACTGGATCGAGTACATGCTCAACGTTCCCCCCGATGCCGATCAGCGCACCCGCGGCGTCATGAATCACATCGCGGTGGGAGTTGCGGATATGAAAGCCGCGGATCGGGAACTCCTCGACGCCGGTCTTAACTTGCCTATCAATGAAGCTCCCAAAATCGGCCGCGACGGCAAATGGCAGCTCAATCTCTACGACCTCGACGACACACGAGTCGAACTCATGGAATTCACCCCCGTCGAAAAACCCTGCTGCAGCGAGTACACTGGACCTCACCCGAAACCATGATCTCGCGCTCGCTCGCCACTTCCCCTCTTCTCAGCGTACTCTGCGCTCTCGGCGTACTCTGCGTTAATTCTTTCTGTTTCCCCTC
>Ga0210405_10005560_pt1 | contig 11439 bp, 9 predicted proteins | sample IncBWH11MmetaG_FD_155492 | JGI IMG/M metagenome (GOLD analysis project Ga0210405, IMG submission 155492) | Forest soil microbial communities from Barre Woods Harvard Forest LTER site, Petersham, Massachusetts, United States - Inc-BW-H-11-M | ecosystem: Environmental > Terrestrial > Soil >... | reverse complement strand
GTGTTGATGCGCCGCGCCCTGGGACCTGCTGCGAGTGAGGCCGACGTTCAACGCGCCCTCGAATATTTTCTGGGCTACTATCGTGAGCACATGTTGGATAACACGCGGCTATACGCGGGCGTGAAGGAAGCGCTCGATCGCCTGCGTGATGCCGGATCGCACATGGCCGTGCTCACCAATAAGCCGGTCCGCTTCAGCAGGGCGCTTGTGGATGGGCTGGGATTGGGACAACACTTTTTCCAAGTCTACGGCGGCAACAGTTTCGAGCAAAAAAAACCAGATCCGATCGGAATCGAGACGTTGCTCAGAGAAAGCGGCATCGCGCGGGAGCGCAGCATCATGGTGGGCGATAGCGGCGTGGATATCCGGACCGCCCGCAACGCCAACATACGCGCCTGCGGCGTCACCTACGGGTTTCAACCGGAGGGCTTCGCGGAAGACCCGCCTGACCTCGTGATCGACGATATGAACGAGCTAGCCGACTACGTTTTGGCTGAACTGGTTTAGCTGAAGTGTGCCAGCTGCTCGACCTTTTTCCAGGCGGCTCCTGTGTCGATGGAACGAGCGGCCAGATGCATTCCAGCGCGCAGATCGGTCGCCGGCCCCGCTGCTAATAGGGCTGCGGCCGCATTCACTAGCACGATGTCGCGCCTCGGTCCACCCTCGCCGTGAAGCACCGCTATAGCGATGTCACGATTCAGAGTCCGATCGCCGCCGCTCAAATCCGCGGCATTGGCAAGGGCGACGCCGAAATCCGCTGGGCTCCACGATAGCGGAGTGACCTGGCGCCCTGCTACTTCGAAAACTATGGTCGAGCCGGCGGTGGTTACTTCATCCAAGCCATCGGATCCGTGAACTACAAAGGCGCGCTCTGGCTCCAGTCCAGCGAGCGCTTGCGCCATCAATTCCGCTGTGTGCGGCGAGGGTGCGCCGATCAATTGTCGCTTTGCGCCGGCGGGGTTTGTCAGCGGTCCCAACAGATTGAACACGGTCCGCATCTTCAACTCGAGCCGGGCCGGTTGGGCGTATTTCATAGCGGGATGGAGCGCGGGCGCGAACAGGAATCCGATGCCGACTTCTCGAATCGCGCGGCCGATTTGTTCTCGGGAAATCGAAAGGTCGATGCCCAGCGCTTCGAGGACGTCAGCGCTGCCGCACTGGCTGGATAGGGATCGATTACCGTGTTTGGCAACTCGCACGCCTGCGCCCGCGACGACGAACGCGGTGATGGTGGAGATGTTGAAGGTGGATGGTCCATCGGCGGCGCCGGTGCCACAGGTGTCGAGCAATGGTTCCGAATCTACCGACGCGTCAATTCGAGCGACCTTCTCCCGCATGGCACGCGCGAAGCCCAGGAGCTCGTCCGATGTTTCGCCCTTGGTCCGCAGGCCGACTAGGAACGCCGCGATCTGAGCCGTGGTTGCTTCGCCGCTGAGCACGGCCAGCATAGCTTGGCGCGCGTCTTCGGCCGATAGATTTTCCCGGGCCGCGACCCGGTGGAGGTAGGGCAACAACATGGAGGGCTTTGCTGGTGAGTTTAGCAGGATCTAGAGGCGCGTAAATGGTTATTGAGCGCTTGCGAACGTATTGCAGGCCGAGATCTGGCCCGAACTCAAGCCGGTCTGAAACCAGTGGTCGCGCTGCTGGGAAGAGCCGTGCGTGAAGGTCTCGGGGCTGACACGACCGGTGGCCATTTTCTGCAAACGGTCGTCACCCACCGCCGCCGCGGCTCGCAGCCCGGCTCGGATATCAGCCTCGTGAACGATATTGCGTTGCTCGGTCGAGTTGGCCCACACGCCGGCAAAGCAGTCCGCTTGTAGTTCTACGCGTACGGAAAGCGGGTTCGTTTCCGACGGGTCACTTCGGCGCATGCGCTCCACTTTGCTTTCGATTCCAAGAATCTTCTGGACGTGATGTCCGATCTCGTGGGCGATGACGTAAGCCTGAGCGAATTCGCCGGGGGCCCCAAACTGGTTCTTCAGTTGATCAAAGAAGCCTAAGTCGAGGTAGACCTTTTCATCTTGGGGACAGTAGAACGGTCCCGTGGCGCTTCCGGCTTGCCCGCAGGGGGACTCGATTGAATCCCGGAAAAGCACCAGCTTCGCATGCCGATATTGTTTGCCGGCCTGAGCCGGGAGTAAATTCTGCCAGGTGGTCTGTACGTCGTCGAGAACAAAAGATACGAATTGAACCTCGGTCTTTTGCGCGTCGCCGGAGACCGGACCGGAGGTCACAGCGGGGCGGTCCGGCACGGAGCCGCCACCCAGGAAGAGCAGAAAAAGGTTCCGATGGAATATTAAGCTGAGGATACCGAGGAGGAGAATCCCCCCGATGCTGAAGTGGGGCAAGCCGAAGCCGGAGAAGCCGCCTCCACCGCCGCTCTCATTCCGGCGATCCTCAATGTCATTACTTACACCGCCCGGAGTCCAGTCCATGCCCGGAATACAGCAATCGACGGTCCAATGTGGCCTAAGGCACTATCGGCGGTTACGGCAGGGCCAATTAAAGGCTAACCTGTTCTTGTGAAGGAAGAAGCCGCTGAAGTGCTTTCGGTCGATGGACGCGAGGTCCGCGTAACGCATCCCGACAAATTGTACTTTTCGAAGCAGACGAACGTCTCGAAACTGGACCTGGTCCGTTACTATTTATCGATCGCGCCGGGCGCTCTAGCCGGAATCGAGGATCGTCCAATCGTGCTGAAGCGCTTCGTGAATGGCGCCGAGGGAGAAGCGTTTTATCAGAAGCGCGCGCCAACGGAGCGGCCTGCGTGGCTCAGAACAGTGACGCTGTCATTCCCATCGGGACGCACTGCCGAGGAGGTTGTCGTAGACGATGCAGCGGGGCTGGCGTGGATCGTCAATCTGGGTTGCATTGAGCTGCATCCGCACCCGGTGCGTTCGGCCGATCTGGAGCATCCAGATGAACTGCGTGTCGATCTCGACCCAGGGCCGGGTGTCGAGTGGGCGGACGTGCGGAGGGTCGCGCTGGAGGTGAAGGCGTTGCTCGAAGAGGTGGGTTTGCGCGGTTGGCCCAAGACCAGCGGGTCTCGCGGAATGCATGTGAACGTGCGCATCCAGCCGCGCTGGACTTTCGGCGAAGTACGCCGCGCCGCGGTGGCGCTGTCGCGTGCGGTGGAGCGTCGCGTGCCGGCGTTGGCCAGTTCGAAATGGTGGAAGGAAGAGCGGCATGGCGTGTTCCTGGATTACAACCAGAACGCGAAAGATCGGACCACTTGCTCGGCTTATTCGGTACGGCCGCTGCCCGACGCCCGCGTCTCGATGCCGCTTAGCTGGGATGAAGTTCCTGATTGCGAGCCATCGGAATTTAACATCCTTACGGTACCGAAGCGCTTCCAGAAAGTCGGCGATCCGCACACAGGAATGAACGCTGCAGCGGGTTCGCTCGAACAATTATTGGAGCTTGCCGCCAAAGATGAAGCCGCCGGCATGGCGGACGCGCCCTGGCCACCGCACTTTCGCAAGATGGAGGGGGAAGCGCCAAGGGTGGCGCCGTCGCGGGGTAAGTCTGCCGCGGGCAAGGCAGTGACCAAGCAACCGCGGACGAAAATGCCGCTGTTGGTAGTGGCGAATTCTCCCGACAAAGCGGCCGCGCTGGCGGGTCTGGAAAGATGGAAGAGCAAATATCCCGAGGCGGCCGTGCTGCTCGCTGTGGACGACGTCTTGGTGGACTCGATGCGAGGCCGGTCATCGACCTGGACGCGCATCCGCGTGAACCTTCGGCATGTGCCGGAAGCGGTGCGGCCGCCGCAGGAAACGCCTGACCCGGATGAGGATCCGACTCGGGAGTGGCGGGAACGGTGGGCGAAGCGGAACTCGAAAGAGAGTGATAGATCTTGAAGAGTCGCCACGGAGCGCGAGCGAAGGAATTATGAAGAGACCACGCAGTAAAGGGCGCGCCGACAAGGCGGTCGATGCCGACGAGATTCTTCCCGAGTACGATTTCGGCCGTGCCTCGCGCAACAAGTACGCATCGCGGTACGCTGCGGGAAGTGCGGTAATAGTGTTGGAGCCTGACGTTGCTGCCGCGTTCCCGACTTCGGTCGAGGCCAATGAGGCGTTGCGCGCTGCCGCATGAGTTGCAAGCTCGGCGAGGTCGAGCGCACTACCGATAGCAAGCTCGGCCGCGAGTTAGTTATCAGGGTCTTGCCCCAGGTCAGCGATGCCGGGCGTATGGAGCGGTTTGAGCGCGAGGCCAAGGTGTTGGCTTCACTGAACCATCCGCATATCGCCCGGATTCATGGTGTTCGTCGGGGAGCTGGTCGAGCCGAAAGACCTCTCCCGGGTGTATACTCGCATTTTTAGTTCTGCGGACGGGGGCGCGCATGAAACGACTACATTTATGTGGATTTGCCCTACTGGCAACGGCCACCTTCTTAATCGGCCAGACAACTAGCGGAGGACCGGTAATTTCCGGTGTCTCAAACAACGCCAGCGGCGGGCCTGCCATTGAAAGTGGCTCGTGGGTTTCGATCTACGGTACCGGCCTGTCTACAACCACGCGGTCCTGGCAGGCGTCCGACTTCTCTGGGAATAACCTTCCGACCAAGCTCGATAACGTCAGCGTCCAGATCAACGGCAAGAAGGCCGCGATCTCCTACGTCAGCCCGGGAATGCTGAACGTGCAGGCACCCACGGACACGACGATTGGACCGGTGCCGGTCGAGGTCAGCAACTCGTCGGGCAGCGCTACTAGCACGGCAACGCTTCAAAAGTACTCGCCGGCGCTCTTCACTTTTCAGACGAAATATGCCGCTGCCTTGCATAATAGCGATGGCGTCTACGTCGCGTCAGCTGGATATTTCGGAGGCGCGGCCACATCGCTGCCAGCCCAGCCCGGCGAAGCGCTTCAGATCTATGCCACTGGCTTGGGTCCCACGACTCCCGCCGTGACGGCCGGGCAACTAGTCGGCAGTCCGGCTCCCCTGTCGGACCTCACCCAACTGCACGTGACGATCGGCGGCGTGCCGGCAACGGTGCAGTTCGCAGGCATGACGTTCCCCGGCGTTTACCAGATAAACGTAATCGTCCCGCAACTCGCGAACGGCGATCAGCCGATATTGGCAACCATAGCGGGTGTGAGTTCCCAGACAGGAGTCTCCATTCCGATCGTGAACTGGGTGGGCTCGCCCGCCACGGTGACGCTTACGCCCGCCGGCCGCACCATTCGTTGCGGCGCTACTCTATCATTCACAGCCGAGGTGGCCAACACCACCAACTCGGGGGTGATCTGGCTGGTCAACGGACAGGTCGGAGGCAGTCCCGCTGTCGGGACGATTTCGACCGCAGGCGTCTACACTGCCCCGGCGGATCTGCCGAATACCGCAATGGTAACCGTGACCGCCGTCAGTCAGGCCGATCCTGCGGCTGAGGCCAGCGTGACCGTGAGTCTCCAGAACCCTCTGCCGGTTGTCAAGTCGGTTACCCCTAACCCGGTGAATCCCGGCAATGTGATCATCACGGTTAGAGGAACCGGATTTGCGAATGGAGCCGCCATCTATGTTGCCGGCGCCGCGATGCAAACCACTTTCGTTTCCGACACGGAGCTCACTGCCACTGGCACGATCGCAATGCCGGTCGGGCGCTTAGCGGCCGTGAAGGTCACCAATCCGAATCCCGGCACCGTTACCTCGGCTCCCCTCGCGGTGCCAGTCCGCCCGGCCGTCGAGAAAATGGCATATGCCGACGCGGTCCGCTTCCTCGAGATGGCCACCTGGGGACCGACACCGCAGAGTGTAGTGGATTTGCAGACTCAAGGCCAGCAGGCCTGGCTTTCGGCGCAGTTCTCCCAGCCCGCCAGCACATGGCCCGATCCCAACAGCACTATCGAAAACGTCACGCGCTTGCAGACCGCCTTTTGGAACGTCGCGCTGACCGGCGGCGACCAGCTCCGGCAGCGAGTCGCGCTGGCTCTGGGCGAGCTCATGGTGGTTTCCGCCGTCAGCGATACCACGTTTCAACAGATGGTGGCGTACCAGCGCACGCTGGGCGACTACGCGTTCGACACCTACCGCAACGCGCTCTCGGCCATGACTCTAAATGCCGCGATGGGCGATTACCTGAACATGGTCAACAATGCCAAGGCCACCGCCACCACGTCGGCCAACGAGAACTACGCGCGCGAGTTTATGCAGTTATTCACGCTGGGCGTGGTGCAGCTCCAGCCGAACGGCCTCGCGGTCCTCGTCAACGGCGGCACGGTTCCCGAATACGATGAGGCAACCGTGGCCGCCATGGCCAAGGTGATGACCGGCTGGACCTACGGCGAGGCTCCCGGATACGCGTCGCTCTGGACGAATATGCCGTATTATTTCGACCCGATGATCGCATTTGAGAACTATCACGACACCACGGCCAAGACCCTCAATTTCCCGATACCGTGCACCATCCCAGCCGGAGGCACCGCGGCGAGCGATTTGAGCGCGGCGTTCGATTGCGTTTTCCAGCAGGCCAATGTGGCTCCGAACATAGCCTTGCGGTTGATCCAGCATTTCGTGGAGAGCAGGCCTTCGCCGGCATATGTGAGCCGCGTAGCCAACGCCTGGCAGATGTCCGCGGGGAGTCTCCAGAACGTAATCACCGCGATTCTGACCGACCCCGAAGCGCAGACCCTCGGCACCGGCAAATTGACCGAACCGTTCCTCTACGCGACCAACCTGTTGCGCGCGCTCAACGCCACCATCACAGCTCCCGCCGCGCTTACCGGCCAGAGCACCAACATGGGGCAAACCCCGCTCAGCCCGCCGACTGTTTTCAGCTTCTTTTCGCCGGCTTACGTGATTCCGAATTTGACGCCCACCACGCTGGCGCCAGAATTCCAAACGCTGAATGCGTCTACTGCGCTGGCCCGCGCGAATTTCGCCTGGGCCGCGGTTTCCAACGCCATATCGAGCGGCATCAGCATAAACCTGGCGAACTTCCAGGACCTGGCCAACAATCCGGCCGATCTCGTCGAGGCGATCAACCAGGCGTTGTTCCGGGGCGAGATGGATGACAACGTGCGCTCGATTTTAACCACCGCCGCCAGCGCCTCCAACAGTCTGTCAGCGCGCGTGCGCAGCGCGCTGTATGCCGCGGCGGCCTCGCCGCAGTACCAGGTTCAGCAGTAAAACAGGAGACCGATCGTCATGAAGCTCGAATCTTTTAAATCGCGCCGCGAATTTCTTCGAGTCGGCTGCCGCGCTCTCTCGACTGCCGGCGCCGCCGCGGCACTCCACAGGGCCAGTCTGATGACCGCAAGAGCGCAAAGCTCCAGCGATTATAAGGCGCTGGTGTGCATCTTCCTGTTCGGAGGCAATGACGCCAACAATCTGCTGATCCCCAACGAAACGGCCAGCTACGCCACCTACTCCCAGATCCGCCAGAATTTGGCCATCCCGCAGGCATCGCTGGTGAGCATTTACGACGCCGCTAGTGGCACCACGTATGGGCTCCATCCCAGTCTCGCGCCTCTCGCGCCGCTATATACGACCAACCGGCGCCTGGCCATCATGATGAACGTGGGCACACTGTTGCAGCCGGTGCCGCGTGGATCGAACGGCCTCCCGCAACTCAACTCGGTGCCTTTGCCTCGGAACCTCTATTCGCACTCCGACCAACAGATTCAGTGGCAGGACGCGACTCCGCAAGGCGGAGGTACCACCGGTTGGGCGGGCCGCCTGTCGGATCGGGTCGCCGCGGCTTCCGGGGGCGTCGTTCCGCCAGCCATCACGCTTGCCGGCAATATTCTGCTACTGGTCGGACAAAACACGCAGCCTTCCGCAGTCACCACCACGAATTTCGGACTGATTGCTCCAGCCAGCGATCCGGGGTCGACCGCTCTGCAGAGTCTGCTCGGTCTCGATAGCGGAGCCACGTTGGTACAGGCGGCCCAGAGTTCGTTACGGAATTCCGTGTCGGTGGCTGCCGCAATCAACGCGGCGCTCAGTAGCAGCGGCAGCGTCGGCGTCACCTTCCCGAATACGTCCATCGGCTCGCAGCTCAGCCAGGTGGCCAAGCTCATCCAGGTGCGTGCGTCGCTCGGCGCCAGCCGTCAGATCTTCTTCTGCAGTCAGGGCGGCTACGACACTCATTCGAATCAACTGGCTCAGCACGTCACGCTGTACAGCCAACTCGTGGCTGCGCTGGTGGCATTTGACCAGGCCATGAGCGCGCTCAACGTGCAGAACAGCGTTACCACATTTACGGAATCGGATTTCAGCCGCACCTTCCAGCCGAACGGCAACGCCGGCACCGATCACGGCTGGGGCAGCCACGCCCTGGTGATGGGCGGCGCGGTCAAAGGCGGAGCGCTCTACGGCACCTACCCCACGTTGGCATTGGGCGGCCCGGACGATTCTGGTAACCGCGGTACCTGGGTTCCCAGCACGTCGGAGGACCAGTACATGGGCGCTCTGGCAAAATGGTTCGGCCTGCAGCCGGCGGACACTGATTACGTTTTCCCCAATCTGAAAACTTTCAATTATCAATCACCTGCATTCATTTGACGCTCTCGATACTAGAAAGCCTCCGCAAATCACAAGGCGACGGCGCACCATTACCTTATCGATCGCGATTTGGGTTAACTGCAGGCTCAATTCGACGGTGAAATTCTGGCCGGCGGGCTTGATTTTAACCCAAACGGAGATATTGCGCCCGAGCTCGGGATCGGAGCCGTTTCAGGGAAGTAATCGGTTACGTTCAGTTGCGGTCCCGGACTTTTGGCGCTCGCGCTCGGAAACGGCATTCTGGAAGTGAGCGGCGGCACAGGCCCTCCACGCACAACCCTGGGTGAGTCAGACGACGCGAGACACGATCGGCCGAAACGTCACGTGTTGCATATCTCTGAGTGCTGGCCGTTCAGCATCTCTCATCGGCCGCCGGCGAAAATCGCGGCTAGTTCCTGCGGCGGAACGACCTCGAGCTGGGCATAAGTGCAGTCGGCCGGTCGCTTGTCGGTGCGCCATCTACGGAAATGCGCCATGTGGCGGAAGCGATCGCCCTGCATGTGCTCATAAGCGACTTCGACCACCAGCTCCGGACGCAACGGTTCCCAGGACAGGTCTTTGCCTTGGCTCCAGCGACTCTGGCCACCTGGCATGCGATGCCCGGCTTCCCCGTCTGCGAGTTCAGATTCCGCCCAGCCCTTCCAAGGATGATGGGCGAGTGCGTTCTCCCGATAGGTCGCGAGAAATTCCACCAGCTCCTTGCGTCTCTCGGCCGTGAAGCTGGCGCAGACGCCGACGTGCTGGAGCGCGCCCGATTCGTCGAAGAGCCCGAGCAACAGGGAGCCGACCGCGGTGCGTTCGCTTTTCTTGTACCATCGAAAGCCGGCGACAACACAGTCACAATCGCGCTCATGTTTGACCTTAAGCATCACGCGCTTGTTCGGCTCGTAGATCCCCGCAATTGGCTTGGCGATCACTCCGTCGAGGCCGGCGCCCTCAAAACGCCGAAACCAATCGGATGCCACGCTCGATTCGCGAGTCGCGGGAGTCAGGTGGATGGGCGGCTTGGACGATGAGAGCAGGGCCTCGAGAATTTGGCGCCGGGTTTCGAATGGTTCGCCTCGCAAATCGCGGTCGCCTTCTGAGAGAAGATCGAAGAACACGATCGACGCGGGGATTTGTTTGGACAAAAGCTTCACGCGCGAGGCGGCGGGATGAAGGCGGAGCTGAAGAGAGTCGAAGTCGAGCCCGCCATCCTTGGCGATGACGATTTCGCCGTCGAGCACGCAACGGAGCGGCAACTGCGCCCGTAACGTATCGACCAGCTCGGGAAAGTAGCGGTTGAGCGGCTTCTCATCGCGGCTCTGAATCTCGATTTCCTCGCGGTCTCGGAAGATCAAGGCGCGAAAGCCATCCCATTTCGGTTCGAAGATCCACGATCCGGCGGCCGGCAATTCGTCGACACGTTTGGCGAGCATCGGCAGTACCGGAGGGTTCACTGGGAGATCCACGCCCCATCTTATACCGTATAATTAGATCGTCGCCCTCAAGCGTGAGCGCCTCCGAAGTAAATCATGTTTGATAACTTATCCGATAAGCTGCAGAGGGTTTTCAAGAACCTGCGCGGCGAAGGGAAACTGACTCCCGAGAACATGGAGGCCGCGCTGCGCGAGATCCGCGTGGCGTTGCTCGAGGCGGACGTCCATTTCCGCGTCGTCAAGCAGTTCATCGAGAACATCAAGCAAAAGGCCATGGGCGAAGAAGTGCTCACGGCGCTGTCGCCGACACAGCACGTAGTCAAAATTGTTCGCGATGAGCTGATCAAGACGCTGGGCAGCCATCAATCCAAGCTGCGAATGGCCAATGAGGCGCCTAGCGCCATCATGATCGTTGGGTTGCAAGGCTCGGGTAAGACTACGACGACCGGCAAGCTGGCGCGCTGGCTCTCGAAAAATGGGCACAGTCCACTGATGGTGTCTGTCGACGTATATCGTCCGGCGGCGCGGCAACAGTTGAGCGTGATCGCGCGGGATATAAAACTTCCGATCTACGAAGGAACGCCCGAGGAAACGAAACCGGCGGAGCTGGCGCGATCGGCGCGGCGGGATGCCACGCAAACAGGTCGGGATGTTCTGCTGGTAGACACGGCCGGGCGGCTGCACATCGACGATCAACTGATGCAGGAATTGCAAGAGCTGAAAGAGCAACTCTCACCGTCCGAGATCCTGTTCGTAGCGGATGCGATGACGGGGCAGGACGCTGTGAAATCGGCCGATGAGTTTCACAAACGCCTGGGCATCACCGGGGTGATCCTCACCAAGATGGACGGCGACGCTCGCGGGGGCGCGGCGCTGTCTATTCGCTCCATCACGAATCAGCCGCTTAAGTTCGTGGGCGTCGGCGAGAAGTTCGACGCGCTGGAGCCCTTCTATCCGGAGCGCGTGGCGCAGCGGATTCTCGGCATGGGCGATATGCTTTCGCTGATCGAAAAAGTGGAAGAGAACATCGACCAGAAGCAGGCCGAGGAGATGCAGCGCAAGCTGCTGGACGACGAGTTCACTCTGGACGATTTCCGCAATCAGCTGCGCCAGATCCGCAAGCTTGGCCCGCTCGAATCGATCCTGGGAATGATGCCGAACATCGGACCGATCAAGCAGCTCAAGGACGTGAAAGTGGACGAAGGCGAGCTGACGCGAGTGGTGGCCATTATCGATTCGATGACGCCCAAAGAGCGGTCGAATCACATGATCATCAATGGGGCGCGGCGGCGGCGCATCGCCAAAGGCAGCGGGACTACTGTCCAGGAAGTGAACGCCCTGCTGAAACAGTACGCCCAGGCGCGCAAGATGATGAAGAGCCTGGGCGGCGGGGCGGGGATGCTGGGCAAGCGGCTCGGCAAATTCAAGCTGCCAATGCTACAGTAGAAGAGAATGCTAATGATCCGACTGGCGCGATTCGGCGCCAAAAAGAAGCCAACCTATCGCGTGGTAGTGATC
>Ga0210405_10005558_pt1 | contig 11442 bp, 14 predicted proteins | sample IncBWH11MmetaG_FD_155492 | JGI IMG/M metagenome (GOLD analysis project Ga0210405, IMG submission 155492) | Forest soil microbial communities from Barre Woods Harvard Forest LTER site, Petersham, Massachusetts, United States - Inc-BW-H-11-M | ecosystem: Environmental > Terrestrial > Soil >... | reverse complement strand
TTGGATTTTTCTTGGTCGCGGACGAGTTTCGTCGACCGAACCGAGGCTGAGGGGAGATGCACGAAAGAGACTAGCTCGTCGAGATTGAGGAGCATCCCGCCCCGCCGGGTTCGCCGAGAGAGGATGTCGCTCTCGTGCTCGTCTTCGCCGTACCCGTCATTCGTGAGCGGGATGAGTTCGTTTCCGAGGGGGTTCGTGAACTGGCGCATACTGCCCGCGAGCGCTTTGCCAATCTGCCACGCTCGTCCTGGCTCTTCGCTCCGGGCGGCGATCCGTATGACAGTAGCAAAGAGCGGCTGGGCGATCTTCTGTTTGGCAAAGGACACGAGTTCCGGGGCATCCGCGAAAAACGATCCTCCGTCGCTATCGGTTACCGCACGCATGACGCTCTGCGCCCAAGGGAAATGCGATGCCTGGAGGAGTATTTGGACAAGTCCGACCTCCCCCTCGCGAAGGTCGCCGAGCGCGCCGATAGTGCCGATCAACGGATCGACTTCAAATCCTTTGAACGTTCGCAAGGGCAGCATAAACTCTCGCGAGAGGCCGAAATCGACGATAAGAGTTTCCGCCCGTGCGGGCGCGTTCCAGGCGGTATGGAGAAAATTCTGGCGCTCGCCCCGCACCGATTCGGGGAAGTGCGCTTGGAGTTGTTCACGCACGTGGGAATGATCCGTAGGGCGGCAGGCAAACTGGACGTTGATTGACGTGTGTGATCCAATGACCTCAAAGCTCAGCGGGCCGGAACAATAACTGAGACCCAAAAGAAACTGCTCGGTGGCATCCTTACTGGTCTTCACGGATGGCGGAAGGATGACCTGAAGTTCGACCGGATTCTTGTCGTCTTCGCAATCGTCCGGCAGTGGTTCATCAGATTCCGTTTCAGGATAGGCGACCATCCGATCAGGAGATGCGCTGGGGTTCGGCCTTCCCATCAACGAGTCGAAGAAGGTTTGCAGCGTGGTCGGCTTGCGGGCATCGTCAACGACCGGTGCGGGCACCGCATAATGAAACAGAAACGGGCGGAAGGGAGGCTCAAGTTCTACCGGGCGAGGCCACACTTGCCAGCCGCGTCCCCGCCGCTCCCAATCGTAGAACTGCATCGTGAGGCGTTCCTCCAGTGTTGGAGGAAGCGGCTGCGCCCGCAGCATGATGTCTTCTCCGTCCGGCATTCGCACCGTCACCGCCCGTAGAGCCCCCACATGATCGGTTTTCGCTCAAGTTCGCTCATCGCCCGGATGCCTTTCGCGGAGATCAGTTGGTCGATTACTTCCAACACCGCCGCGTGCACTGCCGACTGGAACATCATGGCGGTGTCCATTTTGTAATACGTGACCGGCTTGAAGATGCGCTCATAGAGCGTTCCGAAGAAAGGAATGGCGAGGATTGCATCTTCCGCCTCTGCCCCCAAGTCCCCTCTACGGACCAGATACCCGCCACCCACGATGAGAAGGGGGAACCCAATGAGCGTGAGAAAAAAGCCGGCCAAAAAACCGAACGCCTGCACGAATATGGCGAGCATGACGGGTCCGGCGAGAAGGATCAAAATTGCATACAGCAGCCCGTGGGTTGGAGGAAGTTCGGTAAGCCACGAGGAAAAGAAGAAGCCCGTTCCAAAAGGGGCGGCGCACACATCGAACGCCAGCTTCCCCCGCTGCACGCGCAGATACTCTCGCCGCGCTGACAGGAGACCGCCTTCCTTCCAGTCAACGCGTGAGGTCGAGATATCGGGAATCTCTCGGGGCCGGAGCGCCTGTTCGACGGCTGCATAGAACTCCAGAGGAGATGTCTGGAAGTTCTCAATAGGATGGTGCCAATGCGAAATGACGCTGGAATCGGAAGCAAGTCTGGTCACGGGTTCCTCCGGCTGATCTCGGCACATCACCCCTTGGACCTAAAGCAAGAAATCCTACCATAGAGACCAAAACCTGTGAGTGCGTTCGTCAGGGGTGGAAGCGTCCTAGTCCGTGGCGGAGGTCTGCGAGCTTCTCGCGCTGGGGTCTAAACACCAAGAACTGCGGCGGGAATTCACCCTAGTTGCTCTCGGTGGTTTCATCTGGTCTTCAACAAACTCACCCGCGTTATACCTCCTCTTCCAGGTATTGGAGCTTTGGGGAGACAGGTACAAACGAGGAGCCAAGCCAAGGAGATCAATGCTTCGCTTGGTGGCACCCCATTTGCCGTTTTGCGGCAGCCGCAATTTGATCCGAATGGCTCGTCAATGTTCTGACGAGCGGCGTTTTTTCCTATGCAGCACGTTAAGGTACTATTTCGTGTGCGCGTTTTCTGATTCACCGCGCTTTGTGCTCTTGAAGATACGATATCAACGCTCGTGCTACCCTGATCCTGCTACGGTCGAGCCGCTTGCGCTTCTCTGCTTCCGTGGTGATAGAAATAACACCCGTGTAATGATTGATCGTGCGCACGAGTCCGAAAGCCAAGGCAGCGCGGAAAGCAGGCGAGGTCTCGTCTGTTTTCGCGCCTTTTCCGTATCCAAGACGGAAGGCATCCCACAAATGCCGGGGTGGACGTACTTTATATGCTCCTCGAAGGTCTCTGGATACAAGCCCGCGCGCGAAGACCCGGCTCGTGTCCAAAATCGGATCGGCGATACATGCCCACTCAAAGTCCACCAATCCTATATGTCGCCCGGCAGCGATTATATTTGCTGACCAAAGATCGCCGTGAACGACGCTTAGATCACTCGCTGTCAGTCTAAGACCTGCACAAAACGCTTGAAGCAAATCGTGAAGTTCTGCATAAAAATATGCCGTGCTCATCTCCTGGCTGCAATTCATGCTCCCCTGAGACTCCACTCCGATCGTTTTTCTAAGTATCCGCTTCTCCTTGAGAAGACCTCTAGTCAAATCGACTCTCGGAAGTCCAGTAGATCGTACTTCGCCAGAGTCATGCAGCGTTCGAGCGGTTCGGCCGAGCATCTTAATCGCCTTCAGCAATACTTTCTCGTCGTGACATCCACGCAACAAAGTAGCTAGTGTCGGACCAGGAATAAACTCCAGCAGTACAAGACCAGCCGGTCGATTGATCGCGGCAACAGCGGGCGCATTTATCTGAGCCACGTTTCGAGCATATATGCACCCGTTTATTTCTCGCTCTAGTCGAGAGAAGTCAGCATAACGCTTTAGCAACAAGACTCGACCATTCAGCTCAACACGATAGCTCTCGCGTTCGCTTAATGGGTCAGTCGAGACCAGCTTGAGCCTAAATGGCCCTACTGTTTGCTCAATCCAGTCGCTAAGTTCATCGCTTAGTTTTTTCCGAAGGTCGATTTGAATTCTCCAAACGAGACATGGACCATACCAACCGCCACAGGCACTTTGAAGGCAGATTGAGGGCTGCTAGCCATTTGGAGAAATGATGAGAGTCTCAATTCTAATGCTGGACGGAATCTCAAGAAGTTTCACAATTAAATCCGCCAAAATTGTGACAGGAATCCCATCGCGGTTCTCCTTCGCAAATGTGCCAGGCGCAACAGTAGTGACCCTGACGCTTGCGGACGCTAGTTCCCTCCCGAGTACTGCATCAAACGTATGTAATCCTGACTTTGCGGCTATGTGCAGAGAAGAACTTTTAGACGTATCCAGTGTTGTGGCTGACGAAATCGAGGTCACGTTGATGATATCGCTTGGGGCATTGTCGGTGAGAGTGGGTAACAGCCGATTAATTAGAAGAACAATGCCAGTGAAGGTTGTCGCAATTAGATCCACTATGTTCTCTTGGGACATTGATGCAAAGTTACCCTTGTAGAATCCAGCTGCACAGTTAATGACGCCTGATAGAGCGGGAAGTCTACCCTTAATATCTGCCGCACATCTGGAGACTGACTCTGGCTGTCTTAAGTCGACTTGAAAGCACTTGGCAGGAGTACCGTCAACATTTTTGATGCCTAGCAGCTCGAGCTTCGCGAGGTCACGCCCGGCCAGCGCGACAGTCAACCCACGATCCAACGCGGCCGCCGTGACCGCTTTCCCAAGCGAACCACTGCCCCCAATAACTAGAATTGCCCTCTTTGATGTCATAGTGAATGTTGTTATTTTCGCTCAAACATTGTTCCGCCCTGTAACCCCCCTTGCGGCCAAGAAGGAAATAATCTCGGCGTACGATGATGCACAACTGTACTCTGCTAGACGCTTGCTTGGTACGCCAGGTGTGAACAGAATGAAGGAAGCATTGGCGGCTCGCGCCGCTCCATAGTCCGTTTCGAGATCATCGCCTATATGGACAAGCTGAGACGGTTGGCAGAGCTCTTGGGCGATGATTTCGTTGAATGCGTAAGGATTTGGTTTCTTGAAACCGATTTCATCTGAAAAGTAGGTGTGCTTAAAATATGACAAGATACCATCACAATTCATGATCTGCCGTAAGGTATGCCCTGTCAAGGTGAAGGTGTCTGAAATTAAATAGATCGGAGACCGTCCCAGACACCACTGTAGGCACTCTTCTGCCCCATACCACAGTTGCGGCTTGAGATCCGCACAGTAGATTTGATGAAGCGCCTCCCTGAGCTTCAGCCACGTGGGCATTGTGATCCAGTTCCAGGTCATGCGCAAATGATTTACGATAGCAACATCGTCCGCACATTCTCCGTGTTGCCAACGTTCCTTAATAAAGCCATCAACATTTTCAAACAGAGATTCGGCAACCGCCACCGCGTCTGCCGAAGCCACCGCGTCAAGCGATTTGCATGCCTCGGATAGGACCTTCGATCGAATACTCGAACGACTCTCCTTCGTGCCTGGCAATTTGTAAAGGGTGTTCCAAAAATCGAAACTTACAATCATAAGTCCTTCGGCCAGAGTCGATCATACGCATCCGTTGCATGGCGGTCATTTTCAAATACATAGCGTAGAGTTCTCCGAAAAAGCTGCTTACGGAGACCGGGAGAAAGACACATACGATTTTGCTTCAAGTCGGCTACGACTTCAGGATAGTCGTTAGGCGACACTACCGTCGCCGTAGTTGTCCATTGTCGAATCGCCCACCTTAGCAAAAGTGGAACTCCAATGTTCATCTCCGCTATATATTGTGCTAGTTCCAACGTCGCTCCGCCGGCGGGTGGCGGTGCTGGTTTTGCATTGCAAATGACGAGACCGATGGGACACATCCCCATTGCTTTGAGCGCTGAACAACGTTCAGAAGCATCCGGAGTGGTGGCTAAACAGGCTAACAAATACGGATGCAGAGTTGCGCGGAACTCAAAGAGCTTAGGGGTGCCGGTGAAGTCCCAAGTGGATTCAATGTTAATTCCAACACTCGCAAAATACTTTTGCACTCCCGGCGTGCTGATTAGCCGCACACCGTTGTTCTTCAGGAAGCCTGCAAAAACCTCGATTCCCGTCTTGTCCTCCGTCGAAATGAGGGCGGCCTCTATGCGCAACGGTTTCCATTGGTTCGAGGCATGTCGGTCGTACACTTCCGTAAGGGTGCGAAGATTATCGAGAACTAATCCATCTTCCAAAAAAGCCCGGATGTAACCTGCTGCTGCATTCATTGCACTTGGATGATATTTGTCCTTTTCATTGCCATCCTTGGATTGAGGGTCCCCATGATCAGATACCCCGCGCACAATTAGCCAGGGCACATGTTCCTTATTGGCAGCCGTTGCGAATCCAAAACCCTCCTTCTCGCCTCCTCGAATTCTTTCGTCATGTTTTTTTGCAATCTCCGCTAGGCTTCCATCTGCAAGGAGTTTCTCACCAGATGCAATCCACGCAGCATGTGATTCAGGTTGAACAGAAGCGGGCGGCAGTTCTGCATATGAAAGCTGCTGCTGAGCTTCTTGAAAATACTTAATCCAATTGCTGGTAAGAGCCCTTCCATCAAATAATTGCACTTGCTTCAAAAAAACATCGTCGGTTTCCTTTCTGTCGATTCTAGGAAGCGAACCTTCTGCGGTTAGGCGCGCTCCCTCGTAGTCAACGACAAGCCCGCAAACTATTACATCACCCAATTTGACCTTGCCTCGAATACCCGCTGCAGTTCCAGTGAGTAATACCAATCGTGGCCGGATTTCCATTAGGAGTTTGGTCGTTGAGGCTGATGCAGTGGAATTACCTTGGTCCCCGATAAAAGCAACTGCCAGATTCAAAATTCCAGAATGCCGAGTTTGGATTTGGCGCAGCCATACGTCACCATTACCAACCGGTCCAGGTCCTTCGTCCTGCGGAATGCCGAACATTCTTTCGACAGCTGCCAATTCAAACTTAGGCAACACTGCGATGATCAGGACGTCTACAGGTTGAGCAAACTGACTCATCTGCCTCCAAAGATTCGCTTGGGGAGAGCTTCATAATTCAGGGCGTCGACCCTCCACTTTCGTTCATTATTGACAAGGCAAGTAATTCCCGCGATCTTTATGTCGAGAAGATCACGATAGTTGCTCCGATCAATGCCGAAAATCCTACAAAGCAGGAGTCGAGTCCATGTTTTATGAGTAAAGGCAATAACATTTTCGGGAGGCAATGAACTCAGCCACTCCCATGCTGATTCTTCACATTGGCTAACTAAGTGCGACCCGCCGGGATGATATAGAACTGGGTCGGCCACGAAATTTTGATAGGCCTGTTGATACTCTTTCTGAATCTGTCCTTTCGAGAGACCATCCCACTCCGCATAGTCGATTTCTATCAGCCTGCCATCAATCGTTGGGCTCGCCTTGATATTTTTCAACGTGATTTCTGCAGTTTCGCGCGACCGACGTAGTGGACTTGTAAACACCAAGTAAGGAATTACTGTAGGTATTCGCTCGGCAAGGTGTGCTGCTTCTATGCGTCCTGCTGAATTGAGCGGAGGGTCGGACCGTCCGCAAAACCTTCCTTCGGCTGATGCCAAATCGAAGTCCGTAAGCGCATGTCTTATCAAGAATACACGAGTCACAGATCGAGATAGCTCCTCGAAACGGAACCATTGTACTTGTGTTGTCAAATTGAATGTAAGTAGATGACCCGTTCACCGATTCATCACGGTCTTGCCTCCTCTGTCTCCATCGCGTGCCTAATAAAAAGGAGCTTGCGCATGGCAAACTCCTAGTACAAAGAGCTATGTGGCTTCGAGGACCTTCTTGGCCTCCTCAAGCTTTTGCAGTTGTCGTTTCGCCTGCTTAAGTTCTTCTTCTTTAGCAACAACGTTGTCGCGCAGGCGGCTGATTTGGTCAAGGACGACTTCGACCGGGGTTTTCTTCTTCCACGGCTTCCTCGTCGCTTGGGTAGTGGTTTGTGCTGTCGTTGCGGTTGAAGACCGGGCCGGAGCCTGGTCCGCTGTTTTCTTAGGCGTCATTGCTGCCTCCTTTTAGGCGTGGGTTTGGGTTGCACGTGGGACGTTCGTTCCACGTCTCGGCGGCAGGCCTCGCACTGTTCGGCGTCGGCTGCCGAATGCTCTCGGTGCTGCTCGACGACGAAGAGTCCGAAGAGTCGCGCCGAGAGTTCCCGCACCGCCTCGTCCGCCTCTTCAGGCGTGAGGTTGTGCCGGAACACGGTGTACTCGTTGGAAGCTGCGTCGTATCGAGTGACGAGTTTTAATTTTCCTTGCACGGTTGCACTTTTCTCCTTTCTCAATTCCGCGGAGCTAATCGCTCAGATCGATTGGGGTTTCGCCTACCGTGAGTCTCGCGATGCGCGTGAGAAACACCTTGAGGCAGGCAATGTCTTCATCCAGTCCCACGAACGATCCGAGAGCGCCAAGATGGTTCTCATCGCCCAGGCATTCGATCACTTCGTTAAGCTTCGTTTGGGCCGTCAGCGCTTGCCGCAGACAATCCGAGCGGATCACCGTGATCAGGTTTTCCTCCGTTGATTGGTTTTGGTCCGTCATTTATTTCTCCTTGGGTTTCTGATTGCTGTTTGCGTTGGGCTTCCACCCAGGCTTCGAGTTTCCGGATGGCTTCGCGCTTCACCGGCAACTCGATATGGGTATAGAAGGAATTGACTTCCTCGCCCGAGGAGTGGCCCATGAGGGCCTTCCTCACATCCTGCACGACGCCCCGCTTCCATGAGCCGGGTGTTGAAGGTGTGGCGAAGATCGTGAAAGCGGAAGTAGCGGATGCCCGCCCGCCGGACGGCCGCCTTCCAGGCCGTCTTGATCCGGCGAATGGAATATCAGCCCTTCCGGTTTGTTGCAGATGTGGAGTCGTTTGAGAATCCAGCCGATGACCTGCTCACGGAAGAAGACGACTCGGTTCGCCGAGAGATTCCCGCGGAATCGATGAATGATTTCCGGCCGCATCCTGCGGGCAATGCTGCGGGTTCCTCTGCCCTAGGCCGGACCTCGAAAATTCCAATGTTTCCCAGGGCTTTCGCGGTCTCGGCCAAGCCGTACTTCAGCCCCTCAGCCTCATGCCTAGCGTTCATGGTCTCTCTCCTTTCGCCTGTTGGACCGTCTGACGAGCTTCCTAAACCATTCCGGAAGCAAGCTCCATAGCCACCACAGCAGACCGATGAGAATTCCGAAGATGAAGAGTGCAGTCTGGAACTCGGGAGATCTCACGAGGGCCACGAAGCCAGCGAGGGACAGGTAGACGAGCAAGACCCCGAAGACGGTTTTTACCAGAAACTCCAGGACCTTCCACCACACTGAGACTCTGGGGTGCGGGGATGAGAGTTCCCGACTACCGCATTGGGAACACACCTCGGCGCGGCGGGAGTTAGCGTGCAGCCTGGGACAAAGTTTCACGTCGTAACTCCGTCCGCAGGAGTTGCAGAAGAGAGGAGCTCCCGGCGTCATCCTTCCGCATTGGTAGCAAAATTTCATGGAATTTCTCGAATGAGTGACTGTGGCTCGTCGGTCTTCGGCCTCCGCCAGATGGGAGCAAAAATTCCGTGACAGCGAATAGACTCGAAGGTCGCGAACCAGAAAAGCTTGTCGGTCGCCAACCGGACGACATCGCGGATGGTGTCGACCCTGCGCTCCGAATCCGCGACAACTAGCACGCGGAAGTGTCGCTGCTTGAACTCCCGTTCGAAATTTCCGGTGACCGCGAGGTCGAGATAGTTGCGAACCTTGTCCTGCCACACCCGCAGGCGCTCGTGGCCTAGATCAACTTCGATAAACGCCGCGATGATGCCAGACGGAGTTTCAATCTCAACGTAGCCATCCGGGATTAAGCGAAGCCCTGATACAGGCCGTTTGGGAAATCCCATCCAACCCTGGAATCTGATTCCCGCAAGCGCCCGATTAGCGTATTTCAATGAGCAGTAGACTTCGTTGATCGCAAGCTGATGATGGATGAAGAAGTCGGCTACCACGGCTTCGTCCTGGCGTCGTCGCAGTCCACTCTCGGGAACTCCGACGAGTCGAGCACCTTTCAGGGAGAGCGTGTAGAGCGCTTTCGCTCCACCCGCCATCGTGCCAAGAAAGAACCTCCGAAGGAGTCCGACGCGGGTGAGTGCCAAGAGTCGCGCATTCGCGCGCGTGGTCGAGCCGAAGGCGGCAACGGTCTTCGCCTGTTCGCGGTCGATGACACGCATGACGGCCAACTCCCGAAGAAGATGCCGGTCCCGTTCCTGAATGACCATGCCCTGATGTTCATTCCCATTCATGAAGTACCTCGTCCGTGCTGCGGCTCATGGCCGCCTGGCGCTTCGCGATGTCGCGGTCGATGTGGGCACGCACCCGGCCTCGCGTATAGCGGGAACGGTTCAGGAGGTCGGTGTAATCGACCTCCGGCTCGCGGATCGTGGGAACGCGAATCTCTACCGGGCGCTCCGCGGCGCTTTTCACGACGCAGTGTCGCTGGGAGAGATTCTTGAGGCGCTCGGCCAAGGGCTTGCCACCATCGAGCGCTTGTGCAACTTGCACGGCATCGACACTCGAAAGCTGGAAGAAGACATGGGTGCCAATGGCGAGGATCGCAGCGCGCATTTCTGCGGGATACTGGTCAAGAAACTGGTTGGCTGAGACGACGGCAACGCCGAACTTCCGCGCCTCCGAAAGAATCGTCTCGATGCCGCTGTCGTAGGCGACCAGATTCTGGATTTCGTCGCAGTAGAGAGTAAAAAGCGACCTTTTGGTGCGGGTGAAGAGCGCATTCTTGAGAGCCGTGAGAATCAGGCTGCCCAAGGTAAGTGCCTGTTCCCCGAGCCGTCCCTTTTCGAGATTGACAATGATCCAGTAACCCTCGTCCATTGCTTCGCGGATCGAGAACGTCGAATGCTGTTGCCCCACGATGTGTCGGAAATGAGGATCGGCGGTGAAGGCCGAGGTCTTGTTAAGGATCGGCTCCCGCATCGTGGCCCGCATCGCTTCGCTTGTTTGGTCGTAGCGCAGTTCGAAGTACTGCCGGATTTCGGCGTTCTCCACGCGCTTGAGGCAGGCTGCCCGAAAAACCGCATGGGTCAGGAACGGACCGACTTCGACAAGCGTGAGCCCATTCGCCGCGAGCACATAGAGAGCGTTCCGCAGGAGTTCGTCCGTCCGCGCGCCAAAATGATCAAGATGCCAGCGCTGCTTGAGGACCTGGGCGAACTCCGCGATGCGGACAAAGTCCGGCGATTCCGCTTCGAGCGGGTTCAATCCCACGGACACAATCGGATCGGCGGGCTCGATAAGAATGAGCTTGTCGCTCAGATGCCTGCGCAGCCGCCGTTCCTTTGCGTTGATCGTCCGCATGAGGAGCGGTGTCGCATCGCCATGAAGGTCGAAATATACAAACCCGTGTCCGGCCTCGATGTCCTGCTCGGCGAGATAGCGCAGGAATGAACTCTTGCCGCTCCCGGTTTTCCCGAGCACTGCCATGTGCATCGCACGGCGCGTGTTACTGAGCGACAAATGACGCCGTGTTATCTGCTCGTCCGAGACCTGGAATCCAAGATCAAGACTTCCGCCCTCGTGCCGTGCTTCGCGTCCCCGGCCGCGAAGGCGGTTCCAAATACCTGCAACGAGTTGTTCGAGGAGGTTGGTCATCTTGATTGAATTGTGAGGGGTGCTGTGACAGAACGGTAACAACGGGGCGGAGAGGAAAAGACCCAGGGGCTCGACCATGAAGACGAGCACCCTGGGAACCAGATAGGATCGATAGGCTCCGGTTTGCCTGCTACCGTTTGAAGTTCGTGATCAGAACTTCTCGGTAGCGTCGTCCGGCGTGCTTTTGGGAGGTGTAGTGGAGTTCCACCTCCTTTATATAGAAGCGATGGAACAGGGCGCGTACTTCGGAAACATCATTCAATGACAGCACGAACTTGCCGCGCACTTTCCCGAGCCGCTCCGCAAGCTTCTCGAAGTCCGCCGCATCGAAGTTATGGCGGTAGAATTTCCGACCCCAATACGGAGGATCGAGGTAGAAAAGCGTCGCCGGGCGGTCGAAGCGCGTAAGGATCTCGTCATATGAGGCGCATTCGATCTGTACCCGTCCCAATCGCTCATGAGCGTTCTCAAGGATCTCGGAGAGTCGTTCCAGGTTGAATCCTGGCGGCTGCGTCACGAGCCGGTGGT
>Ga0210405_10005557_pt1 | contig 11443 bp, 11 predicted proteins | sample IncBWH11MmetaG_FD_155492 | JGI IMG/M metagenome (GOLD analysis project Ga0210405, IMG submission 155492) | Forest soil microbial communities from Barre Woods Harvard Forest LTER site, Petersham, Massachusetts, United States - Inc-BW-H-11-M | ecosystem: Environmental > Terrestrial > Soil >... | reverse complement strand
CCGCATGCCCTTCACGGAACTGGGCTGCGCGGCCGGAGCGATGGCCCTGGGCCGCGCCGCCGATTACCTGAAGGCTCATCCCGGCGGAAATGTGCTGATTATCGCTGTGGAACTTCCTTCGCTCACCTTTCAGCGCAAGGACATTTCTCAGGCAAATCTGATCTCCTCGATTTTGTTTGGCGACGGAGCAGCGGCGGTCCTGGTGAGCGGAAAAGCGGGCAAAGGGCCTAAGATTCTCGTTTCAGAAACCTACACGTTTCCCGACTCCCTGGATGCCATGGGCTTCGACTTGCGCGATTCAGGTTTTCACATTTTGCTTTCGAAAGACGTCCCCGAAATGATCGGCGCAAAAATTCGCGGCCTCGTGCACGGATTCCTCGAGCGCCACGGCCGCAAACAGGAAGACATTAAAGGGTGGATTCTGCATCCTGGCGGCGCGCGCCTGCTTGGCAATGTTGAAAAAGAATTAGGACTCTGCAAGTGTGACACGCAGCCTTCCTGGGATATTCTCGGCAACGTCGGCAATCTCTCCAGCGCCACCATTCTTTTCATCTTGCAAGAGTGGCTGGAAAAGAGACCCCTCAAATCGGGCGAATATGCGCTTGCAGCCGCCTTCGGCCCCGGCTTCAGCGCCGAATTTCTCCTGCTGCAATGGACCTAAGCGTCATCGCGTTTCTCGCGCTGCTGGCGGCCGTGGCTCTGCTTCGGATCGTGGAGCTCCAAATCTCGCGCCGTCATCAACAAGAGATGCTCGCGCGCGGCGCTGCGAAGGTGGAAGAGCCCAGATTTCGCTGGATGGTCCTGCTTCACACCGCCGTACTCATCGGTGCCGCGCTGGAGGTTGTGCTGCTCCGGCGCCCGTTTCTCCCCATTCTCGCCGCCGTCATGTTTGTGGTTTTCCTGTTGGCGAATGTCGTGCGCTGGTGGGTGATCCGCACTCTGGGAAATCATTGGAACGTTCAGGTCGTGGATTCGACCAGCCTCGGCGTCATTTCCTCCGGACCCTTCCGCTATGTTCGCCATCCCAACTACGCCGCCGTTTTTGCAGAAATGTTGGCGCTTCCTCTGATCCACACAGCCTGGATTACCGCCGTCGTCGGCACGCTCGCTCATATCGCTGTACTCTCGATGCGCCTGTCCACCGAAGAGCGCGTTCTTCTCGCCAATCCCGAGTATCAGGCCACGATGGCCAGTAAACCGAGATTCATCCCCGGTGTTTTCTGAAAAGGCGAATAGGTTTTTCTTACAGCCTTCCCGCCATCATTCTGTTTTTGTTGCTCACCCCCGCCGTCTCCCGCGCGCAAACAGCCGCCGATGGCAGCGATTCCGCGTTCTCCGAGGTGCCGGAATTGAAGGAAGGCTTCCGCTTGCTCTATGTGCAGAAGTACCCGGAAGCCCGAGGCAAATTTTCCGCGTGGACTTCCGCGCATCCCGACGATCCATTTGGTTTTGTGGCTAAAGCGGCGAGCTATCTTTTCGAGGAGTTTTACCGCCAGAGCGTCTTGACCAGCGATTTCTTCCTGGATGACAAGAAGTTCCTGCGAGGAATTGAGGGTAAGCCCGATCCCGAGCGCATGAAGCAGTTCCGAGCTGCGTTGGAGCAGGCCCGCAAGCTCTCCCGCGGGCGTCTCTCGAAGGATAAGAATGACGCTGCGGCGCTCTTTTCCTTGACTTTGGCCGCAGGCATGGAATCCAACGCTGACAGTATCCTTGAAAGAAAACACGTCGAAGGACTAAAAAGAATGAAGGAAGCCAACGAGCACGCCAAGCTGCTGCTGGCGCAGCGCCCCGATGCCAATGATGCCTGGGTCGCACCGGGCTCGGCGAATTACATCATCGGGTGCCTTTCTGGCGGCGTTCGCATGGTTCTGTGGTTTGGCGGCGTTCATGGCGACAAAAAGCTTGGCATGGAGCTGGTCGGAAAAACGGCTGAAAAAGGCCGCTACCTCGAGCCTTTTGCGAAAGTCCTTCTGGCGCTGGCGGCACGACGCGAAAAACAGGACGCCTTGGCGAAGAAGCTCTTGCATGAACTGACGGAGGAATTTCCAGACAGCCCGCTCTTCGCCGCGGAATATGCGAAGGTTATGGGCCGGCCGATTCCAGCCGAGATCAAGGCGAATTAGGTTCGCCGTGCCGATATCTTTGACTTCCAGGCATACGGGTAGTCTTTTGGTTTCTCCAAGCCAGCACTTCGTTCCTTATTCAGCTTGGTGCTAAGCAAATTTCGCTCTAGGACATTAATGCACTAGAATTACATTTCCGGACTGTCCCGGACCGGCAATCAAACTCCAAAGGCGGTGGCGTGTGTTTCAACAAGACCTATTAAAAGGCCGGGCGATCTTCTTGACAGGCGGCGGAACCGGCTTAGGCCGCTCTATGGCCTTGCGTTTTGCTGAGCTAGGCGCTCGCATGTATCTCGTAGTCCGTCGCGAGGAACCGCTCAAGGAGGTTTGTTCGGAAATTCACCGCGCCGGCGGCTCCGCGGCGTTCACCACCTGCGATGTGCGCGATTACGGCGCCGTCGAAGCCGCCGCGGAAAAAGCCGAGCAGCAGTTTGGCCGCATCGACACGGTCGTCAACAACGCCGCTGGAAATTTCATCGCGCGCACCGAAAAGCTGTCGCCCAACGCCTTCAACACCGTCGTAGGCATCGTCCTCAACGGCTCCTTTCACTGCACCCAGGCCTTCGCCAAGCGCTGGATCGCCCAGAAACTCGGCGGCAATGTCCTGAGCATCGTAACCACCTACGCCGCGGCCAATAGCGGTTCCGGGTTCATCGTACCCTCCGCGTGCGCCAAAGCCGGCGTGCTGGCCATGACCACCTCACTGGCCGTCGAGTGGGCCAAGTATCACATTCGGCTCAACGCCATTGCCCCAGGGCCGTTTCCTACTGAAGGCGCATGGTCCCGACTCATGCCCTCGAGACAATTTGAAGATCACGCGAAGGACAAGCACCCCATGAAACGTTTCGGGCGCCACGAGGAGCTGGCCAACCTCGCCGCGTTTCTGGTGAGCGATATGGCGGAATACATCAACGGCGAGTGCGTGGTCATCGATGGCGGTCAATGGCTGCGCGGCGCGGGCGAGTTCAACGACCTGCTCATGCTGCCCGAAACCGCATGGGAAGCGCTCGAAGCCGCCCGCACCAAAAAATCCTGACCCCGCTATTCGGGCAGCGCGCGTTTGCGCAATTCCACCCGCAGCTTGACGTCCCCAACACTCTGGCCGTTGGATTCGGCATGAACGCCGACCTCTTGTGTGTTCGGTTTCGATCCTTCACCAAGCAAGGGCAGCTTTACTTCGATCCTCGCGGCCGCGGTCTGTTTTGCCGCAACCGTGAATTTTCCACCGCCGCTCCCCACCGTCCATCCGGTGGGCAAACTTATGGTGAGGTTAATCTCCTGCGCCCCCGAACTTTGATTGCGTAGCCACAACGGAATCACAAGATCGGTGCCGCCTTGTAGCGCAATTTCCGGCGGCTCCGGATGGGGCAGATGCACGAGCCCGTGGGCGCGTCGAAACTCGGCGTAATAATTCCACGGTCCGGCAAGCTCCACGGAAATTTCCGGCAGCGCCGCCGCAGGGACGGCTTCGCGTCGTGCAAACGGAATCGCGCCCGGTGTGATGCCTTCAAAAACGTCCCCCGTCACGCTCCCGCCTACCAGCGATTTTCCCAGGACGAAACTTATCCCCGTGCCCCAGAAACTATCCGACGTGACCATCTTTTCGATTTGCGCTTCGTCCATCTTCGCGAGCGAATCGGTGAAGCTTTTCGCTTGTGTTTCATGCCTCCGAAAAGATTCCAACGCAACCCGCCAGTAGGCCTGTTTCGCTGACTTCGATATTTCCTTTACGGAATATTTTGGACCCTTGTCGTGAAAAATGTCTTCTTTATCCGCGTCAGGGAAGTAATAGATCTTCTTCGTCTGCCACGCCCGCAAATTTTCCAGGTAAGGTTCCAAACGTCGTAGCGGGGCCGAGATTTGCTCGGGAAACACCGTCGGATCGCCGGCAAGATCAAATGCCTCGGTCGCAAGAACTCCCGATGCTTGATGGTCTCCGTGATCCTCGCCGATAAATGTCCCAGGCAAGAACGTCAGCATTACTTCCGGCCGAGTCAGACGCACGATCCGCACAAGATTTTCCAGCGCCATCCCGTGGTCCCAATTCGCCAACGATTGCAAAACGTCTTGCGACGCTGTGTCCTTCCCACCCAAAAACCAAACCTTGTCGATTCCCAGCACGGCGTCAGCGCGTCGCGCTTCGATTTCGCGGATATCGCCAAGCGCCGTGGCCTGTTCTGCACCGGCCTCGTTTGCGCCGCTGCTGCCGCGCGTGCCGTATGCCACTGCCACGCGCTTGCCCTCGTCAATCGCCCGCGCCAGATACGGCGTTGCCGCCCCCTCGTCATCGGGATGCGCCACAACAAGCAGGATGTCCACCTTGTAGCGCTCATCGGCCTGCAAAATCCCCGCTGCTGCTTGCGCGCTCGCGAGCCATGGAAACACGAGACAGCCTGTAAGCAGGCCAAGCGCTGCAAGCCCGACTTGCCAGTTCGCTCTGAGCGTTTTTTTAGAGCCACACCGTTGCGTCCGGATTTTCGGAACAGTCCAACCAAGCAGAGAGGAGCGCGTAAGTCCAAAGGATGGGTTCATCAAAGAATTCTATCCCGAACCGGCAAGAATCTCCCATCCGGGCGTGGCCTTCGATATATGAAGTTCGCAAGATTCTCCTTCAGCGACAGCCGAAACCATCACGATCCCTTTTGTTCTAAAGCGCGGCGCCGCCCCCACCTTGACCACGATACGACGCGCCGATAAGCTTAGAGTTTCTCCTTCCAGGTGAACGAATCATGGAGCAAGTGCAAGTCACATTGCCGGACGGCAAGGTTCAAGAGGTGCCCAAGGGCACGACTCCGGCGGATATCGCGCGCAAGATTTCGCCCCGGCTGGCCGACGCCGCACTCGTTGCGCGCGTCACCGCAATGAATGGAACTCCTCTGCCCAATGCCCCCGATCTAGGCGAACTGATCGATTTGCGCCGTCCACTCGAGGAAAACGTCAAGCTCCAAATCCTCACCGAAAAGGACCCCGACGCGCTTTTCGTGTTTCGCCATTCCGCCGCGCATTTGCTTGCCGCTGCGGTTATGGAGCTCTATCCCGACGTCAAGCTCGGCATCGGTCCGCCCATCGACACCGGCTTCTTCTACGAATTCCTGCGCGATGAACCTTTCACTCCGGAAGACCTCGCGAAAATCGAAAAAAAGATGCACGAGCTCGCCGCCCAAGACTTGCCCAACGAGCGCAAGCTTATTCCCAAGCCCGAAGCCCTCGAGCTCTACAAAAAGAGCAACCAAATTTTCAAGTGCGAGCTCGTTGAAGAAAAAGCCAACGAGCTGATGGTCTCCTTTTACACCACCGGAAAATTCATCGACTTCTGCCGCGGCCCGCACATTCCTTCCACCAAGCGCATCACCGCCTTCAAGCTGATGAGCGTCGCCGGCGCCTACTGGAAAGGCCAGGAAGGCAATCCGCAGCTGCAGCGCATTTACGCCGCGTGTTTCTTCTCGCAAAAAGAACTGGACGAATATTTGCACCGCCTCGAAGAAGCCAAGCGCCGCGATCATCGCAAGCTCGGCGTCGAGCTCGAACTCTTCAGCATCCAGGAAGAAGCCGGTCCCGGCCTCATCTTCTGGCATCCCAAGGGCGGCCTCATCCGCAAAATTGTCGAGGACTGGCTCCGCGAAGAACTCCTCAAGCGCGGCTACGATCTCGTCTATACACCCCACATCATGCGTCTCGACCTCTGGAAAACCAGCGGCCACACCGGCTTTTACAAAGACAGCATGTTCGGCCCGATGGAAGTCGAAAAAGCCGACTACCAGCTCAAGCCCATGAACTGCCCCGGCCACATCCTCATCTACAAATCCAAGCTGCACAGCTACCGCGATCTTCCGGTGCGCCTAGCCGAACTCGGCACCGTCTATCGTTACGAGCGCAGCGGCGTCCTCCACGGCCTCCTCCGTGTCCGCGGCTTCACGCAAGATGACGCCCACATTTTCTGCGCACCTTCGCAAATCGAAGCGGAAGTCGAAGCCTGCGTGGATTTCGCTTTCGCCGTAATGAAGAATTTCGGCTTCGACAAATTCGAAGTCGAACTCTCCGATTGGGATTCCACTCACCCCGAAAATTACGCCGGTAAACCTGAAGACTGGCAACGCGCCACGGCTGCGCTCGCCGAAACTATGAAGCGCCTGAATATTCCGTACAAGACCATTAGCGGCGAAGCCGCCTTCTACGGTCCCAAAATCGACGTCAAGCTCATCGACGCCATCGGCCGCCCCTGGCAGCTCACCACCGTCCAGTTCGATTTCAATCTGCCCGCGCGTTTCGGCCTCGAATATGTCGCCGAAGATGGCGCCAAGCATCAACCCCTGATGGTTCATCGCGCGCTGCTCGGCTCCGTCGAACGCTTCTTCGGCATTTTGATCGAGCATTACGCCGGCGCCTTCCCGCTCTGGCTTGCGCCTGTGCAGGTCCAAATCTGTCCGGTCAGCGAAAAAGTCGCCGACTACGCCAAGCACGTCACCGAAACTCTCAAGCTCCACAACATTCGCGTCCATCTCGACGACCGCAACGAAAAGCTCCCGGCCAAAATTCGCGACGCCCAGCTCCAAAAGATTCCCTACATGCTCATCGTCGGCGCCAAAGAAGCCGAAGCCGGCACCGTCTCCGTCCGCCACCGCAGCAAAGGCGACCAAGGCCCCAAGCCCCTCGCCGAAGTCGTCGCCGCCTTCCAAGAGGAAGTCGCTTCCCGCGCGCTCGCCTAAACCATTTCCACAAAACGCGCCTCGGAATAGAATCATTGAGAAGTGGTAGATTAGGAAACTACCCCTTCAAATCTATCTTTGAGGGAAGTGGCCCTTGTGTTACGTTCCTCTCCGATGGGCTTCCCTCCCGCCAATCCCACGCCGCGATTCGCCACCGCGGAGTACGCTGGCAGCGGCGACGTCTGCAAATCGTGCAATCAAGCCATTTCTGGCGTGTACTACCGAATCAACGGTTCGCTCGCTTGTGAGCGCTGCACCACGCAACTGCAAGGCCAGCTCCCCAAAGATAACCACGCCGCTTCCTAATCGCTCTTGGCGCAATCGTCTATATAATCCCTGGACGAGGCTTGCTCCCCCGGTAGCGGAAGAACTCGTGCGGCGCGCGAAGTTTGGTAGTGGGTCAGTTTCCGGTTACCAGGACGTGGCGGTTTGCCGAGTTAGGTGTTCGAGCCTCTTACTTCGGTGGCTGTGCGGGCTGGTTTTCACTTGTCGGCGGCACGATCCCCTTGAGTCGCAAATAGGTCACCATGTTCCCATAGTGCTCATCCGTGTGCGCCGTATTGATCGAGAATACCGTCAGCTTCGCTAAGTTGAAGTTGAAGAGTTTCACCATCTCGCTGCCTTTTGCATCGGTCATGCTGTCGAATGCCTTGTTGCAGTACGCAACTCCATCCTTGAGCGCAGCCACCAGGTCGGCCTTTGACGTCTTCGTTTTTTCGATGTCCTTTGCTGGGTTCGATTCACCTGTGGCTTGCGAGCAGAACATGTACGAAGCGTCGGCCACGTGGCCAACGAGCTGGCCAAACGTGCGAACCTCCGGTGTCGGTTTGAAGGAATAGTTTTCTTCGGGCATTTTCTGCGCCGCACCCACCACTGCGGTGCTTACAAACGAGTAAAAACCTCTTTCGCTCGCGGTAATTGGGTTCGCGGGCGGAGCGGACTGCGCCGCCGGGGCGGATGGCGCCGCCGGCTTCCCCTGCCCGAGCAGTGCAACGGGAACTGCCATCAGTGCAACAAACACAAAACCGAGTCTTTTGTTCATAAAACTCCTTTCGGCAAATCGTGCCACATTTGCGGGTCGTAAACGACCTTCCTTCCGAACACCCGCAATCTACTATACGCAGGAAGTGCCAAATCGTTTCGCGTCAGACAGCTAAGTCCTGGCAAGCCCCGACTGCGTCTTCGGGGCGATTTCTTGATTTGAAAGGACTTATCAACAATTTCCTGGGGATAACCGGAAACTTGAAATCCACGGGGACGATAACCGCATTAATCAGGCGCGAGCCGATTCTTTGAGCCGTGAACTCCCTCTATTCCAGACAATGTGGTAATCTGCGCCCAACCAGAACGACGGCCCAGGGGTTGCAAATACACGTCGGTTTATAACTTCAAGTCAGGAGGGAATGATCCATGGCGAAGCAACGACTTTGTGTGCTGGGTGGGTGCGTGTTACTCGCGGTTGCGGGTTGGGCTCAGACGCCGCCCCCGAAAAAAAGCGGGGGAGCGGCGAGCGGGCCCGTGATGCCGGGCTCCGAGCAATGGATGGACATTCCCGCGGCAGCGCTGGTGGGGACGCCGTCGGTGGAGATGGGCGGCACGCTGAAGATTGCGATACTACAGGGCGACCCGATGACTGCCGGTCGTTCGTACACGGTCCGGCTTTCCGGCACGGACGGGACAAAGATTGCGCCGCACTGGCATCCGACGACAGAAAATGTAACGGTGATCAAAGGCGCGTTTCTGGTGGGAATGGGCGCAAAATGGGATGATGCTGCGATGAAAGAAATCCCCGCGGGCGGTTTCGTTTCTGCGCCTTCGCAAATGAGGCACTACGCGCAGTGCAAAGGTGACTGCATCGTGCAGGTGAATGGGATCGCGCCATTTTTGGTTAACTTCGTTGGACCGGACGATCCGGGACCCGCGAAGAAGTCGAATTAGTTTTGACGCCGACGCCGACATCCGCTGTCCATCTCGTTCTGTAGTGGCCGGTCTTTTAGCTCCAGCGAGTCCAGAGGACTCCCGGTCGCACTGAGGTGACGTCGTTCTAGTCGCGTAATCGGAAACGGACCCAACTACCCGAAGTTTGGGTATTGCCGCGCGGCCCACTGAGCGTGCTATACTTTGAAACCCGTCCCCGGCTGCTTTTCATCCTTGTGGACGGACTTATACCGATTCGAGGCCCAGCCCGGCGAGGCGGGCAGCATGGCGCCTTTCAGCACTTAGGGGGGAATATCGCAGAACGCAGCTTCCGGCAGAGCGATCGCATCCGCGTCAACGAGCGGATGCGCGCTCGCGAGATCCGGGTGATTGATGAAGAGGGCGGCCAGCTTGGCGTCATGCAGCCATTCGAGGCCATGAAGTTGGCGCGCGAGCGCGGTCTTGACCTGGTGGAAATCTCGCCAACGGCGGATCCTCCAGTTTGCAAGATCACCGACTACGGCAAATATCTCTATCAGGCCAACAAAAAAGCGCACGAACAACGCAAGAGCAGCCGTGGCTCGCAGCTCAAGGAAGTGAAATTTCGTCCCGCCACCGCGGAGCACGATTATCAGGTTCGCAAAAACCAGATCATCCGCTTCCTTGGCGACGGCCACAAAGTTCGCGCCATGATTTTCCATCGCGGCCGCGAAATGGCGCACCAGGAAGTCGGTCGCGCCAAGATGAACCGCTTGCTGGTCGAAATTGCCGACCAGTGCCAGATCGAAACGATGCCGCGAATGGAAGGCAACGTTCTGGTCGCTCTGCTCGCGCCGAAAAAAGGCGTCTCAGTCGCAAAGCCCAGCGGCCAATCAACGGCCAACGCCCAGCAGTCGCAGTAGCAGCGCGAAGCGCTAGAGAATTTGTAGGGGCACAATTTATTGCGCCCTTTTTTGAGGCAGGTGCAGAAACTACAAGTTTCTAGGCGCCAACCAAAAAATCTTAGGAGACTTTCAAGTTATGCCAAGGAATTCGACGAAACCGAAACTCAAACTGAAAACCCATCGCGGCGCCAGAAAGCGTTTCAAGATCACCGCCAACGGCAAAATCAAACGCATGCACTCCGGCAAACGTCACCTCATGGGCACGAAAGCTCCCGGCCGCATGCGCAAACTCAAAAAGCTGACGCTGGTCAATCCCGCCGACGTAGCCGCCGTCCGGCAAATGCTACCCTACGGCTAAAAGCCGTAGCGCGTTTTCGCACGCGCAAGAATTTTCTTCGTAGGGGCACGGCATGCCGTGCCCTTCCGATCAAAACGCAGGACGCAATTCCTGCACATCGCGCCAGGCAGCGCTTCACGGGTGCCTGCCGGCCGATAAGCCGCAAAAAATGATTCGTCGCAAGGCGAATCATCCCGCGGCCAGCAACACAATCAGAGACAAACCCGCTGCCTGACGCGATTTTTCACGCGTGAGCGCATCGTCTTTGTCTCCCAAACTTAAGGAGAAAAACCCATGGCACGCGTAAAACGCGGCACAAAACGCCGCGCCCGTCGTAAAAAATATCTCAAACGCACCAAAGGCTTCTTTCTAACAAAAAGCAAGCTCTACCAATCCGCGCAAGAAGCCGCGAATCGCGCCGACCGTTACGCCAAGCGCGACCGCCGCGTAAAAAAACGCGAATATCGCAAACTCTGGATTCAGCGCATCGGCGCAGCCGCCCGCAACAACGGCCTGACCTACGGCCAGCTAATTCACGGCCTAAAAGCCGCCGGCGTCTCGCTAGATCGCAAAATCCTGGCCGACATCGCGGTAAAAGACGCCGCCGCCTTCGCCAGCCTGGTTGCGAGCGCCAAGTCCGCCGCTCCGCCCCAAGCCAAGAAGGCGTAGCCGCGGGATTCGTTCACTCGTACCGCCGGCGTCTCGCCGACGTCTTCTCCCGTAGGGGCACGGCACGCCGTGCCCGTCCGGTGTAATGTACGCTGCGAATATGCCGAACATCGAAAACCCAACCGGCAAAACTCTCGTAGATCTCGGCGCAACCTCCGCCGCGAAAATCGCGGATCAATTCGCCGAAATTCGCTCGCGCTTCGACAACGAATCCGTCGCCATCCACGACGAATCCGCCTGGAAAACTTTCCGGGACGCCTGGCTAGGCCGCAAAGCCGGCATCCTCGCCCAAATCACCGACAACTGGCTCAAACCTGCCCCACCCGATCTAAAACGCGCCGTCGGCGCCGGCCTCAACGAACTTCGCGCCCACGTCGAATCCCAGATCGAATCCCGCCGACAAGCCATCGAATCCGGCGCCGACCAATCCGCCCTCGCGCACGAACACGTCGACCTCTCTCTCCCCGGCGTCACCCGCCCCATCGGCTCGCATCACCTGATCCGCCAGGTCTTCCAACAAATCGAAGACATCTTCGTCTCCATCGGCTTCTCCGTAGTCGAAGGCCCCGAAATCGAGACGCCCTACTACAATTTCGAAGCCCTCAACATCCCCGAATTCCATCCCGTCCGCGACGACATGGACACCTTCTATCTCGATCTCCCGAAAGGTGCTCCCACGCCGCTGCTTCTCCGCACGCACACATCTCCCATGCAGATCCGCACCATGGAAAAGCAAAAGCCGCCCGTCCGCGTCATCGTCCCCGGCAAGGTCTATCGCCGCGACAATCCCGACGCCACGCACTCTTT
>Ga0210405_10005554_pt1 | contig 11447 bp, 8 predicted proteins | sample IncBWH11MmetaG_FD_155492 | JGI IMG/M metagenome (GOLD analysis project Ga0210405, IMG submission 155492) | Forest soil microbial communities from Barre Woods Harvard Forest LTER site, Petersham, Massachusetts, United States - Inc-BW-H-11-M | ecosystem: Environmental > Terrestrial > Soil >... | reverse complement strand
TAATCTACTTAACATCTGGTACATCTTTCTGCGAAAATCCTCTATGTTCGTTCCCAGATATCCGCTGTGGTCTCCCCCTTCTCTGCAACCTCCCTGCACTCTGCGTTAAGAAAAACCTTCAACCCCGCCGAGTCGCGTCGCCCGCAGGAACGCAACCGAACCATCCGTCTTCCTCACTCTTTTCACTCTCTCCGCAAAAAGACGAAAAACTAAACCCTCTCCGCTCAATGAGTTCCGCACTCTTTAGAAAAGAGTGTTCCGCTAACTATCCCAGCCTCAATGGTCTGCGCACTCTTTTGCAAAACACCGGGGGTGGCACCCGTCAACCTACCGCGTCGCCCAGCCTCTTCCCTCTTTTTTCAGGCGAGTAAACATTCAACGCGCACGAACGCCCGCAACCCAAATCTTTTCATGGGCTTACTTCACACTTCTCTGTATGCAGGCGGTGAGGGTCCGTCAGTCACTGGAGCCCTTGTGACTTCCGGTTTCTCTTTGGGGATTTCGTCTTTCGAAGTGCGACAGGCATCCCTGTCTCCCTGCCCCTTGCTCGGTCCTTACGACCGCCAGTGCAAAGTCACTGGCCCGGTCATGGGGTGCACCATCGCCGCACCAGACCGCCGCGATTCCAGCAGGTTCGCCTTCAGCCCGAAATACCACTTCGCCGGCCGGTCCGCATCATCAATCAACATCAACCGGGGATGGTGCTTCAATCCCTCGGCTTGCAGAATCATCGTCTCCTGGTCCTGCCGCAAAAACTTCTTAGCAAAAATCCGAAAGATCGACACAGGCAAAAGCAGATTCCAAGCCGCCACAAAATCAATCCGGCAAAGATCTCGTCGTACTGGCGTCACCGTCGCCCGGCTCGAAAACCACAACTTCCCGCTGCGGATCTCCTCCGTCCGGATATTCGGCAAAACAAAGTCGATCGTCGTAGTCACCGGCTCGCCCGTATATTTCTGCAACATGCGATACGGAGCGCTGTTCGAGCTAGGCGTGTGCGGGCTCATCCGGAATCCATACGGAATCGGCTCGAACTTTTTTTCCTTCTCGTGAATGCTGTGCCGGCTCCGCCAGTACCACGACTGATGCACAAACGGCCCGTGCGCCGGATCCATCAATCCAATAATCCCCTGGTCCACATGCGATGGCAGCTCGCAAGCCAGATGCGTAATCCGATATTTTCCGCTGAACGTTGTCAATTTCGGCGCCGCCGGAATCCCAAAGTTGGCAAGTCCTGTAGGGGAGGGGTTTGCCCCTCCCTCTTCTCCTCCCACCGCCGCGCCGCTCCGCACACTCTCTGCGAGCCTGTGCGCCTCTGCGTTGTCTTTTTCCTCTCCTCGGCCAGCCTCTCCACCACGCGTCGCCGCAGCCGTGATCCGCGCCCCCGAATTCATGTACACCCAAAAGTATCCGTCCCGTTCTTCGCACGGATAGTGTCCCGCAAAAATCCGCTCCACCTTCAATTTGTCCTGCGAAGTCAGCGAGGGAATCTCCACGCACTGCCCGCTACACGCCTCGAATTTCCACCCGTGATAACTGCACTCGAGCGTCTTCCCGTCAAACCGCCCGCAGGAAAGCGGAATCCCACGGTGCGGACAAGAATCGCGCATCGCAAAAGCCCTACCGTCGGACGCGCGGCCCAAAACCAGCGGCACTTCCAGCAGCATCGCCGTCGCCAGCCGGTTCCCGGTAACTTCCGTGCTCCGCAAAGCCGGATACCAGAAATCCCAAAGAAATCCGGCGTCGCTTTCGGCGGCAGTTTCGCGCTCCCCGAGTGTAGTTTGCAAAATCGGTCGAACCGCTTCGCTCACTCCCGCTTCCATTCTGGCTGTTGTGTGGCCAACCTATGGCGGACCGCTACGCGCCGCATCGTAGTATATCTCGCAAATATGGGGCAATCGCGAGGTGTTGCCTTGGTGCGGATCAGCTGCAAAAATTCAAAGGAAGGTCCATGTGTGCTTTTCAAGCCGCAAGAAGCAAACTAGATCGCTCCAGTCCCCTCTCGCGGTGGTTCTCGCGAGTTCGCTTAAGGCTCGCACGAGGCCGCCCGTATCCGCTGGCGAGATCGTCTTCTCGTCGACAAAAATCACGCCGCCATGTTTTCGCTGCTCTTCCACCCAAACCTTGAGCAGCGGGGGAATCGTTCTTCGGTCATACGTGACTAACGTCAGTCCTTGCGCAGCAGCCTCCGGTAAGCAGACGGTATCCTGCTGTCCTAGAAATTCACCCCGACCCCAGGCAGCCATAGAAACAACTGTTAGCAACCGGTTGCTTCGACGGAGACCATCCGCGACGGCCGGCGAGATAGGCTCGTCCAGAAGCAGCTTGACCATCTCTGCTTTTGGTTCTTTTGTGCGAGACGAATTCCGCGGCTTGCGGCAACATGCGCTTCAATTCTTCAAACCCAATGGCATCATTCTCGGCGAGTGCTCCGTCGATCTCTCGAGGAAAACCTCTTGCGTAATTCACGGCCGCTTGGACTTTTGCTTCCGGCCATTGGAGGTGTGCCGCGACGGCGCCCACATTGGCTTTGTAGCCTTGAACAAGCAGCAAAACTTCCCAAATCGCGAGCGAGCGGCCTTGGAGGTACGCCTGCCGCCCCGATGTCGAATCGCGGAAATCCACAAACGCAAATTCCGAGCGCCGCAGCCCCTCTTCGACAAGTCGCGCACTGGCGTCGCTGGCGGTCCAGCCATGCCGGTTCGCCATCCGCTTCAGCCGGTTTCCGCTTTCTGCCGGCAGCCTCATGCTGATAACCGTGGACCGAGCCGATTTCATGGCCCTCTCCCTGACAACGTAACTGTTGTAAGTATTGCAGCATTCGCACTGTCCAGATGCCACCCCATTTGCACCCGGAGCGATTCGGAGCTATTCTTTCCGTATGTACGCCGCCTTCTATTAGCTGATCCTGCCTCGCTCGCTCCTGTCGCGAGCTCCTCCGCTCTTTCCAGTTACCAGTCACGAATCACCAGTCACTCCTTTGTGAGGTCTGCTATGGCGGTAATGACGTTGTCAGACAAATTGGATCAGCTCGGTACGCGCTACGATGAGCTCACGCAGCAGCTTTCGACGGCGGAAGTCGCGTCGGACTCCGCTCGCTTCCAGAAAATTGCCAAGCAGCACGCGGAGCTTGAAGAGATCGTCGCCAAGCACCGCGAGTTCAAGCAAGTCGAAAAGGACCTCGCCGGCGCGCACCAGATGGTCGTCGAAAACGAAGACGCCGAGATGAAGCAGATGGCGCTGGACGAAGAAAAGCAGCTTATCGCGCGGAAGGAAATCGTCGAGCGCGAATTAAAACTGCTTCTCTTGCCGAAAGATCCGAACGACGAGAAAAGCGTCATCGTGGAAATCCGGGCTGGAACCGGCGGCGACGAAGCCGCTCTCTTCGCAGGCGAGCTCTTCCGCATGTATTCGCGCTACGCGGAAACGCTCGGCTGGAAAGTGGAAGTGCTCGAAAGCTCGCCGTCCAACCTCGGTGGCGTCAAGGAAATCGTCGCCGCGATTCAGGGTCACAAAGTCTATTCCAAGCTGAAATATGAAAGCGGCGTTCATCGCGTGCAACGAGTGCCCGCCACGGAAACCCAAGGCCGCATTCACACTTCCGCCGCCACGGTAGCAGTCCTCCCCGAAGCCGACGAAATTGACATCAAAATCGAAGCGAAAGATTTGCGCATCGACACCTTTTGCTCTTCAGGCCCGGGCGGACAGTCCGTGAACACCACGTATTCCGCCGTGCGCATCACGCACATTCCGAGCGGTCTGGTGGTTTCGCAGCAGGACGAAAAATCACAGATTAAAAATCGTGCCAAAGCCATGCGCGTGCTGCGCGCCCGCCTTTACGAAATGGAACTCGAAAAACAGCAAGCCGCCATCGGCGCCGAACGCCGCGGACAAATCAAAACCGGCGACCGCTCCGAAAAAATCCGCACCTACAATTTCCCGCAGAACCGCGTGACGGATCACCGCATCGGCTTGACGCTCCACCAATTGACGGAGGTAATGGAAGGAAAACTGGGCGCGCTAGTCGATGGCCTAGTCGGCCACTACGAAGCCGAGCGCCTCGAGCAGGAGTTGGGAGCTGCATAATTCACGGGTTCGCCGACGCCTCTCTGCGAAGCTCAGTGTTCTCGGCGTCTCTGCCCTATCTTTATCCCTTGTTTTTTCGAAACTAGATCCAATCGTCGGCCATGACTGACAGAACATCAACTCAAGTGAATCCAGAAACGATCGACGTCCGGACCGCATTGAAACGAGGCATGGCCGAACTTCGAGACTCGAATGTCCCCTCGTACACGCTCGCAGCAGAATTGCTGCTATTACACGTCCTGGGCCGCGACCGTACCTGGCTCTACACGCATCCCGAAGAATTGCTACCTGGCCTCGACGCGCATCGATTCCTCTCGCTGATTCTGCGGCGCGCGAGCGGCGAACCAACGCAGTACATCACTGGCAAACAAGAATTCTGGGGCCTGGAATTTGCAGTTACTCCAGACGTGTTGATTCCGCGCCCCGAAACCGAACACGTCATCGAAGTTGCTCTCGATCGTCTAGCGGTCCGAGAAATTCGCTCCGGCCGCAAACAAATTCTCACAGGCGCTGGATGGAACATCGTCGACGTTGGCACCGGCTCCGGCTGCATCGCCATCGCCCTAGCAAAAGAGCTGTCCGGCGCGCGCCTTGTTGCGACCGATATTTCGGAGGCAGCTCTGGCCGTTGCTCGCCGCAACGCCGCCCGCCACTCGTTCGGCGATCGCATTCGTTTCGTCGAGTGCAATCTGCTAAACGATGCCGCCATCTCCGATGCTGCAACCTCGGTGGTAGGGGCGCAGCATGCTACGCGCCGACAAGGCAAGGTCTCTGTAACCGATGCGGCCGATATCCGTCCATTCGATCTGGTTGTCAGCAATCCGCCGTACATCGGCCGAAACGAAAAAGATTCCCTAATGCGCGAAGTCCGCGACCACGAGCCCGAGGTTGCGCTGTACGGCGGCGAAGAAGGCTACGAGCTTTATGCCGATTTGATCGCCGAAGCCGCCCAACACTTAAAGCCAAGCGGTATTCTAGTTCTTGAACTCGGCCACAACAGTCTCCCTGCCGTTCAACCACTTCTCGATCTGCCCAACTGGAGAAACGCCGGCGTAACCAACGACCTGGCCGGCATCCCCCGCGTCATCGCCGCAGAACGTATTTAGGTAAAGGCGAAGTTGTGGCGAAGATTCAATTGGGAGTAGGCTAGCCGCATGCCGGAGATGGCGCGGTTTCGGGCGAAGCATGGGCCGCTGGAAGAGCGCGGGGCGGATGCTATCGCATCCATCTTGCATGTCGACATGGATGCGTTCTTTGTGTCGGTGGAATTGCTGGAGCGGCCCGAGCTTCGCGGCAAGCCCGTCGTTGTTGGCGGGAGGCCCGACCAGCGCGGCGTGGTTACCGCCGCGAGTTACGAGGCGCGAAAGTACGGCGTGCATTCGGCAATGCCCTTGCGCACTGCCGGAAAGCTCTGTCCTCAGGCTGTTTTTCTCGATGGGCATCATGAGAAATATGGCGAGTGGAGCGATCGTGTGGCGACCATTCTCGCGAACTTTTCTCCGATTGTTGAAATGGTCTCGATCGACGAAGCCTACCTCGATCTCTCCGGCACCGAGAGGCTGCACGGGCCGCCGCTCGCTGCGGCTGACAAACTTCTTCGCACGATCACGCGCACCACGGAGCTTCCCTGCTCGGCGGGCCTGGCTACGACACGGCTCGTTGCTAAGGTAGCGTCGGACCAGGCCAAGCCGCGAGGACTCGTTTGGGTTGCGCCGGGGCAAGAGGCGCGGTTTCTCGCGCCGCTACCTGTGCGGAAAATTCCAGGCATCGGCGAAGTCACGGAGCGTGCGTTGCGAGCGCTAGGCATCGAGACGGTGGAGCAACTGGCCGCCGTCTCGCAGGAAAAACTGGAAAAAGTTTTTGGCCAATGGGGCGATGCGCTTTATCGCAAGGCGCGCGGCGGCGATTCCTACGAATTCGTCATCGACGCGGAACCACAATCCATTTCGCACAATCACACGTTTGGCGAGGATACGAACGACACGGACGCGCTGCACGCCTTGCTCAGCCATCTCTCACAAAAAGCGTGCAAACGTCTTCGCGAAGCGGGATTGGCGACGCGAACGCTAACACTGACGATCCGTTACGCGGGATTCGACACGCACACGCGGGCGAAAACTCTTTCCGAACCGACGCGGCTCGATGCCGACATCTTTTGCGTCTTCAATGCACTGTTTGCCGAACACCGCGATAGGAAACGCAAAATCCGCTTGCTCGGCGTGAGCCTCAGTGGCCTGACGCATGGCTCGGAGCAGCTTGATCTTCTCGATGCAGAACGCCGAGAACGGCTTGAGAGACTGACGCGGGCCACGGACAAGCTGCGCGACCGCTTTGGATTTGGAAAGGTGCAATTTGGCGGCTCGCTGCGCGCAGATGGATCTACCAACGACCGCGACGACGCAAGGTGGGACGCTTTGGGGCGAGCGAACCTCAAGAAGTCGAGCGAGTCGTGATGCGCGTCACGACGTTTTAACAGCGGATACTCTATACTTCTGGCATGAGTCCAGTCACACCCCCTTCCGGTACAGCAGGTAGCATCCGCGGCGGCAAACTCTCCGGATTCTGGCAACGCGTCAGCGAAGGGCGGCAACTGGACGAGTTGTGGTCACAGTTCACGGCAGACGCGCGGGAGAGCTACGGCTTCTATATGAAAGAAGCCGATTCGGAAGAGATGGTGAACCGGCGAGGACGGCCACGATTCGGGCGAATCCTCAAGACCTTGTTCTGGTCGCTGGCGATGAAGCTGACGCCGACGCGGCGCGTGATTATGGTTATTGCCTGCGTGCTGTTTTTTGTGCCGAACGTCAATTTTCAGGCCCACAACAAGGTAACTTTCGATTTCAATTTTGGCGTGGTCTCGGCGTTTTTGTTTCTGCTGCTGCTGGCTCTGGAGCTCGCGGACAAAGTGACGATGAAGCGCGACCTCGAGATCGCGCGAGAAATTCAGACGTGGCTGGTTCCCTCGAAAGCGCCGGAAGTGGTGGGAGCGGACATCGCGTTTGCGTCGCGCCCGCAGAATTCCGTTGCGGGAGACTATTACGACGCGTTCTATCCGATGGCGAGCGCTGAAGAAAAGGGAAAGCTCATGCTGGTTATTGCGGATGTGGCGGGCAAAAGCATTCCCGCGGCGCTGCTGATGGCCACGCTGCAAGCGAGTTTGCGCACGATTGCGGGCGAAGGGGCTCCTTTGGGAGAGCTCGTTGTGCGGCTGAATCACTATGCCTGTGCGCACAGCCTTGATGGACGCCGGTTTACGACTGCTGTTCTCAGCGAATACGATCCGGCAACACGGCGTCTTGTTTATGTAAACGCGGGCCACAATCCACCTATCCTGCGGCATGCGAATGGGGCACTCGAAAAACTGGAAGTTGGCGGCTTGCCGCTGGGCATCGAGCCAGGGGCCGTCTACGATACCGCGACCATCGACCTTAGGCCCGGAGACGCATTGATCTTTTACACCGACGGCGTGGTCGAAGCGTTTGACGAAAAGGGCGACCTGTTTGGAGACGAACGCTGGCTCGATGCTATCCGCGCGCTGCCGGATTGGAATGCCCAGGAATCGCTGCAATTTCTGATGAAGCGCGTGGATGAATTCGTCGCCTTTACGCGCCAGTCCGACGACATCACCTGTCTGGTGTTTCGCTCTACCTAGTCATCCCCGGAACTTAGGGCTCTAAGAGATTCGCCTTGCCGCCGCGACTGTCGCATAATCGCGGTGTGACGCCCCGCGAACTCGCAAATTCAATCTGCGACACGTTGCAGCGCAACGGCCATCAGGCGCTGCTGGTGGGCGGGTGTGTGCGTGACCTGTTGCTCGGACGCGAGCCGGCCGATTACGACGTGACGACGGACGCTACGCCCGAGCGCGTCATGGAGTTATTCAGGGAGAGCATCGCAGTTGGCGCGCAGTTCGGTGTGGTGCTTGTGCCGCGCGATGGACTGAAGGTGGAAGTCGCGACGTTTCGCTCGGACGTGGGCTATTCCGATGGGCGGCATCCCGACCACGTGGTCTATTCGAAAACGCCAGAAGAAGATGTGCAGCGGCGCGATTTCACGATTAACGGATTGTTGATGCGGCATGACACCGGCGAAATCCTTGATTTTGTGGGCGGCCAAGCGGATTTGAAGGACGGCGTGATTCGCGCGATCGGCGAGGCGGACCGGCGATTTGCGGAAGATAAGTTGCGGATGCTGCGCGCGATCCGGTTTGCGGCGCGATTCGGATTCGAGATCGAGCACAAGACTTTTGCGGCGATAAGAAGGCACGCCGGCGCAGTGAATGACGTTCCCGCGGAACGAATTCGCGACGAACTGACCAAACTTTTGACAGAAGGAGCGGCGCGCACGGGATTCGAATTGCTGGAAAAATCCTGGCTGCTTTCGATTGTGCTGCCGGAAATCGCAGCGATGAAAGGCGTGCCGCAGCCGCCGCAGTTTCATCCAGAGGGCGATGTGTGGATCCACACGCTGCTGATGATCGAGGGCTTGGCTGCGGGAGCTTCGCCCACACTCGGGTGGGGCGTGCTGCTGCATGATGTTGGAAAACCACCTACGTTTAGGCCGGCTTCGCAGACAGGCGACCGTATCCGGTTCGATCACCATGTCGACGTGGGCGTTCGAATGTCGGAAGCGATTTGCCGGCGGTACCGGTTTTCGAACGAAGAGACGCAGCAAATCGTGGCGCTAGTGGCCAACCATATGCGGTTCATGGCGGTGAATCAAATGCGGACCTCGACGCTGAAGCGATTTGTGAGGCTGCCGCATTTCGAAGAACATCTGGAGCTGCATCGGCTGGATTGCCTGTCGAGCCATCGCCATCTGGACTCCTATGGTGCGGTGCAGCGGTTTTTGGCGGAAACACCCGCGGAGGAGGTGCGTCCACAGCGTGTCCTAACGGGTACTGATTTGAGCGAAATGGGCTATATCCCTGGACCGCTCTTTAGCGAAATACTAAGGGCCGTGGAAGACGCACAGCTCGAAGGGCAAATTGCATCGAAGAAAGAGGCTGAGGAGTTCGTACGGGAGAAGTTTGCCCTGAAGCGAGCGAAGGCATGAAGCAAAGGCGCTCTAGGCCGATAAGGGGAGCAGCGTGCCGGGGGAGCGGGAATTGGCAGGGGAATTCCTCTACATGTATGAAAACACAATATTTAAGTATAGATTGGCGGAATTTGGAGAGCCGTGCTAAAATATGAGTTTGTTATGCTAAGATTTCATGCTAACCGGACTCGCACTTCTTCGCACCCTTTTGTTTTAGCTGGCATCTAACGTTCTTAAGCGCAAGACAATCTTCCTTGCGCCGGAATTTGGGGGACACTCACTATGGCTGAGAAAAAGTATACGGTACCAGAGATTCTCGCGATCCTGCCGGTTCGAGACACGGTCCTGTTTCCGGGGGCTGTGCTTCCATTGACGGTAGGCCGGGAGAGCTCGCTGGCCCTTGTGAACTCGCTAGAAGGCGAGGAGAAACTGTTGGGGGTGGTGGCGCAGCTGGACCCCCGGGTCGAAGATCCTGCAGCCGCGGACCTGCACAAGGTCGGTACGCTGGCGAAAGTTCATAAGACCGTCAAAATGCCCAACGGGAACGTGGTTATTTTCCTGGAGGGGCTGCAGCGCGTCAACGTCCTGGAATTGATCGGATTGCGGCCGTTTCTGCGCGCACGTGTGGAATCACAGCCCGAGATTACCGGGGATGTAGATGCGGAACTGGAAGCCCTGCAGCGCAACGCGCAGGACCTGTTTCGCGACGTAGTGAGCCACTCGCCGCAGCTTTCGGATGATCTGCAATCCGTAGCCATGAACATCGACGACCCAGGGCGCCTGGCGGACTTCATCGCGGGGACCTTGCCGTCACTTTCGACGCTTCTGCGGCAGGAACTGATCGAGACGCCGAGCGTGCGCAAGCGGCTGGAGATGTTGATTCGCGAACTTTCGAAAGAGCTGGAAGTGCTGGAGCTGCGCTCGAAAATTCACGAACAGGTGCAGGAGCAGGTGGGCCAAAACCAGCGCGAGTATTTGCTGCGCGAACAGATGAAGGCCATCCAGAAGGAACTCGGCGAATCCGACGATTCGACGCAGGAGATCGACGAGCTCCGCAAAAAGGTGGATGAAGCCGGAATGACGGCGGAAGCAAAGAAAGAGTGCGATCGCGAGCTGAAGCGGCTGGCGAAAATGACGCCGGCGTCAGCGGAATACATGGTTTCGCGGACGTACCTGGAGTGGATGACGTCTTTGCCGTGGGCGAAATCTTCGGGTGTGAGCGAAATCGACATCGCCAAGGGGAAGCAAATCCTTGACGAAGACCACTACGATCTGGTGAAGGTCAAAGAGCGGATACTCGACTACCTGGCGGTGAAGAAATTGCAACCAGGGATGAAGGGGCCGATCCTGTGCTTCGTTGGGCCTCCTGGCGTTGGCAAAACTTCGCTTGGGAAGTCCATCGCGCGGTCTCTGGGCCGCAAATTCGTGCGCATCGCTTTGGGCGGCATGCACGATGAAGCGGAAATCCGCGGCCACCGACGGACCTACATTGGCGCGCTGCCGGGGCAGATCATTCAAGGGCTGAAGCGAGCGGAGTCGAACGATCCGGTGATGATGCTGGACGAAGTCGACAAACTGGGCCGCGACTTCCGAGGCGATCCGTCGTCGGCGTTGATGGAAGTGCTCGATCCGGAGCAGAACAACGCGTTCCGCGATCACTACCTGGACGTGCCATTCGATTTGTCGAAAGTGCTGTTCATCGCCACGGCGAACTGGATGGATCCGATTCCGGAGCCGTTGCGCGACCGCATGGAGATTATCGAGCTAGCCGGATACACCGGCGAAGAGAAGGTCCACATCGCGCACAAATATCTGATTCCCAAACAAGCGCAGGAGCATGGCTTGAAAGTGGGAGAGCATATCGCATTCTCGGATGAGTCCCTGCGGGAAATCATCCACAGCTTCACGCGAGAAGCGGGCGTGAGAAACCTGGAGCGGGAAATCGCCACGATCACACGTAAACAGGCGCGCAAGCTGGCGGAAGGCCACACGGAGAAGATGGAGGTTACGCCGGAAATCGTTCGCGAGTATCTTGGCGTGCCGAAGTTCCGTGCGGAGAAGGAAGTCGAGGAGCGCGTCAAGACACCGGGCGTGGCTGTTGGGCTTGTGTGGACACCAGTGGGCGGGGACATCATATTCATTGAAGCCAGCCGCATGCGCGGAGGGAAGCAGTTCACGATGACCGGACACCTTGGCGAGGTCATGCAAGAGTCGATGACCGCGGCGCTGACATGGACGCGTGCGAATGCGGAGCGGTACGGAATCGATCCGGACTTCTTCCGCAAGCAGGACATCCACATCCACGTGCCGTCAGGCGGCGTGCC
>Ga0210405_10005553_pt1 | contig 11448 bp, 5 predicted proteins | sample IncBWH11MmetaG_FD_155492 | JGI IMG/M metagenome (GOLD analysis project Ga0210405, IMG submission 155492) | Forest soil microbial communities from Barre Woods Harvard Forest LTER site, Petersham, Massachusetts, United States - Inc-BW-H-11-M | ecosystem: Environmental > Terrestrial > Soil >... | reverse complement strand
CTTAAGCGCGGCGCGTGTGAATGTCGGACTAAACGGACAGGTACCTCCGATGTGACGTCGGGCGGCAGATTGACCGAGTTGGCCAATTCCGGACTTCAACCCGAAGCGCCCTGGTACAGGGACGAGCGGCCAGAACTGCTGGATGAACTGCGGCGAGAGCTTGGCACTGATCACGTTCTTTACGGACTAAGGCTATCGGTGCTGGCGAGCCGGCGCGATCGTGATGATGTCCTTGTCGCCATCAACGATGGCACGAGCCGCATGGTCAAAGTGCATCTGACGTGGTCGCAACGCACAGAGACGCCGCCGTGGCCCATGACGAACCTGTTTGCCAGCATCGAGAGCTGGGCGGACGCGATGCGCTTCGACCACGCGGAATATGGCGAGTGAAGGGAGTGTCAGCTTCGCCTACAATCGGACGACCGCCTGAGAAGGCGTCGACCTCGACAGCGGGTCCGGAGTGTGTGAAACGGCGGAGTCCGCTCTCAGCCGGCCGTGGCTTCCGCTTTTCGGACGCACCCTGGACCGCTGAGGGTCGTGTGCGCGAAAGAGCGTCGGGTACCGGAGCCGAGGTACGTTTGGCCAAGCAGAAATCGCGCGCCCGGCAGGATTCGAACCCACGACCCCTTGGTTCGTAGCCAAGGCCACGATTTCCGATAAGAAATTTAAAATCAATACGTTACGTGCTTCCCTTTGTGCTATGAATTGCAGAGTTACGCCCGGGTAAGGCCTTGTTTTGCCGTGATTCGGGCCGGTTCAATAGCACAGCCCTCTGGCACTTAATATTCCCTCGCAGGAATCCCTACCGTGGGCTGAGAATTCACTTGCCATGAATGATCACCACAATCCGATGCAGATGAGTTGATCGTCGGACGCTCGCTGCCTTTCTAGTTCTGCTCACCTGCCGGGGTAGTGGAGTTCGCGAACGGCCATACTCCGCGCTCGAACTTCAGCACCAAGAGGCCATTGTCCTGGCAGGTCGTCCAGAGCGTGCCGCGCTCGGCATCAAGATGAACCTGCGCTGAACACCAATCAGGTTGGCCTACCGCGAAGTTATCGAATGTTTGGTGATTTGACCCGAGACTCGGCGTCGTCACACCCGCCGGGTTGTAATACGCAATTTCTTTCGGGCGACGAGGATTACGGATGTCAAAAACGCGGATACCTGAGTTGAACATACCACACGCCAGGGTCGTCGCATTGTGTAGATTGTCGACACTGCAGTAATGGGTGCCGTATGTGAAGCCGGACACTCCGACAAGATCCGGCAGCACGTTTGCGCAGTTTGCGGGAACGTTCATCTCCAGGACGAGCTTCGACACGAGCTTCGGCTTCGTCTCATCGCTGATGTCGACGATGCGCGCCATCGGGAACGGTGCAGTGTTGGCCGAGCATGCACCAGCCAATCCGGTCAGCGCTGTACTGCCCGCTTCGTCGACATGGATGATGTAAGGCCGGCCCCTGATGGAGACAGGAATGGTGTGCTGCGCATAGGCGCCGTCCTTGAAGAGGAACTCGCTGATCACCTTGATCTGCGGGTTTGGAAGACGCGCCTGCACCTCGCTCGTATCCAGGATCACAAAACCATTCGATCCGACAATATTTGAATTGGCAAAGTCCGCCAGGGGTGTACCCAATCCAGGGGTCGTGACATAGAGGCGATTGCCGTCATCGCTGACCGACAGCCCATGTGCTCTCAGACGCATGTCTCCCGTTACGTCGGGTTTTTGAAGGAGCAGCGTTTTCATGTCGAACGTGGCGATGTGGTTCGGCTTGGTCGGATCGCTGAGATCGACGGCGTGGTACATCCTGTTGGTGGTATCGCCGACGTAGTAGGTCAGGCCATCGGGTGCAAACGCGCCTTCATGTCCGATCGGCGTGACCGGCGCCAGCGTTCCGCCATCCGTGCCGGTGCCAATTGCCGCGGTGGCGATAAGCTGCGGGGAACGGCAGTCCTCAGAAACGTCGTAGACATCCACCGAAGGACCGCCACCGCCGTTCGTGCCCTGATCCGCCACTAGCAGTTGTCGACGCTCGTTGACCTTCAGCGATTCCCACGGATCGAGCATCGCAGAGGTTTGCAAGTAGCCGGTCAAAGTCGGTTCCTTCGCATGAGTGACATCGACTACGCGTACTCCGTAGGTCGTCGGATCGCGAGTCTTAAGACTTAGCCCGGGAGACTGGGAGCCATAGTAGCCGCAGACGTGAAGCGGCTTAGCGTCTTCTCGGCTGGCATCCTCAGAATCGCTGACGGCCTGCCTTCTCTCCTTGAATTCAGCCGATTGCCAGTTGCCGCCGTCGTTGCGGCTATGGCCGATCAACTTCAAATTGCAATTGAAGCCTTGAAATCCAGCCGCACGCAGCGCGGCGGGCACTTGGCCTTGCAAGCCTGTCTCGGGATGATCCTCGGGGCCACACACCGCCTTGGGTACGGTCAGTGGGATTCCGTCGCCATCTGACCCTTCGTTCTCCTCGGCCGCAAACCCGACCACAGCCCCGAACACGCACAAGAGAACAAATCCAATCGACGCTGATAAGCGGCCAAGCATAGTCGTCTCCTCCGGTCTTCGCGAAGGCAAACCTACGCGGCGACTCTAGAGCTGTCAATTGGACCTAAGTCGAACGAATGCAATTCGAGTTCGTGTCGCACATCCAACCCTCCGTCTATCTATCGGGTAGAGAAGCTTACGGAACTCAACGCAGAACTTGCCCGTGAACGTTCGTACAAGCCAAAACAGCCACCCTCTAAACGTAGTTGAAAGCGCTTTGCTGGATCGATCGACCAGAGCAGTGCATTTTTTTTATATTGAGTTCCAGAAAATGTAATGGACTAGGTGGCAGTACCATGTACCATTCAGAACAAGGTGAGTTCGACAAAATCTCGCGCCCGCAACTGACGCACCGATCCTCAACCGGGCAGGCAACGCTACTTAGGTGGAATCGACTGATCGAAGAGCCCTAGCCCTCGTCGTCGAGACTACCGACGTCGTACCGGTCGCCCGTCTGCATCAGTCGTTGCGCCAGCACGGCTACTTGGGTGCGGCGCTCGATTCCGAGCTTGCGCAGGATCCCGGCAATATCGATCTTCACCGACGCTTCGGTGCTCTCCAGATGACTGGCGATATTCTGGTTGCTCTGGCCTTCGGCCAACATCACCAGCACCTTCAGTTGGTGGGGCGTCAGGGTCGACAGCCTGCGCGCGTGCTCCCGGTCTTGTTCCTCCGCCTTCGAGCGGCCTTTGCCCAGGTGCGGCGCGCAGATTCCGCCAGCCAGGACCGCGCGCAATGATTCGCCGATGGTTTCGATGCTGGCTGATTTTGGAATGAACCCCGATGCGCCGAAGTCTAGGGCTCTTTGGACGACGGATGGGTCTTCTAAAACCGAAACGACGACGATTGGTACCGTCGGGTACTCCGCCCTGAGGTAGAGCAGCGAGGAGAGTCCCCTGGCGCCCGGCACTCGCAGATCCAGAAGGATCATGTCGGAATCGGGATGATTGGCTATCGCAGCCTGCAGCGCGTCCAGGGACGACAGCTCGATGATCTGCGCACCGGGTATCTCGCGTCTAACAACTTTCCCAAGGGCGGCACGAAACAACGGGTGATGATCCGCGATGATTAATGTCGCTTGCGGCATCTCCCTACCTCTCGGCCGATTCTAACGACGGACCAGTGCAAGTGGTATTTCACTTTGGTCGAATGCGGTTCGTCTAGGCCGTCATGCATTCGGTTGATTAGCGGATTGGATCGTTCATCTCCACCAATACGAAGCGACACGAGCAGCTGTCTTTTCTGGCACGCAGAAACGCACTCGTGGGGCTTGCGTAGTGTCTTGCGCCGCATGCGCCCGGCAGAATGGCGTACGGCCCTTTCGGGCCGCACGGCGTGCACGCGGAGCAAGGAGGAGGAAGCCGCGCGTGCCCACTGGCAGGGCGTTTTCACGCAACGGACGACGCCAATCCCTGCCAGCTAGGTGTTTATTGCCCTTTGTCGCGCGACCACTGGTTCCGCAAAGCGGTAGCGGGGCAAAGCACAGTCAATGGTTCGAAATCCCCTCGTGGTCCCTTTCAGATTGAAAGCCACACGCCTTCCCCTCCCCATCCTTCCTTCTAGAAGAAGGCCTGCCGATTGCAACCAGACCCATCATCATCGGCGTCATCATCTTCGGCTACATCGGTTCCTGCTGTCGGATCATGCCGACGACCTGTCAGTGTGATCTTCAGCGGCCCGTCGCTCTGGACATCCAGAATGGCGTCACAGCCGACGCGCGCACGATCCACATGGATGGTCAGCTCCTGGATGTTGGTGGCCGTGATCTTCAGCTTGTTTTCCACGGGGGCGGCGGCGGCACTACCCCATTGCTTGAGTTGGAATACATATGGTGCAGGAGGCTCTTGCCCCTCAATCACAGCCGTACCTTTTTGTGTCGCCAATGCCGGGGGATCCGTACGCCCGAATCCGAAGGAAAACACGTCGATCGTGCCAACCGGCGGGAAAGCCTGTGCATCGCGGACTTTCAAGTCAGAAACCCAGAAGGCCCGGTTGTTGGAGAGTCCGACGTCCGGCTGACTCATCTCTGCGTTCGTGGAAAACGTGACATGCGGTGGGTTGCGGTCCACCAGCGATTGGTCGAGCCAATTACTTGATACAACCAGCACTGGCGGCTGTGTAGCGGCAGCAAAAGCAACTGCGTGAACGCCAGGATACTTGCGAGCCTCATACCGATAGCCCAGCTGGTCCCACTCGCCGTAGATTGCCTCGAAAGCGAAGTACTCACAGGTCGGGTCACTGGCGCCATACATGGCAAGGATCTGAACGTTTCGGAATGACGCTGCCATCGGGAGAATCTCCGAAAGTTCGTTCGCAGGTGCTGGCCCGACGCCCGCCCAATGACAGGGGATGACCGGGTGCGCGCGGGCGAATAGGTCGGGATACTGAGATGTAATCTTTAAGGTTCCATATCCTCCCATCGATGTACCGTAGATTGCCGTTCGGACTGGATTCAGTGGATAGCGAGCTGCGATGTCGGCCCAGACCTCAAATGCGTCCGCACCAGCCTGCCCGTAGTACCAGTAATAGATCCCGCGGGCTTCTGGAGTAAAGAAGATGAAGTCCGGAGCCTGTTGAGCAAGGGGGGACATCTGAACTTCGGAGTTGTAATTCCCGCCGGCTCCATGAATTACCCAGCTCAGGCCGTACCCGCCAGGAGGGGGCGCTTTCTCCGGAATGTAGACGTTGTACATCTGCAGCCGACCTGCATAGCTCGGGATGCACGGGTCACTTGCGCAGACCTCTGGTCTTAATTGCGAAAAAAAGGACTCTGTTCCACGCCCTTGCGCTGCTTCGAAATGACTTACAAGGATGCGGCTCATGAGTCCCGAGGACGGTACCCCACCCGGCAGGCCACTCAATTCGTCATCCACGCCTGCCGCGAGCTTGTCTAGGTCGACATTTGCGAAGAACTGAGACAAATCGCCACCGTTGGCCAAAGCAGCGTTCTGCGCGTCGGCGCGCCAATTGCCCGGATACGACGGTGCGATCGGTTCGTTGTAGCGGAAGGCGACGTTGTAGAAGGCGGGCACGGCGGGATTGGGGCGCAGATACTGGTTCGTCGCTCCGTTCCACAGTCCACTCGCCGCGCCCACTCGCAATCGTCTCCCCGGGTTGAAGGCGGCATACGGTACGCTGACATTCACTTGGCGGCGTTCCAGATCGGAAACCACCGTTGGATGGATCCGCAGCACAGCACCCGTGGCCGCGTCGACGATGTCTCCCGAGTTCCCGTGCACGGTCACGAAGACTTGCGCCGGCATCAACGCTCCGGCGTTATGCGGAATCGCCATTGCAGAGGACGAATCGCCCAGCGCGATCGTGGTCGCCGTAACCTCGGGATCAAGCATCGTGTTGTAGGTGATCCGGATAGCCAATGCGTGGGCTAAGGGCTTCAGTCTGATCTCGACGAAGTCGGTGGAGTTGCCACCGTAGACTGCATCCGTAGGATATGCGAGCGCCGTATCGTCGTAGAGAAAGTCCTGGTACAGGAACTCGCCCTTGCGGTAGGCGCTGGTCCCGGATATCAGTATTGGCTCCGCCTTCCAGACACAGGTGTTTTCTAGTTGGGGTGACTTCGCCAAGGGCCAGTACAGGACGTCTGGTCCCGGCCGCGGCACCTCCCTCGGCAGAGAGGCAGTGTTGGTTGGCGGGTAGTAACCGGAACCGTTTGCCATCCTGCAATTCTGACCGCTGATGCCGCCATCACCAGCGTCCGATGCGTTAGCGATCGAGGACAAACCGAACAACGAGAGTGCCATGGCGATGGCCACTGGCTTTGTGAATTTGCTAGCTGGACTTCTCATGAATATCTCCTCCAAATATATGGCTATAAGCAGCGCTGAGCAATCCAACGCATAAAAGCGCATTCCGCGACAAATGCCCCCATCTGCCTAGTCGGCCACCCGCCCCTCTGATCTTCATCGTCCATTCCTTGCGGTTGACATATCAACCGAAAAGGAAACCTTCAGCGGGCGTGCGCAAGAAGTGTAAGCAGACTCTCCCGGCGAGTAAATTAGACATAGGTCGAGTTCGCCTTGAGTGTTGCCGCAGTGGACCTAAGTTGAACGAACGAGGAGCTATGGCTTGAGTTCGATCTCCAATTTGACGAGCTCACAAAGTGCGCTTTTCTGATATTTAGTTCCTGAAACTGCGATGAATTAGCAGTGACGAATTAGCAGTAATGCCTTTCAGAATGGAGTGACCTCGGCCGGCGTTTTACGTGAACGGATGAAGGCCAGTCGCTCAACCTGGCGGGCAACGTCAGTTCGACTGGAGCGAAGAGTGGGCGGCGATATGCCAAAGGTTTCTTTCAACATCTGCTCAAGACACCTCAGCGCTGAGAATGGTAAGGGGCCGCGCTAACAAGTCGATCAGATCCGAGCTGGTTTTATTGTGCCTGCCGCCGCAGAGACGGTTATCGCGTTGGCTAACTCAGGACTCCCGGCCGAACCTTCGGGAACCCTTCAAGCGCGCGGATGTGTGCGGAGGTACACGATGCCGATGTGGACGAACAGGATCAGCCCGACCTGCGTGTGCCGGACGCCATCGACTGGGCAGGACGAGCGGCGCGCGGTGCGTCCTGGCGCTTCCGAAAAGTTTCCACCCTACGCGCAAGGCTTCGGGGATCGTCGTCGGGGTCGCTGGCAGCGCACCTGAGCGCAATGTCAGTGTCGACCCGCCACTAGTCCCATTCTTTCGACCGGCTGGCTGGCTCAGATATGAAAACGGCCCGGCGGGTGTCGCAGGGCCGTTGGTCGGGAGTGTATGCGGACTGCTTACTAGTTCTGCTCACCCGGTGGCGTTCGGCTCTCCTCGAATGGCCACACATGGCGCTCAAACTTGAGCATGAGCAACCCATTGTCCTGGCAAGTTGTCCACACTGTCCCGCGCTCCGCGTCAAGGTGAACCTGGGCGTTGCACCAGTCCGGTCCGCCCGGGCGCCACTGCTGGAATTCGGCGTGGTTGGAACCAGGGCTTGGCGTGGTCGTGCCAGCAGGGTTGAAGTAGGCGATTTCCTTCACGTGGCGTGGTTTGCGGATGTCGAAAATGCGGATCCCGGAGTTGAAGTAGCCGCAGGCGAGTGTCGTGGCGTTGTCTTTGTTGTCCACGCTGCAGTAGTGACTACCGTACGTGAACCCCCCAAGGCCCACCAAGTCCGGCTGGACCTTGCTGCAATTGGCGGGGTCATGCACTTCGAGACCCAACCGGGATACGATCTTCGGCTCGGTTTCATCACTGATGTCGATGATGCGCGCCAGGGGGAACGGCGGCAGACCAGCAGCGCACGCCGCTTGCTGCTGAGCGGCGCTAGTGCCACCGCCGGAACCAAGCTCATCGGCGAAAATGATATAAGGCTTTCCGCGGATTTTTATCGGGATCGTATGCTGCGCGCCGCCGCCGTCCTTCCAAAGGAGGGAGCTGATCAATTTGACTTGAGGGTTCGCTTTGCGTGATTGAATCTCACTCAAATCATAAATCAGCAGCCCATTGATTGGTACCGCGGCAGCGTCCGTCAGGGCGGCCAAGCTCGCATTACCTGAGAGACCTCCAATCGACACCATGTACCCACGATTGCCATCCTCACTGATCGACAGACCGTGCGACCCTCCGTCGGTGTAGGTCCGCGCTATGATATTGGACTCCCCGTAGGGCGTCAGCCACGTCGTGATCAGGTTCGGCGCAGTCGGATCCGTCATATCTACCGCGTAGTAAATATGTTGAACCGGACTTCCACCATAGTACGTCAGCCCGTCCGGTGCCCAACTACCCTCGTGCCCAATGACGGCTGCGACGTCGCCGCCATCCGTGCCCGTGCCGACTGCGACCGACGCCAGTAGCTGCGGCTCCCGGCAGTCGCCCGACAAATCGTATATGTCGACCTCGGGGCCGCCGGCGCCGTTGTGGCCGTTGTCCGCGCCCAGTAACTCGCGCCGCTCGTTCACCTTCAGCGATTCCCAGGGATCGAGCATCGAGATGCTTGTGAGGTACCCGGTCGGGGTCGGGTGGTCAGGATCCGTGAGGTCAACAACCGGCGCACCGACGTGTGTCCGACTAGCAGTCGTGAATGCCGTGCCATGGTAGCCGCAGGTATGTCCCTTTCGATCCTTGAATTCGGCCGACTGCCAGTTCGCTCCGTCACCCTTGCTCTGGCCAACGAGTTTTAGGTTGCAGTTGAAGCCCGGAAAGCCGCTCGCTCGCAGGGACGCCGGCACTTGACCCTGCAATGCGATCTCTGGGTGATCCTCGAGTCCACACACCGCCTTGCTTACGGTGAGGGGAATCTTGCCCACATCATCGCCCTCGTCATCATCTGATTCGCGCCCGATCACGGCGCCGCTTGACAATACAATGCACGAAAGCACAACCACAACATGAGCCGCCCACCCACCGAAGCGATCGCCTGGCAACCCGGTCTTCATAGTCCCCTCTTCATTATGGATCTGGCGCTAGAGCCTTTCCACGCTTACTCCAGCTCGCTCAAATAGTTGCACCCTTCTCCGTCGAGGTAAATTAGACGAACGTCGATGTCGATCTGCATTGGTGGAAGCGGCATTCGAGGCTGAAGTAGCTTTAACTCAGACTTACCTATCTACGCTTTAGTGGACTCACCGAAAGTGCAGTGTAGTTTTCTGATATTGGGTACTAGAAAATGAAATGAACCAGGCGGCAGCGTTCTTCAAAATGCGGCGACTTTGAAAACATGCGTATGGCCGTTCGAAGACTCCACCACGCCGCCGGGTTTGCAAAACTAGTAAGCGCTCCGTACATTGCCCGACCAACGGCCCTGTGACATCCGCTGCGAGGGCCGCTAAGCGATCTTCGACCTAAGATTCACCCATAAGCCAACATGCCAGAAGCCAGACGTACGCTGTCCGACCCGGAAGTCTGTTCCTGTCCGGAACTAAAAGACCGCGACTGCCTATAATGTTGCTCTGCGACATGGCATTGTTGCGAACGAATCTCCACCAGCTAAGGCTCCATGGTAGACGTTGGGGCCACGTGGTTGACCGCCACGCGCCATTGACGTCATCATGTTGACTCTCGATCCCAACCCAGGCTGCTTAGCGCACTTCGGTCTCATTGTGCGAGTGTGTACTGCGTTACGAGTGATTGCACCCATCCTGGCTTTGATGATGCTGTTAACGACCATGGGCTCATGGATTCTTTCGGCCTCATCGCGCTCAGCACGTGACACTGGTCCTTGGTGAAACTAATTTATTGCATGGACACGGCATCGATTTCCGGCAATCGACTCCTGATCTCTAGCGCCGCTGATGTGCGCTGGGGCGGGCTGCCTTTCGATCATGTTCGCTGTCCTCCCCTTTGCCGAAAGGATGGGCCCGAGTATGAAAGTTATGCTCTTTCATTAATTCTAAGAGGAAAATGCGAAACGGAGATAAGCTACTCAAGCAGCACCAAACGCTTGTTTCATTTTGTGCCTGGCTCGTTCTGCGCCTACCCGCCCGGACATCATTGGGAGAAACTGGAAGCCGCTGGTACGGCTATCGAATTGATCAATATCACCGTTTCCGATAAGTGGCTGCGGACGAACGGTCTTTTGCTCGTACGTAACCCCGAGATTGTTATGGCGATTCCATGCGCACATGATCAAACGGTTCAGGCGCTCGGTTTCGGGATGTTAAGGGAGCTCAAGCTCGGCTGTCCTTCAGGAGTTTTATACGCCGAAGGCATCTGCCTAGCGCTGCTAGGCCGCGTAGATAGTCTCGCGCGACCAAGGGCAGCCTCTCACCCTGGTGCGACGCGTAAGCTGCCAGCTCCGATCTTAAGGCGCGTAATTGACTTTATCGAGGGCAACCTCGATCAGAAGCTAAACATCGCTGCGATCGCGCGAGTGGCAGGGATGGGCGAGCGCAACTTCTGCGTGTGCTTCCGCAATACCTTTGAGCTGCCCGTTCACCGCTATGTCAGCAACCGACGTTTGGACAGAGCTGCCGCTCAACTACGGGAAACTAGAAAAAGCTTCACTGAAATCGCCCGCGCTTGCGGATACTCCAGTCAGAGCCATTTCATTTCGGCCTTCCGCGAAGCGACCGGGCAGACCCCCGCAAAGTATCGCGGCCACCTTTTCATCGCTGACTAAACTCCGTTTTGCCGCGCCTTGGGGCGCGCATCACTAATTCGCAGCTGTCAGGACTCTGCCTATACTGGAGAGCCAGTCGCCCTGAGTCTGCAGTTGGAGGAAACCGATCTGATTTCAGCGCGGGTGAGGTGATTGAAGGGAATGCTGCGGTGAAGAACGAACCTTTGAAACTGATCCGAAGCAGCGGCAATGTCTACCTCGACCCGGGTCAGGACGACGCGGACGTGAAGCAACTTAAAGCGCTGCTGGCCCGCCGAGATCATCAGAACCCTGGACCGTAACAAAACTGACCGTTCGGGCCGTACAGCTCGTGCAGGGATCGCAGCATCTTAGTTCTCACGTATCCGCAACGCCGATCTGGCACGTTTCACCGTCGATCGCTTGCTCGGGATCATCAATCGGCCCGGATCGTGTGTTGAAGTCAAACTGAAAGTCAAACCCGCTACACGCTACGGGCACGCTGCGCTGGCTTTAGCGCGCTCTGTCCGGGTCGCGAGGTCGTGGCCCGCTCCAGCAGGGTCACGACAACTTCGTCGCCGGGGGAGGCTCCCTCACCGCCTCCCACATGAATTGTTTCTTCCGGTGTTCTTCACCAAGCAGCGCGAATCGAATCCCTTTGACCCAAGGTGATCCGCTCGTGCGGTGGTCCCATTCGATTCCGAAATTCTGCTCAATGGGACAGCACAAGAAAATGGCCCGCGAACATTTGCTCGCAGGCCATTGAATTTCAAGTGAAAAATGGCGCGCCCGGCAGGATTCGAACCCACGACCCCTTGGTTCGTAGCCAAGTACTCT
>Ga0210405_10005552_pt1 | contig 11453 bp, 7 predicted proteins | sample IncBWH11MmetaG_FD_155492 | JGI IMG/M metagenome (GOLD analysis project Ga0210405, IMG submission 155492) | Forest soil microbial communities from Barre Woods Harvard Forest LTER site, Petersham, Massachusetts, United States - Inc-BW-H-11-M | ecosystem: Environmental > Terrestrial > Soil >... | reverse complement strand
CCTCGTGGCATTCCTCCGCCGTCGCCCCGCCGTGGATCAACAGGTCGAGGCGTTCAATCGATCCGGAATGGCCGTTGTCGCGCTCGACGTCCGCGGTAGCGGCGCGTCGTTCGGGCACCGCGAGATGGAATGGTCGCCGGCCGAAATTGCCGACTATGGCCAGGTAGTCGATTGGATCGTCGCCCAGCCCTGGTCGAACAGGCGGGTCGGCGCGGCGGGCGTCTCGTACGGCGGCAACGCCGCCGAGCTCTTCGCCGCCGCGGGCCGCAGCGCCGTGAAGGCCGTGGCTCCCCTCTTCAGTGATTTCGACCCGGTGGCCAGTCCCACCGCGCCCGGCGGCGTCCTCAATACCGGCTTCATCGAGGCCTGGGGCGCGGCGAATGCGGGCCTGGACGCCGGCGACATCTGCCGCTTCGGCCGCATCACCGGGCTCAAGTGCTGGCTGGCGCGTCGCATCATCACCGGCATCAAGCCCGTCGATGGAGATTCGGGTCCTGCCTGGCTTCGCCAGGCGACCCGCGCCCATGAAGCGAACTACGACATCTATCGAGCAATCAGGCTGGCGGCTTCCCCGCGCGACCCACTGCCGCCGTCCGGTTTGTCGGTGGATAGCGTGAGCCCCTGCTGTGGACAGCGGCGAGCGATTGCCCGCAGCGACGTACCGATGTTGGTTCGCGTGGGGTGGTTCGACGCGGGCACGGTCAACGGCGCCCTGGCTCGCTTCGCGACGTTGCCGAACGCGCAGGAGGTTGAGATCGGGCCGTGGAGTCATGGCGGAGCCCATCACATCGACCCGTTCCTGCCTGACGACACGCCGACCGAGCCCTCGATGGCCGAGCAGACGCGGACGCTCGTGGCATTCTTCGCCCGGCACCTGGGGGCCGATAGCGCCGAGGCTGCGGCGACGCCGTCGACGCGCGGGATCCGGTATTACACGATGAACGACGGACGCTGGCGCGTCACGTCCTCGTGGCCGCCCGCGGAGGTCGCTCTGCACCGCTGGTATCTCGGCGCCGGTCACGCGCTGGATTCCGTGGCTGCCCCGACTCCACCGGAGAGCGCCGAGGACCAGTACGACGTCGACGAGGCCGCCACCACGGGCGACGCGAATCGCTGGGCGACGCAGGAGGGCGGTGGCGACGTGGTGTACCCGGACCGCGGCACCGAAGACGCCAGACTACTCACCTACGCCACCGTGCCGTTCACACACGACGTCGAAATCACCGGGGTGCCGGTCGCGACCCTGTTCATCTCCTCGTCGGCAACGGACGGCGCCTTCCACGTCTATCTGGAGGACGTGAGCCCGACGGGGCGCGTGACGTACCTCACCGAGGGCTCGTTACGCGGGCGGGACCGTCGGATCGCGTCCCGGGCGCCTTACCATGCGCCCGCGCCATTTCACTCGCTCTCCTCGGCCGACGCCAGGCCGCTCACTCCCGGCGCCGCGGACAGTCTCGTGATCGAGCTTCAGGCGACGTCGGTCCGTCTGCGGGCCGGAGATCGCCTCAGGCTGTCGATCGCGGGGGCCGACGCGTCTACGTTCGAGCGCATTCCCTCCTCCGGGCCACCGCCAAGGCTCCGAGTCCATCGCGGTGCCCCGTACCGATCGTCCATTCTGATTCCGATGCGCCTTCTGCCGCCTTGAGTTCGTGCCCGTAGCACGAAAACGACCGCGGCGAAACGGTCGAAGCTCAATCCCTATGGACACGCCCGCCAGGCCGGAAGCTCGCGAGAACCGGGACCAGGATCAGAATTGCCACGGTCGTGGTGAGCATCGCGCCCACTACGACCCGCGCCAGGGGCTGCTGGGCCTGCGCCCCGATCCCGGTCGCGACCGCAGCCGGCAGTAGCCCAAGCCCTGCGGCGAGACACGCCATCAGAATCGGGCGCATTTCGAGCAAGGCACCGCGCTGAACAGCCCCTTCGAAGGCCTCCCCGCCCCCCTGCCCCGCCGCGGCCCGACGGATGCCGGCCAGGAACACACAGCCGCCGAGCGTCCCCACGCCCAGCGCCGAGGTGAACCCCACGGCGGCGGACACGCTGAACGGCGTGCCGGTGACCCAGAGGGCGAAGACTCCACCCGTCGCGGCGAGTGGAAGAATCCCCAGAACGATCAGGGCGTCCCGCCACGAGTTGAACATGGCGTAGAGCAGCCCGAGAATCAGGGCCAGCGTCACCGGAATCACCACGGCGAGCCGGCGCTCCTCCCGGCGCAGACTGTCGTATTCCCCGGCCCACGCGTAGTGATATCCTGCCGGCAGCACGACCGAACGCGCGAGCCGACCCTCGACGTCCTTCATGGTCGACGCCAGGTCGCGGTCCCGCACGCTGAACTTGACCGGGATGTATCGCTGGCCGTTCTCCCGGTAGATCATGAAGGCTCCCTGCCTCAGCTCGACGTGCGCCGCTTGCCCCAGCGGGACCTGACGTCCCTCGGGCGTCGGGAGGAGAATGTGTCCGATGACCTGGGGCGTCTGGCGGAACAGGGGTGCATACCGTACGACGAAATCGAACCGCCGATCACCTATCAGGATCTGCGTGACGGCCAGTCCACCGACCGCCGCCTGCACCGCCGCATTCACGTCCGCGCCCGCCAGTCCGTAGCGGGCGCTGGTTTCGCGGTCGACCGTCACGAGCAGCTCCGGCTGGCCGGTCTCCTGAAAGACCCCGGCATCCTGCACGCCGGGGGTCCGGGCCATGGTGTCGCGGATCTGGGCGGCGAGCGTGGCCAGCACGTCGATATCCGGACCGAAGAGCTTCAGGGAATTCTCACCCTTCACACCCGACATCGCCTCCTCGACATTGTCCTCGATGTTCTGCGAGAATCCGAAGTCGACGCCGGGGAACCGGCCGAGGCGGGACGCCATCTGCTGCACCAAGCCAGCCTTGGTCAGCCCGGCGGGCCATTGGGACGGGGGCGACAGTTGGACGTCGAACTCGATGTTGTTGAAGGTCGTTACGTCGGTGCCGTCGTCGGGACGCCCCATCTGCGATACCACGCGGGTGATCGCGGGAAACTGACGGAGCGTCCGCCGGATGTCGCGCGCGAGAGCCGATGATGCCTCGAAGGAGATGTCCACGGGAAGGGTGGCCCGAATCCAGAGATTGCCCTCCTCGAGTTTGGGCATGAATTCCGCGCCCACGAGGCGCGTCAGCAGGAGCGCGATTGCCAGCCACGCCCCCGCCACGCCTGACACCAGCCGCCGGCGCTTCATCACGATCGGGAGAAGGCGCGCGTACCACTCCCGGACGCGCCGCACCACCGGAGTCGCGGCCTCCTCCGGCCCGGTCTTCGTCTCAGCCCAGGACGCCAGCACCGGTGCGGAGGTGAGGGCGAACAGCAGGGCGCCGACGAGCGCGAAACCGTACGTCACCGACATGGGCGCGAAGATCTTCCCGGGGACGCCCCGCATCGTGAAGAGAGGAATAAAGGCCACCAGTATGATGACGGTGGCGAACAGCACGGGCCTCGCCGCCTCCGCAGTAGCCCGGCCGATGACCAAGCCCGGCGGCTCCTCCAGACTGCGCGTGCGCAGCTGCCGGAACACGCTCTCCATGACCACGACGGCCGCTTCGGCCAGGATGCCGAAGTCGATGGCCCCGATCGAAATCAGATTGGCCGAATAGCCGGTCAGCACGAGGAGCGTGAACGCGAATAGAATTGCCGCGGGTATGGTCATCGCGGTAATCACCGTGATGCGCACGTCCCCGAGGAACACCAGCAGCAAGCCGCCCACCAGCAGGAGGCCGAGCACCACCACCTGCTCGACGGTCCGGGTGGTCACGTGAATCAGATCGGTGCGGTCGTAGATGGTCCTGAGCTGAACCCCCGGCGGGAGGAGACCGTGATTCAGCGCGTCAATCCGCTCGCGCAGGAGTTTGAGCGCGGGAAGCGACTGCTCGCCCCGTTGCAGCAGCACGGTCCCTTTGACGATGTCATCGATGCTATCCATCCCCACCTGGCCGAGACGAGGCTGGTATCCTTCGTGCACCGCGGCCACGTCCTTCAGATAGACCGGCACCCCCTGCCGCTCGGCCACCACGACGTTGCGCATGTCGTCGAGCGTCTGGAGCAGGCCGATCCCGCGCACGTTCACGCTCTGATCGCCGACGGTCAGGTAGTTGCCGCCGACGTTTGCGTTGCTCGCGGCGACGGCGGCAATGACTTGCGGCAGGGTCACGCCCCGCGCGAGGAGCGCGCCGGGGTCCACGTCCGCCTGAAACTGGCGCGTGGTGCCCCCGAAAGTCGTGACGTCGATGATCCCGGGGACCCGCTTGACCTGGCGGACGACGTCCCAGTCTTCGATGGCCTTCAGCTCATTCAGCGCGTATCCCGGGCCCTCGAGCCGGTACCGGTAAATCTCCCCTACGGTCGACCACGGCGAGAGCACGGGCGCGAGCCCGTCGGGCAGACTCAGCGACTGGAGCCGATTGAGGGCCTCCTGACGGTCGGCGATATAATCAGTGCCGTAATCGAAGTAAAGCTTGACGTCACTCAGGCCGAAGAGGCTGATGGAGCGCGTAAACTGCAGGCCGGGGATCCCGAATAGTTGGGTCTCCACCGGGATCGTGACCAGGCGCTCCATCTCCTCCGCGGACCAGGAGGGATTCTGGGTGATGAACTCGATGAGCGGTGGCGACGGGTCGGGATAGGCTTCGACGTCGAGGCGCGTGAGGGCGAATACCCCGACGGCGAGCCAGGCACCCAAGGCCACCGCCATCAGAGGGCGGTAGCGGATGAGCAGCTGCACCAGCCGGTTCACGCCCGACCTACGAACTCGCGGCGGTGGCCCGCAGCAGCTCCGCTCCCTCGACCGCGATCGTATCCCCCGCGGCCAGTCCGGCCGTCACTTCGACACGGTCCCCCGCATCCGCTCCCAATACGATATCCCGCCGCTCGAAATGGCCCGGACTCTTCTGTACGAAGACGTAGGCTGAAGTGCCGGCCACGAGAACGGCGCGCCGCGGGACCACCACGGCCACCCGCCGGCCCCGGACCACGCGGATGGTCACGAACATGGCGGGCTTGAGGCGTCCGTCTTCGTTGCGGAGCACGATTCTGATCTTGAGCGTGCGGCTCAGGGTGTCGACGACGTCGCCCACCGTCGCGACCCGAGCCTCCCAGTGGGCGCCGGAGTACGCGGGGGCGGAGACCTCCACGGGATCTCCCATCCGGATCCCCGCCACGGCATTCTCGTACACGTCCCCCACCGCCCAGACCGTGGAGAGATCGGCCACCGTGCACAGGGGGGTCGCGTTGTCGAGTGACTTGACGTATTCCCCTGGCGCGGCGCCCACATCGAGCACCACACCGGACCGGGGCGCGGCGACGGCGATGACGTCGGACGTTCCTGCGGTGTCCACACCCAGCAGTTGCATCCGCTCCTGCGCGCTCTCGAAGTTGGCCGCGCCGGTCACGTCGTCGGCCTGGGCCTGCTGGTAGTCCCGGAGAGGGATCGCATCGTTTTGGAAGAGAAGCCGGGACCGGTCGAGCGCCTGGCGCTTCACTCGAGCGTCCGCCTGAGCCTGCCGGTACGTCGCCCGTGCGGCGGCGACATCGCTCGACACCAGCGTGGCGAGCGACTGTCCTTCGTGCACCGAATCCGCCGGGTGCACGGAGACGGCCACGAGTCTCCCGCTCACTGGCGCGTACACGCGGACGACGCGGGCCGGATCGGCTTCGATCTGCCCGTTCACATCGAGGTAGTCCGCCACGGAGGCCAGGCGCGCCACGTCGGTTCCGATCCCGCTCGCGTCTTCCGGCAACGCCACTTCGCCGGGGGTCGCACCGGACGGGTCCGATCGGGTGCTCCCCGAGCGGGAACACCCGATCGCCGACAGAGCCACGAACGCGGCGCCGATCCCGAGGATACCGGCGACTCTCATCGCGCCACCCGCTCGCGCCACACTTCAACCACGCTGTCCTTTTGTTCGACCCAGGCGAACAGCTCGAGCGCACGGCCAGCGTCGGCGGGCTCCGGGACCACGCGGAAGTAGCGGCAGGCCGGGAGCGATCGACTGCGGCGGAAAGCGAAGCACAGCAGATGGCGCGCGCCGGACCCTCCGTAGATGCGATACGGGCCCCAGGGCGAGCTGCGGATGACGCCGACGGCGCCGATGAACATTTCGGTCACGAGGCCGTCGGCCGCGAACCGGAACACTGTGGTATCGGGTGAGCCCGGGGCGGCCAGTGGCACCCATTCGCCCACGATCCCGCTTTGGCTCGGAGTCAGTCGCGGACCGGCGGCCCACGGCGCGCAGGCCGCGACGAGAGGGATCGAGACGATGGAAGCGGGCAGGCGCATCGCTCCACGATACGCCGTTGGGCCGTTGGGAATCGACTAAGAAATGGGACGCGGCCGCTAAGAATCCGCTAAGACGTCCACGGCCGGGAGGCGCAGGATGAATGTGCTGCCGCCGCCCGCCCGTGGTTCGTAACTGAGCGACCCGCCCTGGAGATCTGCGAGACGCCGCGCGATGGAGAGTCCGAGCCCGGCGCGATCGACGTCGGGCCGCGCGTTGGCGGCCCGGAAAAACGGTTCGAAGATCCGCTCCCGGTCCCCTTCGGGAATGCCGGGGCCCCGGTCTCCCACGGTGAACACCAGTGAGGGCCCCTCCCGCTCAACGCCCAACTCGACGACCGACGGAGGCGCGCTGCACCGGAGCGCGTTGTCGACCAGGTTGTTGAGGATCCGCACGGATTGCACGAAGTCGAAGCGGCCCACCAGCGCCGGGCGGCCGGTATCCACGCGGGTCACCAGGCGCCCGGTCGGCGGGGCGGCCGACTCCCTGCCCACTACCCCGATCAAGTCCTCGGCCGTGTTCTCCTCGGCCGTGACCGGAAACGCCCCGCCCTTGAGCCGCGACAGGTCGAGCAGGTTTCCGACCAGACGTCCGAGCCGATCCGCCTGGGCTACGACGATGGTCGCGTTCTCGTCGCCACGGAGCGCCGAGTCCTGCGCCAGGGCCTTGATGGTGGTCAACGGCGTTCTCAGATCGTGCGACAGGGACTCGAGGAAGACGTCCTTCATCCGGTCGGCCTCGCGGACCGCCTTCGCGTGTTCGGCGGCGGCCACCAGACGCTCGCGCTCTTCACTCAGCTCGGCCACCTCGTCCGCGCGGCGCCGGGCCTCGGTCGCTTCGGCGCGGGCCTTGGACAGAAGGTGCGCGACCACCACCGCGGTGACCAGGAAGGACAACAGGACCACCCAGTCCAGGAGTTTCCCAACGGTGAGCTGGTCGTACGGGAGCTGAAAATAGAAGTCGATCAGCAGGAACGCGGCCACCGCCAGAGTGAACCCCAGCCAGCGGCCGCCACCCACGGATCCTCCAAGGACGATCAGCAGATATGTGAGCACGACGTGCGCCTGGTCGATGTCGTCGCGACTCCGATGCAGCACGAGCGTCACGCCGCAGAGAACCGCCGTCCACAGCAGGGCGGGTCCGAGACGGCGGGCGATCATCATCGTGAAGCGGCCTCGAAGCGGTAACCCACCCCGGGCTCGGTGATGATCGCCTGCGGGCGGGAGGAATCCAGCTCGATCTTTCGCCTGAGGTTCGTGATATGGACACGGAGGTACTGCTTGGGATTGCCGAACTGGCGGCCCCAGACGGCGTTGAAGATCTGCTGGTGCGTCAGCGTGCGGCCGGGCTCCCGGGCCAATGCGCACAGGATCTCCCATTCCAGGGGCGTTACGCGGATCGGTTTGCCCCGGCGCGACACGGTGCGAGCCCGGAAGTCGATGGACAGGCCGTCCCCGGTCTCGAGCGCGGGGCCGACCGGATCGGGTGGTGTCCGCGCGCGCCGGAGCTGGGCCTGCACCCGCGCCGCAAATTCGAGGAGGCTGAAGGGTTTGGTGATGTAATCATCGGCGCCGGCATTGAGCAGCCGGACCTTTTCGTCCTCGGCGTGCCTGGCGGACAGGACCACGATGGGCATGGTCGCCCAGCGACGGAGCTCGGTGCAGACGTCCAGGCCCGCCATGTCCGGGAGGCCGAGGTCCAGCACCACGAGCTCCGGACGTTCGGTGGCCGCGAGGTCGAGCGCCTGCGATCCCGTGACCGCCTCGAGGACGCGGTCCGCCGTGCCGCGCAGCGCGTTCTTCACGGCGCGCCGGATCTGCGGTTCGTCGTCGACCACCAGGATGGCGCGCGCGGCATCGAGGGACGATCCGGGTGTGGAAGACATGGCGTGAATGTACGGAGCGCGAACGAGGGGATGACGTCGGGCGTACCAGCCTGCGACGTCTACTGAGAAACTCACAATGAAACTCATACCTCGGGAGCAATCGAGAACCCCCGCTAACCGTATGCGCAGAGAGGCCGCCTCGCGGCGGCCTCTCCGTCCTCACGATTCTCCTGAGACTCTGCAGTGCTACTGCTCCACAATCGCGTTGCCCGCCAGCGTGACGGCGGTCTGCGCGAGCAGTCGTCCGTTGGCTGACGCGCCGGTGTTCAGCGTGATCGCCGTCTGCGACATCACCACGCCCTCCATGTGGGCCGTCGTGCCGAGGCTCACGATACCGGCCACCTGCCAGAAGACGTTCTGCGCCTGCGCCCCACCGGTCAGAACGACCCGCGCCGCGGCGGCCTGAGTTACGCCGCCCGCGATCTGAAAGATCCAGACATCCGTGGCGCTGCCGTTGAGCGTCACATTCGACGCGATGGTCACCGCACTCGACCACTTGTAGAGGCCGGGCAGGAGCGTGAGCCCTCCGATGTGCCCGGTGGCCAACTCGGTGTAATCCGGCGAGGTGCGTCCGGCCGCGTTGGTATAGGCGGTCTGCATGTCGCCGATCGCCGTAGTCAGGTTCGCCGGGGTCGGGACCGCGTAGTTGGCGGCATAGACGTTCCCGGTCACCTGGGTGGAGGTCGCGAACGCTCCACCGGCAGGAAGGTTAAGGGCAAATCCCGTGATGAAGCTCGCGGCCGCCGGACTGAGTCCAAGGTTTCCCGTAATCGCGGACGTGGGAACCGTGGAGATCCCCGTCTTGGCGAGAATCACGTAGGTGCCGGCCGTACCCAACACCACCGCCGCGGGGCCATGCGACGCGGCGGGCACCAGGACCGTCCCGGCGCTCGAGACGCTCCCACTGGTCGCCTGGATCGTGTTGGTGAACGTTCCGGCGGTGACACCCGCCGTGAACAGACCGGTGCTGCTGATGGAGCCACCACCTGCGACCACCGCCCAGACGGGCGTGATCGTGACGACGTTCCCGTGGGCGTCCTTGCCGACCGCCGTAAACTGCTGCGTCATGTTCGCCGGCACGGTCACGGAGTTCGGGGTGACGGTGATCGCCGCCAGTGCCCCGGGCCCCGTGGAAGACGAGCTGCAGGCCGCGGCCAGGGCGCCGACGAAGAGGACGGCGATCGCGACCCGGGCGATCCGCCCAGGCGACAGCGCCCGTAGAACTCGATTCTGCATGGGGATTCTCATGGCTTGCTCCAAACATCAAGGGTGTGAAACATCGGGTGACGGGAGACTCTCCTCGTGGAGAGTCCCCATCGGTTCCGCTACTGTTCGACGATCGTGTTGCCCGCGAGCGTGACCGCGGTCTGAGCCAGGAGCCGGCCATTCAGCGACGCGCCCGTGTTCAGTGTGATCGCGGTTTGCGACATGACTTCACCTTCCATGTGTGCCGTCGTGCCGATGCTCACGATGCCGGCCACCTGCCAGAACACATTCTGCGCCAGGGCGCCGCCGGTCAGGACGACTTGCGCACCGGATGCCTGCGTGACACCGCCGGCGATCTGGAAGATCCAGACGTCGTTGGGGCCGCCGCTGAGGGTGACGTTCTTCGGGATAGTGACCGTGTTCGACCACTTGTAGAGGCCCGCGGGGAGGGTCAAGCCACCGATATTCCCGGAGGCCAGCTCCGTATGATCCGGCGTAGTGCGTCCCGCGGCGTTGACATAAGCGGTCTGCATGTCACCGACGGCCGTGGTCAGGTTCGCCGGAGTCGGCACCGCGTAGTTGGCGGCGTAGACGCTCCCGGTCACCTGCGCGGAAGTCGCGGACGCACCGCCGGCAGGAAGGTTGAGGGCAAAGCCCGTGATGAAGCTCGCAGCCGCCGGGCTCAAGCCGATATTCCCAGTGATCGCCGACGTGGGGACGTTCGAGGCGGCGGACTTCGCCAGGATCACGTACGTCCCGGCCGAACCCAGCACGACCGGCGCCGGACCGTGACCCGTTCCGGTACCCGTGCCCGCGCCCGGGCTTTTCGGAGACTGGTCGGCGTTGGGAGCAGTACTGCTGCTGCATCCGGCCACGCCAACGGCCAGCATCAGCGTCGCCAAGACTAGTTTGGAAACATTCGTGAATCGGTTCATGTGGTTCTCCTTCACAGCGCCTGCGACTGCGTGAGCGTACTAGCGGCTTGGGAACCCCTTACTCAGTCGGAACTCCCGCCAGACCGCGCGAGCACCTTCTAGTGGAAGAGGTATAGCCGGACCGCGCTGGCGCAGGTATCGGACATTGGGACGAAAGAGGAATCACCACCAAAGCGGCACGCACGGTCCGGCCCCGTGCCTCGAAGGAGCTAGGGTCCCCGGAGGAGGGCCCGGCGGTGACGGTTCGTGCCCGCCGGTCCGTGTCGTCCCTAGTCCCGAATAGCTACCTCATCCATCTCCGGGTCAGTCGTCGGGCCCTCCCCAATTGCTAATTCGCGAATCATCCCGCCGGCCGATGTTCACCGGCGCCAGTCCCCGACAAGTTGTCACTTGCGGGCGAGCCCGATCCGGAATCGGAAGCGGATCTCCCCAAGCACTACCTGTATTCACACCAACCGCTGGGAGAATCCATGTTCAGCGTTCCCCGATTCACGACCCGACTGGCCGTCGTTGCATCGTTCGCCGCGTTCCTCTCGGCAGCGTGCAGTACCGACGTCACTCACCCATCTCCCATATCCGGGCCCATCGTGCCGGCGAAGGCAGCTCTGTCCGCGGATCGCCAAGCGACCCCAAGCACTCCGTCCGGATTCGCGGTGCTTGCAAATGCGGCTGTGACGTGCACCAACGGGACCATCACCGGAGACGTGGGGACGTTCCAGGCGACGCCCACCGGCTCGGTGACGCAGACCAGTTGCCCGATCACGGGGGCGGTGGGTGTGGGGACTGCGGCTTCGATTCAGGCCTACAACGCATTCTTGGCCGCATACACCTCGACCGCGTCTACGCCGTGTGGCGTGGTGCTCACCGGCACCCTCGCCGGAATGACGCTGTCGCCCGGTGTGTACTGCTTCGACGCGGCGGCCACGTTGACCGGCGTACTGACGCTCCAGGGCCCCCCGAACGGCGTCTGGCTGTTCAAGGTCGGCACGAGTGGGACCGGGGCCCTCACGGGCACCAGCCTCTCAGTGGTGATGGCCGGCGGTGGGCTGGCGTGCAACGTCACGTGGTGGGCAGCTCAAGCTGCGACGTTGACGGACTCGCACTTCCTCGGATCGATTCTGGCC
>Ga0210405_10005551_pt1 | contig 11453 bp, 7 predicted proteins | sample IncBWH11MmetaG_FD_155492 | JGI IMG/M metagenome (GOLD analysis project Ga0210405, IMG submission 155492) | Forest soil microbial communities from Barre Woods Harvard Forest LTER site, Petersham, Massachusetts, United States - Inc-BW-H-11-M | ecosystem: Environmental > Terrestrial > Soil >... | reverse complement strand
CGGCGAGCGCGAAGAGCACATGATCACCATCGAGGACCCCATCGAGTTTCTTCACAATCACAAGAAATGCCTGGTCAATCAGCGCGAGGTCCATGCCGACACGCATTCCTTTGCGAATTCACTTCGCGCCGCTCTGCGAGAAGACCCCGACGTGGTGCTCATCGGCGAAATGCGCGACCTGGAAACCATCGAGTCCGCCCTGCGCATCGCGGAAACCGGCCACTTAACCTTTGCCACCCTGCACACCAATTCCGCGGCTTCCACCATCAACCGTATCATTGACGTATTTCCATCGCACCAGCAGCCGCAGATTCGCGCGCAGCTTTCCATGGTGCTCGAGGGGATTCTTTGTCAGGCGCTCCTGCCGCGATCCGATGGCCGCGGCCGCGCAATGATCATGGAAGTGCTCATACCCACACCCGCCATCCGCAACCTGGTCCGCGAAGACAAGATCCACCAGATTTATTCCGCGATGCAGACCGGTACGACCCAGACAGGCATGCAAACGTTTAACCAGGGACTGGCGAACGCCTATTTTCAAAAGATGATCACACTGGACATGGCGCTCTCGCGTTCGTCGAATGCCGATGAATTACAGGACATGATCAACCGCGGTGTTTCGTCCCCCGGTGGCGCGGGTCCGGGCAAAATCCCGGTGGCCGGGAAACGCTAGCGGAAACGAGATTGGCTCAAGGGCCATATGTTTCAGGAATAGAAGGATTGAGGAGGCAACCAAATGCCGGACTATAAATACCAAGGGACCAGCCGCTCTGGCGGCAGCGTCAGCGGGGTGATGACCGCCTCGAACAAGACCGAACTGGCGGGCCTGCTGAAGCGACAGCAGATCACAGCCACGAAAATGACCGAAAAGGGCAAGGAATTCAATATGCCCACGTTCGGCGGCGGCATCACGGCTAAGGAACTGGCCATCTTCACGCGCCAGTTCTCGGTCATGATCGACGCCGGTCTGCCGCTCGTTCAGTGTCTCGAGATTCTGGCGAGCCAGCAGGAGAACAAGTTCTTTCAAAAGGTCCTGACCGGAACGCGCGGCCAGGTCGAAGGCGGAGCCACGCTGTCCGCCGCCATGCGCAGCTCGCCGAAAGTTTTCGACGCGCTGTACGTGAACATGGTGGAAGCCGGCGAAACCGGCGGTATTCTGGACACCATTCTGCAGCGGCTTTCGAGCTACATCGAAAAGAACGTCAAGTTGCAGCGCGCCGTCAAATCCGCGCTCGTCTATCCTGTGGGCGTCTTGACGGTCGCCGCCGGCGTCATCACGTTGCTGCTCTGGAAAGTGGTGCCGATTTTCGCCACCTTGTTTGCGGGCATGGGCGTGGATCTCCCGCTGCCCACGAAAATTGTCATCGCTCTCAGTAATTTCGTCGGCAGCATTTTTGGTCTCCTGATCGTCATAGCCCTGGCTGGTGCCATCTTCGCGCTGAAGGTCTGGTATGGCACTCCGCAAGGCCGTTTCGTGCTCGATACCATCATCCTGAAGCTCCCGGTCCTCGGCGTTCTGATGAGAAAGATCGCCGTCGCCCGATTTACACGGACGCTCGGCACGTTGATCTCCAGCGGCGTGCCCATCCTGGAGGGCCTGGATATCACTGCCAGGACCGCCGGCAACGCCGTTGTGGAGAGAGCTTTGCAAAAGGTGAGGAGATCGCTCGAGGAAGGCAAGTCGCTCACCGAGCCTTTGAAAGAGTCCGAGGTGTTTCCGGGCATGGTCACGCAGATGATCGCCGTCGGCGAACAGACCGGCGCGATGGACGCCATGCTTCAGAAAATCGCCGATTTCTACGAAGAAGAAGTGGACGCCGCGGTGAAAGACTTGCTGACGGCTCTCGAACCTATCATGATCGTTTTTCTCGGCCTGGTCGTCGGCGGCGTGGTCATTTCCATGTACTTGCCGCTGTTCACCCTTATCGGCAAGTTGAGCGGCAAGTAAGCGGTTTTCGCCCGGACGGCGTTATTCAGTTGCGGGAGACGGGGAGGGGTCTCTCCGTCTTCCGCGATTCCTGCCTGGACTTGGGGGATGCCTCGACGCCGGGATAAAGGCGCGGGCGCGCGATGGACAAGAGCTTCGCAACAAGGGAATGGCTGGATTGGCTGACGCGTGTTCGGCTGCTGACCATCACGCTCATCCTGACCATTGGGGTGGTCTGGCCGCAGTATATTCCGGGTTTCAGCACCAATCGTTTTTTCCTGCCGCTGATTATCTTCTGGATCACGCTTGGAATCCTCCACCTCATCCTTTTGCGCTGGGTTCCCCAAGCGCGCTGGCATGGCGGACTGCAGGTCGCCGGCGATGTCGTAATGAGTTCGCTGCTGGTGTATTCGACCGGCTTGCAGGAAAGCTATTTCATCTCTCTCTATCTGCTGGTGATTATCGTCGCCAGCATCTTGTTCTCGCGGCGCATCGCTTTTCTCACCGCGGCGGCCTCTTTTCTGCTCCTCGCGGGGATGACCGGGCTGGCTTACGCGGAGAAGATTCCGCGAACCTTCTCCAGCCTGCCCGCCCTGGAGACCCTGCGCTCGTGGCTGGTCACGAATCTTCTGGGTTTTCTTGCGGTGGCCTATCTGGCCAGCCTCCTGGCGCAGTCTCTTCGCAAGAAGGGCGTGGAGCTCGAAGAGAAACGCGAGGAACTTCTCAGCCTCCAGGATTTCACCGAAGATATTATTCACTCCATGCGCGGCGGTTTGATCACCACGGACCTGGCCGGACGCATTCTCCTTCTGAATCGCACTGGAGAGGAAATCCTCGGGCATCGCTTTGCTGAGGTACGCGGCAGGAAGCTGCAGGAACTGAATGACGATTTCTGGCTCCCCGGCCAGTACGAAAATAGCGAACGCCTGTCGCTCAGAAAGGAGATTGATTTTCGCACCCCCTCCGGCGAGGTTCGCTATCTGGGCATCAGTATTTCCCCGCTGCGCTCGCGCGACTCGAAACGCGACGGTTACGTTTTCAACTTCCAGGACCTCACCGATCTTCGCCGCCTGGAACAGGAAGTAGCTACCAAGGAGCGCATGGCCGCTCTGGGGCGTCTCTCCGCCGCCATCGCCCACGAAATTCGGCAGCCTTTGACGGCCATGGCCGGCGCGGTGAAGGAATTGGCGCGGCTCGTGCCGTTGGAAGAAGACGAGAAGCATCTGGTCAACATTGTGAGCAGGGAATCCGAGCGGCTCAACAACATCATCACCGACTTTCTCAATTATTCCCGGGAAAAGACCTACGAATTCGAGCATGCCGATGTCCGAGGCCTCCTGGACGAAACATTGATGCTCATGGAGAAGAAACCGGAAATCGGCTCCAAGTACCAGATTGTCCGGGCCTTCAACGGGAGCGAATTGCGCGCCCGCGTAGACGCCAATAAAATCAAACAGGTGTTCTGGAATCTCTGCGATAACGCGCTTCGTGCGATGCCCAAGGGCGGTACCCTCACCGTCAAGCTGGAGCAACGCCCTTTCTGGCTGCGCATCGCCTTTCAAGACACCGGTATCGGCCTCGACCCAAGGCAAAGGGCCAAGATTTTTGAGCCGCTGCAGTCGGGCTTCGAAGGCGGAACCGGCTTGGGTCTGTCGATTGTCTATCAGATTGTGCAGGCACACAGTGGCAAGATCAGCGTGATATCCGAAAAAGACCGCGGCGCGGAGTTTATCGTCGAGCTGCCGCGAGTTGCGTGAGGCCGCATGCAAGGAACAAAAGCCGTAATCAAGGACGCCGGCCGCGAGATGCCGCATATTCTCGTCGTCGACGACGAGAAATCGATCGGGGAACTGCTGGAGATCACCTTTCGCAAGGAAGGTCACCGCGTCGAAGTGGTGCACAGCGCGGAGGCCGCTAGGCGCAAGCTCGAATCGCAGATTTTCGACATTATCATTTCGGATATCCGCATGCCGGGCGAGAGTGGAGTCGATCTCCTGAAATTCGCCAAGGAAATCGCCCCGGGATCCTTCTTCCTGCTAATGACCGCGCTGCCCGCGCTGGACACCGCCATCGCGGCCCTTAATTCGGGCGCCGACCGCTATGTGATCAAGGGAGACTCTTTAGTCGACCAATTGCGCCTCGCCGTGCATGAAGTGTCCGAGAACCTCAAATGGAAGAAAGAAGCCGGATATCTGCGCCGCGAGATTCGCCGGCTTACCGGCTTGGACAACATCATCGGACAAGCCCCGAGCATGCGCGCCATCTTCGACATGATCCAAACCGTCGCTCCTCAATCCAGCCGCGTTCTAATCACCGGAGAGAGCGGAACCGGTAAGGAACTCGTGGCCCGCGCCATCCATGAAAACAGCGTTCGAGCTCAGGCCCCTTTTATCACCATTAACTGTGGCGCCTTCCCGGAGACCCTCCTGGAGTCTGAGCTTTTCGGTTACATGAAGGGGGCCTTCACCGGCGCCAACGAAAACCGTCAGGGCCTTTTCCAGGCGGCGCATGGCGGCACCCTCTTCATGGACGAGATCGGCAATATGAGCCTCACCATGCAGGTGAAGCTCTATCGCGTTCTCCAGGAAGGCAAGGTCCGCCCGATTGGCAGCACGGAGGAAGCGGACGTGGATGTGCGTATTATCGCCGCCACCAACAAGGATTTTGAAAAGGAGATCGCCGAAGGCCGTTTTCGCGAAGATCTTTACTATCGCCTCAGCGTGATTCCCATACACGTGCCATCCTTGCGCGAACGCCGCGAGGATATCCCGCTCCTGGCGCGCCACTTCCTCGAGACTTTTCGCAAGACCATGGAAAAGCCCATTGAGGGCATCTCACCGGAATCCATGACCCGCTTGGAATCCTATGATTGGCCCGGAAACGTTCGGGAACTCGAAAATACCATGGAGCGTGCCGTCGCCCTGGAGACCGGCAGGGAGATTTCCTTGAGAGTCTTGCCGGATCGCATAGCTGGTTATTCGGGGTCTTCCTCCGCAGGAGGGTTTGGCTCGCAGTCGGCGGATTTTCCCGATGAAGGAGTGGATTTTGAAAAGGAAATCGCCGAAACCGAACGAAGGTACTTGCAAGCTGCCCTGGAGAAGACGGGCGGAGTTCGTACCCGAGCCTCCGAACTCTTGAAGATCACATACCGCTCCTTTCGTCATTACGCCAAGAAGCACAACCTTTAGTCTTGCACCTGCCCCTTGCCTGCGGTCGGTTCCTCCTATCGCAACCGCAGAGGAGTGACCATTCGCGCCTTTTTCATGGACAAAAAAGGTCGACGGAAAGCGTCAAACCTTGGTTTGGACCATCTAAACTGCCGTACCAGAACGGTCCATTTCCATAACTTGCTGATTTAAGGGCAGATACACGGATTGGAACACCGCCTCCACGCTCTTCCATGCTTTGGCCTCTGGTGTGCCCACTAGTACGGCGTGCTCTGGCAACTCAAAATTTCTCAAGGAGATCCAGCATCATGAAGAAACAGAAGGGTTTTTCTCTTATCGAATTGCTGATCGTCGTGGCGATCATTCTGATCATCGCGGCCATCGCCATTCCGAACTTGCTGCGCTCGAAGATCGCGGCCAACGAATCATCCGCTGTCGGCTCGGTCCGTACCATCAACACTGCGGAAGTGACCTATCAGTCGAGCTGGGGTACCGGTTTCGCGCTTGGTTTGACGCAACTCGGTGGGGCCGCACCTTGCACCGTCGCGACTGCAGCCACAGCTTGCTTAATCGACCCCCTCTTGAGCGTTGCTCCTAACATCAAGAGCGGCTATGTGTTCGGCGCCGCCGGGACTTTGCTGAACGGAGCCGTACGTAACGGATTCGAAGTGAACGCCACTCCGACGGCCGTACAGACGACCGGCGTGCGTGCGTTCTGCGCGGACCACACGGGTCTGATCCAGTTCGTGACCCCAGGTGCTGCTCCTATCGGCCTCGCCGCTGGAGCTTGCGCCCTTGTTCCGAACGTTCCTGGGACTTCCGGTCCTATCGGCAACTAACTCCTGAGCTAGCTCGGGATCGGGGAGGAAGCTTCGTTTCGCTTCCTCCCTTTTTCTTTGCCGCCAGCAGGAAGGGACCACCAGCACGACTGCACATCTCTTGCGACTCAGGCTATGCTTCAAGGGACAATGCCTACGGCTCCTATGAGTGAAAACCTCTTATGTTTTCTGCTTCGACCTCTGTGCGTGCCAGGCCCCACTCCTGTGACAGATTGTGCTCCTGGCTGTTAACAAAAAAGGTCAACCCCACAGGGATTTGCCGATTTTCGGGCAGGGAAGTCCGCTGGTATGGATCCCATATCCCTCGCTATGATTCCTATTATCAATGAGATACGGGAATTGGAACGCAAAACACCCTTCTCTTGGATAGTGGTCCCCAGCTTGCCATATGAAGGGTGTGCTCTTGCACCACAAAACAGCCTAAGGAGATCCAGCATCATGAAGAAACAGAAGGGTTTTTCTCTTATCGAATTGCTGATCGTCGTGGCGATTATTCTGATCATCGCGGCCATCGCCATTCCGAACTTGCTGCGCTCGAAGATCGCGGCCAACGAATCATCCGCTGTCGGCTCGGTCCGTACCATCAACACGGCTGAAGTGACCTATCAGTCGAGCTGGGGTACCGGTTTCGCGGTCGGTCTGACGCAACTCGGCGGGGCCGCACCTTGCACCGTCGCGACCGCAGTCACAGCTTGCTTAATCGACCCCCTCTTGAGCGTCGCTCCTAACATCAAGAGCGGCTATGTGTTCAACGCCGCCGGGACTTTGCTGAACGGCGCCGTGCTCAACGGGTTCGAAGTGAACGCCACTCCGACGGCCGTACAGACGACCGGCGTGCGTGCGTTCTGCGCGGACCACACGGGTCTGATCCAGTTCGTGACCCCAGGTGCTGCTCCTATCGGCGTCGCCGCGGGAGCTTGCGCCCTTGTTCCGAACGTTCCTGGGACTTCCGGTCCTATCGGCAACTAACTCCTGAGCTAGCTCGGGATCGGGGAGGAAGTTTCGTTTCGCTTCCTCCTCTTTTTTTTTTGAACGGTTCCCAGCGGTACGCGAGAGTCATCTTCCTTCGGATACGCTTTGCTGCAGTGCTTTCGCCAGCCGCACCTGAGATTGACGCTTTACGATGGATCTGTTCTTGCCGAACGATTGCTGCGGCCTTATGATACAGCGCAGCCAGCGCCTCCTTGGCGCGGCTTCCAAAGCATTCGCGGCAAAAAGTCGGCGGGCTGAGGCGCCGGGCCGATACAGGAGTGGCCCGTAAAATGCTCCAAATAATTTGGCGAGAGCTTTCAGTGTGACGGAACCGAAAGGAAACATTGAGGTCCGGCAGGCTCACCATGAAAAAAACACAGACAGGGTTTTCCCTCATCGAGCTTCTGATCGTCGTGGCGATCATTCTGATTATCGCCGCCATCGCTATCCCGAATTTGCTGCGCTCGAAGATACTGGCAAACGAATCATCCGCTGTAAGTTCGCTCCGCAACATGAACACAGCCGAAGTCACGTATCAATCCAATTGGGGCACCGGTTTCGCGGTTGGTTTGGCGCAACTGGGCGGGGCCGCACCTTGCACCGTCGCGACTGCTGCCGCAGCTTGCATAGTCGATCCCCTTTTGAGCTCCCCCCCGTTCACGAAGAGCGGCTATGTCTTCAACGGCGCCGGCACTATCCTGATTGGCGGCGTGCTCAACGGATACGAACTGAATGCCACTCCAAGTTTGGTGCAGACCACCGGTGTGCGCGCGTTCTGCGCGAACCAAACAGGTCTAATCCAGTTTGTCACTCCAGGCGCTGCCGCCATCGGCATCGCCGCGGGATCTTGCGCCGGAGTTGCGAACGTTCCCGGAACTTCCGGTCCTATCAACTAAGGTTCAGCGCTCTCGCTGTCGGAGGCAAATGCATTTTCTTGGCAACGCCGCCTGCTTGCTATACTCAGCGCATGAGTTCCGTTCTTTGTCGCGCACCGTGTGCCCTTCTTCTCTTCGTACTTTCTCCTCTGCCATTGATTAGCCAGAGCGCTCCGCCCTCGCCTCCTGCGAAGGCTTCCCCCGCGTCGCTCCTCCTGCATCGATTCGAGGACAAATACCGCAAAGCGGCGAGTCTCGAGGCCACCTTCCTGGAGCGCTACTCCGAATCCGGCCGCGTCCTTCGCACGGAATCCGGCACGGCCTACTTCCGGCGGCCGGGGAAGATGCGCTGGGAATACGAGGCGCCGGAGAAAAACCTGTTTCTCGTGGACGGTAAGTCGGCATGGTTTTACGTTCCCCGCGATCACACTGTAACTCGTGTTCCCGCGAAACAAAGCGAGGACTGGCGAACACCGCTGGCGTTGCTTGCGGGAGAAACCAAACTGTCGAGAATTTGCGCCCGAGTCGATCTCGCTCCTGCGGAGAAGCCAGAGAAGGATGGCGACGTGGTGCTATCCTGTGTGCTCAAAGGCTCACAGACCAAAGCCGGCCAGGCGGCTGGAAATGACGCCGCTCCTGGGAGAAGTGACTTGGTAATTCTCGAAGTCAACCAGGATACCAGCGAACTCGTGCGGATACTCGTGCGCGGCAGCGGGGGCGTCGACCTCGAGTTCAAATTCAAGGACTGGCGGTTTGATCCTGCTGTTCCTGATTCTTTCTTCCGTTTCGTAGTTCCTCCGGGCGTGGCCATTGTGAATGGCGAATTACCTGCCAACAACGCTGAGGTAAACCCTTGAGCACGCACACAATTCGGCCCCCTTTCCTGAAAGGAACAGCCAACCTCCCGGGCCTTCCCCGCATATCAACTAGATGAGGTAAACTGATAGGCTATGGGTCAATTTCTCTGTCGCGTTGCGGATGCCGACGGGCGTGTCTTTTCCCACGTCGAAGCCGCGAACACCCTGGAAGAAGCACGCCAGAAGCTCGTGGACCGGGGTTTGTACGTCTATTCGGTGCAATCTCGCGGCGGTCGTCTGGCCAATGTGCTTCGCCAGAAGAGCGGACGCCAGATTGGCGGTTCGGAGTTCCTCATTCTCAACCAGCAGTTCAATACCCTGATCAAAGCCGGTTTGCCCATCCTGAAATCCCTGGATCTCCTCGCTACCCGCGCCTCTTCTCCCAAACTCCGTCCGGTCATCTCCCAGATACGCGACCGCGTCCGAGAAGGAAAATCGCTGTCCGAGGCCGTCGAAGAAGCCGCCGTGTTTTCCAAAGTCTATTCGACGGCCATCCTTGCGGGTGAGAAAAGCGGGAATTTGTCCGGTGTCCTGGACCAGTACATTACCTATCAGCGAGTGAGCACTGGCGTCCGCAAGAAGATTCTTGCCAGTCTGGTCTATCCCGTGTTGCTGATTAGCGTGGCGATTGTGATCGTCACTTACCTGGTCACGGCTGTAATTCCGAAGTTTGCTCTTCTCTACCGCGACTTGGGCGCGGAGCTCCCTGCGCCCACGCGATTGTTGATTGCCTTAACGGTTGACTATCGCTTTGTTTTTTTGGGAGCTGTCGCTGCCATGGCCCTCGCGGCCGTCGCCGTTTTTCTTTGGTCCCGTTCCGAGGAAGGCGGCACCGCTTTCGATCGTTTGAAGTTCCGCCTGCCGGTGATAGGGGACACGCTCTTGAAATTTCAAGTCGCGCAGTTCTCCCGCACGCTGTCAACGCTCCTGACCGGCGGCACTCCCTTGGTGGCCGGACTCCAGACCGCGAGCGACGCCATCACCAGCAAATTGCTGCGCGCCACCGTCGGCCAGGCCACCCAGATGGTCCGCGAAGGCGAATCCCTGCATTCCGCTCTGGCTTCCAAGGGCGTCATGCCGGAAATGGCCCTGGATATGATTGAAGTCGGCGAATCCAGCGGCGCGCTTTCTCCCATGCTCAACAGCGTGGCCGAGTTCTATGAGGAAGAGGTCAATTTGCGCATGGGCGCGCTCGTTTCCCTCATTGAGCCGATTCTACTGATCTTTATGGGATTGCTGGTCGCGTTCATTCTGATTTCACTGTACTTGCCCATCTTTTCTTTCTCCACGACGGGGGCAAAGTAAGGGATTATGGCCACCACGGAACAACTACCCCCAGCGCCCGGGCTGCCCGGCGACGCTGACGAACAGAACGAACGCGAAGTCGCGCGCAAACTCGCGGAAAGATATCGCTTCGCTTTCATTGACCTCCGCGAGCAGCGCATCGATGCGGAATTGTTTCGTACTATCCCCGCGGACCTGATGTTCCGCTACAACTTCGTCCCGCTCGAACTGCAGAACAATGTTTTGTCCATCGCCGCGGCGGACCCCGGCCAGGTGCAGATGAGCGATGAGCTGCCCCTCCTGCTAGGCAAGAAGCTCCTGATTCGCGTCGCCACCGCCCGCCAGATTGGCGACATATTGAAGCGCACCGAGCAATCGCAGCGCGTGCTCGAGCAAGCCACCGAAGCGTTCACTCTCCAAACGTCCAAGGACGAAGAGGAAACCGACGAGACCATTTCCGGCGACCGCTTGACCCGCGATAGCACGGCGAGTCCGGTGGTGCGCCTCGTGGAAACCATTATCTTCACCGCACTCGAGCGCCGTGCCAGTGATATCCACATCGAGGCGCGCGATTCCGAAGTGGCCGTCAAGTACCGCATCGACGGCGTGCTGCAGCACGCCATGCAGCCCATCGCCAAGGAATGGCATTCCACGGTGCTCTCGCGCATCAAGGTGCTCAGCGATCTGGATATCGCCGAGCGCCGCGTTCCCCAGGACGGCCGCTTCCGCGTGAAATACAAGGGCCGCTACATCGACCTGCGCGTCTCCATCATGCCCGCCAGTCACGGGGAAGACGCGGTTCTTCGCGTCCTGGACAAAGAAACGCTTTCGGAGAAATTCTCGAGCTTGACTCTCGACGTTGTCGGTTTCTCCGCGGAAGAAACCCGCCGCTTCCGGCGCTACATCCGCGAGCCGTATGGCATGGTCCTGGTCACCGGCCCCACTGGTTCCGGCAAGACCACCACGCTTTACGCCGCCATAAACGAGATCAAGACCGACGAGGACAAGATCGTCACCATCGAAGATCCCGTCGAGTATCAGCTCCGCGGCATCACCCAGATCCCCGTGAACGAAAAGAAGGGTCTCACCTTTGCGCGCGGCTTGCGCTCCATCCTGCGCCACGACCCTGACAAAATCATGGTCGGTGAAATCCGCGACCAGGAAACCGCGCAAATCGCGATCCAGTCGGCCCTCACCGGCCACCTCGTTTTCACTACTGTTCACGCCAACAACGTGACCGACGTCATCGGCCGCTTCATCAACATGGGCGTTGAGCCCTACAACTTCGTCTCCGCCCTGAACTGCATTATGGCGCAGCGCCTCGTTCGTGTAATCTGCCCAGTCTGCAAAAAGCCCAAAAAATATTCTCCTGAGGAATTGAAAGAAGCGGGCCTCGATCCCGCTGTGTGGGGCGGCATCACGTTTGCCGAGGGCGCCGGGTGCCTGGAATGCTCCGGCACGGGTTATCATGGCCGCACGGCCATTTGCGAATTGCTTGACTTGACTGACCGCATCCGCGAAATGATTGTGGA
>Ga0210405_10005548_pt1 | contig 11454 bp, 13 predicted proteins | sample IncBWH11MmetaG_FD_155492 | JGI IMG/M metagenome (GOLD analysis project Ga0210405, IMG submission 155492) | Forest soil microbial communities from Barre Woods Harvard Forest LTER site, Petersham, Massachusetts, United States - Inc-BW-H-11-M | ecosystem: Environmental > Terrestrial > Soil >... | reverse complement strand
CACTTCGAGGAATGCTATCCTGTCCGCAATAAGGAAACAACCCCGTGGCTGTAGGCTTCGACACATTCGACGAAGAGAAGGAGCGCGAGAGACTTCGCAAGCTGAGCGATGAAGAACTAGTCCGAGATGGGAAAGCCGCGAGATATATGTGTTCACCTGCTACTAATTTCGGTAAGCCGCCACTAGAGGTCTACGTCATCGGATTGCGGTTGTGTAAGGAAGAATGGCGGCGAAGGCATCTGAAGGAGCCGAAATAAATAGGGGGCCATCCATGCTGCGGACAATCGGCTTAATCATTCTTGGACTCGTTGCGATTGGTGTAATAAGCGCGGATTTGGAGATTTTGGGTTTTGGAGAACATCCGTACGTGGCTCGCATTCTCGCTGCGGCGGCAGTCGGATTGGTGGCTTACATCGCTCCTCGGCTCGATTCTCGAAGCTGATAAAATCCGCTTTGCAGCCGCACAAAAAGTGCTGTATAGCCGCCGGGGTTTCCTACTCTGTGTTTCGGCAAGAACGTTCCCGCCCACTGAATGCTCAGCGCCTTGTTTACATCGGTCGCAGTGAATTGGCTAGGAATCTCTATTTATCACTCTAAAAACGCCCAATCACAAATCGCTCGGTCGCTACCAATCCGATTTGATTTACCTATACGGCGGCGGGATGTTGAAACTCAACTCCTATGGTCTTGAGAAGTTCTTTGCAAGCAAGACTTTCACTTCCCAACAGAACCGAAGCGAGACGAATAGCGCTCCACCCATTGTCTTTGTTCTGCTGTGTCTGGCACTTGACGGCCTCTAGCTTCTTCAATCACGCGAAAGGCGGAATCAGCCGAAAGTCCGTTCCTAATAAGTGCACAAGCCGCAATCACTGAGGAGCGTCCAACCCCTCCCCAACAATGCACCACTACGGCTTTGCCCTCGCGCAGATAGTCGGTCACGGAATCTATTAGCCCATCAAATTCACTGAGTGAAGTGGGAACGGACCTATCCTCGATAGGAAAGGACAAAAACTTCAAGTCGTTATCCTCGCAGCAGCGACTTTCGTCACGGAGTCCCCACTCTTCAGTCTCGGCAGGAGTCAACGCTGACACGATTACATCCACTCCGGCGTGTCGCAAGGCACTGATGTCATCAGCGAGCCAGTCTTGCCCTCTTGACCGCGGAATTATGCCTAGCCGGAGTCCCTCATTTTTTATCCAATAAGGATTCATAGAACACTCGACGGTTAGCTCGTTTTTCCCGAACCCATCCTGAATTACTGCTCACGAAAAAGTAGGAGACCGCCGGACCGAATCAGAGCGTCATTGTTCGAATCCCTGTGCAAATAGCGACCAGCCGGCAGCCCGATTGAGCACTGTAGTAAATTTGTAGTAGTTCCTTGCTCAGAACGGTTCAAAACGAAGACAAACGGTTCAACACTGCCAGATTGTAAGTGGTTGAGCGATATAGCATAATCCAAGATTTTCAGAACCTGTCAAAACAGCCGACTGTACTCATAATCCCTAGGCCGTGGGTTCGATTCCCCCCGCCGGCACCATCTCTTTCCCGCCTATTATGAATAAGTTAGATTCTTGTAGCTCCTCTCTGCGTACCGTCTGCGTACCGCTCTTTCGCAATATCGGGTCGGACTGCCAGGTCCTTTCGACGGAGGCTTCGAGCTGCCTCTGGCGCGCAGGGATCCAGGGATTGTAATGCTTCTGTGTGACTTTGATATTTGAATGACCCAATAGCACGGCGACCTCCTCGATCGATCCACCGTGCAAGAGCGTTTCAACTGCAAACGTATCTCTAAAGCGATGAGCATGACCGCCGTCGATTCCCGCCATGGTGAACAGTCTTTTCAGCGTCCGTTGCCAAGTCCCAACCGCTGTGTGAAGCTTCGAGCAGCCCGTCCAGAAAAAATGCTTTTCGCCTAGACGTGGCAACAAACGTAGCCGCTGGACAACCTCCGTAGGAAGCGGGCAATAAATCGGTTGTCCCGTCTTTTGAGTGTACAAGTACAGTTTTGTGCCTTGAAGCTGGTCTATTCTGCAGCTCACAGCGTCCCCAATCCTGAGGCCCGAGTAGCGGAGCAGAAGAATAAAGGCAAGCAAGCGTTGTGCATTGTCCTGTCCCAAACGCTTGGATTTGTCGCGATAACGATAGGTAGCAGCGATGATCTCTTGCATATCCTCTCGCGAAAACGGCTGCGTCTGTTTAGGCTGAACCTTTGGGGGCAAAAGGCCGAGCGCGGGATTGTTGCTTATCCAGCCCCGCGTCACGCAAAATCGACAAAAAGCCTTCAGGCGCTCTAATTTCTTGAAGCATGTTATGTCGGCCTGATCCCACCTTGCTTGAAACCTATCCAAGAGGTCTAGACTGAGGTCTTCCAGAAAAATAAGGTTCTGCAGTTTCGAAAAAGCAAGGAGCTCGGATTTCAGATGGCGGTATTTGTAAAGAGTCGATTCTTGTAGTCTTTGTCCTAACCCTTTCCTAAGCAGAAATTGGTCAAGCGCTTCCTCAAGGGTCAACCGCTTGGCCGATGCTTGCGTTTGATTGCTGGTCGGGCGCGTACCGGAGATAAGGTAGGCATTCGCGTACTTAGTGCCCGCATCCCAATCAGAGAGATGCGTTGTCTCTCTCTTTGGTCGTTCATTCAACATCCCACGTATCCATATGGGACAGCAGCACGACCAATGCGACTGTCCTTTTCGTTTGTGACGACAGCCGCACTTGTGACGGCGATACGTTTTTAACCAGTTAGGCAACATCTAGTACGGTACTCCCTTTTCACCGCAGCCGTTCTATTTGTTTCTGAGACGGTCAAGAACACTTTGCGGTATGCGAAGGGTGCGGTAAGGACGCCTCCCTCTCTTTGGAATGTAGATCACGATTACACCTGGCTCATGCGCGAGACGTCTTCGGACGGTATCGACGCTCACTCGCAGCATCTGCGCTACTTCGGTTGGTGAATAAACTCTTTTATCGTGTTCGTGGGACATGTGTTCTATCATTTGCTCCCCTCACAAGAATCGAAAGCGCGGCGGAGGGACCTCGGTCAATCAGCTCCTTGTGAGCTGAGCCATTTCCGGCGACCATCACGCCGCGCCTCCTGTCATCTAGAATCGAAAAAGGGGATAAAACTTGGGACAGGGTTCACCTGGAGAAGCGTTTCCTGCGGAGAAACAAACCCAAGCGACAGCACTTCCCGAGTTCCGCCAGGTCCCGGTCGACAGTCTTCTTGCTGCAGCGAATCAAGTTAGCAAGTTCGGCAGATGAGAGGCGATTGTCCTTGAGCAAGTACTTGCAGATCTCTAGTTTGCGCGGCTTTCCGGGGAATTCTTGGGCGACTAACCGCAAAACATGTTCTGCTAGATCGCTGTCAGCCACAACTTCTTCGGGCGTCGGACTTGGATCGCGCAACAGATGCGTTCCCTCGCGACCTTCGAGTTGCCTCAATCCTTCTACATTGATGAGTGCCGTAGGACGCCGTTTCTGCGCGAAGGAGCGCCTCCCGTGGTCGATGATCCTATAGCGAACATTCCGGAGTGTGTAATTGCAATTCCCGGTCAGGAAAGCCTCGACTAGCTTCTCAGGCGATGAACGTAGCGGCTGTAGCTCCTCTATCAGGAGCAGATGCGCCGTTTGGAGAAAGTCTTCGAGATCCCCTACAAGCCAGCGGAGCCCAAGTGTCGTCCTTTGGAGTTCTGCGTCTATAGAGTCGACCAGTGCGGCCGGAGGGTCAGCTTGATTCGCGTACTCTAGCAGGTGCATCGCTACTGGAGAGTTCTTTTGGGTCCTTTCCCGCACGAGGCGCTCCATAGTCTCTCGAACAGATTGCACAAACAACTCTTCAAGCTTGGGTTGGGAAATCCGGCCATCTTCCCCTAAAAGCTGGGGCAAACGGGGTCTCAGTTCGGGATGTTCATCTAGAATGGGAAACAGGATCCACCGTCCGATGATATAGGGCAGCAACAGGAGAAGCATGAAAACAGGATCCACAGCATCCGACTTGCCGACCAAGAGCTTGGCCAATACTTTGTTTGGGAAGGTAGAAGGATCCACAAGGTCTGCGAGCGAAATCTTGTTAGGCATCTGTGCCTCCCACAGTGGACAGGTCGTCAGATCCTAAAACTATGCGTGTTGCTCAACAGGTCAGCGATTTGGAAGATTGTCCAGTACTTTTCACTATTGGGAACACCAACAGGTGGACTTGGCTCGACGACGGGACCAGCGTTCGGAATAGTTTTGGCGATGGACATTTGCGCAGCCCTCTGAACGTTTGAAATGGAAGCGTGCTTGTCAGAGGCTGCTGCGCTGGAGCGAGCCATTTTGGGTAGGAGCTCGTTCCGTTGCCTGTCCGGCCAGGGGGTAGGAAAAACTGAATTCTACGAACGCAATTTCGCAAATCTACGATTTCGTGTCAAGTGGCAATCAAGGGATCACGATGACTCACCTCTTTAGAAACGCTAGAAATGCTCAAATTCTGTGCGTGCCTCGCGAGATTCTCAGGAAAAATTAGGCAAGTAGGAGGGACTGTCTACGGTGGCTTGTAGTCCCATCGCTCCTGTGTAAAACGGTGCGCGCGCGACGTCTTCCGGAGAGTCCTCTGCCAACACTTTAATCCGGTCGAGCATTACGAAATAGTCAGCTACTGCGACGTAAGTCCCAGGGACAGCAAGGATCGAGGCTGCGATCAAAAGAACTCACTTGGGCCGTCGCCCACTTGGTATTTTCGCCTTATCTTCGCCTGTGATAGAATAGGCGGCAGAGTAGACTCGCAAAATGTCCAAACAGGTGGAGAGCACGGCGTACCACGAGGCCGGTCATATGACTGCGGCTGTCGTCCAGGGAATGCCGATCAGAGTGACTGGGTTACACGTCGATTTGCACGGGCATGGCTGTGCCGATTATTTCGACAGAGAGCCAGGTGACCCGGCCACAAACGACGTAGACCAGGTCGAACGAAAACGCACGATCATAGCTCTTTACGCGGCACACGAGGCCCAACGGAAGTTCTATCCTGAAGTCTTCGTGGGTAGCTGGTTGTACGATCTTTCCAAAATTCAAATGCTTATCGATGAGATGGGTCTCGACAAGCAGCAGGCCCAAGCAGTACGGGACGATTTGAACGCGAGGGCTGCCATGTTGGTTGAGAGATTTTGGGCGCTGATTGAAGACCTTGCGAAGGCCCTTCTGTCCAAAGACCGCACCATGCGGCTCGCAGAAGACACGTGGGGAAGCGGAACGGAAAAACAGCAGATGTCGGGATCCGAAGTGGTCGAGTTCTTTGCGCGTCAAGGAATTCCGGCGCAGGTCGTGGGAGACGGCGATAGGAATTTGGATTCGACTCAGATTGTGCCGTTTTACGATAGCTTGCACTGAGGCCACAGCAGGCTCCTGCAACAAACGAGGTTGGCCGTTGGCATGATTGAAGACGGTGGTTTGCGCTAGACTACCGGGGCGAAACTGCGAATCGCGGCGGAAAGGAGTTTCGGTTGCAAGCACCTCGTGGTGGCTGGACTAACGAATCTGTGAGATCGCTGGCCGAAGACCAGGACCCGGTACAGGTCGTTATTGAAAGGACACGCGAGCGAATCGTTGCTGCGCTCGATTCGGGCTGGACGGGTCCGCCATACGATCCTATTGAACTTGCAACCCGTTATTTAAACCTCGACGTCCTCGCCACCGATTCAGTGCGCGAAGCACGCACGGTTCCGGTTGGAAAATCGGCCCGCATCGAGTTCAATCCGAACCGGCCTCGTGAGCGCCGCCGATTTTCGATCGCACATGAAATCGCTCACACAGTGTTTCCTGATTACGCCGAGCGCGTTCGTCATCGTGGAACAAATCATACGGAAGAACCTGCAACTGACGAATGGCAACTTGAGGCCCTTTGCAATATAGCTGCCGCTGAGATCCTGATGCCGATAGGCAGCCTGCCGCAGATTAGTCGAGAGACATTGAATATTGATGCTCTCAGGAAGTTGCGCCCTCAGTATGACGTTTCGATGGAGGCAGTACTTATTCGAGCCGTGGGAATGGCTGATTTCCCCTGCGCCGTCTATGCAGCATCTCGCATCGAGTCTGGTACGCGCGAAGGGCGTTATCGCATCGACTACACCATCGCGTCACACGCTTGGACGCCGCCAGTTAAGGTGCAAGCGATCCTGCCGGAGAACACGCTTGTCGCTGATTGCACGGCAATTGGATTCACGGCGAAAGGAAATGAGACCTGGGGCACGGAGCAGGTTCGCCTAGAATGCGTCGGAATCCCGCCGTATCCGTGGTCCGTATTTCCGCGTGTCGCCGGAGTCATGATTGCCCCGAAGACCAGTGCGAATGAAAATGCCCCTCGAATCCAATTCGTGGTTGGTGATGCACTTGAGCCGCGCGGGAAAGGACCTAAGTTGCTCGCGCACATTGTGAATGACCAGACACCGAATTGGGGAGGGCGAGGCTTCGCTGATGCGCTACGCCGTAAGATGGCGGACGTACAGAAGGCCTTTCAGGATTGGGCCGCGCCGAAGGGGCGTCTTCGCCTTGGGAACGTCCATTTCGCGAGTCACAGCAAAGACCTTGTAGTAGCAAGCATGATTGCTCAGCGCGGGTATGGTGACGTGACCGGCGAAAGGCGCATTCGCTATGGTGCACTTGAGTCGTGTCTTGAGCAGGTCGCCTTACACGCGCGGAAGCATGGCGCAACAGTCCATATGCCGCGTATAGGAACCGGCCAAGGCGGGGCGGCTTGGCCTCTGGTTCAGGAAATGATTAACCGTGCCTTATCTGATTGCGGCATCGCGGTCACAGTTTACGATCTCCCCCACGCAGTGACATCGCCGCAGCAATCGCTGAGCTTTTTGACGCAATAGTCGTCATACAAATGTTCAAGCGCTTAATACTGATTTCCGGCCCGGTCGGTTCCGGTAAATCAACGCTCGGCTCTGCCCTCGAGCAAGACTTCGGCGTCCGTGTGGTCAAGACTCATCAGCTTCTATTGGAGATGACGAGTTCGCAGAATGAGCGCGCAAATCTCCAGGCGGCGGGCGAGACCCTTGATCGGAAAACAAACGGCGCATGGGTGGTAGATGCCATCCAGCGAGCTGCTGAGAAACCGGATTTTGGCGACAATGCTGATGTCCTCGTGGATGCGGTGCGCATCCCCGCCCAGATCGAAGCAATACGACAGAAGTACGGCGCACGCGTCTTTCACGCGCACCTGACGGCTTCACCAGAGGAACTGGCGCGGCGATATGAAGAGCGTAAGAAAAACGCCCAAGGTGAACTCGAATCGTATGATGCCGTGCGCGCCGACCCAACCGAAAGCAAAGTCGATGAACTAGGGAAAATTGCAGATTTCGCCATAAATACCGAGCGATGTACCACGGGAGATGTACTTGTTCGCGTGGCTTCTCGGCTCGGCTTTTTCGGACGCGGCGCAGATCGCCTCGTTGACGTACTTGTAGGTGCGCAATATGGAAGCGAGGGGAAAGGCAACATCGCATCTTACCTTGCGCCCGAATACGACGTTCTTATTCGCGTCGGTGGACCAAACGCAGGGCACAAAGTTTTCTTGGGAGGTGAACGCCATAGTTACGCATTCCATCACCTGCCGTCCGGCACTCTTCATTCGAACGTTCAGCTTATCATTGCTCCCGGGTCTACTCTCCACGTACATAACCTAATGAAAGAGATCGCGGAATGTCTCGTAACCTCGACGCGACTCGCTATTGATCCGCAAGCGATGATAATCGAAGACTCCGATATAGAATTTGAGAAGAAAACTCTGGTCAAAACGATTGCTTCAACAGGTAGCGGAGTGGGAGCTGCGACGGCTCGCAAGACGTTGCGTGACGCTAAACTCGATGGAGATTTAGGCAAAGCCAAGGTCAGGCTTGCGAAGGACGTTCGAGAACTGCGTCCCTATATAAAGGAGACGCGAAAGCTTTTGGATGAATCCTTCCGATTGGGAAAGCGAGTCTTCCTAGAAGGTACACAGGGCGTGGGCCTAAGCATCCATCATGGTCTGTACCCGCACGTCACTTCGCGAGAGACTTCTGCAAGCGGTAGTCTTTCGGACGCGGGGATTTCCGCGAGTCGAGTTCGCCGGATAATCATGGTTTGCCGGACGTACCCGATCCGGGTGCAGGATACCGATGCCGGACGCACGTCCGGTCACATGAACAAGCAGATTTCGTATGAAGAGCTTTCGCGCCGTTCGGAGATACCAATTGAGGAATTGAGGAATATCGAAAAGACTACAACGACAAATCGCCAGCGGCGGATCGGCGAATTTGAATGGGAATTGCTCCGCAAGGCGGCATCGCTCAACGGCCCCACCGATATTGCTCTTACATTCGCCGATTATCTGACGATTAGGAATCGCACCGCACAACGCTTCGAACAACTCACCCAAGACACGATCCGCTTTATCGAAGACGTCGAATTGGTGACTGGAGCGCCTGTGTCCCTGATCTCTACACGATTCGGCGAGCGGGCAATTATTGATCGCCGAAAGTGGTGGTGAAGGATGCTCGCTAAGCAGTTGTGGGAAAAATATCCGCAGATGTTCCATATGGCTGAAGTCGGAAGCTGGGCCGGCATTCAGAAACATGGGCTGCTCAGCACGTCGGCGTTACTCGATCTGTTCGATGTGCGTGGCAAAGATCGAATAGCTATCGAAATGTGCCGTCGCTCTAAGCCGGTTACATTGACGCATCCGCTGCATGGAACCGCGGTGATCCGCGATCAAAAACCACTTAGCGAGAAGCGCCTAGCGTCGTGTTTGTACGGCGGAATTAGTGTTAAGGAGTGGTTGCGGCTGTTGAATGGACGTGTTTTCTTTTGGCTTGAAGAATCCCGATTGAACACGCTACGCGGAGCTCAGGCATACCGAGCTCAACGCCAATTGGTACTGACCATAGATACCCGCCGATTCGTCGAAGCCTACGCCGCTCAGATTCTTCTGACCCACATGAACACCGGAACTACGCGCCCATTCGCCCACAATAGAGGGCGCGACACGTTCTGCACAATCGCGAATTATCCGTTCCAAAAGCGTAGGAAGGCAGTCGAGCTTACCATTGGCCGTGAAGTGCACGACATGAGCAGCTACGTTCTGAAGGTAGAGGAATTGGGCGGCAATGAGCCGCCGGTGATCCTGTGGCGTACCAGCTGAGCAGCAACGCCAAGAGTATCTTTTGCCTTGCTGAAAAAAAGAATCTGACAGCGAGCACGTATTTCCCGCTGCTCTCGGCGATCGTGCTGGAACTCAAAAATGCCGCCTCACGGTGTCGGTGCTCACTTTCGATTCGTTTGCTAGCTGTTTGAGGTAGCCAGATGATACTGAATTTACTAATCGCAATGTTACTTTCTATCACCGTTGGTTTAACTACGTTTCTCCTGACGCGCAGGCAAGGCCGTCTACGGACGAATGCATTGGAGCGCGACCTTGCCGATGCTAAGACGGAATATTCAGCGTCTAAAGCGGATTTCGACGCACGCCAACAGGAGTTGCGCAACTCGATAAACGAGGCTCGCGAACGTGAGAACGAGGCGAAATCCAAGGCGGCTGAAGCTGAGCGACATTTCTCTGAAATCGCGGAGGAGCTGAAGGTGGCTCTGGGAGAGAAGGCGCAGTATCAAACTGAAGCGGCTCGTATTGAAGAAGCTAAGGCGACGATTCTTGAACGCGACACGCAAGTCCTGTCCTTGAACGAGCGCATTGGCGATTCTGAACGCGAGAAGATTGTGGCGCTCAAAGATGCCGAGGCCGCAAACAATCGTGCCATCGACATGGTGGCCAAAGAACGCGAGGCTCGGCAGGAAATAATCAACGCGAAGGACGAGCAGATCGCGAAGTTAAACGAATTCATAGCACAGGCACGAAGCGTGCTCACAACTGAATTCAAAGCGTTATCGGCGGACGCCCTTAGGGATGCTTCCGCTCAACTCATTCAGGCGGCAGACGGCCTCATCCAAAAACATGAGGGCAAAACGACCGTCGATGTCGAGTTACACAAGCAACACATCGAAACGATGCTCAAACCCGTTGAGGAGACCATCAAGCGGCTGGACAAGCATGTCGAGGACAGCAATCTTGCGAGGTCAACAGCTGAAGCTCTGCTCGACGCTCAGGTCAAACGGCTAGCGGGTGCAAGCGAGTCACTTACAAATGCCCTGCGCAAACCTTTCGTCCGAGGAAGCTGGGGAGAAATGACGCTCGAAAACGCGCTCGAAAATGCGGGCTTAGAAGCCGAAATCGACTTCGTTCTGCAACACTACACCGACGCTGAGGACGGCCGCCAGCGAACCGATGCCATTGTCAATCTACCAAAAGGGCGCAAGCTCATCATCGATAGCAAGAATTTGATGGAGTCATACCTCTCGCTTGCGAACGCCGCCGACGAGTCTCAGAAGGCAGTGCTTGCCGAAGCTCATTCTAGATCGCTCAAAAACCATATCAGAGTCCTGTCGGCTCGGGAGTATTGGCGACGGTACGAGGGTTTAGATTGCGTTATCCTATTCATCCCGCATGACGGCATGTACCATGCCGCAATTCGAGATGAGGCCGAACTAATCCGCGAAGCATCTGACAAGCGGGTGTTTATCTCCAACCCAATGAGTCTGATTCCGCTCCTCAAGGCCATCCGCTATGTACTGGATCAGGACCGGCTCAATAAAAGCGCCGAAGAGATCAGCAGAGTCGGCGCGGACCTTTATGGTGAAATTGCCCGATTTGCGGAGAACATGACGAAGATCGGGAGTCGGATCAAAGCCACCGTGAATGCCTACAACGACGCCATCCCTGGGCTGGACCGTTTTATTGTTGCTAGAGCTCGAACCCTCAAACAACTCGGAGCCGGAAAAGGGGACGAAGCCGAGCTTCCTGAAATGATTGAGATCGAACCAAGACTCTATTCTTCGGAGGAACTCAGAGCTTCGAACGTGCTCCTTGAGAAAGATGTTGCTAGGCTAGACGAGCCATCATCAGTTGGCTAGACCTCGTCGTGAATCGGTGTAGTCCTGGCTACTCAGCTGACCTAGTAAGCCGCAAGAATTTATCGCCCGACTCGCGGTAGGCGCGCGCGATTCGAATGCATGGCCTTGCACGTTTTATCTTTGTCTCAGCTTTGTTGGGGCTCTTCCCTGAGCAGCGAAGAAAGAAGTAGGTCAGCGATGCACTTCTGCAAATTCCGTGATGGCACATCACGAACAATTTCGTGTCACCGTGCTTCATTGCCTTTCGATAGAACTTGAGCGTCCGCTTGTAGAACCATCTCGGCCTCGGTTTCGCATCGTCTTTGAACGGCAGCCACAGATGTTTGAACTTCTGAATCTGTCGATTATGGGAGCGCCTGAGATTTATGACGTGGGTTATGCCAAGAGTTCGTAGCTGCTTCACGTGGGTCTTGGTCGTGATTGCGCTTCCAAACGCGAGCCGTGGGCTCACGAAGAAGGCTTTCACCGGTTAG
>Ga0210405_10005547_pt1 | contig 11457 bp, 12 predicted proteins | sample IncBWH11MmetaG_FD_155492 | JGI IMG/M metagenome (GOLD analysis project Ga0210405, IMG submission 155492) | Forest soil microbial communities from Barre Woods Harvard Forest LTER site, Petersham, Massachusetts, United States - Inc-BW-H-11-M | ecosystem: Environmental > Terrestrial > Soil >... | reverse complement strand
ATAAGAAGCCAGCGCCATTTCGAAACAACGCCCGAACACCATCGCGGCGCGCGTCTCTTTCTCTCTCCAGCCGTCGAGGTAGCGATGCCGGTAGCTGCGTGGGCAGCGAAGGTACTGAGCGATCTGAGTGTGGCTATAGATCATTGCCGTTCCGTTGCTCGTGCATACCACCGGCTGCTTCGCACGAAATGTCTTGCCATTCTGCCGCCTGGGCAAAAGCGTCCAGGTTTTGGAACGACCGACCGTTCAAAGTCACGTGAGATGTCCGAATAACGCCGCGAAGCTGGAGCAGTGCTTTCTCATCCACCTGATCTCGGTTGAGCAGATCGGGGTCATAGCCGAAATCCCGCAGGAACCAATTCAATTTCCAAAGTGCTCTTTCTGTGCAATACAGCCGCCCAGAAAGCAGCCGTGCTGCAAAAGGCTCAGGCTCGAGAACGACAAAGCGAACCGACAGAAAGGGTTTCTGCGGATGCCAGCGATATGAAGCAGCATCGACGCGAACGAGGAACAGGCCTTCGAGAGCGCTTTCGTGATCCTGCTGTCGTGAGTACAGACCTGGAATGTGCCGATTCATGGCGTTGCCTCCACGGGACGAGCATAAGAATTGAGTTTGCAGATGAGCCCGTCTCGATCTTTCTTGGCGAAGGCCGCGAGCTGAGCGATGAACGATTCAACCAAGTCACGGCTGGCTTCTTTCAGGGTTTGCGTACCGCAAAAATCTGCCGCGTAAGCTTTCACCAGCATCGGATCGAGATTGTGCTGTCGGATCAGCAGGCAGAGTTGATCACGCAATCGGGGGTGCCCGTTGCTTGACCCACTTGATCCGCGATTCCCATTCGTATGCGGCGAAACCGCAGCAGGCTTTAGCGAGGCCGAGAACGAGCTGAGCTCTTCGACACTGCAAAGGCCTATCCCGTAAGCTTTCCTAAGAGCTCGATTGACAGCCCTTGTTTCGGCAGTGCGCATCTCAGCGCCGCGCACTAGGGGCGAAACGTTAGACGGATTTGCGTCACCGTAGCCGACAAATCCTTTCGAACGGGAGCCCTTATAAACCGTCGCTTTGAAAACCCAGCAATCAGTGCGCGGATCAGAAAATTTCTCGAGAACGCGAGTGTGAATTCCACTGCATCCGCGGTTTTTCGCGAGTCGCAAGAGTCCAGCGCTCGTTACGTACCACCGCCCATCCAGCAAGAGGATCTCCCCCGACGCGATGGCCAAACCAGACTCTCGCGAGAGAGTTCTGAGCTCCGAAAGCCGTAGAGAAGTAAGTTCCTCAGGCCACACAGATTTTGCGAACTTAATATTTCGCCGAGTCAATGAATCGAAGCCCCTCATTCTCGCTTTTCGTTTCGAGACTCCCAAAGATCACCTCTCTGTGTAGCAATGCTATACAATGTTTAGCATTCAACGGCGGCAATGTCAAGCTCGGTTCCCGTTGCCACCCTCACGTTCTGGCCTTAGAATCCATTCCACAATGCGAATTAAGAATGAGCAGATTGGTTTTAGGCTTCCAGCAAATTTAAAGCGGGAATTGCACGAGATAGCGAAACGTGAAGGTAGAAGTCTGTCTCAAATCTGCGAAATCTTTGTCGCTGGAGGCATGCAGGCCTACAGAGAGGAAGGACCGAAGTATGTGCAGCGCTTAGTCAGCCACCAAAAGAAGGAGGGCTAACAAGTAAGATTAGGCACCCTGGCGCTGCCTGCTCGGGTGATTTTCCGTTGTGGAACTCCGGCGATTAGCGTCCGCCGATGCCAAGCTTTCATCGCGATTGTTCGTACACTACCTAGCGGAGGTGCCGCTATTACCTAGTAGAAAGAGTCTTCTAGACTCGGTGTCAAAGCAATGGTCCGCGAGTGTTATAGTTCGCTGCACCGCTTCCGTTCTAGCCGGAGAGCCACGATTCGTCTTTCGCCTTCTGTTTTGCATTCGGCGCGCGCTTTGGTACCTGGGATATCGCTGCTCCGTTTAGATTGTCGACGAAGTTGCAGAACTCATTTGCCGAATAGGTCAAAAGGTCCCCCATCCGCGGGCCACGCGCGTTCTTTGCAGAATATTGCGGCTTTGGTGTCGCCGCCGACTGCCGCCCTTACTTGGCCGGCTACGATTCGGTCCCAGTTCAGGCGTGCGATGAGGTCTCCGGCAAGCTTGTGATGTGTCAGCAACCACTCGACCCGCTCTAAGATGCTCGAATCCTTGCTCCGTCGGTACACCGTCATTCGAGAGATGTTGAAATGCGTGGCCAGCTCGCTAAATGACTTGAATTCCCGAATCGATTTTGGTGTCGCCAAATACTGAGCGATTGCTTCATCCTCTGGCGAATTGAGCGGTTTCCTCTTATCGAATCTACGTCTTCGCTTCGTCGAAGGATCAGGTGGGTTGGTAGTTGTTTGCGACATCGAGTCATTTATCTGCACCTCTTCTGGCGCGTCTGATTCGATTGGGTCGTTCGTGGCTTCGCGATCGATGTTCATTTTGTTCTCCCATTTGAAAGCCTTAAGGCTTCCGACCTATGTGGAAAATCAACCGTCGCAGACGGACCGACCGCGCAAAGCCTTCACAGGAAACGGGTTGTCTAACATAAATATTGGGACTGAATAAATCGGTAGGTTTATTTCGAGTCCAGCGAACTCAATTGAAATGAGGCGGTGGAAAAACTATGATTAACTCGCCTGATACTCGGTTCAATCTTTCGCGTCCACCGTTTCCATACAGCCTGCGCCGAGACCCCGAGCTCTCGCCCGATTTGCTTGAAAGTCTTTTGCTCCCACCGTCCAAAGATTATTCGGAGATCTTTGTTATCAAGACCTTGCCTTTGAAGGCGAGTAATGGTGTCGGAAGAAACCGGGAAGTGCTGCCGAGTTGGCTCCTTAGAATGCCCGGTACCACGCGGACGGCCTCTCCTCTGAACCACGCAAACCTCATCCAACAGGCGCTCCTCAATTGGTTGTGACTGCCGTGGGTCAACGCCGCGCTCTCGCTCAACACTAAACTGTGTGATAGGCTGCCAAGTCTCTCCTTCGTGATCGTAGGGTGCACCGAGCAACAGCACCAAGCGGATCTCCGGATGCGCTCGCTCGTAGACAATCATTTTCCTCGCTACGCCGAAGCCATAGCGCTTACGTCTCCTACGTCTCCCCGGGATCATCGAGGAAATGTGGGGTGGCAACTCGCACTTCTTATAAGGGAGCTTCCCCTGAGACGGCCAGTGCTCACGCACAATATCCGGGTTGATCCCTTCCATCCAAAAGACCTTCGGTCGACCTGGGGCGGGCGCCGAAAACTGAATCGATCGACTGACCCTGCAGACGATTCGAGGTAACCTTGGATTCGTCAGTGTCATTGCGTCGTCTTTGTTGCCTCTTGCCATCCTCCACCGCTCGGAATGATTTCGACTTCACTGCTGGATTCGTACATTTTACTGCTTTTTCTCGCGGCATAAATATCTAGCAGAAGAGAGGATCGTCCGGCTCCTGCTCTTGCCTCAGGCCCTGATGCTGTGTATGTGACCAATGGCCTCGGAACAGAAAAATGTAACAGAATGCGGACAGGTTTCATCGGCGTAATCTATTGATTCTCCTGGGATAAGCGGTGGCTTAGACACGCGCGATTTGCGTTACATGTATCAAGCAACGAAGTAGGGCGCTCGGCGTATCCGAACAAAAGAGGGAAGTATCATCGAAGGCTCGACGGAAACGATAGGGAGGTCGCATTGAGAGTTATCGAGTCGATTAAAGTCATACGGCCTGTCGCGAACGCGCAGCTACGGAAGCGTGCGAAAGCAAATCCAGATTTGATTTCGCCGCGACACGTTCCGAGTCATACAGAAGTACGCGGCGGGGAAGCAGCCGACCGACATTGCACGGGAGGAAAAGACAAGCCGCGGAACCATTTTGCGAATTTTGAGAACGACTCCCTTCAGATTGGTCGAGTATGGTGGAATCATCGCGCCTTAATCGCCGGTGCGGCACGGCAGTAGAGACTGGAAACCCGAGATTACCAAGCAGCGAGGTGCTTCAGTGACTGCGAGCGGTGCCTCAAGCATCGCTGTCAATTGCGGACCAGATGGCTGTGAACATAGTGAACATCATGAACGTTGCTGAGAGGACGGGGTAGATCAGCCCATCCATTCCATCCAAGGGGAACCAACGGATATGCCGGGCTCCGCATGCCTCCGCTCTATCTCAATCGCACCTCTGAATAATTACCCGCACAGACTAAGGAGGCCCGAAGCCTCACTGACGGTTCATGTCGCCTCGCAAAACGTGAAATCGACCGGACCATCCCAAGCAAAATTCAGTACTAGTTGAAGCCCCTAGCGTAGCCGTAAACTTCCCCACCCATGGACTTAGACGCGAAGAAACAGGCAGCGATCATATACGAAGCGATCTGTACAACCAGCGCCGATCGCCCCTTCTCGTTTCACACCGCCGCGCAAATGCATCGAGAGATTGCGGCCTGGCAAGCAAACAATCCCGGGCTTACTAGCCTGAGACAAGCTTGTCCCGACGTACAGATCGCGTTTTTAAGCCAATCGGTGGAATGGCTGAGAGCCGAATCACGCGATTATTCTAACTTCCGAGTGACCTCAACCCTCATCGACGCGATCCTACATGCACTTGCAGCAGCTCCGAAGCCACTTCCAACGGAATTGATCCTTAAGCTTTTAACCGAACTCCGCGAGGATACTGTGACTCGTTACAGCTTCCCCTTCGACCAATTCTTATCCATTCTTCAACGCGATCGAGTCACAGATGAAATCCGCGCAGAGCTCCGTAGACTTCACCTGCAATATGCTCCCAGTCCAACTGGCAAGATCGATGAGCGCATGCTTCAAACCAGAAATCGCCTCGCCGAATTGATGCATGTGGAAGGCGAGAAGCAACTCGATCCCGGACGCGGTCCATGGTCCCAAATTATTTTTGACGAAATCACCGCCAAAGACGCCCTCACTAACTCAGGATGGCAAGGGCTTCTCGAGCACTGCCGCACCCTTGAGCAGACTGTCCCCGGAGCGAAGTGGAAGAAACGCTCGTCTGATCTCATCCGCGCTCTGGGTGAGTCCGAGGTTTGGGAGACGCTTCAGCGATGGCTGGCCCTCGGGCCTACACCCGGACAGCCTGCAGAAGCCCGCTCTCCTATCGAAGATTCAGCGTATCAAAAGGGGGCAGTGTGGTGTCTCGCTCTAACCCACCAGCCGGAGATGGCCTCCGCTATCGGCGATTTCGCTCTCGCCTGTCTTCGTAAGATTCCCATGCTCGGAGCTGTCTCCCAAAAAGTTGGATTTTCCTGCGTGCAGGCTCTCGGTGCTATGGAGTGCAATGAGGCCGTCTCTCAACTCACGCGCTTGCGTGCCAAGGTGAAATATTCCGTTGCTCAACGCCTCATCGAGAAATGTCTTAATGAAGCTGCAGAACGCGGTGGCTTGACCATCGACGAACTCGAAGATTTCGCGGTCCCGTCCCACTCGCTCGACGCCGAGGGCAAAACCGAACTCACTATAAGCGATACCAAAGCCATTGTGCGCCTGTCGGAAGATGGCCATGTCGATGTGACCTGGCGGAATGCTGATGAAAAGCTTGTGAAGTCTGTTCCATCTCACATTAAGAAAACGTTTGCCAAGGAGGTGAAATCAGTCTCCGCGTTAGCCAAAGAGTTGGAACAGGCTTATTACGCGCAGCGCTATCGCCTCGAATCTTCCTTTGTCAACCTACGCAGCATGTCCCCTGGGCATTGGCGCCAGTTCCTGATTGACCATCTTCTACTTGGCTTGTTAGGACGCAGACTGATCTGGGTGTTCAGCAACGAGCAAGGCTGGGAACAGTCCGGGCTGTACCGCGAAGGCCAATTCTGTGGCCCTGACGGGGAAGTCACGGATGTTACTCCCGCGACAAAGGTCCGCCTCTGGCATCCTCTCTCTACAGAGGCGTCCGAGGTTCAACAGTGGCGCGAGCATATTTTCGCCTCAGCTGTTCGGCAGCCCTTCAGGCAGGCATTCCGTGAGTTCTATCAGATCACCGATGATGAGCGCCGAACTAGAATGCATTCGAACCGATTTGCCGGAATCCTTATGCGTCAGCATCAATTTTCCAGCCTGTGCCGCGCTCGCGGCTGGAAGTATCGGCTGATGGGGGCTGAGTTTGACAGTTTCAACGTGCCCACAAGACTCCTACCTCCCTGGAAAATGCACGCCGAGTTCTATGTCGATCTGCCTTCTGACCGCAAGCCAGCGCTCCTTGAATCAGCTCTCGGCGAGAAGTCCGGCTTCGGCATCAACCTGTTCCTCGGCTCTGATCAAGTCCGCTTTTATCGTGATCGACGGGAAATCGCAATTGAAGAAGTTCCTACCATCGTCTATTCGGAGATTATGCGCGATGTCGATCTCTTCACCAGTGTGAGCGCCGTCGGACAAGATGAATCCTGGTCTGATCAGGGCGACCGGGGAGTCGGGGTCGTCGCCTCGCGCACGGACGTCAACGAGCTTTCAGCCATGCTCGCACTCCGCATTGAGATACTGTCCCGTGTTCTGCCGTTCACTCCAATTACTGAACATTGCAAAATCGAAAAAACCTGGCTCGTGGTTCGAGGTCAGTTGGGGACCTACCGCATCGAGATGCTATTGGGTGGAGTCCTGCGAATGATTGACTCAGGGGTTCGTCAACTCAAGATTCCGCAAAAACTGCTCGACAACGTATCCGTAGATCTCTCCGCATTTCCAATCGACCTTGACCACCGCACGGAAATGATCTTGCGTAAGGCTTACGTTTTGGCAAACGATTGGAGAATTGATTCGCCGGACCTTATCCGTCAGTTGATGTAAACACAATCAAGAATCGGGGGTTGACGATTTTCCAGCTGGTCACTGTTTTCGCGACAGCTGCTCAAGTTGAGATTTGCGGTATAAATTCCACAAGGCCTTCACCGCGTACCACACGGTCAGCATGACGCAAAGACCTGCGACCGCACTGAACACTCCAAGCGCAAGACTATAATCTGTGTGTTGAGGACTCATCCTGCCTCTGTTCGTTGAATGGCCGTTCCATTCCAGATACCACCAGACGAAATAACCCCGGCGCGGAGCCCATTCGGGCAATCGCTGTTATGGTTGAGCCTCTCTTAGCTTAGCTTGATTGCCAGGCAGGAAAATAGAACTGTGGTACTGGCATCTGGGTACTAGCGTTGCGATTCTTTTGTTCCTGGCAGACAGCGCATCGCTATTTCGATTTGTCTGAGGGCGTTTTCTGCTCTTGCTGGGCGGGAACTTGGTCTGATTTCTCCGTCTCGGATGAGATGACGCTGAAATTGCCATTAGCGTCGCGGGTTTGTATGGTTTTCGTCTGCTGCGTGCCATTGGCCGCGTAGTGCACAGTGTATTTTGTCTTTGCGCTTACCTGCAGGCCGTCGGTCGGATTGCCCGGTTTGGGCTGCTCGATTTGCTGCTCGGTATTCTTTTTGTCCGCATCTTTATTCTGGTTGCTCGTGCTCCGTTCGGTCAGATGCAACTTGCCGTCGCCGCCCATTCCCGGAACATTCGGAGTATATGTTTCGACGGTAGCGCTCCTTTCGCCGTCAGCATTTTCAGTTTCGTGGCCCACGGTCCGCGAAACTTCTGAAACCCGTCCGTCCATATCGGAACGCGAAACGCGCTCTTCGGTCGTCCGGTTCTTAGCGTCATCGTCTTTGATTGTTTTTTCTTTTACCTCGAATACCTGCCAGTTTCCGTTGGCTCCGGGCAGCAGGGTTGTTTTCTTCACCTCCACGCTGTGGTCAGCGCCGCTCGTTTGCACCTCCCTCGTTTGCTGTGAAGGAGTGAAGCTGCCGGTGCCATCGTTGACGTAGAGTGTGGTTCTCGTCTCCTGCACGTCCGGGCTCGCCTTCCTCGTGTCCGCCACCTCACGTTGCGTGAGGTGTAGGTTTCCGTTCACGTCCGTACTCGATATCGTGCTCACCACATGACTGTCCCCGTTTGACGAGCTTTGCGATTCTTGTTCCGTCACCTGCAATAAATTCCTTCGTCCATTCGTATCCCACCTGTATTCGTGCACCACCGTGCGGGTCGTCGTGGCGTTCACCTGGATCGTTTCCGTTTCCGTGTCGTAGTAAGGCTGGTAGCGGCCATCCGATCCAAGTACCTCGACCCTCTGTTTATCCACACTGCGGTTGTCGGACTTGCTGTGGCTCTCGAGCGTCCGCGACGGGTTGGCGTGGTCTATAGAAGTTTGCGTAGTCGCTGTCCAAGGCTCGTCGGTCTTATTTGCTTGGGCATCTTGCGCTCGAACGCAGACGGCCGATCCGACGTAAAGAATCATAGAAAATGTCGAATGGGCCAGAAGCTTGGTCACAGATACCTCGACCCGATCCTTGTACCGACGCAGTGGCATCTGGTTGCTCCTTTCACCTGCTTCCGTGCCGGTCTAGCTGTGGTTCCTACTCATCTCAATCGTATTCTTCTCACGCCTTGTGCACAACGAATTTGCTACAGCGGCAGCTGATTCTGATGACAAAATCACAGACTTTCTGCTGAAGGATTACATTCTTGACGGCAATTTCATCTAGAGATGGTGGCGAAGCTTCTCGACAAATACTGAGGTGTTGTGCCACTGTTTCTGACGATCTCAGATCTTTGGCAACAAAGCCTGCCAATTTCAAACGCAAATGTCTGGCTAGGATGATTTGCCGAATACGAGAGCTTGACTCATACCGGCGAATCGAATTTCAAGAAGGGTCCGCGATCCATCAGAATTCTTTCTGTAGACAATCGCATCATCTCCGTACTTAACACCGCGCTTCTCCCACTTTCGTGCCAATCACGCTTCCGTCCTTCTCAAATTTCACGATTGCATCAGGTACATAGGATTCCCATGTGACAACGAGATCGCCCACAGGCAAGCGTGAGCCGTTGACCGTCAGCCCAGAGAAAAACGTAAGAGACCGGGAGCCCCTTTCGTAAGATCGGGGCCTAAAGCCGCGGGAGACAAGGCTCGCATGCGCTAATTCAGCGTTAGCTTCACTGTCGTACGGGCCTACAAGTACTTGGTAGGAATTCATCCAGAGGTGACCTCGATGAATCACGGTCGGATGAAATCCGAGCTGAGTGAGTTTGTCCGTTGTTTTGTTAGCCCATATGGCATCGCGAAACTTGCCGACTTCGAGAAACTTTGTCGGCGACGATCCGGTATGGACTTCCTTGGAGGCCTCAGTGTGGATACCAGGATTGCTTGTCCCTCCAGGCTCCGCAACCGAGCCAGCTTTGTCCGAAAGTTTGCTCGCATTGCTATCGACGGAAGTTGTGGGTAAAGACGGCGGTGGAGGCTGTGACGGAACCGCGGGAGACGGAACGAACGAGTTAGTGGCAACCATAGGAGCGCGGGTAATACTACTCGGCGGCGGGAGCTCGATCTTCGGCTGCTGGGGCCTAACCAATCTTGTGACTGGCTGCGTTGGGGATTTCTCTTGAGGCGGAGTCGCGTCCGTCACCGGTGGAGATATCGTGCTCAACGCCGGCGTTGGCGTTACCGTTGGCGCCTCATATCTTGCTCCTAATCGTTCGCCCCATCGAATAAGCGAGTTGCCGAATTCGCGACGATAGGCGTGAAGCAAGAATGCACCCGCTAAAAGTGCGGAAACAAGAATCCCGAAGATCAAACCACCAGAGAACCCGCTCAACAGTGCGTGTGCTTTTAAATTTGGTGAACGCACCTCGAGCGGGGCAGAACTATCGCCCACAGGATTTCTGTCCGGGCGACTTTCATTGAAGGCGGGGAATTCGGACAGTGATGGGGGTGTCGGCGCCGACCTCTCTCCAGTGGTGGGCGGCGTTGAAGTTTGGCTCATCCAATCACGAATCTGTAGGCGAGCTTCCGTGGATAAAGCAGTGAATCTCAAGCCCACCGTCTTTTGCCTCTCATCCATCCAGGCCAGTTTGCCGGCCCCTCCGATTCGGTGATTGTCGTCCAAAAACCAGAAACGAATCGTCTCATTCCGTTGAACGGGATTAACAGAGTGAAAGCAAAGCCCATCGTTAGAAACGTTCATCACGATGGCGCCGTTATCCGACTCTAGGTTGATATAGGCGAGGCCGTTGACTGTAGTCCGTGGGGTTTGGCGACGTTCTGGATTCATCGTTGACGCTATCATCTTGGCAACCATTGCGAAATTGGCCCGCTGGCGGCCACAGTCCCAGGGGCAGAGGATGCTCCTACATCAGCCGCTGAGAGTCGGTAGCTCTTGGCTCGGCGCCGTCCAACCCACGGCTGGCCGTCGATTCTGTTTGATCACAACGTTTCATCCGCAGCAAACATGCTCAAGTGACGAGAGCACGGCCAGTTGCATTATTAGCCGGGGAGAATGATCGTCAATGGTACGGAGGGTTCTAGTACTCACTGCATTTTCCATATTCCAGCTTGTTACCCAAACTCTATATTATTTCGAAGTTTATCCCCTAAGCAGACCAAGCGCAAGTTACAGCCAGATAGTGGAGGTCGAAAACTACTTCCAACAGAGTCACCGGGAAGGTCTAATCGGGATAGATGTCGAGAAATCCCTCTTCGCACCAACAATCTCAAAACGAGATAGCTAGTGATAATCCCTGCCGGCTCAACCGGTCGATGCAACACTCTTCTATTCTGTTGATCCGATTGTGTTTTTCAAAGAGACCCGATCTTTTGGGCTGTACTCAATTAAACCTAAACAGGGCAGTGTTTTCTTTGAATCAGCGCTCTCGAACGAATTTAGCCATTGAAACAACTGCAGATTGGACTTCGGGCCGGTGTTGCGTCGACCCATTGAGACCACCCCTGTTATCGACATCTATCCAAAAATGCCAGCAACATCTACCAAACGGGGACAGAGAGGGCGTGGGTGAGTTGAGCGGACAAAGCGAAACTCGCAGTGCGATCTTGGACATCGCGGACCACTATCACGATTACGAACGAGTGCGGCCCGTAAACGATCGTCGCTCCTGATGGTTTTCGGCGAATTCGGCCGTGCCCATTGTTGCGTCCTGGCTTCCCGGCAATCCCGCCGCAATTCCCTGATACGAGATGGATCGCGCGAGCATGCCCATCATTTCCTGAGAAGCGTCGGGGCTGACCGCTTCGCCCTTGGCGAGCGCCCATAACAGAACCATCAGATCGCGTGCCGTCTCTGTATTCCCAGGGCCTTCGGCGGGCCCCGTGCCGCTATCCGCGGGGGTAACGAATTCCACACAGCGACCGTCAAGAAAGCAACGGGATTGCACAGCTGTAGGAGTGTGTGCGAAAGGATAAGAAAAGCCTGTTGTCAGCGCTCGTCCCGCCTAGGTTCCGTAGAACGCTACGCCAGATTCACTCAATTGACAGTCTGCGACAGCGTCGCGGAGCTGCCCACGTACGTGCTGTCGCCCGAATAGGTGGCTTTGATGGTATCCGTCCCTTTTGCCAGACTGCTGGTCGTGCATTTTGCCGTGCGCAACGCCG
>Ga0210405_10005546_pt1 | contig 11458 bp, 11 predicted proteins | sample IncBWH11MmetaG_FD_155492 | JGI IMG/M metagenome (GOLD analysis project Ga0210405, IMG submission 155492) | Forest soil microbial communities from Barre Woods Harvard Forest LTER site, Petersham, Massachusetts, United States - Inc-BW-H-11-M | ecosystem: Environmental > Terrestrial > Soil >... | reverse complement strand
AATGCACTCGGGGAGTTTTCGAAAGCGGTTGAGATTAACGCCAACTGGATCGCTCTCTACACGAGGGGCGCCAGCTATTTGTTCTGGCCCAAAATCTTCAACAAGGCGCCGCTCGGTGTGGCCGACCTGCAACAAGCTCTTGCCCTGCAAAGGGATAGGCCCAACAAACCTTATTTTGTACGTACCTACATTGCTTTGGGAGATGGCTACTGCAAGATGGGGGAAATCGATAAAGCCCACGATGTGTGGCAGCAGGGCCTTCTTAGGTTTCCCAATGACCGCCAACTCAAGGACCGTCTAGCGCTCCATGGAGACCAGCTTGTGAGCTTGATCGAAAACAACTTCGACCCTAATAAGCGTGTCGACACAGATCTGAGGGAAATATGGTCAGACGCGGGCGAATAGGGCTCCATGCAGCACTGGCGTTGTGCTTAACGCTAACTCTTCCCGTTCCAGCGGTGGGCGGGTCCAGTATATCTCCCCGGTTCGAGGACATCACGGCCAAAGCGGGTATTAACATCCGCCACCATACGCGAACCTACCCCGGCAAGAACGGGGACGTGCTGCGCATGTTTACGTCGGGCGGAGCCGCCGTGGCAGTTGGAGACTATGACAATGATGGGTACGAAGACTTGTTTATCACCGACTCCGAAACCGGCAAGCCAAACCATCTGTATCACAATAACGGGGACCTCACTTTCACCGACGTTGCGGAGCAGGCGGGCGTTGCCGGCGGAAACGATCCGCTGGCGATAGTCTCGGACGCGATCTGGTTCGACTACGACAATGACGGCCTTCCAGACCTGCTAGTTGCCCGGTTTGGAACGCCGATTCTTTACCACAACGAAGGGCATGGCAAGTTCAGGGACGTCACCGCTGGATCGGGACTCAACAAGTTCGGCAACACCATCGCAGTAATCGCGTTTGACTACGATAACGACGGGAACTTGGACCTGCTCTTCGGCAATTATTTTCGACCAGTAAATCTGCTCGATTTGAAGGATCCACACGTTCTACCGAACAATCTGGACGGCGCCACGAATGGAGGCGGTGTTACGCTCTGGCACAACACGGGGCACGGCACATTTGAGGACGTTACCGAAAAAGCCGGGCTCGGGAAGGTAACAGGCTGGACTCTCGACGTCGGACACGGAGACTTCAACAATGACAATCTGCAGGACATCTACCTGGCGTGCGACTTCGGTACTGACCATATTTTTCTAAACAACGGGGACGGTACTTTCCGCGAAGTGACCGAGAAGGCAACCGGGTGGGATACCAAGAAAGGCATGAACGTCGACGTTGCAGACTACAACAACGACGGATTCCTCGACATCTACGTGACCAACATCTACGACGACTATATGAAAGAGTGCGCCATGCTCTGGCAGAACATGGGGGATGGCACCTTCGCCGATGTGTCTTATGAAGTAGGCACTTGCGACACCGGTTGGGGCTGGGCCGCCAAGTTCGGCGACTTCGACAACGACGGCTGGCAGGATCTGTTTGTGGTGAACGGTCTTCGCTCCGCCGGTCCAGACAATTATCTCCCCCTGCTGCTCCCGTTGCTCACCAGTCCAAAAATCGACTTCAGCGACGTCAACAATTGGCCCGACATTGGAGACCGGAGTTGGAGCGGTTTTGAGCGCAAACGATTCTTTCACAATCGCGGCGACGCCACGTTTCAGGAGATCGGCGCCGCGGCTGGAGTGAACAATGACAAAGACGGCCGGGGTATTGGAGTAGTCGACATAGACAACGACGGTCGCTTGGACATAGTTCAAACAAATGCGAATCAGGCCCCGATCGTATATCACAACGTCTCTGAGAACGTCGGGAACTGGGTGGAACTGAAACTGATCGGCACGAAGTCGAACCGTGATGGGATTGGCGCGCGCGTGCAATTGCAGGCGGGCGGGTTGACGCAGATTCGCGAACTCGATGGCGGAAATGGATACGCGGGCCAAAGCATGCACCGGATTCATTTTGGGATTGGCACCGCCAATAAGGTCGACGCGTTGAGAATCCGTTGGCCGAGCGGATTGATCGAACAACTCAACGTTCCGATCAATGCCGTGATTTCCGTGCAAGAAGGAAGCAGCAACTTGAAGTAAGTCGTATGACATTGCAGTACTGCCCGACGTTGGACCGGATGCTTGCTGGTCCTTGGAAACATCGTGTGATTGGTGACAAGGGGATGAGAACCGAAACGCGGCGCGGGGTAAGCGGAATGTACTCGGGTTTGGCACTTCGATATCGCAGACCGATGTTGGCGCACCTCGACGAAGCCGGATGCCGCCGCTATTTTCGAGAGTGCGACCTTACTGCGCGATACTGGTTGAACGACGCGATCATACCGGAATTCGACGCCAAGAATTTCGAAGCGTGCTCAATGTTGGTTCATGCGGAGCGGTACCTGGCGGACAGGTTGTCATATGAACTTGCACCCTGGCCTAAGGGCCTCATCAAACTTGAGACCGAGCAGGACTACGCTCTGCCGAAAGTAACCGAACACGCACGAGGTAGATAACAGTGAAATGCTAAAGCATCGAGACGGTGAGTGGTAAGTACCCGAAAAACTATGAATTCTTGCGGAAATCCTGGCTGGCATCTATGTCGAGTTAAGGCATCAGTGCTTGAGGTCGCGGATCGCGTTCGGCGCGCGCTGGGTTATTAGAAACGCGAGGATAATTCTTCGGCATATGTAGCAGTCATGTCGTTCGCTAGTTCGACATGACAAGACCATGATCTCAGAAAAAGAAGCACCCGTGAGTCAACAAGCAGGCAGTCTCTTCGACACGATCGAGAGTGCGCATCAATATGTTCAGCTACTTGCCGACGTGGTGAGCGAGGTAAGGAAAGACCTCGAAAGTGAGACCAGCTGTGACCGAGGATCGCAGTTTCCGCGAAGGCTGGATGCCGTTCGGTTAGCTCTATACAACTTGGATAAACTTCAATTCCACATGATAGCGGGTAGCCGCATACTCAACGATCTCCGTTCCCTAAGGCGGTTGTTGCTGGAGGAACGGGAAGGCAGCGTGAGAGCCGCCCACTCCTAGGAGCGTGGCGCTCAGAGAATCATCTATGGGATCTTCAGTAAAGCTCGCATCAGACATTTGGTGGGACATGCACCCTTATCCCTTATCCACTCAAAATACCGATATCGCGTGCAGGCCCGCTTGAAGGCGCATCAGACCAGCAGTTGCTGCTGCGCCCAGAACAAGGTCGAAAACGTCATCTTCCGTGCATCCACAGCGTTCTAATTCGGCCACATCATCCGCAGTTACCGCAGCAGGTTCATACAGAACCCTGTACTGGACGCTCTTCGCCACATCGGGCGCCATACGCATCGCGGGCAAACCTAAACAACTGAGAAATCTGAACCATCTTTCTGTCGAGGCAAGCAAAATCTCCTTTTCGCCTCGGCCCGTACGAGTGGAACTGGTACTCCTGATCCAAGGTTCTATTCGAAACTGAAAATTCAGGCCAGCCAATGCACGGTATCCAAAGCGGCGTAAAAACCGAGCACTAAGCAGACAATCGCTCGAACTCGGCGTCTCAAAATGTAAGGCGTCGGCAATTCGATTGATGAAGTTGAATCCGACCACGATGAGGATCCCCTCTTCAACGGCCCCTCGATTCAGTCCAGACGACTGGAGCGAAGCAGAATCGTGAGGTGTGACTGCTTGAGGCGATAGGGTCAACTTTCGCGCAAAATTCAGCAGCACTTGGAATCTCGGGTTGGAATCGGCTGAGAACTCGCCACGTAGAGCATTGCGAACCGCCGCATTTCCGAAAATAAGTGACGCGACCGCGCCGTGGGCAGTGGCTCAATAGACGCACTGGTTCAGAGTGGAGACAAACGCACCCAAGATCTCTCGCTCTCCTCGCGTCCAGGCCGATTTACCTCTCATCAGTTCGTGGGCGAGTGTACAGAATGGTCGGCCGAAATGCCGTGGTCTGTACAGAGATACTTTCAGGATATCGACAGGTGCCTGGTGGCAGATCAACCGAATACCGCGAAGAATTGCACGCGAACCCACTCCGAGGCTGGCTTCCAGATTAGCAAGGATCATTCTAAAGTTACGTCCTATCCAGCCACAGGCTAGTCGCAAATTGTCAAGCAGTCACTGTCTAATTCCGTAGTATGAAAATACTATGGACGGTGAGTCCAGGGAGAGCCGATGGAACCCCGAACGATAACGAATAAGATTAAGGAAATCATTGGCAGGGTAACTGGCTGTTCTCCGGAGGGCATTTCAGATTCAGCTACGTTCGTTGATGACCTTGGGCTTGACTCGCTCGCTATCCTCGAGATAGCCGTTGATATGGAGAACGAGTTCAAGGTCCGAGCAAGCGATGAGGAGTTGCAAGGCATCCGTAGCATTCAAGACAGCGTTGCCTTGATTCTTCGGCACGCAAGTGTGGAGGAGGCACCTGTCGTGGCGTAACGCTTTTTGGTGGCACAGCGCTTAACGGCTGAGCCAATTGCCAAGCATGATCGGTCACGCGAATGCACCGTGCTGCGTAGCGCAAATGTAGCGGTTGTCGCTGTCTACCCCATTGAGTTGATCGTTTCTGGGGTGAGCCAGCCATGAACGAATCTGTACACCCGCACAGCTATCGACTGGTCTGGGCGGCTCTTGTCGTTCTCCTTCTGTCTGCGGCCTATCTTTACTCCTTTCCTCAACCAAACATAACTTACGTTCTGGCTGTGCTGCTGCACACCGCCGTCGGTGTTGCCATGGCAGTGCTGCTGATAAGACCTCTCCCGCGGCTTCTGCGCTCGGCTAGCAACTATAGCCGTGCGGGGTGGCTGTTCATGGCGGCAGCCTCCCTTTTGGGAATATTTCTGATTAAGGTCGGAACCGCCCGCGTCGAATGGAAGTGGCTCTATGTGCACATCGCATTTGCGCTCTTCGGGGTCGGTCTTTTAATCGGAGATCGCATATCAAGATTTCGCTGGCTTGGTTCCAGGGTGACAGCTGCAGCGCTTAGCATCAGCGTCGTATCCGGCCTCGGTTGTGGCGCACAGTACTTCCGCCAGAGCTGGCAGAGACAACACCGCATTGCAAATCCGCAAATGCCACCTTCCGCTATGGCTGGTGAGGGCGACGGTCCGGCGGGGCCTTTTTTCCCGAGTTCAGCGCAGGTGTATGGAAGACAGAAGATTCCAAGCAAGTTCTTTATGGAGTCTGACTCCTGCGAACGATGCCACCAAGACATTTACAAACAATGGTATAGCTCGGTGCACCACTTCTCATCATTCAACAATCAGTGGTACCGGAAAAGCATTGAGTACATGCAGGACACGGTTGGAACGAAACCGTCGAAGTGGTGCGGAGGTTGTCATGATCCAGCTGTCCTCTACAGCGGACTCATGGACACGCCGATCAAGGAAATTGTTCACCGACCCGAGGCACAAGCAGGACTCGGTTGCATGATGTGCCACTCCATTGCGCAAGTGAAGAGCACGATGGGGCAGGGGGACTTCTACCTGGAATATCCCAAGATGCACGAGCTTGCTGCGAGTAAAAACCCGCTCATGCAGTGGGTGCACGATTTTGTGGTAAAGCTCAATCCCGAACCTCACCGACGTGCTTTCCTGAAGCCGTTTATGCGCGAACAGACAGCGGAATTCTGTTCGACCTGTCACAAGGTGCACCTCGACGTGCCGGTGAATAGCTACCGCTGGTTCCGTGGCTTCAACGAATATGACAACTGGCAAGCCAGCGGCGTTTCGGGACAAGGAGCAAGATCGTTTTACTATCCGGCCAAGCCGGCGCAATGCGCGGATTGCCACATGCCCCTCGAACGTTCTGCTGATGCCGGGAACGTCAACGGCTTTGTGCACTCGCACCGTTTCCCGGCCGCTAACACCGCACTGCCCACCGCGAACGAGGATGCATCACAACTCAAGCTCACCGAAGACTTTCTGAAGAACGGTGCCCTAACTGTCGATATTTTTGCAGTGGCTCCAGCGAAAGCACCCATGAAGCCTGGCGCGTCGGCGCAATCGGAGCTATCAACGACGTTTGCAGTTGGAGAAGAAGCCGAGAGTAAGGTCACTGCTGACACGGCAGGAGAGGTGGGTCCTGTCACTGCTCCTTTGAACCGAGTTCAACCCGCCCTGCGCCGGGGCGACACTGTACGCGTCGATGTTGTGGTGCGTACAAAAAAGGTTGGGCATTTCTTCCCTGGCGGGACCGTCGATGCTTACGACACTTGGCTCGAACTGAAAGGTACCGACGATCGAGGACAGACCATCTTTTGGAGTGGCATGGTCGAGGGCGACGGAAAGGGTCCAGTTGAAAAAGGAGCGCACTTCTATCGTTCGTTGCAAATCGATCAACACGGCAATCCCATCAACAAGCGTAACGCCTGGGCAACCCGCGCAGTCGTGTATGTTCGACTAATTCCTCCTGGTGCCGCCGACACCGTACACTACCGCATGCTGGTTCCCGAGAACGCAGGGAACAAGGTCAAGATGCGTGCGCGGCTGTGCTACCGAAAGTTTTCCTGGTGGGGAACACAGTTTTCCTTCGCGGGCGAGCCCGATCCGACAAAACCTGACTTGGTAACTCCCGACTATGATGATCGCCCGTTTGTTTTCAGTGCATCGCTGCAAGGAGTCTCGGCTAAGGAAGAGAAGATTCCGGACCTGCCAATCGTCACTATCGCAGAAGACGAAGTGACCCTTCCTATAGCTGCGCATAACTCTCCCGCGCCTGAGCCGAAGACGATCGTTCGTAAGGAAGAGTGGCAGCGCTGGAACGACTACGGCATCGGCTTGTTCTTGCAGGGTGATCTGAAAGGCGCAGCGGCGGCATTCCACAAGGTGACGGAGGCGGATCCGTCGAACCCCGACGGCTGGGTAAACATTGGCCGCTGCGCAGTGCTAGAGGGAGACATGGCTCGCGCTCGCTCCGCTTTGGAGAAGGCCCTTGCGCTATCGCCTAACCTGGCTCGGGCCAATTTCTTCTACGCCAAAGTTCTGCGCGCTGATGGCGACTACGACGGCGCCGTGGCTAGATTACAGGTTGTGCTGGCGCAGTATCCGCGCGACCGGGTCGCGCTGAATGATCTTGGGCGTGTGCTGTTCCTCAAACGCAAGTACGTCGACGCAGTGAAGACTCTCCAATCCGTGCTGGCCATCGATCCAGAGGACTTGCAAGCCCACTACAACCTGATGCTCTGTTATAGCGGCTTGGGGGACCAGGACCGAGCCCGTGGACACCAGTCAAGATACCTGCGTTTTAAGGCCGATGAGTCTGCACAAGCCATCACAGGTCCGTACCGGCAACTGCATCCTGAGGACAATAACGAGCGACAAGCTGTCCATGAGCACGTGTCAGTACCGCTGTCGTTGAAAACCCCGCCTGGGAGCAAGAGGGCGAACAGTCGGTATGCGTCGCATGGTACTTCCGCAACGGTTTCTGGAGGCTCGGAATGATGCGGCAGGTGCGCCAATCCTTTGGGGCTGCTTTCGTCTTCAGAATCTTGTGCCTTGTGCTCTTTACGGAGGGCCTTGCATTCGCCCAGAGACTCCAATTCCGAGAAGTCAGCGCCCAGGCTGGAATACATTTCTCGCACAACAACGGGGCGTTCGGAAAGAAATGGCTGCCAGAGACCATGGGGCCAGGATGTGCATTTATCGACTATGACAATGACGGCTACCCGGACATTCTGATTGTGAATGGAGAGGACTGGCCGGGCCATTCCGGGAAGGGCGCAAGCACGCTCAAGCTGTACCGCAACAATCGGAATGGCACATTCACCGACGTGACTCGCAAAGCTGGGCTCGCCGTGACGATGTATGGCTTGGGTGTGGCGATAGGCGATTTCGACAACGACGGTTATGACGACGTCTTTATTACGGCCTTGGGACAGAGCCGCCTATTCCACAACAATGGGAACGGAACGTTTACGGATGTAACAAAACTTGCAGGACTGTGGGGCCCGAACGAGTTTTCGACAGGTGCGGCTTGGCTGGACTACGATCGCGATGGCAAACTCGATCTGTTGGTAGCCAACTATGTGCAGTGGTCGCCGCCGACCGACATCTTCTGCACCCTGGACGGCGCCCACAAGTCATACTGCACGCCCGAGTCTTACAAGGGCACTTCGCTCCGTCTCTGGCACAATCTCGGAAATGGCAAGTTTGAAGATGCGACGCAAAAAGCAGGCCTCTACGACCCGACGTCAAAGAGCCTCGGGGTTGCGGTCGTCGACTATAACCTCGACGGTTGGCCGGACCTCCTGATCGCCAATGACACCCAACCAAATAAACTCTATCTCAACAAGAGAAACGGAAGGTTTGAGGAGGGCGGCGTTGCTGCTGGAATCGCCTTCAGTGAAGACGGCATCGCGCGAGCGGGCATGGGCGTCGATGCGGCGGATTACGACCGCAGCGGGGTTCCGAGCGTGATCATCACCAACTTTGCGAATCAAATGATCTCTTTGTATCACAACGAGGGCAATGGATTGTTCGTCGACGAGGCCCCGAAATCAGAGGTAGGGCGGGCTACGTTAGTCACGCTGGGATTCGGCTGTTTCTTCTTCGACTACGACAACGATGGCTGGCAAGACATTTTCATCGCCGACGGACACATTGAAAACGAGATCGAGCGCGTCCAGAAGAGGGTCAGCTATGCCGAACCTCCCCATCTTTTCCGTAACGTAGGAAGCGGGAAGTTTGAAGAGGTTACCGCCCAAATGGGGGGAGAGTTCGCTAGTCCGAAAGTCGCTCGCGGCGCAGCGTATGGCGATGTAGACAACGACGGTTTTCTCGACCTTGTTGTCACCACAAACGGCGGCCCGACCTACTTATTTCACAACGAGAGTGGCACCAATCGCAGCCTGCGGGTGAAATTAGTCGGGACGACGTCAAACCGGGATGGCATTGGGGCAGTGGTTCACGTGAACTCAGGTCAAGACAAGCAGTGGAAAGTCGTCCATTCCGGATCAAGCTATCTTTCCCAGAGCGAACTGGTTTTGACATTTGGGCTGGGTTCGAAATCGCTCGCGGATTCCATTGAGATTCGATGGCCAAGCGGGCAAATTGACAGACTCCTGAACGTCAACGCCGGGCAAACTGTGACGGTCGAAGAAGGCAAGGGAATAACCAGCAACCGGCCATACCAGGCTGCACGAGACTACGGGAGGAAGACCATTGTTGAGAGGCGCTTGGCGTCTGTTTCGCAGCCACTTCACTAGCACTCTGTCTTGTCGACATCGCACGCGGGCCTCAGACGTTCCACGGTAGGAGAGACTATATGAAACGAGCGTTGGCTTGTGCTCAAGTTCTCGTGTTTTTTGCTCTGGCCGGTGGATTAACTCTCGGTCAGCAGTCCTCTCTCGTGAATCCTACGCCCCCGATTCCCATTCCTGACTTGGCGAGACCTTCAGATAGTGTGATTGAGTCGAACCCGTCACGCGCTGTGAGAACCCAGCCTGGATTCGTCGCAAGCTGGCAGGAGCGGGTCCACGATACACTCTCGCAGCAGCCTGCCTGGCCGATTCCATTAGTCACTCCGTCGTCTGGACTCGTTGAGTGTTTTCGCTCTGACTTCGTTCGTCAAATCACTCCAGCAGGCTCGGACACGTGGATCTACGGAAACTCTAAAGGTGCAAATCTCGTTCCGTGGTACAACACGGAATTCGACGCTGCGATACCACCCTACATCCAGCACAATTCCGCGGCGCAGGATGGTTTTGGAGACTTTTCGATGTTGCTGAAATATCGGTTGGCGGCGAGGAGCGCGGGCCATGGCAACTATTCGTTCAGTGCGTCCCTGGGGGCCACATTGCCGACAGGGAGCTACAAGAACGGGAGTACGGATGCCACTATCTCGCCTGCCGTCTACGCGGGGAAAGGATTCGGTCGATTCGACGTGCAATCAAGCCTGGGCGGCATCTTGCCCGTGGCGGATGCACTTAAACTGGGCCGAGTTGTATTGTGGAACACGGTTGCCCAGTACCACGTGGGGAGATTTTTTTGGCCAGAGGTCGAAGACAACGCGTCGTTCTTTAGTGGTGGCGTACATGATGGCCGAGTTCAAAATTTCATCACTCCGGGGCTGATGGTAGCCAAAATAAAGTTCAAACACGACTCCCTTGGTCGGCGTGCTCTTGTTTTTGGGGGCGGCATGCAGATCGCCACTTCCCATTTCCACAGCTACAATCACGGGCTAGTATTGACCGTGCGGACGCTCTTCTGATCATTAGAACTACTGCCGGCATTTCGCTGCCTCAAAGAGAACCCCGGTCGGAAAACTAAGCAAATCGTGCTCGGAAAACTGTCTCTTCAAGTAAGGGAATTCTCTGTCAGGGGAACCAGATGGCTCATTGTGTAGTTGACCGTCCAACATGGGCGCACGCCGTGCCACAGGGAGCGTCTCTGCAGACTCGTGTCTTAAGCCGCGCGCGGCTGTTTGTTCGAGAATGTGTTCCAGGCGGATCTTTTCTCCGTGCTGCCGCTGTGCGTACGGCCTATGTCGACGCTCCACGGGAAGCCCTTGCGTTACCTTGGATCGAGAAGCTACCGGGTGAAAAGCGGATTAAGGTTCTTCATGGTCAGACCTTCGTTGTGCAGCACTATGTCGGCTGCAGGTTGATCCGCGCCCATATCTTCTGCGATGAAGAACGGTGCCGAAGTTCCCCTGGCCAGCCGAGGAGATGAAAGGATCGTCGAGCAGAACGAGCCTCGCGTATGTGCGATAGATATTGGGTGTTGGACAACATCTGGCTCATTCCCATACTGATCAGCGTTGTGGCGGGAGCGTTCATTTTCGCGCACAAGGCAACGGTGAATTTGCGTCGCGGCGGTAAGCGCTTCTCCGTTCGCGCAGAGGCCGCCGGAATGTCAAAACGCTCGCCCAATACCTCAGAGAGCGATCATTCTGTTACCTGAATCGCCCTAGTGGCGACCGATTGCATCCGGATTTCCATCTGAGAACGGTGGTCGAGAGCGCTTTCACTCCGCATTGTTCAGTCGTCAACCGGAGCAGGCGGCGGAAATCGGCTGGGCGGTCCGTCTTGATAAGCCCGACGCTATCCATGCCAAGATCTGCGAACGCCAGAGCCTTGCGGTAGACCTCAGTTCTCCATCGAACAAAGCGCGGACCGATGGTCGGCCGAGGCTACACCGACGAACGACCACCAAGCCGAACATCCTGCCGAGTGATTGACAAAAAGAATTGATGAGATCTCGGCGATAACCCCTTCAACACGACTCCTCTATTCTCTTTCGGGTCTAGATTGGCCGTACGGAGCATAGTGCTGCTGCACACTTGCTGCACGCAACGCTGCAAATGGGCGATCCTGGCGCAACTCAGAAGCTGCTAAATCAAACGAAACGTGGTGCCGTAACGTTGATTGTGTAAAAAGCGAGAGGGTGTAAGTTGGCTTTGCCTGACAAGCAAAAGCCGTTCCGAAAAGGAGACCTACACCCGATGGC
>Ga0210405_10005545_pt1 | contig 11459 bp, 12 predicted proteins | sample IncBWH11MmetaG_FD_155492 | JGI IMG/M metagenome (GOLD analysis project Ga0210405, IMG submission 155492) | Forest soil microbial communities from Barre Woods Harvard Forest LTER site, Petersham, Massachusetts, United States - Inc-BW-H-11-M | ecosystem: Environmental > Terrestrial > Soil >... | reverse complement strand
GAAGAGCCTGCCCTGAGCGAAGCCGAAGGGACCCCCGTGCCTGCCGAATGTGAGACTGGCGCTGCATGGAGTTCCCTCCCAGCAGTTGAGAGCATCGTGAGAATCCCTCGCGGGGTTCATCGCTGCGCCGGCGGGTATGGGGTCCCTTCGACTTCGCTCAGGGCAGGCTCTTCGACTTCGTGGCTGCTTCGCATTCGCGAAGCAGCCACTGCGCTCAGGATGACAGGGTAGGGCGAAGATTTCAGCGCGTGGGCTGTAAAATTGCACTGACCCCCTTTTCACGCCATCGCAAAAACGGCGAGGCAAGGGGGCACTCTGCACTGTTTATTAAGTTAATCCAACGCTTACAATCTTGAACCATGAATGCCTCAGTCACGATTCTAACCTCCGTCGTGGTTTCTGCTGTCGTTGCCAGCATCTTCAATCTGCTTGGACAGGCCGCTGAGAGGCGTGCCCGTCGGAAAGAACTCATCTTTATGAACGCTGTAGAACTCGCTAAGGCGAACAGAGAGTTCATCGCGATGGTCGCTGACAAAACTGGGCAGAGAGCGAGCATCTCAGATTATGTCGTCTATGCTGAGATGTACTATTTCCTTCTGAAGGAACTTCACGACAAAGGCTCGTTACCCGCTGGTTGGAAGGAAAAGACCAAGGAGATGTTTGGAAGGGATTAACTCTGCAATCAACCGCGAGCGGGCAGTGGTCTTCAAGTTAGAAATCTGACCGCGTCCCTCCGCAGAGTTCTACCGCACGAGTAAACGCCTTAGCAAATCTTTCCGCATACGCAGTGTCGTACATGCTAAAAGCTGCACTCGACCGTGTTCCGGTCTGGTCTGCCTTGTGGCTTGGTTTGTTCTCTGGAATGCCCGGAAATATGGTGATCGAGTGGTAGCTGATCTTCCGGCCTTCGTTGCGAGTTGAAAAACTAACTTCAGCTTGACCATCGCAGGATAGCCTAGATCGCTTCACTTCATCAGGGTCAAGGCAATCTGTTCCAACTGTCGAGTCGAAAGGAATGACCTTCACGGTTGTGGGGTCAATGTCATGCAGGTTGAATACTTCGACGTCAGATTGCGTCCATATATCTTTGGCTGCTCCAGAATCAGGAAGTTCTTTAACGGTGTGAGAGATGCTGCACTGCGTGTAGGTGAAGTCCTCTATATATGCCACGTAGAGTTTTCCGTCTCTACTCCATTGTTGAAATAGCCCACGACGCCCGCCGTTGTACGTTTGATCCATCCATTTGAAAGTGTCTTCAAGGCTGGGGCCAGTCGCTTTAACCTGTCCGAATGATGGCGGAGAAAACAGTAGCATGGCCAATGTCAGGCGAACCGCTGGCACCGCTCTCCACATCGCAGCAGAATACCACCGCGATCCGTTGCGATCGTCGGGGAATTCCCTGACCATTTCACAACGACAGTTCCAGACTCGCGGCCCCATTGCATCTACACACCAGCCTCCCGCATCTAAACCTTGACAACGATTCACTCAGGTCTTAGCATTGACCCGAACGCAATCATCACGATATTGATTACAAAGCACTTAGTAGAACTAGGAGGGACTTCACATGTCCAAGATTATCGGTATTGACCTCGGAACCACCAACTCTTGCGTAGCGGTTATGGAGGGTGGCGAGCCCAAGGTTATCCCTAATGAAGAAGGTGGGCGGACTACGCCTTCGGTGGTTGGATTCACCAAGACCGGCGAACGGCTGGTGGGGCAGGTTGCCAAGCGGCAGGCCATCACCAATCCGGAGAACACGGTTTACTCGATCAAGCGCTTCATGGGCCGGCGCTATGACGAAGTCAGCGAAGAAATGAAGATGGTGCCCTACAAGGTGGTGCGCCAGGGCGACAACGTGGCGGTGGTGGCGCAGGGCAAGGAATATTCTCCGCCAGAGATTTCGGCGCTGATTCTGCAAAAGCTGAAGAAGGCGGCGGAAGACTATCTCGGCGAGAAAGTGACCGAGGCGGTCATTACTGTGCCCGCTTATTTCAACGATGCCCAGCGGCAGGCGACGAAAGATGCCGGCAAGATTGCCGGGCTCGATGTAAAGCGCATCATCAATGAGCCGACGGCGGCGGCGCTCGCTTATGGACTCGATAAAGGTAAAGACGAGACCATCGCGGTGTACGACTTCGGCGGCGGGACGTTCGATATTTCGATTCTCGAAGTCGGCGAAGGCGTGATCGAAGTGAAAGCCACCAACGGTGACACGCACCTGGGCGGCGACAACATTGATCAGCGGCTGGTTGATTGGTTGATTGACGAATTCAAGAAAGACGAAGGCCTCGACTTGCGCGGCAAGGGCAACGAGATGGCGCTGCAACGTCTGCGGGACGCGGCAGAGCGGGCGAAGATTGAACTCTCGACGACGATGGAGCATGAGATCAATTTGCCGTTCATCACTGCCGATGCCAGCGGGCCGAAGCATCTGGTGAAGAAGCTGACGCGGGCGAAGCTGGAGTCGATGGTTGAGGACATCATTCAGAAGTCGGTTGGGCCGTGCAAGCAGTGCATGAAAGATGCGGGCGTGGATGCCTCGAAGATCAATGAAGTGGTGTTGGTCGGCGGACAGACGCGTATGCCTCGCATTCAGGCGCTGGTGAAGGAACTGTTTGGCAAAGAGCCGCACAAGGGCGTAAACCCGGACGAAGTGGTGGCGATTGGCGCGGCGATTCAGGGCGGCGTGCTTAAGGGCGAAGTCAAGGATTTGCTGCTGCTGGATGTGACTCCGCTGACGCTGGCGATTGAAACGCTGGGCGGGGTGGCGACTCCGATGATTCCGCGGAATACGACGATTCCGACCAAGAAGACGGAAACGTTCTCGACCGCGGCTGATAGTCAGACTTCGGTTGAAGTTCACGTGTTGCAAGGCGAACGGCCAATGGCGGCGCAGAATCGGACTCTGGGCAAGTTCCACTTGACCGGAATTCCACCGGCTCCGCGCGGCGTACCACAGGTTGAAGTCACGTTTGACATTGACGCCAACGGCATTCTGAATGTGACCGCGAAAGACAACGCTACGGGCAAGGACCAGAAGATCACGATTACGTCATCGTCTGGATTGTCGAAGGAAGAAGTCGAGCAGATGGCGAAAGATGCCGAAGCTCACTCCGCGGAAGACAAGACGCGGCGCGAAGAGATTGACGCCAAGAATCAGCTCGACACCATGGTTTACAACGTGGAGAAGATGCTTAAGGAACAAGGCGACAAGGTCTCGGGATCGGACCGTGGCGATGTCGAGAATGCGATTGCCGACGCCAAGAAGGCGCTCGAAGGCGGCGACAAGTCGGCCATGGACAAGGCCCGCGAGACGCTGACCAAGGCTTCGCACAAGCTGGCGGAGCAAATGTACAAGGCGGCTCAGTCGCAGACAGCGCCGGGCGCGGGCCCGACGGCGGGAGACAGGGCTGGGCCGGATCCTGGCGCGAATGGCGGCGCACAAAAGAAAGACGAAGGCGTGATCGACGCCGAGTATGAGGATGTAGAAGAGAAGAAATAAGCTGTCAGCTTTCAGCCAAGGCTGGGCTGGGCAGAAAAGCGCCACGGATTTACGCGGATCAACGCGGATTAGAACAATCCGTCAGGATCAGTTAAATCCGTGGCTTGTTTTTGGGTTCTGGGAGGGGACACGATGCAATTTCAAGTGAATGGAGAAGATTACTTTCTAAAGTTTGTGGAGGATGAGAACCGTTTCTACGTTTTTCGGGCGACGGAGAATGGCGTGGACCGCTTTCCTGTGTATGTGGACGCGGCCAAGCAGGAATGGGCGGAGACGTTCAGGAATGGCAGCCGGAAGATCCAATAGAGATGGCCACTACTGCCAAAAAAGACTATTACGAGGTCCTCGGCATAAAGAAGTCTGCTTCCGCCGACGACATTCGCAAGGCTTTTCGTAAACTGGCGCGTAAGTATCATCCGGACGTCAATCCTGGCGACAAGACTGCTGAGGAGAAGTTCAAGACCATCTCCGAAGCCAATGATGTCTTGAGCGACCCCAAGAAGCGCAAGATTTACGATCAGGTTGGCTTTTACTCCGACAATATTGATGCGGCGACGGCCGAGGCCTATGCTCGCGCCGGTGCCAGTGGCTTTCCCCCTGGCGGCGGTGTGCCTCCGGGACAGCCCCGAGCCGCAGGCCAGGAGGTTCCGTTCGACTTCGGAGGATTTGATTTCTCCGACATGTTCGAAGGCGCGCGGGCGCGAAAGCCGAGTGGCGGCAGCGGCGGTTTCAAGGACATCTTTTCTGGTATCTTCGGCGGACGCGGCGCGCCGGCTCATGAAGGTCCGGATCCGGGTTCAGATCTGGAGTACCAGGTCAATGTTCCCTTCTGGACCGCGATTCGTGGCGGCGTAATGCGGTTGAACATAACCCGTCGTGATGTTTGCGGCGACTGCCATGGAAAAAGCTACATTGAATCGCCAGGAAAGTGCCCGGAGTGCGACGGCGCCGGGCAAACCACACAGACCGGTGGACGCATGAAGTTCAATGTTCCTTGTCCGCGTTGTCACGGGACAGGCAAGAACATTTCTACCTGCGCCGCGTGCCACGGCGAAGGTACTGTGGAGCGCACTGAACCGCTGGAAGTGCGGATCAAGGCTGGCACGCGTGACGGCCAGCGCATCCGGCTGAGCGGCAAGGGTAATGCTGGGTTGCGGGGCGGCCCGAGCGGCGATCTGTATGTCATTATCCGGACTGACGAGCACCCGGTGTTTCATCGCGAGGGTGACGACATCCAGCTCACCGTGCCGGTCACGGCGACCGAAGCGGCGTTGGGCGCGAAGATCGAGGTGCCCACGATTGATGGCCGGGCGATGCTGAAGATTCCTCAGGGAACGCAGTCCGGCCAGAAGCTTCGGTTGCGCGAGAAGGGCGTGCCTTCCGCCACGAAAGACGGCGTGCGCGGCGATGAGATCGTCGAAGTCAAGATTACCGTTCCCATTCCGCGCGATGAGAAGACCAAAGAATTGCTGCGGGAAATCGCCAAACTGAATCCGGAAGATCCTCGGGCGGAACTGTTCAAAGAGCTTTAACCACAGGGGGCACAGGGGAACACGGGGAAACACAGAGAAATCCCCGTGAAACCCTGTGCTCCCTGTGGTTATTTCTTTTCGACAGCAAATCAATGTCCAAGCATCACTGACTTCGCTCCACGTGTATGGTATTGCCTTTGTCGGAGGCAACTTCCATGTCCAGCCCTGTCCTCATTCACAAGTCACCGATAAACCAAGTTACGGGTGCGGTCGTCTCGGCTGCCATGAAAGTCCATTCCGTCCTTGGCCCTGGTCTGCTAGAGAGTGCCTATCAGGGTTGCCTGGTGCATGAACTCCGTAACAGGGGCCTGGAGGTGCTCAGCCAGGTCGGTCTGCCAGTGGTTTATGACGGCGAAAAGATCGAGCTCGGGTACCGAATGGATCTCTTGGTTGAGAACCGAGTCATTGTCGAGGTGAAATGTGTGGAAGCTATCCACCCTGTCCACGAGGCGCAGTTGTTGTCGTATATGCGGCTCAGTGGCATCCCGGTCGGGATCCTGATCAACTTTCATGTTGCGCACCTTCGTGACGGAATTCGGCGCATGGTTGACGGACGGGATTGGCAGAAATGATTAACCACAGAGGGCACAGAGGAACACAGGGGGAACACGGTGAATTCCTCTGTGGTTCTCTGTGCCCTCTGTGGTAAGACTTTTCAGTCACTTCTTGCTGGGGTCGTCCGCTGGGTTCACATAGTTGAATTGCAGCGGCGACATGCCGTGCACTTGAACTACTGTAGGTCCCACGGCCATCGCGTAGTGGTGCATGTCGGGATCCAGGTAGGCGAAGCTGCCAGCAGGAAAACTCATCATTTTGGCCGCCTCGAACTTGTCCCCCATGCCCACCTTAAAAGTACCCGAGATCACAGTGACATTCTCGCGCTTGGGGTGCCAATGAGGCGCGATCTTGTATCCATCGGGCATCTTCAGCCGGATGGTGAAATCGCCGCTGTCAGCCATGGGATTACCTTCGAGAACGGCAAGCTGCGCGCCCGCAGCCACAAACGGCGGAGGTGGACCCCACTTGATTTGAGCCGGGGTGAAGGCGTTCTGCGGCTTTCCGGATTGAGCAAAAAGAACCACCGTGCCGATCACTAAAACAGCAAGTAGAAACTTCTTCATGACCTTGCCTCCTGAGAGAAACGGTTTTCGTACAGGGTATTATTTATACCAAACCGCAGGGGGCATTTTCCCAGGTTGTTGTGTTGTCTGCCGGGGTGGTTCATTACCTCCGTACCACGCCGCCCGCTACAAATCTTTTCAAGAATTTTCTTGCATCTGGGGAGATTTCCCGTAATCTCATACCTGCGAACTAACTTCAGCCGAAATGCCCGGAATCGCCTGAACCGGGAGCCTCGTGGTTTTTATTGCAGGATCAAGGGAGACGAGGTGGCTGAGAGTGATTCGTTCGAGGAGGAAGCCATAGAAATTGGCAACAGCTAGCGCGCCTCGTCAACAACACCAGTCACCCGCCATCGTAGCCCCCCGGAAAAAGTCCGTCCGCCTCACGCTCTGGCCACTCGTCGCCGCCACCTTCTTTATGGTGTCGGGCGGAACCTATGGCACAGAAGACATCGTGCATGGCGCCGGCTACGGGCGGGGCATTCTCATCCTGTTGTTGACCCCGATTCTTTGGAGCCTGCCCACCGCTTTCATGATTGGCGAACTTTCGAGCGCTCTGCCCTTTGAAGGCGGCTACTACGCCTGGGTGCGGCGGGCCATGGGCAACTTCTGGGGATTCCAGGAGGCGTGGCTCTCGCTGGTGGCGTCGATCTTCGACATGGCGATCTATCCAACCCTGTTCGTCCTTTATCTCGACCGGTTGTTTCCCTGGTTCGCGGAAGGACATCGCGGAGTGATGGTCGCTCTGGGGGTGGTGACGGTTTGCGCTCTCCTTAATATTGCCGGCGTGCGCGTGGTTTCGACGACCTCGCTGTGGCTGTTTTTTGCGCTTTCGGCTCCTTTCATTGCGATCGTTTGTATTGCGCCCTTCAAGTTCGGAGCGCTGGCTCACGTCGCCACCAAGGCAACGAATCCGAGCGTGGACATCCTGACCGGCCTGTTGATCTGCATGTGGAACTACATGGGCTGGGACAATGCTTCGACTATCGCCACCGAAGTCGAGCGCCCGCAACGGACCTATCCTCGGGCCATGTTGGTGGCAGTCGTGATCGTGGCATTGAGTTACATTGTGCCGGTAGCGGCGATGTGGATGACCGGGCTTCCGGCGACGGCGTGGGACACCGGCTTCTGGGCCGACATCGCCGGCATGCTGGGCGGACCGCTGCTGCGCATTGGTTTGGCTCTGGGCGGCATCATCAGCGGCTTCGGCATGTTCAACGCCCTGGTGATGAGCTATTCGCGCCTGCCGCTGGCCATGGCGCAAGATGGCATGTTGCCGAAAGTATTCGGCAAACTGCACCCTCGCACGCGGGCTCCCTGGGTTGCGATTCTTGCTCTGGCGGTCTGCTGGGCGATGTGCCTCGGATTGGGATTCGAACGGCTGGTCACCATGGACATTCTGCTTTACGGGGTCAGCCTGTCGCTGGAGTTTGTTGCCTTGGTCGTTTTGCGCATACGCGAGCCTGAACTGCCGCGCGCTTTCCGCGTTCCCGGCGGAATGCTGGGCGCGGTGATGGTCGGCATACCTCCGATGCTGCTGCTGGGCTTTTCTGTGGTCCGCAGCGAGACAGAGCAGGTTCTGGGCATGAGTTCGTTTGCTTTTGGCATGCTGCTGATTGCGGCCGGCGTGCTCGCCTACTTCCTCAATCACGCAGTGAAGCCGCAAGGCTGGGCAGCCGCGGCCCCCAAGAAACCAGAAGCCCTCGCCTAAACACAACCAGCCACGGAATAAACACGGATTCGGAGGTTGATCGATGTGAATCGGTGGGATCCGGCTTTTTCTTGTGCTTTAATGGTCTCTGATGACCAAGCGCAAATCCAAAGGAGCTTACATGATCTCGGCGGTCGCCGAGATGTACGAGATTCATCCTCAGACCCTGCGACTCTATGAGCGTGAAGGTCTGCTCAAGCCCTCGCGCACTGAAGGTAACACCCGGCTTTATACCGACGAAGACTTGCAGCGGCTGGAATTTATTCTTTCCCTGGCCCGCGACCTGGGTGTAAACATCAGCGGAATTGCGATTATCCTGCAAATGCGCGAGCGTACGGAAGAGATGCAGCGTCAGATCCAGGATTTCGTGAAATACATCCAGGAGGAAGTACTCTCCCGCGCCAGCGCCGCCGCCGATCCTTCCCGCGGTGCTATCGTACCTGTTCGCCGCTCCATGATCACGCCTGCACATTCGCCCAGCCGCAAGCGTTAGTTGTTATGACCCAACTCAGGGCGTCCACGGCTTCAGCGATGCTCCACCAGATGTGCCCGCGATGCCGATCCGCTCGCATGTTCCGCACGTCCATTCTTCGGGGCTTTCCCAAGATGCATGAGCGCTGCCCGGCTTGCGATCTGAAATTTGAACGCGAGGAGGGATACTTCCTCGGAGCCATGTACATCGGTTATGGCCTGGCGCTGATTACGATTGTTGGGTTGGGATTGATTCTGTGGCTCGCGACCGCATGGTCATTACAGAAGATCACGGTCTGGGCAATTCTGTTGTTCCTGCCGCTGGCACCAATGCTGACTCTGTTTTCGCGTGTGCTGTGGATTTACCTGGACTGGGCGTTTGATCCCGAGCGTCCTTCCGAACGTGAGTGAAGCTAAATAATGCCGCTTGAAGTCCGCGGTTGTGGATTTCGCAAACTCACTGCCTATTTCGATTCGCGCAGGTATTGGTCGGTTTTGTTGATCCAATCGGCGCGCGGAGGGTTGAAGACGTCGAGGTCGACGGTGTCTTCCAGAGCCTCCGCCTTGTGGGGCATGTGCGGCGGGATGGTCAGCACCTCGCCGGCGCGAACCACTATTTCTTTGCCATCAATCCAAAACTTCAAGGCACCATCGAGGATATAGGTGAACTGCTCGTTGTGGTGGCTGTGCTCGGGAACGATACAACCTTTCTTCAGCAGGACGCGGGCCAGCATGATGTTCTGCCCGACGATGAAATGGCGCCGCAAGAGCGGATTGAGGTTCTCGATTTCAACTGACTTCCAGGAAATGTGTTGATGTTGTGGTTGCTTCTTGGTAGTGGAGTTACGATTTGTCTTGGTCGTCTTGGCCATGGTTTCTCCGGTTATCGAGTCGCTCGCACCTTCATGCTACCGGACCGCTGGTGTGCGCTGCCAAGTTGCGGAGGCGCGCAGTATTCTTTCGACCGCCTCCTGCAAGTTGGCAGTGGAGGAGGCGAAAGAGAAGCGGATGAAGTCGCGGCCGGCGGGTCCGAAAGCGGCACCGGGTATGGCGGCGACACCGGCTTCTTCGAGCATGATGCGGCAGAGTTCTTCGGCGGTAATGCCAGTCTCACTGATGTTGACCCAGGCATAGAAGGCGCCTTCGGGCGCCTGGCAGCGGAATCCGGGAATTCGGTTGAGATCGCGAATGAATTGCTGGCGGCGCTTAGCGAATTCGGCGACCATGCGGGGAGTGGCGCCGTCGCGATCGCGCAGAGCTTCGATGGCAGCATACTGGCTGAACTCGGCGACACAGGTGTAGCTGTTGATGGCCAGCATCGCCAACGCGGGAACAATGCGAGCGGGAGCTACGGTGTAGCCGAGGCGCCATCCGGTCATGGCAAAACTCTTGGAGAATCCGTCGAGGATGAGGGTGCGCTCCTCCATGCCGGGGTAACTTAGCATGGAGATAAACTGCCCGCCGTAAATGATGCGGGCATAGATCTCGTCGGAGAGGACGATGAGATCATGTTCGAGGGCGAGCTCGGCCAGTCGGCGCTGAGTGCCGTCGGTGTAAACCGTTCCGGTGGGATTGCCGGGAGAATTGGTGATCAGAATCTTGGTGCGCGGGGTGATTTTCGCGGAGATTTCCTCGGGATCGGGCTGGAAATGGTTGCGCTCGGAGAGGTCGAAGGGAACGGGAACGCCGTTGAGGCCGACAGTGATCGAAGAATATCCGGGGAAACCGGGATCGGGATAGAGGACTTCATCGCCGGGATCGATGAGCGCCATCATGGCCATAAACAGGGCAATTTTGCAGCCGGGGGCGAGGACGATGGAGTCAGGAGAAACGTTGAGGTTGCGGGTTTCTTGGAGATAATGCGCGATGGCCTCGCGCAGAGCGGTCACACCAGCGACGGCGCAGTAGCGGTCTTTACCATCGTCGAGGGCGCGCTTTAGGGCATTGTTGACCGGGAGGGCAGGGTGGAAGTCGGGTTCGCCGAGTTCCAGGTGGATGATGGAGCGGCCTTGGTGCTCGAGTTCGCGGGCGCGGGCGTTGACGGCCAGAGCGCCTTCACCGGTCATGACTGCCATGCGAGAAGCGAGAGGTTGCATGCGTGATCCTTCCAGAGAATTATAAGGGTTATGAGGCCTAAAGCCTCGGCCACGGATCGACACGGATTTGACGAGCGTAACCACAGAGGGCACAGAGGTGCACAGAGGAAAATCGATGACCCTATGCCCCTGGTGAGCGATAATCTGAAGTAGGGGTTCCTATGAAGAAGCGACAGCATCGCGCGGAAACGAAGGCGGTCCGCGGAGGCACGGACTTGCACAAGAAGAACGGGCCGCTGGTCACGCCCATCTATCAGACTTCGACATTCGAGGTGACGGACAACGAGCAGCAGTTGCGGGCTACGCCGACCGACATGTTCTATACCCGCTACGGGAATCCAACGGTGACGGTGGCGGAGAAGGCGATCGCCGAACTGGAGGGAACCGAGCGCGCGCTGGTGTTTGCTTCTGGAATGTGTGCGATTACGACGCCGATCCTGGCGCTGCTGAAAGCGGGTGACCACGTGGTGGCGCAGCGGGATATCTATGGAGGCGCGACGAAATTCCTCGGCCAGTGGCTCCCGAAACTTGGGATCGAGACCACATTCGTGGACACAACTGATTACGAGCAGCATGAGCGCGCGATCCGTCCCAATACCCGGCTGCTGTACGTGGAATCACCGACGAATCCCATGCTGCGAGTGATCGATTTGCGGCGAGTGGCGGCGATTGCGAAGAAGCATGGGCTCATCACTATGATCGACAGCACTTTCGCGACGCCAATTAATTGCAGGCCGGCTGAATTTGGCATCGATCTGGTGATGCATTCCGGGACTAAGTTCTTCGCGGGGCACTCGGACTTGATTTGCGGCGTGATCGCAGGCGGTGGAGAGTTGATGGAGAAGATTCATTCGACCCGCACCACACTGGGGGGATCGATGGATCCGCATGCGGCATGGTTGCTGCTGAGGGGCATCAAAACCGTGGCGGTGCGGGTGCAGCGGCAGAACGAGAGTGCGCTACTGGTGGCGCAGTATCTGGCACGGCACGGTAAAGTACGGCAGGTCTACTATCCGTTTTTGG
>Ga0210405_10005544_pt1 | contig 11459 bp, 10 predicted proteins | sample IncBWH11MmetaG_FD_155492 | JGI IMG/M metagenome (GOLD analysis project Ga0210405, IMG submission 155492) | Forest soil microbial communities from Barre Woods Harvard Forest LTER site, Petersham, Massachusetts, United States - Inc-BW-H-11-M | ecosystem: Environmental > Terrestrial > Soil >... | reverse complement strand
CCGGTGCTGCGCGCGCTGCTGGACCGTGCGCTGGGCAAGGCGCGCGATGCGCGGCAACTGGCGGTGCTGCAGAGGCAATTGCGCGAGACGGGACGGCTGGGCGACCTCGTCGGCGGTTCGAAGCCGATGCAGGAAGTGATGCGCATCGTGGAGATGGCCGCGCCGAGCTCGGCGTCGGTGTTGATCACCGGAGAAACCGGCTCGGGCAAGGAGATTGTGGCGCGGACCCTGCACAAGCTGTCGCCGCGAGCCAACGGACCGTTTGTAGCGATCAATTGTTCGGCCATCCCCGAGACGTTGATGGAGAGCGAAATTTTCGGCCACGAGCGCGGGGCCTTCACGGGCGCGGCCGAGCGGCGCATCGGCTGCTTCGAGCTGGCGGATGCGGGAACGCTGCTGCTGGATGAAATCGGCGAAATGCCGGCGCCCACGCAAGCGAAGCTGTTGCGCGTGCTAGAAGACCGCACCGTGCGGCGGCTGGGGAGCAAGAGCGAGACGCCGGTGGACGTGCGCGTGCTGGCGGCCACGAACAAAGAGCCGGAGCAAGCGGTCAGCAGCGGCCAGATGCGGCAGGATTTGTACTTCCGGCTGAACGTATTTCACATCCACCTGCCCCCGCTGCGCGAGCACAAGGACGACATTCCGCTGCTGGTCGAACATATTCTGCGGGACGTCAACGCCAAACATGCCAAGCACGTGCGCGGGATTGGCGCGGAAGTGCTGGACATTTTCATGGGCCACACCTGGCCGGGTAATATCCGCGAGCTGAGGAATATACTGGAACGCGCGGCGATCATGTGCGAGAAAGATTTGATCACGCGCGCGTGCCTGCCGGGAGAATTCGGGAAGACCGCGGGGAAAGGGCCCAGCGATCTTTCAGCGATCAAGTTTCCCGTAGGTACAACGGTGGACGCGATGGAGCGCGAACTGATCCTGCAAACGCTGGGCGCCACCGGGAACAACAAAACGCGGGCGGCCGAGCTGCTGGGCATCAGCCTGAAAACGCTTCACAACAAGCTGAAAGAATACGGCAGCGAGCGCGCCGAAACGGAGTAGGGACGCCGAATGCAGCTGCGGCTGCGGACAAAACTCACGCTGGTGATGACGAGCCTGGTGCTGCTCGTCGCGGCGGTCTTGTCTGGCGTATTCGCGGCGCAGCTCCTCGACCAATTGCTGCAAGCCACCAGGGACCGCGCAAGCGATCTCGCCGGGCAGGTATTCCTGCAAGCGCAGCACTCGCTCACGGACGCCAGCCAGCAGGGATTGCGGCCGGCGTCGGACTCTCCGCAGGAAATCCACGACTACGTGCGGCACGCTTTCGAAATCGATGAAGGCCTGCACACGCAACTGCGAGCGGCCAAAGAGAATCCGCTGATTTACGAAGTGTCGATCACGGATCAAGACGGCATGGCGATGGTTTCCACGGACGAAAACCTGCCGGGAAGATACTTGGCGAGGAGACCGCCGCTTTCGCAATTGCTGCAGAAAAATTTCCTGCAAAAGGTGAAGGCGCTGGCGGGGCCGTTGCGAGTTTTTGAGCTGGATTATCCGTTCAACAAAGGGAAGCAGCCCTTCGGAGAAGTGCGAGTGGTGCTCAACGTGGGCTTGCTGCTGAACGAAATTTCCCCAAGCCTATGGACTTCCGGGACAATCGCGCTGCTGGCGGTCGTGGTTTCCACGCTGCTGGCGGCCATCGTGAGCCGGGCGACGCTGGCGCCCTTGCAAGATATCTCCGCGCAGTTGGATCGCATCTCGGCGGGGCAATATGATGTGCCGTCTCCGGAGTTGAAAGGAATCGGCGGAAGCGGGGACGAATTGGGACTGGTGAGCCGGAAAATCAGCCAGGTCGGACAGCAACTGCGCGGCGTGCATGAAATCTTCAGCACTATGCGCGAAAACATGAATTCGGTGATGGCTGGGCTGGAAGACGGCTTGCTGCTGTTCACGCGGGACTCTCGCGCGGTGATGATCAGTCCGGCGGCGGAAAAATTTCTGGGCGCGCCGGCGGGACAATTTCTGGGGCGGCGCGTGACGGAGATTTTTCCTCCCGGCCATCCGCTGCACGAAGCGCTGCACGTGGAAAGCGATGAGCTGAGTGAAGTGGCGGCCGAAACGGAGATCGAAACAACCGAAGGGCCGAGGCGCGTGAGCGTCAGTGTGCAAGCGATCCAGGAAGACGGCGAACGCATGGGGGCGCTGGTGACGCTGCGCGACCTGGATTCGCTGGAAAGCATCAATACTCAATTGCAAGTGAGCGAACGGCTGGCGGCGCTGGGGCGCATCACCGCGGGAGTGGCGCACGAAGTGAAGAACCCGCTGAATTCGATGCGGCTGTGGCTGGAGAACTTGAAGGAATCGCTGCCACCGGAGCAAGACGGGGCATCGCAGCAGGCGGTGCAGGTGCTGGACAAGGAAATCGATCGACTGGACGCGGTGGTGAAGCGCTTCCTGGATTTCACGCGGCCGATGGATATCCGCTTGGAAGCAACGCAACTGGCGAAGCTGTTAAAGGAAGTGCTGGAAGTCGCGCAACCTCAATTACAAAAGTCCAACATCCAACTAGCTCAGCTCTTGCCGATCGATGTGCCCGAGGTTTACGTGGATCGCGCGCTGCTGAAGCAGGCGGTGTTGAATCTGGTGCTGAATGCCGCGGAAGCCATGCCGGGCGGGGGGCAACTGCGGCTGGTGCTTAGCCGGCGCGGCGAAATGGCGGAAATTGCGGTGGGCGATACGGGCAAGGGAATTCCGCTGGAAAACCGGCAGAAGATTTTCCAATTGTTTTTCACCACGCGTCCGGGAGGCAGCGGAATCGGACTTGCGAGCACCTTTCGAATCGTGCAGCTTCTGAACGGTTCGATAGGCTTTACATCGGAGGTCGGTCGGGGCACGACGTTCCGAATCGAACTGCCACTCGCGGCCTGAACATGATGGAAAACCCTGTCCGGTTTCGAATCGTGCAGCTTTTGAACGGTTCGATAGACTTTACATCGGAGGTCGGCCGGGGCACGACGTTCCGAATCGAACTGCCACTCGCGGCCTGAACATGACAAAAAACCCTGTCCGGTTTCGAATTGTGCAGCTTCTGAACGGTTCGATAGACTTTACATCGGAGGTCGGCCGGGGCACGACGTTCCGAATCGAACTGCCACTCGCGGCCTAAATCATGACGGAAAACCCAGTCCGGCCCCTTATGGTATTGCCGCGATGTTCTGCCCGCTCTGTTATTTTTCTAGTGTGTTGCGCCACCGTGGTGTCTGGCGGGTGCACCGTGAGGAAACGGCCGAGTATTCCGTGGGCCACGGCGGTGCAGGTGCGGCCTGTGGCACCTGCGCAGGCGCCGGAAGCGAACAATGTGCCTGAGGATGCGCTGCCGGAGCTACGGCTCGAATTGCCTGCTTCTCTCAACCATTTGATCATCGTGCGGAGCGCGCCTCCGCCTCCGCGTCCTCGCGTTGGAACGCCGCCGTCCGCGGGCACGGGAAACGGCGCTGAAAAGTTGGAATCGCCGGTGCTTGCCCCGCCGCTTACTCCGCAGGAATCGGCGGTGGCGCGGCAGCAGGCCAACCAAAGTCTGGGCATCGCGGAGAAAAACCTGGCGTTGGCGCGAGGGAGAAACTTGAATGCGGTGCAGTCGGACCTGGTTTCCAAGATCATTAGCTTTATCAAGGACGCGCGCGAAGCCGCGCAGAGCGCGGATTGGAGCCGCGCGCGGAGTTTAGCCAAGAAAGCGCAAGTGCTCTCCGAAGAACTTGCCGATTCATTGTAGTTGGGTGCCGCGCCTACGGCGCTCGCGATTCTTTTTGCTATCTTTCCCAGCCCTTACCCTTCGACTCCGCTCAGGGCGAGCGGGCTGGGCTAACGTCTGTCGCGCCCCCGGCGCTTAGTCGGAGCAAGACGCAGAGCCCGCTTTGCCAAGACCGCAAAGCGTACGCCATCCGGCAAATTCTCTTCTGATGGCACGATCTCGCCGAGTAGGGGCGCAGCATGCTGCGCCCCTACAACCGAGCAGCGCGCCATTCCGCGCGCTTCTATTTGCAGAGCAGCATTCTGACTGCGTCTACTGCTGGTGAGAAATTCGCGATAGTGTTTCACTTACATACTAAAAGTCATCTCATAAATCAGAACCCAGAGAAATCAGGATTCTTCAGGGGCTAAAGCCCGCTTTTTCCAAGGCGTTTTCGGCACGGCTGAAGCCGTGCCCTCCTAAAAACCGTTTATGAGACAGGTTCTATGCATTTCCGACGAGCGGGCGCTTCGCTGGTGCAAACTTACCGGGGCGAAGGAAGCACGCGGCGGGATGCGATAAGATGAATTCATGAAAAAGTACGACGCGGCCATTGCGGGCGGCGGAGTGATTGGCGGGGCCATCGCGCTGGGGTTGGCGCGCGCTGGATTGCGCGTAGCGGTGTTTGACCGGCAGCAGCCGGGACAGGGAGCGTCGTGGGCCAGCGCGGGGATTATTTCTCCCGCTCCCGAAAGCCCGGCGATGATTGTGACGGTTCCGCTGGCCAAGGCAAGTGTTGCGCTGTACCCGGAGTTCGTGGCGCAGGTGGAAGAGATTTCCGGAAGGAACGTGGGATTCCGCGCGAAGGGGACGTTGGAGGCGCTGTTCTCGCGCGATACGAAAGCAGAGCTCAGCACCATCATCGCGCTGCATCATGGGCTGGGATTGAAAGCTGAGCCGTTGCGCGCAGAAGATGCGCGTGAACTCGAACCGGCGCTGAGTGAAGAGGTGGAAGCGGCGGTGCTGCGGCCGGAAGAGGCGTCAGTGGATAACCGCGCACTGACGGCCGCTGTTCTGGAAGCGGCGCAACGCAGCGGCGCGGAAATTTTTTCCGGCAATGGAGCGAAAGCGATTTGGCGCGAGGGGAACCGTTGCGCGGGATTGGTCCTGCAAAATGAGAAAGTGGAGGCAAAATGGACGGTCATCGCCGCGGGATGCTTTTCGGCGACGATCGAAGGGATTGCGCCGTATGCGCCGGTGCGTCCCGCGAAAGGACAGATGGTGGCGCTGCGCGCCGATGAATTGAAGATGGAACGGGTGCTCTGGTCAGAGAAGATTTATCTCGTGCCCCGGAACGACGGTCGAATCCTTGCGGGGGCAACGGTTGAGTACGCCGGTTTTGACAAGCGGACCACGGCCGGTGGGATCGAGAAAGTTCTTTCGGCCGCCATCGATCTAGCGCCGGGCCTCGCCGATGCGCGCATCGAAGAAACTTGGGCGGGCTTGAGGCCGGATTCTCCCGATCACATGCCGATTCTCGGCCCGGCGGATCTCGATGGCCTTTTGCTCGCAACGGGACATTTCCGCAGCGGAATTTTGCTCACGCCCATCACCGCGCGATTGGTGCGCGAATGGATTACGGAACAGCGCGTGAGCGTGGATTGGGACCGCTTCAGCCCAATGCGCTTTCGAGCAGCGGCGGCGAACTCTGCGCAGCGTGCTCCTAGCTGACCACGGCGGAACGAGGTTAACAATCGACAGTTGACAGTTAACAGCAGCTCGGGTCGCGCTCTCTCGAAAGGAGGATGGAATGCGTTTTCAAAGACGCCAACTGCTTCAAACCCTGTCATTTGCTTTCGGGTCGGGCTTCCTCTGGAGCCGGAACCAACTCGGCATGGCTGCGCAGACAGCCACACAGCCAAAGGTCTCCCCTCCCCCTGCGGGTGCCGCTGTCCGTGACGGGATCGCTGGGGGAACGGAAATGGAAAAAGTGACCGGAATCGGAGGATTCTTCTTTCGAGCCAAAGATCCGAAAACGTTGCGGCTTTGGTACCAGCAACACCTGGGGATTTTGACGATACCAACGTCCGACGGGGAAACCGCGTGGCAGCAAGAGGCAGGATCAACCGCTTTCACTCCCTTCCCTGAGACGAGCAAATATTTCGGGGATCCTCAGAAGGTTTGGATGCTGAACTTTCGAGTGCGGGATCTCGACAAAATGGCGGCCCAGCTACAAGCTGCGGGAATTGCCGTCAAGATTGACCCGGAGTCTTATCCCTACGGCCGGTTCGCTCGCCTGCACGACCCTGAGGGGAATCCGATCGAATTGTGGCAACCTGCAAAGCCGGACGCTCCACACTAGCTTGCTGAACAGTTCAGGACTGTTTGAGTGGGCCACCCAAAGGCGTTTTTCGGAATTAAGGCGCGGCCACCCGCCCTGAAATGAAACGGGACCCAACAGCGTATATAAGACCAGGGCCCGAGGTGTCGGTGTCAAATCTGCACAGTCAGGAGAATCAAATGAAATCCCATGTTATGGCGTCGGTAGTGGTGCTGTTCCTGGTATCCGTGGCGGCTTTCGCACAGGACTCCAAAACTCCGCAGGCGTCCTCGAACAGCAAGGCAGAACAGGCTTCACAAGCCAATCCCAATCCGTTCAGCACGTACAATAAAATCTTTTACGCAAGGATGAAGACCATCCTCGTCAGTTCCGCCGAAAAAATGCCCGAAGAGAACTACAATTTCAAGCCCACGGACGCCGTCCGCAGCTACGGCCAGATTGTGGGGCATCTAGCGGACGCCCAATATAATTTTTGCTCGATGGCACTTGGGGAAACGAATCCCGGCCTCAAAATCGAGGAGACCAAAACCACCAAAGCCGATCTCGTTGCCGCGCTCAAAGGTGCGCTCGCCTACTGTGACAAAGCTTATGACGGCGCGACGGATGCGTCCGGCGCGCAAACGGTGAAGTTGTTCGGCATGGATATGCCCAAATTCGGCGTGCTGAACATTAACAACGCGCATGACATGGAACACTACGGGAATCTGGTCACCTACATGCGGCTCAAGAACATTGTTCCCCCAACGAGCGAACCGGCTCCGGCGGCACCGCCGAAAAAATAGTCGCACAAACAACTCCCCGAACGGGCGGGCGGATGGCGTTTGCCATGACGCTTCGTGGCTAAAACCACGCCTTGAGAAGTGTTCACCCCACGCAAGCGCTACGTGTAGGGCACCCGGCTGAAACTCTCTAGACTTGGTATGTGCTAGAGTGCTACGAGAATGGAACCTCAATGGGAGTTCCTGACGAAGACGATCTACGACCCTGCGATATTCTGGGTAATGGTCACCGCCCTTGCGACGGTCTTATTGGTCTTCGCGACAATCGCCCTAGTGTGGGTTGGCGTCATTCCTCTGGTGCGAGAGAGGAAGGCTGAGTTCGCGGAAAGATTTCGACTAGAGTTCTTCACGCCCGGAGCACAGAAAATATTCTTTCTTGCGGCGCATGGATTCTTGCGTTTTGAAGTTGATGCGACCTCCGGCGTCGGTTTCTTCATGATCATCCAGGCGCAAGAAAATATCATCGAGCAGCGCCTAAGGCAGATCTTCGGAGAACAACGCAGTGTTCTGACATTCGAAATGGATGATCAGTTTCTCGCGCCGTTGGAGGAAGTGGCCCATTACGAGAGTAGTGGTGTGATTGATTTCGAAGATGTCTATCGGAGCTTCGCCGATTTTGTCGATATCGCCATAACAAACAAGGCGATTCAGGAATATGTCCAATGGCTCCGAAAACGGGCTGGGTGGAAGGTATATGCGCAACTTGAGACGCTCCATGCAAAGCTTAAAGCGGCCGAGAAGAAACGAAAGAAGATTACATCGGAAGGATAGATTTGGCCGTGACGAACGACGCTGTGGTCGAAAATCTGAAAGCAATCAAGGTCCTGCATCAACTCTTGATGGCGGTGACAGCGGCTGTATTTGTCTTCGTCTTGCGACCCGACTTGACCCAGGAATACAAAGACTCTCTCGATGAACTCGCTGCGCTTAAGCAGGTTTCCTGGGGAGGATGGTCGAATTATGTGGCACATCGCTATCAGGATGAGTTAGATCGGGATAACAAATTCTTGCGAAGCTGGATTCGTGAAGCTGGTTTGCGTGTCAAGAAGGGTGCGCAGGGTCCAATCATTCCAGTTTTCGGCGACCAGGTGCCGTATCCGGGAACTGGAAAACTGCTCGACTTGGATACGTTTTTCTCGAAAGTCCAGAGAATCGGAGTTATGAAAATCAGCGCGAGTGAGCGGCAGCCTTTCCTCGACCAGATCACAAAGTGGAAGGCGGGACGAAACCCCAACGTCACAATCACTATGCTGAACCTGTCTGTCAACTCGGGCCTGCAATATCCCGATGGCACATTGATGCTGGATTGGCTTAATCGCTCGCCGACTGCCATGTCTGGTTTTCCCCTGTACCTCAATACTGATGAACAACCCTCGCAGCCGGGCTACGTGATCATCACTTACTCGATACAGTCGGAGACCGGGTCCTTCGCTTTGGATTGGCTGCGAAAGGACACGTTCGGTCAGAAGATTGTTGATGCAAAGACAGGCAATATCTTTCCTCGTCTAAAAACATTCTGGCATCAAGTTAATCAAGATGCCCCCGACCAAGCGATCGTGTTCTTGCAAGAAGAGATGGCCGCGAACGCTCGTGGCACGTTGTCCTTCTTTGGCATTCCAGTGGAAAGAAGTCACGCTGTTTTGGCAGGACCAGTTGCCATGTTCTGCATTTTGCTTTTCATGGGCCTGCACCTAATGCACTTTCGTTCGTTGTCCCCAAGCAACGATGCAATCAGAAGTTACCCGTGGGTTGCTCTGTTTCACAGTTGGCCTGCTGCCAGAATTGCAGATGCCTCAATTCTGCTCTTGCCCGTACTCGCCGATGGCGCTCTGCTTTACAAATTTGGTCAGACGGCGGAATGGAGCACTCGTGCCGGTGCGATTGCTACTTTTCTCGCCTTCCTGGAAGGCGTGGGGGTTTTGGCTGAGGTGGCCAAGGTCCGGAAGCGATCGCGTTTGCTCGGCGATTAAAACCTGGGGAGGGATGGGGGCTTCAGGGATGGCAGGGACGGGGGCAGACGGGAAGTTCCCTTCCTTGGTGCTTCGAATAAACACGAGCCAAACCAGCCGTGTCAGCGGTAAGAGCGGATAGGTTCATTAGAAGGACTAGAAATGACAAATAAATGGGGAATTCCATCCCGGGTCCTGAGAAACGCGACGAAGTACGACATTCCGGACCCAGTCGTGAGGCATGTAGCGCGGAGAGACAAGTCCTGTGTGTACTGTAAACTGAGATTTAGGATTGCAGCGCGGAGCCGCAACAATCTGGCGAGTTGGGAGCATTTGGATGGGAACTCCGTCAAGCACCCAAAAGTGTGGAACGTCGCTCTGTGTTGCGGCCGTTGCAATACCAGCAGAGGACCTAAAGGGCTAGCGGAATGGTTCGATTCCGCATACTGCAGGAAGAATAAGATCAGCAGGCAGAGTGTTGCGCCAGTTGTACGAAGGTATCTAGGAAGAGGGTTACGAGGTCTTTGACGGCGGCTAAGGGCCTGCCACCCGCCACAGGGTAGATGAACATGAATGCGAAACCGCAGCCAGAACAGTCCGTGAAAGAGGAGCAAATCCGTGTGGCCCTGAACAGGCACTGGCAGGCGTCAGCAGCCGACGATGCCAACGCGGAACACGATATTTATGAGGACGATGCGATTTGTGACTATCCGCAGTCGGGCGAGCGAATCCTCGGGAGGAGCAATTTGCAGGCCTTGCGGAGTCATCATCCGGGCAAGCCGTCCGGCTTCCAGGTCAAGCGGATTCTCGGAAACGGGGATCTGTGGATCACGGAATACACCATCACGTACCAGGAGCGAGCAGCCTACACGGTGAGCATTATGGAGTTCCGCAACGGCAAGGTGGTCCACGAAACACAGTATTTCGCGGATCCCTTCGAGGCGCCGGCTTGGCGGAAGCAATGGGTTCAGCAGATCGGGTGACGCGGCAGCAAAGAAGAGGATTCCTCGTCCTTGCCACCCGCAGTTGCCCCCAAGTTGTTGCAGGGGCGCGCTTTAGTGCGCCAGGTTTCCGCCGGGCGCTCATAAAGGCTATTTATGAGACAGCTTCTGTATATGGTTTCTTTTTATAATACTTGCAAAGTGTATTGGTTTTGGTATAATAGCCTTGGGTGAAACTGCGGGTGGACCGTGGTTTCGCCCTTTTTGTTTTTACCCCTCTAGAAAAGAAGGGTGCCGAGCTGAAGGTTGTCCCGCTCGGAAGTCAGGGACAGACGGGATTTCTCCTGCGATTTTGTTTAGATGAAGTGGCGAGTGACGATTGTGCGACTCGGGCGGGGGCGCTATGATGAGGGAAAGGGATGGCGATGACGACTGAGCGAATCGAGATTAACCCGGCGATTATGATGGGGAAACCCGTGATTCGGGGGACGCGAATCACGGTGGAGCTCATCCTGCGCAAGCTCGCGGAAGGCGCGAGCGAGGGTGAATTGCTGGAAGACTACCCGCACCTCACAACGGAGGACATCCGTGCGGCAGTGGCCTACGGCGCGGCCAGCGTGGCACACGAGGAAGTGGTGCTGCTGCCCGACGCGCCGAATCCTGGCAAATCCTGAAGCATGAACTTCCTAGCCGACGAGAGTTGCGCCGGGCCTGTCGTCCGAGCGCTGCGCGAAGCAGGCCATGATGTGGTTGCGATTGCCGAAGTGGCGAGAGGCGCGACCGACGAGCAGGTTTTGGAGCGCGCCCTGAATGAGAAGCGCGTACTCGTCACGGAGGATCGGGACTTTGGCGAATTGGTGTATGCGCGCGGCCGGTCGTCGGCCGGAGTGATTCTGGTCAGGTTTGATAGCCGCGCGCGTCGCGCTAAGCCACCGACCGTGCTTGAGGCCGTGGCGAAGCTGGGCTCGCGGCTGCATGATGCGTTTACTGTAATAGAGGCCGGACGAGTACGCATAAGCAGCCGACCTTGACGCCGGCTTCTGACTGTACCGATTCGTGTGGGAAGAGGGCTCCTGCCTCGTCCGGGACACAAACCGCGCCTACGGCGCTTAATGGCCAACTAATTTAGTTATTGATAATGCGGTTACTGCTCTGATAGGATTCTTGCTGTAAAGAAGTGCGCCCCGACTGAGTCGGGGCTTTTGCTTTTTAGGGGTGAGGAATCCGGGCACCCCCTTCCTCTGCACCACTTCCGACGAAACTCTGCCCTCGCGAAACTCTGCCCTGACGAGACTCTTGACTTGAAGGACCGTACCATGAAAAACGAAAAACCTAATGCCGAACTGGTGTGGAAACAGTTCGAGGATCTGGTCGTGCCGCAACTGAAGCTCTCCGTGGTGGATCACGCGGTGTATTCGCACCTGCTGCGGCACAGCCGGCTCGAAGGGAAGCGCCGGCTACACCTTTCCATGTACAAGCTGGGGCGCGGCACGCGTCTCTCCGCCGCGGGCGCCCGGCATGCGGTGCGGCGCCTGGTGGCGAAAGGCGCGCTGAGGGTGGTGGAACGCAGCAAGGCGGGACACGTGATCGAGGTGCGGCTGCCGGAAGAGATGCGCGGGGTGCGGACGAAGGTTAGGGTGGCAAGCTCGTCCCGCGGGACATTCGCCCGGAACTGGGGCCTCGAAAAGGGCAACTTCTGGAAAGACAAGGCGCTGCGCAGCGCCA
>Ga0210405_10005543_pt1 | contig 11463 bp, 7 predicted proteins | sample IncBWH11MmetaG_FD_155492 | JGI IMG/M metagenome (GOLD analysis project Ga0210405, IMG submission 155492) | Forest soil microbial communities from Barre Woods Harvard Forest LTER site, Petersham, Massachusetts, United States - Inc-BW-H-11-M | ecosystem: Environmental > Terrestrial > Soil >... | reverse complement strand
TGATCGCATCAGAACCGCCCGCCGCTCGCGCCACGGCGAGCTTCTCATCATCCATATCGACACAAATCGTGCGAGCCCCGCGTGCGTTCGAAGCAGCGACTGCTCCGAGTCCCACGCCGCCGCATCCCAGGATGGCGACAGTGTCATCTGCTTTTATTCTGCCGCGCGCCACAGCATGGAATCCCACAGTCAGCGGTTCGACCAGGCACAACTCTTTCCTCGTGAGTTTCGCCGGATACAACTTCTCTTTAGGCATCGCGACGAATTCTGCAAGCGCTCCGTCCCGTTGCACGCCGAGAGTCTGATTGAACTGGCACGCATTCGGACGTCCCCTCCGGCACGAAGCGCAGCTGCCGCAGCTCGTATATGGAGAAAGAGCTACATCTGTTCCAGCAGGCAGCGAGCTGTCCCCCTCGACGACCGTGGCTGACACTTCATGTCCGGGGATCCGCGGAGAGGTGACGAGTGGATTTCGTCCGCGAAATGAGTTCAGATCGCTCCCGCAGAACCCAACCATTCGGACTCTCAGTAATAATTCTCCGGGTGCTGCCACCGGATTGGAAACCATTTCGACGGACGCTTCGCCGGGCTTCTTGAGTACGAGTGCCTTCACGCTGGAAGTAGCCTCTGGAAGGATTTGCGACAGCACCCACACTGGAGTTGAGTGTCCATTATATTCGGGTCCATCTCGAAAACGCGTGATAGATTCTCCACCGCCACGCTGAATGTATACTACCCGTTTCATAAACTGAACTCTGAAAGACAATTACACAAACTATTGGGTATCAATCCGGTGCAAACCTAGCCGACCATCAGAAAGAACCACAAATGACCCAAGAAATTGCTTTCAGACCTTTTCGATCAATTCAGTGCCGAATCCTGCGCCAATCCCAGGTCCGTCGGACATTCCTGCTTGCGTTTCAAGCGGGATCTCCGCTTGTGCGTTCACTTTTTGCCAGTTTGACTCTGCTCGTTGTGGCTATGGCTGTGCCGGTGGCGGTTGCGCAGAAAATCCAGCTATCCGTTGACGTTTCCAGGGCTGGCGCGAAGATTGACCGCAATCTCTTCGGCCAATTCGCAGAACACCTCGGCCACGGTGTTTACGAGGGAATCTGGGTCGGGCCGGATTCCAAATTTCCGAACACGCGTGGGATCCGCAACGATGTCGTCGCCGCGCTCAAAGCTATAAAGGTGCCGAACGTGCGCTGGCCCGGTGGGTGCTTTGCCGACGAATACCACTGGCGCAAAGGCATCGGTCAGCAGCGAACGGTCACACTCAATCCCAACTGGGGCGGCGTCATCGAGCCGAACACCTTCGGAACGACGGAATTCATGGACTTCCTCGAGCAGATTGGCGCCGAGGCCTATCTCTCCGTCAACGTCGGCTCCGGCACTCCACAGGAGGCATCCGAATGGCTGGAATACTTAACCACTGCTCAGCCGACGACGCTGGCGAAGGAGCGCGCCGCCAACGGGCATCCTGCACCTTATAAGGTTGCGTTTCTTGGCATCGGCAACGAGAGCTGGGACTGCGGCGGCAACATGACGCCTGATTATTATTTAAGTCAAATGAAGATTTACAGCCGCTTCGTCCGCAACTTCAATCCAGCACAACAAGACAAACAACAGATGCTCAAGATCGCAGTGGGCCCGGGCGGCGGCGAGCCCCGCTGGACGGAGTGGACCGAAACCGTCATGAAGGCGTATCAGAGCCACACCTGGAGTTGGGACATGAATGGGCTTTCGATGCACTCCTACACCGTTGTGAAGTGGCCGCCTTCCTTTGCCTCGGTGGGTTTCGGAGAGACCGAATACGCGCAGATTCTCAAGTCCACGCTGGAGATGAACGATCTTGTTGAGAAACACTCGGCAATCATGGACAAGTACGATCCGGAAAAAAAGGTGGCGCTGGTTGTGGATGAGTGGGGCGGCTGGTACGCATCGCTTCCTGGCAGTACTCCCGGTTTCCTGGTCCAGCAGAACAGTTTGCGCGACGCGGTGCTAGCGGCGCTGAACCTCAACATTTTTGCGCGGCATGCCGACCGCGTTCGCATGGCCAATATCGCGCAGATGATCAGCGTGCTCCAGGCCATGATCCTGACCGACAAAGGGGAAATGGTTCTCACGCCCACCTACTATGTCTACAAAATGTACGTGCCGTTCCAGGACGCCAGCTTCGTGCCCGTCTCATTCGAAGCTGACACGTATACGCACGGCGATGTCACGTTGCCGCGTGTGGATGCCATAGCAGCGAAAGATAAAGCCGGAAAATTGTGGCTCGCAATAACTAACGTTGATCCAAATCAGTCCGCTGAAATCGAACTTACTCTGGCCGGTATAAATGCCAAATCCGCGGCAGGAGAAACGCTGTCTGCTCCGAGGGTCGACAGCGTAAACACATTCGACGCGCCAAATACGGTCGTACCAAAGCCTATTTCCGCAAAAGCGCAAGACGGCAAGCTGCTTCTCGAATTGGCTCCCAAATCGGTAACGGTGGTTGCAGTCGAGCAGTAAAGCTAGATGGCTCTCCCGGATCGATTGCTGTTTCAAGAAAGGATCACCATGACAAGCGCGAAATGGTTTGGCGGGATCTTACTTACGATTGCGGCAGGACTAGCACCTCAGCTCGCCGCGCAAGTGCAAACGGATGTGCCTCCGGCGGTTGCCGGTGCAAAGCCGGTGACGGTCGAGCATATTAAAATTCACGGTACGGTTCTGGAAGGCAATTTGGAAGGCGACGCGGTTGATCGCGACGTGTTTGTGTTCCTTCCTTCCAGCTATGCGCAAGAAAAGTCCCGGCGCTATCCAGTCCTCTACGCTTTGCACGGCTACTCCATCGGCGCCGAGCAATGGACCCGTGAAATCCATGTCCCCGAGACGATCGAAGGCGCCTTCGCTCTGGGCGCGAAAGAAATGATCGTAGTCTTGCCCGATTCGAAGACGTTGCACAACGGCTCGATGTATTCGAGTTCCGTGACCACCGGTGATTTCGAGCTGTTCATCGCTCGAGACCTGGTCGCATACATTGATGCGCATTACCGTACGATTCCTGAGCGCCAAAGCCGCGGACTTGTCGGTCACTCCATGGGAGGTTACGGCGCAACCCGCATTGGCATGAAGCATTCCGACGTGTTCGGGAGTTTGTACATCATGAGTCCGTGTTGCTTATCTCCCCGGCCGGCCAGTTCCATGAACCCGGAAATCGCGAAGAGCCTTGAGGCTCTGAAAACGCCAGCGGACTCCGCAAGCCTGCCTTTTTTTGCGCGCGCCACGCTCGCCTCTGCTGCTGCATGGTCTCCCAACCCAAAGAATCCTCCGCTTTATCTCGACCTGCCCACGAAAGAGGGAGCGCCGCAGCCGGACGTTCTTGCGAAATGGGCTGCCAATGCGCCACTCGCTTTCATGGATCAGTACGTAGGAAGTCTCCGCCGGTATCGTGCGATCTCCATCGATGTAGGTGGCCAGGACGGCTTGCGAGTCGATACCGCAAAGCTTCACGAAGCTCTTGATAAGTATGGAATCGCGAACAGCTTCGAAGTTTATTCCGGCACACACACAAGCAAAGTGGCCGACCGCTTTCAAAATCATGTGCTCCCGTTTTTCAGCCAAAACCTCTGCTTTCAGGCCGGCTGCCAATGACTTCAATCATGAACAAATGTCTTTCCGTCCGATGCACGCAACATCTGTCGTCGAGTAGCCCAAAAAGAAGGCGCCATGTACTGTTGCTATGTACAAGATCCGACTCGCTACATCGTCGCGGCCTTTTACCGCTTGCGGTCTGTATACTCTCTAGAGTCGTTGTGAGAGACTTCGGGCGGATTCGCATGATTCGCTCCCTTCTCTCGGCCGCCTCGCTCCTCTTTCTCCCAGGGCTCTGTCTCTCTCAATCCCGCGAGCAGGGGCCGCCCGTTCCCTCTCCGATTCAGGGCCCTATCATCAAAGCAGAAAGCCGCATCGTTGTGGTGGATGTGACTGTCACAGACAAGCAAGGCCAGTCCGTTCCCGGCCTCCACAAGGATGATTTCCAGATATCCGAGGACGGCAGCCCGCAGATTCTCACTTCTTTCGAGGAACACAAGGGTGCTGCTTCCAACGAAATGAAGTTGCCGCCGACGCCGTCCAACGTCTTCACCAATTTTCCGACCGCTCGAGGCGCCGATTCCGTCAACGTTCTGTTGCTCGACCTTCTCAACACGCAACCGCAAAATCAGGCGTTCGTGCGGCAGCAGGTCATCAAATATCTCGGCGAAGTTCCACGCGGCACGCGCCTTGCCGTTTTCGCGCTCAGTTCTCACCTCCGCATCGTCCGCGGGTTTACGACCGATTTTTCCGGCATCTCGGCCACGCTAGAGGACAAGAAACTCGGCGTAGCGCCCGAGGTCTCTCGAGATCTGCAGACTGACGCTAACCAATACAGCGACGCGGAAATTCTCCGGCAAATGCGTAAGAGTCAGGCTGCGCCCTCGGCCATTGATGCCGTGGAGTCTTTCCAGCGCGACGAGACCGCCGAGCGCGCAAACTCCCGTATCGAGGTGACCTTACAAGCCTTCCAGCAAATCGCCCGCTATCTTTCCGCGATTCCAGCCCGCAAGAATCTGATCTGGTTCTCGGACAACTTCCCGATTAGCTTCTTTCCGGACCCTCGCGGCAGAGTTCCCAAGAATCAGGATCACATTCAGAAAACCTCGGACATGCTCACCGCGGCAAAGGTCGCCATCTATCCTGTGTCTGCGCTTGGAGTTCTCGGAGACCCCACCTTCGATGCCAGCAAACTTCCCGGTTCGCGTCGGGAACTCGAAGGCCGCCTTAGCGCGAATCAAATCGCCATGGAAACCATTGCCCAGGAGACGGGAGGCCGCGCTTTTTACAGCACGAACGCATTGAGCGACGCCGTCAAAGACGCTGTGAGCAACGGCTCGCACTATTACACGCTGGCCTATTCACCCGCCAACAACAAGAAAGACGGCAGGTTCCGCCGCATTCAGGTCAGCCTCGCCGACAATAACTACACACTTTCCTATCGCCGCGGCTACTTCGCTGACCAACCGAGCCACGAATTCATCTCCGAAGAGGGCGCCGACGATCCCTTCGTGCCGCTTATCGGTTTAGGCATGCCGGATTTCGACCAGATCCTATTCAAGCTGCAGGTAGTACCGAAGAGTCCGCAGCCTCCCGCGCATGCCCCGCGTGCGGGAAATAACACGAAATTGAAGGCACCGCTTACCCGCTACGATGTCAACTTCGCCGTGGCTCTGCCCGACATCGCGATGGGCTTAGACACCAACGGCATGCGTCATGGCCGTATTGAAATCATGATCATCGCATTCGGTCCGAGCGGCAACACCTTGAACATCGTCAGGAAGCGTAGCAATCTAACGATGGATTCCAAAGTGTATGAAGCGACGCAGCAGGTGGGAATGCAAATTCACGAGGAAATCGATGCGCCTCCTGGCGAAATCTATCTGCGGGCTGGCATCTATGACATGAATTCCGGCAACTGCGGGACGGTCGGTGCAGCGCTGAATGGTTCATCCGCGAAACAATCCAACAAGTAGCTTGGAGCCGCAGGCCTCGGTTTTATTCGCCGTATAGATGCTTGAGTGTTCTTACAAGGGCGAGTGGAATTTCCTGAACCGACCCGCTCTTAGTACTGGCTCTATTTCGCTTCCTTAATGATCGCCTCCGCAGCGTTCCCCGCTACCACCCAGCTTGCTGAACCGGCCACCACGGCTTCATCCTCAAACCACCGGAACCCGAAGTCATCGATGCACTCCGGAAAATCCGGCTTGATAATGATATATCCCGGAATCACAGCGCCCGGAATGTACGAATTGTCCGCGCGATTGTTGCTGTAGATCTGCGTCTTCGACACCGTTCCCACTCCAGCGACATACGAAGTGCTGGATACCGGGTGCGTCCCAAGGATGTAGTTGACCGCACGAAGAGTGTATTCGGAGCTGACCAGATCCGGAAAAGCCTTGTGCAGGAAATACATCCGGATGGCCATGTCCACCACGGCGCCCGACCCGCCCCACGTGCCGACACTCGGTGGCACGCCGAAAGGGGTGGCGTCCAGCCGCTCGTCCAAACCCGCCATATATTTCTTCACCGCTTCGCGCATTTGATCCTTCGCGCCGGCGTCCAGGTAAGGCAAAGCCCGCACCGCGCTCCAGCCACGCGAGTCCATCTGTTGCGGCGTGATCATCTGTGGGAACAGTTCCTTCAGCCTTGACTTGTAAGGCTCGGCGCCATTCGTAGCGATGGTCAATTCCAACGCCGCTGCCCACTCCAGTCCGGCACTATATCCTCCACGACCGGAGCCGGCCGGGGGAGTTGGTGGTGCGCCAGTCGTGCCCGTGTTTGTCGGAGCACCCCCGCTGCTCGCTGCGTTACCACCGCTTTGAGCACCAGAGACCACGCCCTGCGACGCGGCCAGCACACCGCCTCCCGGCGCGCCTGCCGGAGCCGCTCCCCCTAAGCCGCCGCCCGCCGAATTCTGCGTTGGATGAGCCTTCTCCTCGTTCCAAGCTTTGATCGCGGTATCTAGGCAGTCTCTTGCTGATGCATCGTCCCAGCCTTTCAGCGTATCCGCCGCTGCAGCCAGCGCTGCAATGGCGTTCCACTGGAAAAACGGGTTGTTCGTAGTGAAGATCCAGCGATCGTCCGGCCTGCCGGAGTAGTCTCCCTTCGTTTCATTCGGGCCGAGCTTCGGGTCGTAGATGCGGCCGTCCGTTTTCGAAGCGCCGTCACCCACCTGGGTGTACTGCCGCAGATCTGGCTCGTGAGTGCCACGGATCGCGTGGCCGATGTTGTGGAACTGCGCCAGGATGAGCAGTGCGCCATGCTTCACCTGCTGCACCGTATCCGGCACGCCATCGGGCCGGTGCATCTCCACTTCACGCGCGGCTTCATCCACCGTCAGCTCGTCGTACGTGAGATGGAATTCGCGATACGCCAGCGCCAGGCTCTGAATGACGCTCAGTTGCGCCGGCTCCTCCAAGTCGAAATCCCCGGCGTCATACCACCCGCCCACGTTCATCCCAGGGATGTGATCGCCGCCTTTGTACTTCCCATCCGTCGCTGCGGCCTGGTTCCAGCCGTCAAATTGCTCCCCAACCACCGGCGCCATGCGCCCATCATCAAGGTGCGAAGCGCCATGCCACACCCGGTATCCTTCGCGAACCGCAACGTGATCCATCTGCTCCGCAAGGTGATGGTCCAGGCTGTCCTGCCAGATCTTTGCATAGACGTCCTGCGAAATCGGGAAAGGGGCCGTGCGCTGATCTGCGTACTCGATTACGTACAAACCGGGCTCCTTCACCGGTGTGAAATCGAATTTCGAATACACGTAGCGCAGCCACGGCGTCGCAGTCGTGATCGGACCCTCGAACACCTGCTGGTAAGATCCGCTCTCCATCAAGCGCAACACTCGGGCCGTCTTCGGGCCGTTGTACTTCGGGTCGAGTTCCAGCACCGCCACCTTGGAGAAGCCCGGCGCATAACCCACCTGGCTGTGCGCGATCATCGGCGGCCGTGTCCAGTTCGGAATCACGTCCGGCCGGATGTGCCACACGATGGCGCCTGTAGTTTTTCCCGAAGGGATCAGCGAACGCAACACGAACCAGCCGTTCTGCGCGCGGTCGCGCCCATCTAGCAGCATCAGGTTGGCCGTATCCGATACCACGTTCACTCGGGCCAGCGCGTCGTCCACGCCCAGGGTGATGCTCTTGCCTTCGGCGAACGGCAGTGGCTGCGTGTATCCCTTCGCCTTGTCCCAGTCCTCCAGGTAGTACGCCTTATTCGGCTCATCCGCCAATGGCAAAACCTTCGTCATCGCGTCGTTCGGCGTTCGCGGGAAGATGCCGGCTTTGCTTCCGTCCACCACGTAAGCCTTGCCCATGTAGATCGACGGCAGAAACTCCAAATTGAAGCCCGCCCGCCCCTCCAGTTTCTGCGGTAGCGGCTTATCGAGATTTATGCTGACCTTCACCCCGCCCGGCTCCGCTGCCACTTCCAATGTGTAACTGAAATCGAACGTCGGGAAACTGAGGTCGGCAATCAGCCGGTCGTTCGCCTTGTCCGCATGGCGGCCCCTAAGCGTTGCGACCAAGTCCCATTGCTCCGGCGTTGGCATCAAGCGAACGTCTCCATTCGTGGCGATGCGCTGGCCGTGCAGAATCATCTCCATGGCCGTATTCTTCTGATCCACAAAGACCGGATGATACGTGCTGTCGTATAGAAAGACGCTGAAGCCTTGCGAATCCAGGTAATTCTTATCCGTCACCTTCATCGCAAAATCTGTGCCGGACAGGCCTGGCACTGAAACCAACGCCAAGAGGACACAAACGATTCGCGTAAACATAATTTGGGATTGATGCTGCTCCTTTGCCCCAACATGATATGACATACAGACGGTCTGGGCGCCCTTTGTTCCGCAGGCTGCCGCAACCCATGACAAGCGCACACAGCGCGTGAAAGCGGCACGTTCGGGGTCACCGTTGTAAAGACTGAGCGTCGAAGCGATGAGAGCCGCCCATCAGCTCGTTGAAACAACGCAGACGATCGGCAAAATCGTCATCGCAACTGCATGATTGATAAAACGGTTTTCCAAACCGCCGCTGAGCGGTATTGATTGGACCGAAGGCCGGATACTTCCAAGTCTAGTGTTCGGTCTCGATTGTGCCGGCTTTTGTGCCCACCCAACAGACAGATGGGCTCATCTGCGCACAGCCAGCCACATGCTGCGATCACTCCTAAGTTGTTTTGTTTCAGCCGCAACGCTGAAAACAGGAGAGTTGCTTTGGGCAGACCTCCTGCCTTGGGCGCAGGAGGCCCCCGGTTCAAATCCGGGCGCCCCGACCAAAATATCTCGCGTGTTTTCTTCTACTTGAAAGCCCCGTTCACCTCAAACCCCCTCTGTGGAATTCTGGCAGACAGGAGGTCTGGATTCGCAAGTCGTTTACTTTCCGAGAGTTCGCCACATGACGAATTTGCAAAAACATGCGGGGGCAGGCGTTCTATAGAAAAAGTATTGAAAGGAGGGGAGTTAAGCGCGCATTATTTGGCAAGTATGGGGAAAATTCAGGGGACCCTACGCATTTCTCGTCTCATTGATCATCAGAAAAGCAAATCAGCAATCGCGCGCCGGGCTCAGCTCGCGCTTCGCCACGTGCCTCTCAACTGTCTCCGCATTGGTTCGTTGAATTTGGGAAGCGCGAGATCTTGGCGGCGGTTTGCTAATTCATCCTGCCCTGTTTGTACTCACCACGTTTCATTTGTTCTGAGCAACCTACAGCGTTCTCGTGCGCGTCGGATCGCCTCACTTGCAGGCTAAAGTGCACCGAGAGTGCACCGCGATTTTCCGAAAAACAAGACCGTGAACATGGGCCGTTCCTCCCAGGACTAACCTCTGCCAATACGGGCAACTTCCTGGCGGTGCGCAGCTCCTTCTGGACGCAAGCGCGTCTAATCCGACGGATCGATAGCTTCAGGCTTGCCTGTGACACGGCGAGTGAACTCCCCCGACGAGGCCGATAGGTGCAGCTAAGGGCTTCGCAACGGCTGAGAACTTTTAAGAGCGAGCGCTCTACTTAGCTGGTCACTTTGAGGAACGTGGTTTGCCGTCAGGTTCTAAACAATTCAAATACGGAAATCTCCGGGCGGGCACCGAGCCGGATGGGGAAGCCAGTGATGCCGATGCCGCGATTGACGTAGAGCTGCGCGCCGCGCTTTTCGTACCATCCGCTGGTGTAGCGATATAAAAGTTGGCTGAGGTTGAGACTGCGGTCGATGAAGTTGAGCGACAACTGCCCACCATGAGTATGTCCGGCCAGCGTCAAGTCGACGCCGAGGTCGGCGGCGCGATCGAACATGAACACAGAGGGATCGTGTGCCAGCAGAAGGTTGACGGTGCCCGGCATCACCAGGCCTTGGTGCAGGCGCCGGTAGACATCACGTTGCCATTCTGCTTCACTTTCGCCTCGCGGGTCGTCTATCCCGATTAGATTGAGCTCTTCGCCGCCCGATTGAATCGTCTTGCGTTCCTGGCGCAGGACGCGGATGCCCTGCGAGGCGAATAACGCGGCCATGAATTGTTCTGTCTCGCTCTCGGACTCGTGATTCCCCAAGCAACCGATGACCCCGTGAGGCGCACGCAGGCCCGCCAGAACATTAACCACGTCCCTTCCGGACCCTGGATCCCAGGCAATGTAGTCTCCGGTCAGCACGATCAAATCAGGATTCAATTCGTTGGTGATCGCGACACACCGGCGAATGTAGTCCGCAGTAGCGAAAGGACCTATGTGGATGTCAGAAAGCTGGGCAATGCGAAAGCCCTTAAAGCTTTGGGCAGGCGCGGCAGAAGGATACGTTGGCGAACGACCTCCACATCAAGCCGACCGTATCGAAGACCATAGCCGGCGGCCACAAACGGCGTGGCGCTGATCAAGACCGCAGCCTGTTGAAGGAAGTGGCGGCGGTCGGGCAAAGGTGCTGCGGGCTCGGCATCAGCGGTGACATGCCGTTGCGCAGTTTGGCGTGCCTTACGGTACATCCAGGCAGCGGCACGGGCAGCACGGTCGACTACACCGAACACAATCACTAATACAAAAGCCAACATCGATCCTACGAACCACCACCAGAACACCGCTTCTGCCACTATGTTGGGCAGCCGGTAGAAGCCGATACGGAAAGTGTGGCCGTGGCCGATTGTGGTTGGGTAGCTGTAAGCGATGACGAACAGGTACGCAAGGTTGACGATGACTGCGACCCGGGCACGGCCGGGCTGGCCGGGAAGGAGCCGCTGGCCGACATCAATAATGCGTCTGATCCAGAAAATCTGGCTGGCGGTAAAGAGCAGCGCGATGACGATCAAAAGGAAAAATTCGGCGTGCGCAATCAGAAATGTGCCAAGAGCAAGGATCAACAGCAAAGTGATCGTGCGCCAATGAGCGACGACGCGCTGATAAACTGCGGGGAAACCGACCACACTCGCCATGCTGGATAGACTATCACTGGAATTGTATGCTTGAAGCCCGCTGGGCCCGCTTTTAGATGGTTAGTCAGCAACGCGGAAATAATCGAAACAAGATTCCTTCGAATAGTAATGGGAAGTCGGCTTCTCTACATCGATTGATAGCTCACTGCTAGGGCGTTTGTCGGTACTGATCCGACGAAGTGCCCGCAACTTCCGAGTGACCCGTCATCCGACCGGAATTGCGGATTCGATGTTGCCGAGTCTCTGGTCAAATGCTGACTTCCGCCGTGCCAATATCGCACTCTCAGACGGCGGCTCCATAAACCCCTGCCTCGCGGAGGTGTTGCGGCTGAGCAAGTTGTAAGCGCGCTGGCCGTAGCCGTTATCGATGGCCTTCATAGCACAGCGAGTGGGCGATTCTTTGCTTGGGTCATCGACGGTGCGCTGTCGGCGGCGCTCGATGCGGACTGGCTGACCGCTGCGTGGGA
>Ga0210405_10005542_pt1 | contig 11469 bp, 12 predicted proteins | sample IncBWH11MmetaG_FD_155492 | JGI IMG/M metagenome (GOLD analysis project Ga0210405, IMG submission 155492) | Forest soil microbial communities from Barre Woods Harvard Forest LTER site, Petersham, Massachusetts, United States - Inc-BW-H-11-M | ecosystem: Environmental > Terrestrial > Soil >... | reverse complement strand
GCGGATGTCCCGCGGCGAGCACCGCAGCATCACGCTGACCGCCGAGGACCTCATCATCCTCTCGTCGTCGCTGATACCGGGCAACGAGGAAGCCGTCTACGGTGTCATCGACTCGCTGGCCAAAATTGGCGCCCGCGTCGTCACCAATCAGCAAGTTCGCGTTCATGTTTCGGGTCACGCCTATTCCGGCGAGCTGCTGTTCCTGTACAACGGGATTCGGCCCCGTAATGTCATGCCGGTGCACGGCACCTGGCGAATGCTGCGGGCCAACGCCAAGCTTGCCGCCAGCACCGGAGTGCCGGACTCCTCGATTGTCTTGGCGGAGAACGGGGTCAGCGTCGACCTGGTTGGCGGCAAAGTCGCCATCGCCGGTGCGGTGCAGGTCGGCAAGATGTTCGTCGACGGGCTCATCACCGGCGACGTCGGCGATATCACGTTGGGTGAGCGGCTCATCCTGTCGTCGGGTTTCGTCGCGGTCACCGTGGTAGTGCGGCGCGGGACGGGACGTCCGGCGGCCGTGCCGCATCTGCACTCGCGCGGCTTTTCCGAGGATCCCAAGGCGTTGGAGCCGGCCGTCCGCAAGGTCGAGGCCGAGCTGGAATCGTTGGCGGCCGAAAACGTCACCGACCCGATCCGGATCGCGCAGGCGGTCCGCCGCACGGTCGGCAAGTGGGTGGGGGAGACCTATCGTCGGCAACCGATGATCGTGCCAACCGTCATCGAAGTCTGAGCTTTCATGCGTCGGGCTCAGGTTCGGCGGCTTGGGCTGCTCCGGTAGGCCGAGCACGTCGCGGTAGAAGAAGCGGGCCCGGTCCTCCCCGCCGGCGGGCATGGCCAGCTGCACGTGATCGACACCGATGATTGGCACACCGCCAGTTGTACCTCAGCTCCGTCCTGCGCCCATCCGGGTTCGCGGTGGCTAAGCCTTGTCCGCGTACGCCGACCACTCGACCTGTGATGCGGTCAGGTTGCGGCCCGTCGGCTCGACGTAGCGCTGCACGATCTGCTCGGGTCCGAGCTGCTCCACCAACCGCCAACCGTGTCCGGCCAGAAAGGCCGCCACCTCCTCGGGCTGTAATCCGAAGCGCCACAACTGCTGCCGTTGCCGAAACCTGCGGTACAACTGCTCTGCGCCGTAGAAGTTGACGCCGTCGATGAAATCGCGCCGGACATAGGTGAACACCAGACGGCTCCCCGACGCCGCCGGCCGCAGGCTTTCGAGCGTGGCGTGGACGGCGTCGGCGGTGAGGTACTGGGTCACGGCCTCCCAGATGAAGAAAGCGCGGTAGTCGGAGCGGTAACCTCGCTCGGCCAGTACGGTGAGCACGTCGTCGCGCTCAAAGTCCAACGGCACCAAGTGAACCGAGCTCGGTATCGTGCCCAGGACCCGTCGCACGGCAGCGGCCTTTCGTTCGATGTTGACCGGTTGGTCCACCTCGAAGATCGGGATGACACTTCTTCGCGCCAACCGGTAAGCGAGGGTGTCCAACCCCGCGCCCAGGACGACCACCGCGTTGATGCTGTCGAGTGCTTCGGTGACCTTGTCGGCGATGTAGCGCTTACGGCAAGCGAAATTGGCCCACAGCCCGGGGCCGTCGCGCTCCATTGCCGCCATCATCAGACGTCGCATCAGAGCGGGTGGTGTCGCGGTGACCAGCCACCGGGTCGGCGCCGGCAAAAACCGCGCCGCCAGATCGTCGTCCACCAGCCGTCGCCCCGGCGGTTCGCTCTGTTCCATGGCGGCCAGCACCATGGGGCCGAACGCGGTCTGCGCCGCGGGATTTCGCGCCACGCTACCGCTTGTTCAGGAAGCCGGCGTCGACCGGCAGGGTGACGCCGGTGATGTAGCACGCCTGATCGGACACCAGCCACGCCACCGCGTTGGCGACGTCGTCCGGTGTGAGGACCTCCACCGGCAGCGCGTTACCCATGTTCGGCGGCGAAGCGGACTCGGCGACCAGCCGGGCCAGCCAACCGCGGGTGAACTCGTTGTTGATCATCGGCGTGTCGACGCCGGCCGGATGCACCGAATTGACCCGGATGCTATGCGGAGCAAGCAAATTGGCGTACACGCGCATCAACCCGACCATGCCGTGTTTGGCCGCGGCGTAGCCGAGGGAGCCCGCGTCGGCGCTGCCGACACCGGCCAGGCCGGCGGCCGAACTGATCAGCACGATCGATCCGCCGTCGCCTTGGGCGATCATCGTGGGTATCGCCACCTCCACGGTGTGGTGAACGCCGGTGAGGTTGACGTCGATGACGTCGCGCCAACCGTCGGCGCCCGATTGCATCGGAGCGATTCCCGCGTTGGCCACCACGATGTCGAGCCGGCCGAACTCGTCGAGACCGGCCTGCAGCGCAGTCGCCAGCGCAGCCTGATCGCGGACGTCTGCTTGGCGGGCCACGATGCGCGCGCCGGTGTCCTCGACAAGCTTGACGGTCGCGGCGAGATCGTCGGGGGTGGCCAGCGGATAGGGCACGCTGGCGATCTGATCGCAGAGGTCGACGGCGATGATGTCGGCGCCCTCGGAACCCAGTCGCACCGCGTGGGCGCGGCCCTGCCCGCGGGCCGCGCCGGTGATCAGCGCAACTTTTCCGTTAAGGCTGCCGTCCGGCGACGGGCCCATCAGTGGCGCAGCTGACCCTTGTCCGGATCGCCGGCGACGACGGGTGTGAGCATCTTGATGTCGGGCGCGCCGGCCAGATGGTCGCCGACGTCTTTGATGAGCGCGGTGAAGGCGGGTGCGGCGCTGTGCGCCTGCAGCGCATCGGCATCGGCCCACTGCTCGACGAAGACGAAGGTTTCGCCCGATTCGTGCAGGGCGTACAGCTGACAACCGGGCTCGTCGTGCACGTCTTTGACCGCGCGGCTGAGGATCTCGCGGACGGCGTCGACGGATTCGGGCTTGACGGTCATGGTGGCGACAACAACGACGGGCATGGGGCCTCCTGGGCGGTTTGCGGGTCGGTAGGCAGTGGATATAGCTACGTGACGGCTGTCACCCTACTGCGCCGTTGCAGGGATTTCGCGCCCGGTTGGGCCGCGAGACGGTGCTAACCAGTGTGGCGGATGGTGCAGATGGGGCATTTGCGATTAGTCTTGCCAGCATGGCTAGCAAGACTTTCGCCCGGTCCGGCGCTCGAACGAGCAGGTCAAAGGCCGCTTCGCGGGGTGGGTCCAGGTCGGCGCAGCCTCGGCCGAGGCCTGCTAGAAGGCCCGCCAAGGCGCCGCGCAGGCCCGCCAGACGCCGCAATCACTCGCTGGTCACCAGCGCCGGTCTGACCTGCGGGCGGGCCGTTCGCGCGACATGGCTGATGGTGGCCAAGGGGACCGGCAGCACGGCGCGGTCGGTCGGGCGGGCCCGCGACATCGACCCGGGGCACCGCCGGGACGGGATTGCGCTGGCCCTGCTGGGGCTCGCCGTCGTCGTCGCCGCCAGTTCCTGGTTCGACGCCGCCCGCCCGGTCGGCGCGTGGGTCGACTCGGTGCTGCGGATATTCATCGGCTCGGCGGTCGTGGTGCTGCCGTTGGTCACCGCGGCGATCGCGCTGCTGTTGATGCGCACCGAGCCCGATCCCGACGCCCGGCCGCGGCTGGTGCTGGGTGCGGCGATGGTCGCGCTGCCGGTGCTGGGCCTGTGGCATCTGTGGGCCGGCTCGCCGGACAGTCGGGTCGGGCGCGCGCACGCGGCGGGATTCATCGGTTTCGCCATCGGGGGACCGCTCTCGGAGGGGTTGACCGCATGGATCTGCGCACCGCTGCTGTTCATCGGCGCGCTGTTCGGACTGCTGCTGTTGACGGGCACCACGATCCGGGAAGTGCCCGACACGCTGCGGTCCATGTTCGGCACCCGGATGTTCGACGGCGCCGAAGCTGATACCGAGGCCTTCGACGCCGACGCAGATGTGGAAAGCCCCGTCGCCGAAGACTTTTCCGACGGTTACTACGACGACCCGTCGGCATACGGCGACGACGAAGCGCAGGCGTGGCCCTCTCCCGTCGCTGCGGACGACAGCCCGACAGTGCCGGAGCCCGCCGTCGCGCGCGGCCGCCGTCGGGGCGCCAAATCCGCCGGCAAGCAGGACACCGTGCTGCTCGACCGGGTCGTCGAGGGGCCCTACACGCTGCCGTCGCTGAGCCTGCTGGTGGCCGGGGACCCGCCCAAGAAACGCAGCGCCGCAAACGATCACATGGCCGAAGCGATCACGTCGGTGCTAGAGCAGTTCAAGGTCGACGCGGCGGTCACCGGCTGCACCCGCGGGCCGACGGTCACCCGCTACGAGGTGGAACTCGGACCCGGGGTGAAGGTCGAGAAAATCACCGCGCTGCACCGCAATATCGCCTACGCGGTGGCCACCGAGAGTGTGCGGATGCTGGCGCCGATCCCGGGCAAATCCGCCGTCGGTATCGAGGTGCCCAACACCGACCGCGAGATGGTTCGGCTGGCCGACGTGCTCACCGCGCCGTCGACCCGTCGCGACCACCATCCGCTGGTGATCGCTTTGGGCAAGGACATCGAAGGCGACTTCATCTCGGCCAACCTGGCCAAGATGCCGCACCTGCTGGTGGCCGGCTCCACCGGATCGGGCAAGTCCAGCTTCGTCAACTCGATGCTGGTGTCCCTGCTGGCGCGGGCCACCCCGGAAGAAGTCAGGATGATCCTGATCGACCCCAAGATGGTCGAACTCACGCCCTATGAAGGCATTCCGCATCTGATCACCCCGATCATCACCCAGCCGAAGAAGGCCGCTGCCGCGCTGGCCTGGCTGGTCGAGGAAATGGAACAGCGCTACCAGGACATGCAGGCATCACGGGTGCGCCACATCGACGACTTCAACGAGAAGGTGCGATCCGGCGCCATCACCGCACCGCTGGGCAGCCAGCGTGAATACCGGCCCTATCCATATGTGGTGGCGATCGTCGACGAGCTGGCTGACTTGATGATGACCGCGCCCCGCGACGTCGAAGACGCCATCGTGCGGATCACCCAGAAGGCCCGCGCCGCCGGCATCCACCTGGTCCTGGCTACCCAGCGGCCGTCGGTCGACGTCGTCACCGGTCTGATTAAGACCAATGTGCCGTCCAGACTGGCGTTCGCGACGTCGTCGCTGATCGACAGCCGGGTGATCTTGGATCAGGCCGGCGCAGAGAAGCTGATCGGCATGGGCGACGGCCTGTTCATTCCGATGGGCGCGAACAAACCGATCCGCCTACAGGGAGCGTTCATCACCGACGAGGAGATCCACGCCGTCGTCGCCGCCTGCAAAGAACAGGCCGAACCCCAATACACCGATGGCGTCACCACCGCCAAGCCCACCGGTGAACGCACCGATGTCGATCCCGATATCGGCGACGACATGGACGTCTTCCTGCAGGCCGTCGAGCTGGTGGTGTCCAGCCAGTTCGGCTCCACGTCGATGCTGCAGCGCAAGCTTCGGGTCGGGTTCGCCAAAGCCGGCCGGTTGATGGACCTGATGGAGACTCGCGGGATCGTCGGCCCCAGCGAAGGGTCGAAAGCCCGCGACGTGCTGGTCAAGCCCGACGAGCTGGCCGCGACCCTGGCGTCCATCCGGGGTACCGATAGTGGCGCCGACGACGAGGAAGACGAGTAGTCCTGCTCGCGCATCTAGAGAACCAACAGCATCCGCGAGTTGCCCAGGATGTTGGGCTTGACGTAGCTCAGATCCAGGAACTCGGCGACACCGATGTCGTAGGAGCGGCACATTTCGTCGTACACCTCGGCGGTCACCGGCGTCCCTTCGATTTCGGTGAACCCGTGCCGGCCGAAGAACTCGGTCTCGAAGGTCAACACGAACAACCGCTGCAGCTGCAGTTCGCGGGCGACATCGAGAAGCTTGTCGACGATGGCGTGGCCGATGCCTTGCCCGGTTATCGTGGGGGCGACGGCCACGGTGCGCACCTCGCCGAGATCGGACCACAGCACGTGCAACGCGCCGCAGCCGACCACCTCGTCCTGATGTTCGGCCACCCAGAATTCCTGGACGGCTTCATACAGCGTCACCAGGTTCTTTTCCAGCAGGATCCTGCCGGCGTAGGTGTCGACTAACCCCTTGATCACCGGTACGTCAGAGGTCCGCGCGCGCCGGATAACCGGCCGGTTGGCCGGTGGACCGCCTGGTGCGTTCACGAATTGCACAGTAATGGCTTGAGCTAATCGGACGAGCAACCGATATTCTGTTGCCGTGTCGGGGCAGCCTCAAACCGGTCCGGTGGTCCCGCGTGTCCGCGTGACCAACCTCGCCAACGTGCTCACGCTTTTGCGGCTGGTGCTGGTCCCGGTGTTTCTGCTGGTGCTGTTCGCCGGGAATGGTCACGAAACCGTCAGTCGAATTGCGGCTTTCGTGGTTTTCGCCGTCGCCGTTATCACCGATCGCCTCGACGGCTCGTTGGCTCGCAATTACGGCATGGTGACCGAATTCGGCACACTGGCCGACCCGATCGCGGACAAGACGCTCGTCGGCGCGGCGTTGATCGGGCTGTCGATGCTCGGTGACCTGCCGTGGTGGGTGACGGTGGTGATCCTGTCCCGCGAGGTTGGCATCACCGTGTTGCGTTTTGCGGTGCTGCGCCACGGCGTCATCCCCGCCAGTCGCGGCGGCAAACTCAAAACGCTCGTGCAGGCAGTCGCGATCGGGCTGTTCATCCTGCCGCTGTCGGGATCGTGGTCGGTGGCCGCGTCGGTGGTGATGGCGGCCGCGATCGTGCTGACCCTGGTCACAGGCGTGGACTACGTCGCTTCCGCCGTGAGGGATGTCCGTGGACGACCCGCTGCTGACTGACGACGCCCGAGGACTGTAGCGGATCTGACGGTCCGCAGGCGCTGGGATATCCGCATCTCGGCGGTGCGCGAGTCGATCAGCGGGCTGCGGGCACTCGTCGCGGCGGCGTGAACCCGCCGACCCAAAGCGGCCGCGCGGGAACCAATGGCCGCGCGGCGGTCGTTGACCTGATGAACCATCTCAGCTGAGCGGACTTAAGGAGAGCGCGATGGCGTCATTGCTGCGCGAGGTTCTCGGCGACGTGCTGCGTCGGGCCCGAACCAAACAAGGCCGGACCCTGCGTGAAGTGTCAGACGCTGCGCGGGTCAGCTTGGGCTACCTGTCCGAGGTCGAGCGCGGTCGTAAAGAGGCGTCCAGCGAGCTGCTGAGCGCGATCTGCACTGCGCTGGATGTCCCGTTGTCACAGCTGCTCGTCGAGTCCGGCGAGCAATTGGCACGCCGCGAGGGCACGGTCGCGCCGGCCAGCGCGGCGAATATCGATGTCAGCACGAAGGTCGTCATCCCGCCGGTTGTCGCTCTGGCCCTATCAGCCCGCGCCTAGCCGCACCGCAAGGGTGTGGCAATCGGCGTGGAACCGATAAATTGAGCTTCAGGACGAGTGCAGACACCTACACACGAAGGCGGAGCTAATCCATGGCCAATCCGTTCGTCAAAGCGTGGAAGTACGTCATGGCGCTGTTCAACGCGAAGATCGACGAGCACGCCGACCCCAAAATTCAGATCCAGCAGGCCATCGAGGAAGCGCAGCGTCAGCACCAAGCGCTGACCCAGCAAGCCGCGCAGGTGATCGGCAATCAGCGTCAACTCGAGATGCGGCTCAACCGGCAGCTGGCCGACATCGAAAAGCTTCAGGTCAACGTGCGGCAGGCGCTGACACTCGCCGACCAGGCCACCGCGGCCGGAGACACCGCCAAGGCCACCGAGTACAACAATGCCGCGGAGGCTTTTGCGGCCCAGTTGGTGACCGCCGAGCAGAGCGTGGAAGACCTCAAGGGATTGCACGACCAGGCGCTTGGCGCGGCGGCGCAGGCCAAGAAGGCCGTCGAGCAAAACGCGATGGTGCTGCAGAAGAAGATCGCCGAGCGCACCAAGCTGCTCAGCCAGCTCGAGCAGGCCAAGATGCAGGAGCAGGTCAGCGCGTCGCTGCGGTCGATGAGCGAGATCGCCGCTCCGGGAACCACCCCGAGCCTTGACGAGGTGCGCGACAAGATCGAACGCCGCTACGCCAACGCGATGGGTGAGGCCGAGTTGGCGCAGAATTCCGTTCAGGGCCGCATGCTCGAGGTCGAGCAGGCCAGCGTGGAGATGGCCGGCCACTCGCGATTGGAGCAGATCCGCGCGTCGATGCGCGGCGAGGCGTTGCCGGCTGGAGGAGCGGCCGGCGACCGCGCGGCAACCCCGGCCACTCCGGCGGCGGCCCCTCAAGCCGCCCCCGCCGAGAAGCCCATCGGCCAGCAGTAGACGAGCGGAACGAAATGGCGGTGGAGTCCGGTCGCAGCGCCTCATGGCGGGCGTTGCTGCTGCGTGGTCTCGACACGGCCGACGCGCTTTCCGACTTGGTGGCGCAGAAGATCAGCGCCGCCACCGATCCGCGGGAAAAGCTGCTGCGCCGACGCCGCCGTGCGCTGCGGTGGGGCCTGATATTCGCCGCCGGGTGCCTGTTCTGGGGTGTGGTGACGGCGGTCCTGGCGGCGTGGGGCTGGTTCGCGTTGCTGCTGGAGATCACCGGTGGGATCGCGGTCGGGCAAGCGATGATCGCGACGCTGCTGCTGATTCGCTACCGGTGGCTGCGTGCCGAGCCACTGCCCACGCAGCGGCCGGCCTTTGGCCGACGCCTGCCACCGCCGAGTTCGGCGGCACGATCGGCGATGTCGGCGCTGGGAGCCTCCGAACGGGGATTCTTCTCGTTACTCGGGGTTATCCAGCGAGGAAATATGTTGCCCGCCAACGAGATTCGTGACCTGACCGCAGCCGCGAACAAGAGCTCGGCCGCCATGGCGGCCACCGCCGCCGAAGTGGTGTCGATGGAGCGGGCGGCCCACGGCACCCCGCAGTCGCGGTCCTACCTGGCCCCCACCATCAACGCGTTTACCGCGCAGTTGAGCGCCGGCGTGCGTCAGTACAACGAAATGGTCACCGCCGCAGCGCAGTTGGTCTCGTCGGCGAACGCAGATCGCGGCGTCGCGTTGGTGGCCTCACGGCAGCGCTATCGCGACGAGCTGGCCGGCGCGACCGATCGTCTGATCGGCTGGTCGCAGGCTTTCGACGAACTCGGCGGGTTGCCGCGCGTCCGTTAGATGTCGTGGCTGTCTGGGGTCGAGTCGGGCCTGGGGCCGTAGCGTTCGATGTACGCCTGATGGATGTGCGCGTCGCGCTGGCGACGGCGTTCGTCGACCAGATCCGGGTCGAGGTTGTGTACCTGCAGCATGTGGCGGCGCCACACCTTGTTGAGCGCGTGCGAGAAATACACGAACGGGACGAGGATCGGCAGCGTCATGCTCAGGTGGACGTCCAGCGTCGTCGGGATCAGCCAGAACGGGGCAAGCACCAAGACCGCGGGGATGGCGACGCGGATCATCATCCGTGCGGCGGCGCCCTTGCCGGCCAGGTCGTTGCGCACCCAGTCCCGCATCGAGTCGGGTAGCCGCCGCCCGTAGCAGTACCGGACATACTGGAGCGCGTTCGGCCGTGTGCTGTCGCTCACTGGACTGTCCTTTCGACTCGCGGGCTCAGAACGACGCTTTGAGCGACGGCACCACTGTGCGGGTGTTCTCTAGAATCTGCTCGGTCATGATCATCAGCCTAACGGCGATTCGAGCCGCCGAGCGCTGTGGCAGGGTAGGGCGATGCGCGTTGCCGTGGTCGCCGGACCAGACCCCGGGCACTCGTTTCCGGCCATCGCGCTGTGCCGGCGTTTTTCGGCAGTCGGCGACACGCCGACCCTGCTCACCGGCACCGAATGGCTCGAAACCGCCCGCGCGGCCGGTGTCGACGCCGTCGAACTGGCGGGGCTCGACCCCACCTCAGACGACGACGACCGGGACGCGGGCGCCAAGATCCATCAGCGCGCGGCGCGGATGGCGGTGCTGAATCTTCCGCAGCTCCGGGAGCTGGCGCCGGACCTCGTGGTGTCGGATGTCATCACCGCCTGCGGCGGGATGTCCGCCGAGCTGCTGGGGATTCCGTGGATCGAACTGAACCCGCATCCGCTGTACCTGCCGTCGAAGGGGCTGCCGCCGCTGGGTAGCGGGCTTGCGCCGGGCACCGGCATCAGGGGCCGGCTGCGGGACGCCGCGATGCGGGCGCTGACCGCGCGATCCTGGCGCGCCGGTATACGTCAGCGCGCGGAGGTCCGCGTCGGGATCGGTTTGCCCACCACCGATCCCGGGCCGCTGCGGCGGCTGATCGCGACGCTGCCCGCCCTGGAGGTTCCCCGCCCGGACTGGCCGGCCGAAGCCGTCCTGGTAGGTCCGCTGCACTTCGAGCCGACCGAGCAACTGCTGCCGATCCCACCGGGCGCCGGCCCGGTGGTGGTGGTCGCGCCGTCGACGGCGTTGACCGGGACGCAGGGGATGGCCCAGACCGCGCTGGACTGCCTGGCGCCCGGAACCGGTTTGCCCGTCGGCGCACGGGTGGTGGTGTCGCGGCTGAACGGTCCTGACCTGACGGTGCCGCCGTGGGCGGTGGCCGGGCTGGGGCGTCAAGACGAACTGCTGGCGCATGCCGACCTGGCGATCTGCGGCGGCGGGCACGGAATGGTGGCCAAGACACTGCTGGCCGGCGTGCCGCTGGTGGTGGTTCCCGGCGGCGCGGATCAGTGGGAGATCGCCAACCGGGTGGCGCGCCAGGGCAGCGGACGGCTGGTTCGGCCGTTGACGGCCGAGGCGCTGGTCAAGGCCGTCGATGAGGTGCTTACGACGCCGAGCTACCGCGACGCCGCCCGGCGGGCCGCGGCCAGCGTTACCGATGTCACCGATCCGGTATGGGTGTGCCACGATGCGCTCGCGCCCGCCGGTCGGCTTGGGCCCAGGTAGCTTGGTCGGCGTGCGCCTGACGGAATTTCACCAGCGGGTCACTTTGCGTTTCGGCGCCACCTACGGTGCCTCGGTGTTGTCCGATCACGTGCTGACCGGCTTCCACGGCCGCACCGGCGCGCAGGCGATCGAGGACGGTGTGGACCCGCGCGATGTGTGGCGGGCGCTGTGCGTCGACTTCGACGTTCCCCGCGAACAGTGGTGAAGTTTGGCGTCGGTTGCTGAACTTTCTATAGGTGTATTTCGTGCACGAAAGGTACTCAATGATGTGCAACCGAATGCGGAGGCTGCCGTGAATGCTGCGACTTATCGTTTTCGAGCGATCCTGGCGGCTGTGCTGGCAGTGGTGGGACTCGCCGCGACGGTGTTCCTCGTTCGATCTCCCATGCTGCCGCCCGCGAGCGCGTCGAGCGCAATTCCGGCACCTGCGGTCGACGAACCGGCGACGGGGCGCCCCAACGCTGAGACCGCGGTCCTGGCCGGTGGCTGCTTCTGGGGTGTGCAGGGCGTCTACCAGCACGTCAAAGGGGTGAACGCGGCCCAATCCGGGTACGCGGGAGGCGACGCGGCGACAGCCAATTACGAGGCAGTCACCACCGAGACCACCGGGCACGCCGAGTCCGTGCGCATCACC
>Ga0210405_10005541_pt1 | contig 11470 bp, 8 predicted proteins | sample IncBWH11MmetaG_FD_155492 | JGI IMG/M metagenome (GOLD analysis project Ga0210405, IMG submission 155492) | Forest soil microbial communities from Barre Woods Harvard Forest LTER site, Petersham, Massachusetts, United States - Inc-BW-H-11-M | ecosystem: Environmental > Terrestrial > Soil >... | reverse complement strand
TTCAGGCTGGTCGACGGAAAGGGCCGCGAACTGGCCATCGGGCGACTATACGATCCCAGCGGCCAGAACGAACTCGCGCCACTGGACGATTTCGGGCGGCAGAACCTGGGCGCCCTGAACATCGAATTCCGCGCCGAAGGCGACTGGCAGGCTGCCTGACCGGCCCGCTGCGCCATTCGGCCTGACTTCCGGCCGTGGCCAGCCATGCATATTTATGTGCTGCCGCCCCGCGCCGATGACGCACTCCTCTGCCGCCGCGGGCGTGTTGCGCTTGGACTGCTTCCCGGCGCGGGCGCGCCGGTGTGCTAGCCACGGTGCGATCCGGGGCTCATGCTGGTCACGCCAGAACGGTCGTCGCAGGGACCGTGCTCGCATTCGGCGGCCGGTTGCTTATCGTCGCCGCGTAGTGGGACAGTCTGGGCAAGTTCAGCCAGCGGTGGCGGATGACAAGATGAGACCCGGTATCTGCGCCGGATGCCGGGTGGCTGATTGCCGTGCGTCCGGTACCCGGTCAGGCAAGGGAGTATCCCGGTGAACGGCACGGTCTTGGTCCGCGCGCCCAGCAGCAGGCTGGCCGAGGGCATCGTCACCCACATCAGCCGGACCCCGGTGAATGTGGCCCTGGCGCGGGCCCAGCACGCCGCGTACACCGACGCGCTGGTTGCCAGCGGCTGGACCATCGGGCGGGTACCGGCCGCTGAGGACTGCCCGGACTCGGTCTTCATCGAAGATACGGCGGTGGTCTGCGAGGACCTGGCGGTGCTGGCCCGCCCGGGCGCGCCCGCCCGCCGGGCCGAGGTAGCGGGCGTCGCCGGGATCCTCCGGTCGCTAGGCCTGCGCACCGCCCAGATCCGCGAGCCCGGGACCCTTGAGGGCGGCGATGTGCTGCAGGCCGGCCACACCGTGTACGTGGGGCGCGGCGACCGGACCAACGGCGCGGGCATCGGTCAGCTGCGCGCGCTGCTGGCCCCGCTGGGCCGCACGGTGATCGCCGTCCCGCTTGGGAACGTGCTACACCTGAAGTCGGCGGTGACCGCGCTGCCTGACGGCACGTTCCTGCTGCTACCGCAGCTGGTTCCAGCCGGGCTGTTCCCGGCCGTCCGCCCTGTGGACGAAGAGGGCGGCTGCCATGTCGTCCCGCTGGGCGGGGACCGGGTACTGATCGCCGCCTCCGCCCCCCGCACCGCCGAGCTCCTGGACGACCTCGGCTTCGCCCCGGTCGTGGTGGATATCAGCGAGTTCGAGAAACTCGAAGGATGCGTCACCTGCCTGAGCGTGGTCCTGCCCAGACGATAACGCCGGAGCCACCCTGCTTGCCGTCGCGGTGGAGGCCGAGGCTGCCGATCGGGTGAGCTCTTCGGCGATGGTGATCTGCCCACTGAGCTGGGTGAACCGGCGCAGTCGACGTGAGGCGATGCGGTGTGTTGCAAATTGGGATAGTCGCCGCCGGATCTGCGGTTGACGCTTGGGGTAGGCGATTTCATTCCAGCGGAACTCGTCGGGGGTGGTCATCGAAGGAGGCGGTAATGAGGGCGCTCGTCTATCACGGGCCCGCAACGAAGGCGTGGGAGGACGTACCGGATCCGACCATCCAGGATCCCACCGACGCGATCGTCCGGATCGATACGACGACCATCTGCGGCACGGACCTGCACATCCTCAAGGGGGACGTGCCTGCCGTCACCGACGGGCGGATTCTTGGTCACGAGGCCGTTGGTACGGTCACCGAACTCGGCTCGGCGGTGACGGGTCTCTCGGTGGGCGACAAGGTGATCATCCCGGCGATCACCAACTGCGGCAGCTGCAGCTACTGCACACGGGGCATGCCGGCGCATTGCCAGCAGGCTGGCGGCATCGGCTGGATCTTCGGCCACCTGATCAACGGGCTGCAGGCCGAGTACGCGCGGGTGCCGTTCGCTGGGTCTAGCCTGGTCAAGGTGCCCGCGGGCATGACCGATGAGCAAGTGCTGTTCCTCACCGACATCCTGCCGACCGGCTACGAGATCGGCGTGCTCAACGGCGACGTCAAGGACGGCGACACGGTAGCGGTGATCGGGGTAGGGCCGGTCGGGCTGGCGGCCGTCATGACCGCCAAGATGAAGGGCGCGTCGAAGATCATCGCCGTGGACCCGGACGAGTTCCGCTTGCAAACTGCCCGCGACTTCGGAGCGACCGACACCATCACCGCCGGTTCGGGCGACCCGGTCGCGCAGCTTAAAGCGCTCACCGACGACGGGCTCGGCGTGGACGTCGCCATCGAAGCGGTCGGCGTTCCCGAGTCGCTGACCACCGCGATGAACGCAGTCCGGCCCGGAGGAACGATCGCGAACATCGGAGTGCATGGAGAACCGGTGGAGCTACCCATCCAGAACCTGTGGATCCACAACATCACGCTGCGGACCGGGCTGGTCAGCGGGACGACCATCCCCGAACTGCTCGACGGCATAACCAATCGCCAGATCGCGCCGGAACGGTTCGCCACGCACAGGTTCAAGCTCAGCGACATCAATGACGCTTACGACGTGTTCGGCAATGCCGCCAAGCACCAGGCGATCAAGGTCGTGCTGACCGCCTGACCGTCCGCGACCCGCCGCGCCCTCGGCGGAAGCCACAATGATCGCCGCGCAGGCCCTTTTGTCTCACGGGCCAGACACTCACACACCGCAGAGGGCGTCAGCGAGAGGCGTCTACGATCGGCCAGATCACCTGGGCGTGCTGGATATCGCTGTGGGCGCCGCTGAACGGTGAGAGATCGGCGCAGATGACGGCGTTGGCGTCGAGCAGGTAGAAGCTGCCCGGCTGGAAGTTGTACTCCGTTCCCTGCGCCGCAAGCGTGACGGTGGTCCCGGGTGGTGACTGCTGGTAGCCATCATGGCCCATGGCGCCCCACTGAGTGGCAAGATCATCGATGGATTCGGCGTCCTGGTGGGCCAGCATGCTGGCGGCCGGGTACCACCAGCCGCAGGCCCGGTCTGCGGCGCTGAACGTGGCCAGCAGCGGGCCGTTGATGTTGCCGGCAAAGGCCGACAGTGCACCCGGCCCGGTGACCAGGAAGTTGGGTACCGGATTGGCAAACGAGTAGTGGGAGAAGGCACCCTGGATCAGGAGCAGGGTCCGCACCGGGCTGTTCGCGCCGGTCGCTGCTGGTGGCAGGCCGGAGAGTGCGAAGGACACGAGCCGGGCGCCGAAGCTGTGCCCCATCATGTGAACACGGATCCCGGCGTTGGCGACGGCGAGTTGGCCGATCATGGGCCCTAGGCCGTTGCGGCCGATGACACCGGCCCGGTTTTTCATCTCGTAGTACGACATGGTGCGCAGGACTTGCTCGGCTCCGTTCCAGAGGCTGGTGAACGGGTTCGGGATGCCTTGGGCGCTGCTGGCCGGGGTTTTCGACATGGCGGCGGCGTTGCCGAACACGGCTGCGGTATCCGCGGTGATGGCCGCCTGCGGGCCGGCGTCCTCGGGCGTAAGCGGCGGGGACGTGACTAGGCCGGACGCCAGCGTGTGGAACTGCTCCAGGCTGGCGGAGTCTTGCGGCCGCTGATCCAGCAGCTGGCCGAGCGTCGCGACGTTCTGCTGCTGCTGCGGGAAGGCGGGAGCCAGGGCTGCGGCTAGTTGCTGGCCCGTCGACGGGGTCGGCGGAGCGGTCGCCGGGTCGTCATCGGGGAAAAGCAGCGACGGCCAGATGATGCCGACCGCGATGCTCGTGCCAAGCCGGTCGGGGATCATTCCGGCCAGCAGCGTGAACATCCCGTTGTACATGGAGCGAGCCGAGTCGACGCCGGAGTTCCAGCCGTGCGACAGCACGAACACGTCCTGGACGCCACCGGCCTGGACAGCCTGAGGCAGCCCACCGTCGGAACCCAGCGTCCCGTCGGCGTTGAAGTCGAGTTCGTAGTAGTTCAGCCCAGCGATCTGAGTAGCCATGTCGCCTTCCCTGTTGGTTGTGATCAGACGCTAGACAGCACTCGCATCAGGTCGACCAGCCCAGCACCCTGGAAGAACTCGTGACGGCCCAGCGACGTCGTGTTGCTCATGACCAGCTGCTTAACCTGATCGGGTTTGCCGATGTATTCGTCCCGCACCGACAAGAACGCCGCGATTGCGCCAGACACGTGCGGCGCAGCCATGGAGGTACCGCTGTCTTCGATATAGCGGGCGATACCGGGGACGTCGCTCTGCAGGCACGTAATGCCAGCAATGAGCGCGCCGGTAGCCGCCGACGTGATGCGCTCTCCCGGCGCGACCAGGTCGGGCTTTAGCCGCCCGTCCAGCGTCGGGCCTTTGGACGAGGTATAGGTCACGCCATAGGTATGCGGCTCGTAGCGGTGCGTCGAGCCGACGGTGATCGCGCTGATGGCATTGCCAGGGTCCGTGATCGTCGAAAGCCTGCCGTGCACATCGGTGCTCCCGCCCGTGATCGTTCCGCCCGCCCCGCTGTTGCCGGCCGAGACGACCGCCACGACCCCTGTCGCCACGAGCTGGTCCAGCTCGCGGCAGAGCGGGCTCTGCCCGGCGGCGAACTCATCGGGGAACCACTCGCAGCCAATGGACAGGTTCACCCCGTGGATGAGCAAGTCGCCCCTGTCCGCGTTGAACGCCCGGATCTGGGCGAGCGCGGCTATGACCACACTGGTGACCGTGTCACCCTCAGCGTTGAGTACCTTAAGGCTGACCAGGCGGGCTTGCGGCGCCATCCCGCTCAGGGTCCGGCCCGGTGCGATAGTCCGGACGACCCACGATGGCATGTCGGTACTGGAGGGCTCGTTCTCCGCGACGAGAACCTTGTCCGGATCCTGAGGCGCGGCGCCGGCGATAATGCCGGCCACGTGCGTGCCGTGTCCAAAGGGGTCGGTCAGGGCGGACGCCAGGTCGTTGGTCACCGTGCCCTCTGCCGTAAGCAGGCCGGTGAAGTCACGGTGCAGGCGCGCCACGGCCGGATCGGTGACTGTCCCGCACGCGAAATGCGGATGATCTTTGTCGATGCCGGAGTCGATCACCGCCCAGACGACGCCGGCCCCTGACGTTCCGTAGGTGCGTGTCGCGGCGTCAGCCTTGATGGTGGCCACCGAGCGGTCGATATGGGCCCGCACGCGGTAGTCGGGCCAGATCCGGAAGATAGTGCGGTCTGGCGGCGGAGCGCTCGTATCCTGCTCGGCCAGCGCGGTGATCTCATCTTGCGTGAGCAGGCACCGCATATAGTGCCCGGAAATCGGCAGGGGATCGGGTGGCGGATTGGATTCGTGCTCGAAGGCAGCGTGGAAAACATTCCTGAATTGCGCGCGAACGTCTTCTGCGCTCACGCCGGCGACCAGCTTGAGCTCCACGAGAACCAGCTGCCGACCGTCGATGCTGTACACGAGTCTCGCCCGCGCCGCCTCGTCTACCCCGGAACCGGTCCTTAGCAGCGGGCTCACCAGAGGCCGCTGAACGGGTGGCGTATTCACCCCACGGCCCGCACGGGCGGCACCTGCTGGCTGGCCTGCTCCCGGAGACGTCATGAAAACCTGGGCCCGAACGGCTCAATGATCAAATAACGTGCCATCATTAATCCTCCCCAGACTAGATTGTTGCCGTTCCGGATTGGCGTGTCAATAAAGTAGCAGGGCCGGTACCACCTGATCAACGGATGCCTCGCCACGACCGGCCTGACAATCGAACCCAGTGACCATGAGCACTACGAGTTCAACTTGGTTAGCTCATCTACCGGGGCTTCCTCATTCCCGGCGGCGGGCCGCCGCCAACTGACCAGACTGTGACGAACCCACCACAACCAGGATAAAATCGGCTAAGTGATCGAAGACGAGGCTTGGCCGCACGATTGTCATTCGCGCTGGCTGGGCAAAGCTGCCATCCGCATGCGCAGCCCACAGCGACCATTCTCGCGCGGCAATGGCGATGCTGCAGAGATGCCGAAACCTCTGCCATAAGGCGGGTCAGCGTGGGGTTATCAAAGGACTCTCACAATGTCGGCCGCCTGGCGGGTCCCTGGTTACCTCAATATACGGTTGCCCGGGCTGAATATTTATGCATCGCAGTGCGCCGCGGAGACTGCCCGCATCTGCCGCGATGAGCAGCCACGTCTGGAAGACGACTGAGGAATCATTCGGTGCCCGGCGTTGGCATGGGCCGGAGTTCAAGCTGTGGGGCCTGCCAGAGCCTGCGGGGTGTGGCGGCGGGCTTGCTGGCTTTGTCTCCATTCGAGGGCTTCGGGTTCGTCGATCCATTCGACGATGGAGGCGTCCAGGCGGGTGATGATGTCGCGGACTTCGGCGGGGCGGGCGCGGAAGAACTCCCGGCGCAGGTTGACCAGGTTGAGGCGCCGGTCGGCGAGCTGGTGGTGCAGGTGGGTCTCCAGGCCTACCGCGTCGTCGCTGAAGACCATGGCGTGCACGTCATAGCGGAACGGGACGGAGGCATCACCGAGCTCACGGATCCGGTCCATCGGGTCGAGGCGGCGGGTCATGCCGATCTTGACGATGTCTTCGCCGAACGCGCCGATGTTGGAGATGACGTAGACGGAGATGACGTAGACGTGGCCGGCGCGGATGTTAGCGGCGCGGCGGGTGATGCCGTCGAGGGCGTCCTGGATCTCGGTGAGTTTGGCTTCGGCCTGGTCGGCGCCGCCGACATCGCCGCGGTCGCGCAGTGCGGTGATGGCGGTCTGGTAGTGGGCCAGTTCCTTGCGGAGCCGTTCTTGCTCCCGCTCGTATTCGCGGCGGGCGATCTGCTCCTCGCGGAGCCGGGCGCGTTCTTCTCGTTCGCGTTCTTTCTGCTCGGCGACCTTGGCCAGGTAGTCGGCGGTCAGCTCCAGCTCTTCGACCCGCAGCCCGTGGTAGGAGTTGGTGACCATGATGTTCATCGTGCCGCCCAGCCGGGTGATGGTCTCCCGGGCCTTCTGCAACCTGGCGATCGAGGAGTCCAAGGTGTAGGGCTTCATCGAGGCCACCGCGTGCTCGGCCTCTTTGTTGTAGGCACGCAGCATCAGCTTGGAGAACTCCCGGACCATCTTGGCGCCCTGCGTCGCCGACCCGTTGACCGTCCAGTTCGTCGCGCCCTTGACCGCGGTCCCGGCCTTGACCGCGTCTTTGATCCGGGCCTGGACCCCGGCCAGCCGCGCCTTGTACGCGATCGCGTCATCCAGCGGGTGCCGGTACTGGTAAATCCCGGCCTCCTGCAACACCACCGTCTCCCGCGTCTCCACCAGCTGCGCAGATAGCTGGACTTGCTCGGCCCGCAAGGCCGGGAGCTGGGTCATCAGCTGCTGCAGCCCCGACACCGCGGCGGCCAGCGCGTCCCGGCGCTGCTGCAACTGCTGGACCTCAGCCCGCACTGAAGACAGCTGCCCCCGCTGGGTGCTCAACGCCGCCATCTCAGCGCGCAGCGGGACGACCGCAGCCGACAGCTGGCCGTATTCGCCGCGCAGCCGTAGGACCTCATCCCGGAGCCGCGACACCTCAGCTGCCAGCTGGTCCCGTTCGGTGGCGCCCAGCTCGCCGAGGGCCTGCCGGAGCCGGTCAACCTCGGCGTTCAGGTCACGTTTGCTGGCCGGACGCCGTTCATGGCGGCCAGATACAGGCTGCCCGGCACCCATACCCGGCGCGCCGCTCGCGGCTCCGCCCGGGCCGCCCTCCAGGACGGCCCCCGCGCCAGGGGGGAGCTGGGTATGAACAGTCCACTGAGTGCCATCCCACCAGCGCAGCATCGCAGCATCGCAGCATCTTGATAATCCTGATACCAGCCTGCCGGGAACGCCTCTACCGCCACCCGTCCTCCTCACCGATCAGCACGAGCAGACGACACAAACCAGGCTCCGGAAGGGCCTCTTGTGGCCGCGGCTCGCATTACCGGCCGCATGAGCGCATTACGGCTGCATCGGTACTCAGCGCGCGACCCCGCCCGAATTCACGCCGCCTTCATGCTTACTGTAAGACATTCACGGGCACCACGCCGATGACAGCGATCCGGTCACAGCATGATTTCGAGGTGCCAGCAGTCCTGATGGGATCCCGGCCTGCCAACTGGCCACCAAGCAAACGGGCTGCGCGCACGCGAGTACCCAACGAGTGTTCAGGGCCGCCAGATAACGATTCACCAGCAACGACCACGAATGACCCCTACACCTGACGTCAGTACGGAACAGGCTCGGCGACGCCTGCTGCAAGCGCGTGAGCCGCACATGCCGATGAGCGGGAGACTTATGGAATTTCTCTGGTATACCTTCGGCTCGGTCTTATGGCTAGTTACGGTGCTACTCAGCAACCTTCAACCTGCCTAATTCCATCGCTAGACACACGCTCGTCTACCCAATCGTCACGAACACGTTGACAGCAAGTCTCGACGCGAGGACAATGTAGGTCGTGCTAGTTGAACTAATCGTACCGCGAGATCTGCTTCCAGATATAGAGCGAGAAGAAGGCGCTCTTAACGCGGAAGCCGTCGATGACGCATCGCTACGTTTCGGCATAGTCGAGCTAGCGGCGATCCTCCTTACTGTTGAGCGCAGTGAGGTTATTATTGAGAAGGCTGTGCGGATCTGGAAGCTTCTCAGGAAATCAGGCAAAGATAATGCTTGTGCCGTCATCCGATCCCCGATCAGCAACGCTTCCGTAGAGATAAACGCAGATGACTCGGAGCAAGAGGTCCGCGAGCGGGTCCGGGATGAATTCCAAGAACCCGAGCCGCAGTGAGACATTTCAGCTACAGTTTGAAGCCGGCTCATTTTCGCCGCACAATATTGGGGTAACGGTTCGTGTCCCCAAGGCACTCGGACCGGTCTTTCCCTTGGCAATGGATATTGTAACCGGCAGTCGCGAATCTTCATCGTATATACATTCAGTAGACGAGGCGATAAGCTATGCCAAGCAACGAGGAAAGCTCTTCGAGCTGCTAACTTACTTGGGTGTCGAAATACATGAGCTGCGTCATTTTCATGAATTTATGGCGAGTCCCTATGGTCAGGCGATGATGTTCGCTCATTCAATGCTCGCCAGTCTAAATGGGGCGCTGTTTGGTATTCTTCAAACCGAAGAGACAATAATAGCACCGCTCCCGGCCTGGGCTGAGGTGAGTGACAAGAAGCATGGCGTGCTTGCTCGTTATGCTTATCCTGCAACCCTTAACAGACGGCCGCCTGAGTTCGCGGGTCGGCTGATCACGGAGGCGATCCCGGGACCTCTCGCAGACCTGAATAGTCTAATTAAGCCTCTCCCGTACCCGAAAGGCACTCAAGCAGATCTCGGGCTCCCCGAGGATAACCTGACGGAGGATGACCTGGCCCTCTGGGACCATCTCGGGCTCACCTACAAACAGCTCCTTGAAGCAAGCGCCATGAGTTGTCAAATTGTACGGCTAGCAGAGCTTGTTGACGGGGATCTGGTGCATTGGTTCTGCGAGATGCTCCGTAGGAAGGATACCACGTTCACCTACACGGAGCCGTGGAATCTCTGGTTCACCCTGGAAAGGCATCTCGGGTTGCTCCCGCGGGAGCGGGCTGTTGATCCTCCAATTATTAATCCGGCAATCGGACATGCCGTTCGGAATGCTATAACTTTCTTCTGCTTGTGTGCGACCAGGAACGACGACCCATCCGCCCGTGACATGAATGCGGAGTCCAGCACAAAATATCATCCAGCAAACTATTTCATGATGCTTTACGCCGCCTTGGTCCAGGAACGCCAAGTGCCGTCTGCAGACGAGGTTGTCGACTGGCTCGATGAGAAAGCGAGGGAGTTTGGCCTCCTAACCTTGCAGGAGAATTTTGAGAGCACAGTGATGCTTACGGCCCAGCGGGCGCGGTACCTAGCAAAGATGGGAGAAAAAAACCGAATTGGACCAGTAGTGACACCCGGCTTCCGCACTGCATACGCGGCATGGGCGAAGGCTCAGGAGTATCTGTGTAACCGAATTGCAGCCTACCCCTTGAGGTTTTTTGATCCTAACCTATACATGAACTCACTGGATGAATGGGTTGCGGCGCCCTCTTATTTCGTATCCGATGCTGATCTTTCGCCCTGGATTTCGTCTGGCGAGTCGGTGTCTCCACGGCGCGGGAAGTGGCGCATGATCATGACTCCAAAACTTTCTCGGGGACAAGAACTTTTGTCCCTGGACCAAGTGCTTACGCTATCAGTGGAGATTCGCATGGCGCTAGCCTATTGGATTAGCAGCAAAGGTGATCAGCACACTGCCGACTTGGCGCGCGGCTTGCTTGAGAGACACTATCCAGGGAAAACGATCATCTTGATTTAAGTAATCAATTTGGATTAATCAATCTGCCCGATAACCAGGCCCGCATCGATTCCCCCGATGCGACGATGACCGTACGATTCAGGGCTCGAGCCGATTACCGGATGCCCTCAAGGGCAGGGCCTCGGCAAAGTCGTGTAGTAGTTCATGGTCTTCGGGAGGGTGCGGCTCGCCGTCGGCCGTGATTTCGCTGGCAGCGGCGGTCATGGCGGTGGTTGCGATGAGTCCGGCATACTTCACGAGTCTGAGTCAGTGAACGCACAGCCGCCGGCACGCGGGTTCCCCGCGACTGAGCGGGACAGCACTCCACTATCGGAAGCCGGTGACCGCATGGCGGACTGGGAGAAAAGGATCGGCGCGGTGACGCTGTTCGTTCCCGATCTTGACCGGGCGCGGCAGTTCTATCAGGACGTCTTCGGCCTGGACGCGCAGCCTGCGGGCGACGGCACGGTCGTGCTGCGGTTCCAGGACATGTACCTGTTCTTGCATGCGGCCGCGGCAGCGCAGGAAGCGCTGCCGGAGGTCCTGGAGGAGGCGCGGAAGGGCGCCGGGCAGTTCGCCGTCATCGTCGGCGACGTGGACGCGGTGTGCTCTGAGCTGGCCGGGCGGGGGGTCAGGCCGCTCAGCGGCCCGGCGGATCGTCCCTGGGGCATGCGGACGGTCACCTTCGCCGATCCGGGCGGCCACATCTGGGAGATCGCGCAGGAGATACCCGGCGACGCCAGCTGAGAACACACGCCAAGGGCCCGGGCTGCCCGGATGCCAGGGCCTCGGCAAAGTCCGTTAGCACTTCATGATCGTCTGGAGGGGGCGGCTGGGCCGCCGGGCGTGGTCGCGCAAAGCGGCGGCGATGGTGGTGGTTCCGGCCGGGTGCAGGATGGTGATGACCAGGTTGCGCAGGCTGGCCATGATGCGGGGTCCGCTGGCGGTGCGGACCTGGGAGCGGTCTTCGTCGAAGTCCAGGTCACGGACCCAGTGCAGCCGGTCTTCGATGCCCCGGTGGCCGCGGATGATGGCCGCGAGCTGGGCGTAGCTGGCCTGAGTGACGGTCAGCGAGGTGACCGCCTAGCAGGTTTCGCGCGACCACTTCCCTTTCACCGTGCGGCGGCGTGTGATCTGGATGGCCTGGGCAGCGTGGGGGAAGGCCAGGCCAGCGGCTACCGAGGTGACTTTGAGGGTTCGCCGTTCGGTGCGGCCGTGGCCGCGTTCCCGCTTGTCATAC
>Ga0210405_10005540_pt1 | contig 11471 bp, 8 predicted proteins | sample IncBWH11MmetaG_FD_155492 | JGI IMG/M metagenome (GOLD analysis project Ga0210405, IMG submission 155492) | Forest soil microbial communities from Barre Woods Harvard Forest LTER site, Petersham, Massachusetts, United States - Inc-BW-H-11-M | ecosystem: Environmental > Terrestrial > Soil >... | reverse complement strand
CTTGAGAAGCCCGCTCTCGCAGCCCTCGGCATAGGCGACGAGGGCGACCTTGAGCTTCATCGGCAGGGCCGGACGGAGATCGACACCGGCTTTCGGGCGCCTTTGCGCCATCAGCGTGTCGAGGTCGGTCGCCTCATAGCGCGCGTAGTCGAAACCGAGGGCTTGCACCGTGCCGACAAGGAGCAGGACAGCGGCAAGGATGGCAGGCTTACGCATTGACTGGCGCCGTATTCAAGACAGGACAGGCGTCCGGGGCAGCCTGGATCGAGCAGTCGGGTTATGATCGTCGTTCGCCCGGAACGCCGCAGTGATGACCCGTCAGCCAAGTATGCCCGCTTGGGTAGCGTTGCGCAATGACGCGGGTATGAAGGCACCGCCCTACGGCGCGAGTTTTGCCAGCTTTCCCTGCCCCGCGGCCGCGGTCGAACGCTCCGCGTCCTCCGCCAGCAAAAGCCGCTCCGCAACCTGGCGCGCCGCCTCGCGGCGCACTGCGGCGAGATAGGCATCGTCATCGGCATAGCGTTCTGCGACCGATGGTCGCGGATCGTTGGCCTCCTTCCGCGCGGCTTCTGTCGGCGCAAAGGGCACCACGGCGCCCTGCAAGGGATAGAGCGCGGTCGGTCCAAAACCCCGCGCACGCGGATTCCACGCCGTGTAGGTCGCGCGCGGCACTGCGAGCGCGATCATGTGCACGCCGGCGATCGCCATCCCGTCGGCATCGGCCTTCGGCACGAACACCGGGTACTGGCCGATCTTTTTCGGCGGCAGGACGCTCTGGTCGGAGACGGCCGCCTGCGTGTATCTCGCCGCATAAGGCAGGCCCGGAATGTCGGTTCTGACCGCGCCTTCGGCTGGGACCAGCGTGCCATGCGCACGCATCGGCACGCGGCTCGCGGGCGGACGCACGCCGTCGCGGATCCAGCTGTCGAGGTCGGTCAACAAGGCTCGCATCGGCGCGCCCGCATGCATCGGGTTCTGCGGCAGCGCCATCGCCGGCACGCCGGCGTGCATGGTGTCATTGGCCTCGGCGAAGTGCGGCGTCCCCGCGATCATGTAGGCGCGCACATTGTCCGGCAGGTCGAGGTGGTTGCCCTCGAGGTCGGTCACCAGCAGCGAAGCATGCGAGGCCCACCATTCGTGCTCGCTGTCGGTCTGCATCACCTTGGGACAGGTCGCCGTCAGCGAGCAGCGGCGCAAGAGCCCGTCGGTGCGGCCGGAGATCGGATCGGTCAGCGTCGCATAGGTGAAGGGAAACAGATCGGCCTGCCATGCGGGGTCCTGCGGATGGCGGGGATTGCGCCCGGGCTGCCCGAACCGCACATTGGTGGCCATGCGGCGCGTACCGCCGACATGCGGCATCAGGCCGTCGAACACGAGGCGGCCCTGCATGTCCTGGTTGAAGCCAAGATAGAGGAAGTCGCGCAGGAAGCGCCCGGATTGCGAGACGCCAAAACCGATGGCGCGACTGACGGAGGGATGCAGCCCGTTGAGCAGCGGATTGGCGGCGCTGGTGTCACGGCGCAGAAAGCTGATGACGTCGCGCACGGCGGCATAGCCCATCCCGAGCGGCATCGGATCGCGCGCGGTATAGGTGATTTCGTAGAGTGCGCCGGCGTCAAATCCGTCCGGCCGCGCGATCTCCACGGTCGTGGGATCGACCAGGCGCGCCGTCAGGCCGGATGGCGCCTGCCGCGCATCCGCCCAGGCGGCTCGCACGGTCACGGCGAGATTGGCGGGCTCGGCGGCGGGCCAGGTGAGTGTTGCACGCGCCGGATTGGTCGTGTTGTCGAAGACGTACTCTTCACGCGCCGGTCCGGTCACGCCTTTGATGATCGGTGCGCTGAGCGCCATCTGTCCGGGCTTTGAGGGAATATCGGCCTGCCAGCCGACCCACACCATGGTGTAGCCGTTGCGATGCAGGAAGCCGATGCCGGCATCGTCAGCCGCTTGCGCCTGGTTGGCACCGGGCTGCGCCGAATCGTCGAACAGTTGCGGCGCAAGCTTGCGTCCGCGGTTCGGCACATCGAGCAGCAGGGTGCCATTGCCATACGCGGGATCGGCAGGCCGCAGGATCACGACGTCGGCCGTGGCCTCCACCTTGCCTTCCGCCGTGCGTGGTGCCAGCGCAAGATCCGTGATGATGGCATTGCGATCGTCGGCCGGATCGAGCGCAATCGTCGCGCGCGCCGTGATCCGCTCGTAACTGCCGACGTCGCCAAAGCTGCGTCCGGCGAAGGCCGGCACGCGTTCGACGATATCGAACCGAACCACCTCGGCCCAAAGCGCGGTCGGGACAAGACAGGCCGCGATCCCGGCCGTTACGAGCTTGCGCATGATCCTGCTTCCTCCTGATGAAACGCCGAGGGTTGATCCCCTCGCCTTCGCAACGACGAATGCTAGAGCATGGTGAGATCAAGTTGAATTGATGCGGCATCGGCGGTGCGCTCCCTCTCCCTTGCGGGGAGAGGGTTGGGGTGAGGGGGAGTCTCCATCAGCCGCGGTGTTTGGAGAGCCCCCCTCACCCGGATTGCACTGGGGCGCAATCCGACCTCTCCCCGCAAGCGGGGAGAGGTAAACAGCAACTGAACTGGTCGGGATAAATTCATCACGACTAAACGATCCGGATCGACATGTCCGGCAGGCCGTCGAGCTTGCACAGCAGCAGGTCGCCCTTGACGACCGGGCCGACATTTTCCGGCGTGCCGGAATAGATGATGTCGCCGGCCTTCAGCTCGAATGCCTCGGACAGCTTTGCGATCTGCTCGGCGACGCTCCAGATCATCTTGTCGAGATCGGAGTTCTGCCGCACCACGCCGTTCACCGCGAGCGAGATGGCGCCCTTGGCGAGATGACCGACCTTCGCGACGGGATGGATCGGACCAAGGACCGCGGCATGATCGAAGCTCTTGCCGATCTCCCACGGCTTCTTCTCCGCAGCCATGCCGTTCTGCAGGTCGCGCCGGGTCATGTCGAGCCCGAGGGCGTAGCCATAGACATGGTCGAGCGCCTGTTCGGGCGGGATGTTGGTGCCGCCGGATTTCAGCGCCACCACCAGTTCGACCTCGTGGTGATAGTTCTTGGTCAGCGAGGGATAGGAATGATCGGCGACCACGCCTGTCGCGACGTTCTGGATCGCGTCGGTCGGCTTCTGGAAGAAGAACGGCGGTTCGCGGTTCGGGTCGGAGCCGCGCTCGATCGCGTGCGCGGCATAGTTGCGCCCGATGCAATAGATGCGGCGGACCGGAAAGACATCGCTCTCACCGACGATCGGAATGATGGTGGCCGGCACGGCGAAGATCGGCTTGGGCCCGGCCTCGGCCGCGGCCGGCGTCGCCTGTGCGATCGCGCCGACGGCGACGGTGCCTGCGGCCGTCGCGAGCAACTGTCGCCGGGACGTTGTCTTCATGGTGATGCTCCCTGAAAGTGCTCCGTACGCCTCGCTGGTCTTACCACGTCGGCGCCACCAGCCCTGATCTCTCCCAGAAGCCGCATTTGTGCTCGTCTGCGAAGTCGCTGCGCATGACGGGCGTGTCCGAGATCGACAGGATTGCGCGATCATCCGCGGTGAAGCGTCGCCAGGGAAGGCGCGCCGCGCTGTCACCACCTGCATTCTGTTCGCCGGCGTTCGGCTCGCCTGCCGCGGCGAAGGCAGCCCAATAGGCTGAGATCATCCGCGACAGCGCCGCATGGCGGCCGGACAGCGCATGGGCATCGTTGTCGTTGTTGAAGACGTAGCCGAGATCGGTGGTGTGGTACGACAGGTTCGGCAGGTCGCTCCCGGGCACCAGCGGCTGCTGCTGCGCGGGATCGGCAATGTCGAGCTGATAGCCGTAGACGGGCACGTGGGCCGCGAGCGCAGTGCGCGCGAGATTGGCCATGCAGGAGAACCGCCGATCGGTCAGCGCGCTGCCGATCAGTGCCGAGGCGGTGACATAGGCTTCCGGCCTGTACTGTGCCGATACGGCGTCCGCCTTGTCGCCGAAGCCCGATCTGAGCAAGCCGGCGATGTCGCCCGGCACCATGGTCCGTTTGAGGACGTCGGATTCGACGCGAGCCGTGAAGAGATAGTTCTCCTTGGCGTTGGTTCCGATCAGGACCGGCACCTTGATGAAGTGTCCTTGCTGGAACGCCTCGAACGGATCGAGCGGGAGGACGAGGCCGTCCTGGACCATGGTTGGTCTCGCCGTCATGCGCAGGAAGGCGTCAGGCCGCGCGGCGCGCAGGCAGGCAACTGTGTTCGCTGTGCCGCAGCCGATCTCATCCAAAGCGCCCGCATATCTCTCGCGCTCGGCCTGCTTGAGCGGCAGCGTATGCGCGCCGTCGGTGGCGCTCTGGACGATCGCGCGATGAAACAGCCCCTCCGATCCGGGCGAGGCCAAGAGCCCGAGCACGGCATTGGCGCCGGCGGATTCGCCCATCGCAGTGACGTTGCCGGGATCGCCGCCGAACGCGGAGACATTCCGCGCGACCCAGCGCAGGGCCATCTGCAGGTCTAGCAAACCGTAATTGCCGGAAACGTGACGGGCATCCGCATCGTCGAGATCAGGCGCCGCGAGAAAGCCGAGCGCGCCGACCCTGTAGTTCACGGTCACGACGATGGCGTCCGCCGATGACGCGAGATGGGTTGCATCATATTGCTTCGCGGCGCCGTAGCCTTCGACGAAGCCGCCACCATGAATCCAAACCATGACCGGCTTGCCGCGTGAGGTCACCCCGCTCGCTGGCGTGGACCTCCAGACATTCAGATAAAGGCAGTCCTCGTTGCTGCTCGCGAGTCCCGCGGGATCGGGCGAAGCGAGTTGCGGGCAGGCCGATGGCGGTATCGTCGCCCGCAGCGGTTCGGTCCAGGCGGCGGCCGCAACCGGGGCTGCGAGGCGACGCTCTCCGGTCGGCGGCAGCGCATACGGAATGCCCAGAAACACGTCCGCGCCGTCGCGGCGTAGTCCCTCCACCGGGCCGAGGCTGGTCTGGACCTTCGGAGGTGCGGAGGCGCCGTTCTGGGCGTCGGCCGCCGACGGTGCCATCACCAACACCAGTGCGACGAACGCCGTCAGGCGCGCATCTCTCGTTCGCATCGCTCTCGCCCTCCTCCCTGTGGCGGACGCCGCGACAAGGCCCCCGCCGGCTTCTTACGACGGCTGTTGGCGGCCGTCGATTTTCCTCACAGTGTCATCAGCCATCGGAGCTGATGAATATCCGCGATGACTTCAGATCGTCGATCCGCTCGACCAGCGTTTCGGCCTTGTCTAAATCCGGCACGGGCGCCATCAGGTCGCGCGCCTTCGCGTTCGCATCGTCTGCCGCGAGGGGGTCCTCCCTGGTCCTGCCGGTATCCGCTGCCACTCTGTTCCGGGCCGCAGTGATTGCGCTGGCCGATTGAAGCAGGCGCCGACGTGACAGCATTTGTCGCCGAGACATGGGGATTTCTCACGCCGAGACGGACATTTTCGCGATTTCGGCGGCGCTCGGCAGGCTTTCGACGTTCCAGCAGGCATCCATCACCCGCCTGATCATCGGCGCCGCGATGATGCCGTCCGCGAGATCCGAGAACTTGGTCTCGAGCTGCTGGTCGGTCATCGGCACCTCCACACTGCCGATCGCGTGCTCGACATACCGATGCAATTGGCGGCCATCCCTGAGCACGACCGTCATGTCCACCTGCTCGGGCTTGATGCCGGGCGTGACGACAGGATTGACCTTGGCCCGCAGCGCGACAATGGTCGGGTCGTTCACTGCACGGTCGCTGAACTGCTTCTCGCCGCCGGCGCCCTCGACCAGCGCCACGGCAACGGCATGATAGATGCTGAACTTGCCCTCGAGCCCCTGACGCGGGGTCTTCTTGCCGGTGAGCTCGAGCACCAGCGGGTGCACCTTCAGATCGACCCGCTCGACCTGGTCGGCGTTAAGCTTGTTCTCGTTGCGCAACTGGATGGCGGCGTCGATCGCCGGATGCATGACGATGCCACAGGCGAACGGCTTGTAGGTGTTGAGTGCGGCCTCATAGCGGGTGCCGAGGTCACCTGTTATCTCGTTGTAGTCCTGCTTGGTCGAGATCGTGTTGGCCCAGCCGCGCTTGGCTTCGATCATCCCCTCGGACGACGTGAAATTCTTCGACGCCAGCATCGCGGCAAAGAACCCGGTGGAGGGGGGGCGGCCCGGATTGAAACTCTTGTTCATCGAGCCGAAGGATTCGCGCAAGCCCACCGGCTGCGACGCGGCGAGCCCGAGTGCCCAGATCATCTGCTCCTCGTTGAGCTTGAGCAGCTTGCCGACCGCCGCGGCCGAGCCGAACACACCGGCTGTGCCGGTGATGTGCCAGCCGACGTCGTAATGGTTCGGATAGACCGCGTTGCCGATCCGGCACTCGGTCTCGACCCCGAGCACCAGCGCATTGAGAAAATCCTTGCCCGGGACCGGCTGCAGCTCCGACAGTGCGAGGATGGCGGAAGCAACGGGACCCGCGGGGTGGATGATGGTCTTCAGATGGGTATCGTCATAGTCGAAGATGTGGCTCGACACGCCGTTGATGAAGGCGGCATTCATGATGTCGAAGCGCTCGTGCCGTCCGAACAGCGAGGCCTGCGCCGGCCCTGAGAACGGCGCCAGCGCCGCGACCGCGATATCGACGGTCTGATGGTGCGATCCGCCGATCGCCACGCCGACCCAGTTCAACAGCGTCCGCACGCCTTCCTTGCGGACATTGGCCGGCAGGTCATCATAGCCTGCCGTGACGAGATAATGCGCAAGCCTGCGGGTGACATCCTTGGCTGGTGCTGGCTTCGGTGCAGCGGCGGGCGTCCCCTCCGTGCCTTCGGCACGGGCCGCTGTCGGCATGAGGGCGCTCAGCGGCAGCGCGGCCGCGGCCTGAAGCAGGGTCCTGCGGTCAGTGCGTGACATGGGACTCCTCCCGAAGCTTGATCTGCGCCAGTTGCGCGGCAAGCCGGATCGCGCTTTCGAGCGCGCCGGTCTTGGCAACGCCCTTGCCGACGATATCGAAGGCGGTGCCGTGCGACGGCGTCGTGAACACGGTCTTGAGCCCCGCCGTTACCGTGACACCGCGATTGAAGCCTTTGAGCTTGGTCGCGATCTGGCCCTGGTCGTGATACATCGCCACCACACTGTCGAACTCGCCTGCAAAGGCGCGCATGTAGATCGTGTCGGCCGGATAGGGGCCGCTGCAGGCGATCCCGCGCTTGGCCGCGGCTTCCACGGTCGGGCGGATCATGTCGATCTCGTCGCGTCCGAACAGGCCACCTTCGCCGGCGTGCGGGTTGAGCGCCGCAACCGCGATGCGGGGCCTTGCGATACCGGCCTTTCGCATCATGCTGTCAACCAACTCGATGGCATCGGTGATGGTTCCTGGATTGATGCAATCGAGCGCATCGCGCAGCGCCACGTGCCCGGTTACCCGCGACATCCACTGCCCGTCCAGCACGTTCATCTCCGAGAAATAGCCCTGATGCCCGAGCAGGCTTGCAAACATTTTGTGCTCGTCGGGGAATTTCCAGCCGCCATCGAACATCGCGCGCTTGTTCAGAGGTGCAAAGGTGATGGCATCGACCTCGCCCGATTTCGCGAAGTCGATCGCACGCGAGAGCGTCTCGCCGGTCAATCGTCCCGATTCCGCGTTGGGCTTGCCGAGCGCAAAGCGCGCCGGATCGGTGTTGCCGAGATCGACTAGCTGCACGGCGCGGCTCGGCCAGGACGCCCGACCCGGCGAGGCGATGCGCTCGACCTCGAGTCGGACGCCGGCATGCGACATGCCCATGTCCAGCACACGGGCGTCACCGATCACCACGAGGCGGGCGGTCGCAGCAAGATGATCCTGGCTGAGGATTCGGGCCGTCTGCTCCGGTCCGATGCCGGTGCAATCACCGGACACGACGGCTATGACGGGTAGGTCGTGCGAGTTGATGTCCATTGATCCTGCTGTGCAGTTGAGATGCCGACGCCTCCGCCCGCGCCTTCCGGTCGAAATCCCCATCCCACGTCGCGACCACCACGGCGGCGACGGCATTGCCGATGGTGTTGGTGATCGCTCGCGCCAACGACATGAAACGATCGATGCCGATTGGCAGCGCAAGGCCCTCGGCCGGCAGACCGGCCGTCGCGATCAGTCTCTCTCCCGGACAGTCGTGGCCATGCAGGATGGCTCTTTGTGGTGGCGGCGCGAGCGCGCGATTTACATTGGACCGGCGGCGTCGCGGGCGCTAATGCCGTATCGGCATCATTTCAGGACAAATCATCATAATGGACCTGGTCTGGCTGGAGGATTTCCTTGCGATCGCCGAAGAGGGCGGATTTTCGCGCGCGGCGGAACGCCGGCACGTGACGCAGCCGGCGCTCAGCCGCCGCATCCGGGCGCTCGAGGAATGGCTTGGCACCCCGCTGTTCGAGCGCAGCACGCACACGCTCACACTGACGCCTGCCGGCGAAACGTTCCGGCCCGTGGCGGAGGACGTCCTGCGCCGCGTCCAGCTCGGCCGCGCGGAAGCGCTCGAGGTCGCGCGGCTGAAGGCCGAGACCATCCATTTCGCGGCGACCCACGCGCTGTCGCAGATGTTCTTTCCCGATTGGATCCGCAGGATAGAAAGCGCGCGCGCCGGCGCCGCAGTCCAGCTCGTCGCCGTCAACTTCGCCGGCTGCGAGAAGCTCCTGCTCGACGCCCAGGTCCAATTCCTGTTGACGCACTATCACGCCTCGCTGGTCAGCCGGCTCGACACCGACCGCTTTCAGCGCATCGAACTGGACACCGACGTGCTGGTGCCGATCAGCGCACCGGCGCCAATGGCCGCGCGCAAGCGAACCGGGCGTCAGGACAGATCGAGCGGGAAGCCGCACTACGCTTTACCCGGCGCGCCCGCCGAGCCGCTGCCCTACCTCGCCTATCATCCAGGTTCGGGCGTCGGCCGCATCGTCTCCGCGTTCCTCGCGGCCAAGGATCCGGCGGCGTCGCTTGCCCCGACATTCTCGGCGCCGGTCATGCTGCTGATCGACATGGCGCGGCAGGGACGCGGCGTCACCTGGGCTCCGCGCAACCTCGTCGCGGACGATCTTTTGAACGGACGGCTGTTGCGCGCCGGCGGCGCGGAGTGGGACATCGACATCAGCATCAGTCTGTTCCGCTCCCGCGCCCGCATGACCAATGCCGCGGAGCGGTTCTGGAGCGCCGTGCAGCAATTGACAGCAGAGCACGGACCACAGTCAGCGTGATTGCAGCCGCCCTCTTGCGGTCTCAGGCGGCGCGGACCGCGCTCAAGAACTTGCTGACCTCGAGCTTGAGTCGGTTGCTCTCGCTGGACAGCGACCGCGCGGCCGAGAGCACTTGTGAGGATTCCGATCCGGTCCTGCTGGCGCCGCGCTGCACGTCGGTAATGTTCGATGAGACCTGCTGGGTGCCCTGCGCGGCCCGCTGCACATTGCGCGCGATCTCCTGCGTCGCGGCGCCCTGCTCCTCGACGGCGGCCGCGATGGCGGAGGCGATCTCCGACATCCGCCCGATGGTGTTGCCGATTTCCCTGATCGCGCCGACCGATTCCTGCGTCGCCGACTGGATGCCCTGGACCTGCTGGCTGATCTCGTCGGTCGCTTTCGAGGTCTGTTCGGCCAGGGCCTTCACCTCGGACGCCACCACGGCAAAGCCGCGCCCCGCCTCGCCGGCGCGCGCCGCTTCGATGGTCGCATTCAGCGCGAGCAGGTTGGTCTGGCCGGCAATCTGGTTGATCAGTTCCACGACGTCGCCGATCCGCGCAGCCGCCTTCGCCAGCTCCGCGACGCGATCATTGGTGCCCTGGGCCTGGCTCACCGCTTCGCCGGCGATCCGCGCCGAGTCCTGAACCTGACGGCTGATCTCGTTGACCGACGATGCCATCTCCTCCGTCGCGGACGCCACCGACTGCACGTTGGAGGAGGCTTCCTCCGACGCCGCCGCGACCACTGACGTCAATTCTTCCGAGCGCGCCGCGGTCGCCGTCAGCGTGTCCGCGGAGTTCTCGAGTGCCGAGGAGGCCGCGGACACGATCTCGACGATCCCGCCGATGACGGTCTCGAAATCCCCGGTGATCCGGTCGACGCGCTGGCCACGCTTGATCTTGGCATTGGCCTCGACGCCCGCGGCCTTATCGGCCGCTTCCTTGGCGACCAGCGCTTCCTTGAAGACCTGCAGCGATTTCGCCATTGTGCCGATCTCGTCGGAACGATCGATCGCGGGGATCACGACCTCATGCTTGCCGGCGGCCAATTCGCTGACCACACCAGTGAGGGTCGACAGCGGCGCGATCACCCGACGGCGCAGCATGACCGTGACACCGCCGAGCACGGCGAGCAATGCCAGAACCGCAATGGCGGTCAGCGCCAGCATCAGCAGCGCGCCGTCACGCGCCGCTTGCGCGCGATCGGCCGACTCGGCGAGTGCCGCATCGCGCAGCACGACGAAGCGCTGGATCGCGGGGACGATCGCAGCGGCCAGATCGTCATTCGACATCTTGTATTTGCCGTCGCTGCGCGCGGCCGGCATCTCCTGCTCGATGACAGGCGCAACGTCGACGAAGTAGCCCTGGACCGCCTCCTTGAGCGGCTTGACCAGCCGCTCCGGCTTGCCGATCTGGTCGATACCGGCTTCGATCCGCTCGCGGTCGACATCGACCCGGCCCTGCGCGCGATCCATCGACGACAGCTCCGCCGTCGTCACCGGGCGGTGCGTGCTGAGCGCGGGCGTGAACGCCGCAGCGCGGCTACCGGCCGTGACGCGCAGGTCCTGTGCGGTGCGGGCAATGTTCAACAGCGCGGTCAGCGATGCGTCCGCTTCCGCCACCTGGTTCTCCAGCCGGTTCAGCAGCGGCTCGATGGTCGCGATCGCCTTGGCGACGGCGGGCAGAAAGCCCTTGATGACCGTGTTGTCGCGTCCGCTCATCGGAAGCGTGAGGGCGCCGTCGGCCGCGGAAGAGATGTCGGAAAGGATCGTTGCCGCCTGGTTCAATCCTTCGGTGAGCACAGCACCATCGCTCAAGACAGCAACCGCCTTGCGCGCGTTCCCGAACGCCGCATCCGTCGCCTGCTTGGCTTTCGTGACAGCTTCAAGCTGGGCGGGAGTTGCTGCGCCCTCCTGGAACAGTGGAGAAAGATAGGGCGCGCGCTGACCGGCAATCAACTGGCTGACGACGAGAACCGTCCGGAACGCTTCGACCGCCTTGATCGCCTCCCCCTTGCTCACGACGGTGCGATATTGCGGAATGAGGACCTCCGCACCGAGAATGACGGCGAGCGCCGTCACCGACAGCATCGAAACCGCAAATAGCCGACCAATGCGCATGAAGCGTGTCCATTATCCCCGTGTTTCACCACGATGTTTATTTCGCACTCGCTAAGGTTGGCTTAATGACTCCGATACTCGCTAAAACGCATGGCATCACGCCATCGCAGGCACCCCGATACCTGAAATGAAACGCGGGCGCGCCAATCACCGACGCGAT
>Ga0210405_10005539_pt1 | contig 11472 bp, 12 predicted proteins | sample IncBWH11MmetaG_FD_155492 | JGI IMG/M metagenome (GOLD analysis project Ga0210405, IMG submission 155492) | Forest soil microbial communities from Barre Woods Harvard Forest LTER site, Petersham, Massachusetts, United States - Inc-BW-H-11-M | ecosystem: Environmental > Terrestrial > Soil >... | reverse complement strand
CTCGCCGCAGCCATCGAGTTGTCGCCGGGTCTCGCAGATGCACGCGTGGAAGAGACCTGGGCGGGGCTGCGGCCCGACTCGCCGGATCATCTGCCCATCCTCGGACCTGCCGACATCGATGGGTTGCTTATCGCGACGGGACACTTTCGCAGTGGCATCCTGCTGACGCCGATTACCGCGCTACTTGTGTGCGAATGGGTGACGCAGCAGCGCGTCAGCGTCGATTGGGATCGCTTCAGCCCGATGCGATTTCAGCCCGCCTCGGCGCATCGCGCCCCTGCGTAGGCTGGCGCTCATGCGAAATGCGTGGGAGTCACTGCGGCTGCGCAGGAGGCGGAGTGATGGGCTGGGCTTGTCCAACGTTAGTGTACTGAATCTGGCTGCTATCCAGGGCCAGCTCGTGCTCCAGCACAATATCGAGCGTTGAGCCGCGCGGCAATTCGGCTTCCGGACCGCGCGTCAGAAGCACGGCGCCCAAGCCAGCGACCGCACCGATGCCTGCGCCGATTCCGAGGCCTTTGGCGCGGCCGGCAATGGCGCCAATCCCCGCGCCCGCCGCGGTCGTTTCCGCCACAGTTTGAGCGTCTTTCCCTTTACCACTGCCACCCGTAATTTTCCCTTCGGAATCCATGGTCTCTTTTCCGCCGGAATCGGCGCTGCGCGGAGTCGCGTTTAAGTCCACGGTGTAGCCATTCGGAAAAATCAGCGTGTCCAGACGCATGCGAAATTCGCCGCGCCCTTTCACTTTGCCCGGCCGCTTGGATTCGATCAGTTCCCCGCGAAGGTAGGAGCCGACGGGGACGATGACATGATTGTTCTGGGTGATGGGAAAAGAAGTATGGAAGTACACGGAATCGCCAGCTTTGGCGCCACGCGTGGAGATGCCGTTTTCGAGGACCACAGCGACCCGCGTGCCCGCGGGAATCCTGATTTTTTCCGACGCAGTTGGCCGCGCCGGAGCCGCAGGCGCGGGCGTGCCAACTGCAGGCGGCGCGGAAGTTTGCGGCCCATCCGGTTGTTGCGCGAGGCCAAATTGCGGAAGCGCGAGTAAACTGGCCACTACGACGCAGTTGAAAAGTATATTTCGGCGGGGCAGCTCTGTCATGACATCCCTCCGTGCTTGGTGCGATGCTGCGGGGTACGTACTGGATGCCTAAGTATATCGCGTGTAACCGTGGACGGAGAGGCGAATTTAGCCAGCTGCCGGTGACCGCCGAAACGGACGCTATTTGTTCTGGTTGACGCCGCGGACGGAAACTGAGTAGCCTCAGGGCATCTCAAGAAGCCACCGAGAAAGAGGGCAACGGAAATGGCGAAGCTGGCGCTGATTTATGGAATGCGGTTGCTGCCCGAAGAAGAGCTTGGTGAGGTAAAGGACGCAACAGTAGTGCTGAAGAATGGCCGTACGGCGCGCATTACCATGCACCTCATTGAAGGCAGCAAGGAAGAGATCGAGGCGACGTTTCACGAATCGGTCTCAGCGTTTTTTGAGATGTACCCGGAGATTTAGGGCTTAGACGCCCGAGTTTTACGGACTGTGGTTCGAGAAAAAATCAGCGGTTACCGAAATTCTCAGGGTCGGCGTTGGGGTCCCCGAGATTGTCGTTGATGAGTACCGTGGATTGCCCCGTAAGCTCAAAGCGTTTGCGGCATTTGAAACAAGCCACAAGGTCGTCGAGCCGCACCATATAGGAAGTGGCCTTGGCAAACTTTCTGCGGTCTTCTTCGCCGGCGCCGCGTGGTAGTTCCCTTTTCTTGCGGGAGACCTTCCAACGCACCGGAAATTCAAATTCGCCGCGGCAGCTCGGGCAGACGAGCTTGATCTTTCTGGTTTCTTCCTTCTCGGTGTAAAACGCGCGTTCGTCCATGGCTAAATGGCGGGTGTGCTCACCGCTTCATCGATTGTAACAAATTCCAGGCCGAGGTCACGCCAGCGCGGGAGCCAATGTTCAAGTGCGGCGAGAGTCGGCAAACGGTCGGCGTTGAGCTGACGGTGGGAACCATCGTGCAGGCAGAGGATGTCTCCCGTACCTGCCGCGCCGTTCGTTGCGCCCGCAGCGTTCAGATTGCGCTGCGAACGCTCTGCGATCGACTTCATGCGCGGGATGAGCCATTCCGAAGAGGTAGCGCGCCAGTCTCCCGGAAGCAGCGTCCACATGACGACCCGTTGTTTCAATTCTCGTGCGCCAGGAACCACCCAGGGGTTGCGAAATCCAAACGGCGGCCGGAACCAGCGCGGCGGTGCGCCCGTTGCCGCGATGATGGAATAATTGCAGCAGCGCAGCTCGACCGTGATTTGATCCGGCTTCAGCCAGAAAAGATTTGGGTGCGCGTCCGTATGATTTCCAATGACGTGGCCGCGCGCGGCCGTCTCCTTGAGGAGGTCGGGGCATTCGCGGGCATGCTTTCCGATAATGAAAAACGTGGCGCGTGCTTTGAAACGATCGAGAAGATCGAGCAGCTTAGGCGTGATCGCGGGATTGGGACCATCGTCAAAGGTGAGGGCAAGCTTGCGCGGCGAATTGGTGCGGCAAACCGTCTTGCCAAAGAGTTGGGAACGGGGATAGGCCGCTCCGTAAGCGGCAATTCCCGCGACTCCAGCCGCCAAAGCTGTCGGCCCGGCGATCATCCAAGGATTCATTGCGTACATTCTCGCACGGCGGGAGTACCCCTCGTACCTCAAAAGGGCCGACTTATGAGCCTTAGACTCGCCGAAGGCGTAATTGTCGCACCCGCGGTAAATGTGAACCTTGCTGCAGCTCGTTGGGTTTTACGTAGTTGGTTCACGCTTTGTTCCGGAAGAAGTTCACCAAACAACTTGGCGGCTACTCCCGGTCAAGCGGCGTGCGCCTGGGATCAGCCACTCAAGGTCCCCCCTCCCCGGTTTTTCGTAAGTGCTGATTCTACAGGGCTTAGCTTTTTACGTAAGCTGTTTAGAATCAATATTTACGAGCGATCTCTGTAAGTGTTGATTCTAAGAAGTTTACAAGTAAACATAACTCGTCACGCGGGGATCGCTATCCGGGGCCTATAAGCGGCGCAAACAGAGCCGGGCGGAGCTCGCTCCAGCATCCAACAGAGGAAGACCGCGGGGCTCCGCGGGCTCCTCGTGCGCTACATTTACTGGATTGCCGCCAGTGGGAGAAAGGCAGTAGGACTCATTACATATCAAATTACGGCACGAGATAAATGCCCCTGTCTGACCACAACGGGCGGCAAAAATAAAAAAGGCGGCGATTTGCCGCCGCTTGGGAGCACTTAGAAAACTACCTACCTTCATCGTACCATTTGGGCATTTTTTGTCAATGGCGGCCGCCGAAAGCCCGGGTTCGTGGCATGATTCGGTGGATTCCGGCTTCTGCGCTATCCAAAGCATCTTGAAACCCAGGACAGTCGCTCGGCTTTTTCGCGAGGAGTCGCCATGCAATGCCAAGTGTGCAGGATGGAGTATGCGGGGTCGCACGACTGTTCGGGAGGCGTAGCACATGTGATGCCCGAAGAGATGAAGCCTCCGCCGGATGGAATTTGCCCAGGCTACTATTTGAACATGGCGCTTAAGATTGCGAGCTTTGACGACGTTGCCATTCGCCGCGCCTCGCGTGACCCTGACGCCATCGTATACGGCGCGGTCCTCTCCATGGTGAGCGCAAGCATCATATTTCTTGTGACCGCGCTGCCTAAAATGCTGACTCGCGAAGGAGCAACCGCTGGAACCGTCTTTTGGGGATTGCTCCTTGGCTGCCTCTACGTGTGGGTTTCCATGGGCATGATCGCGATTATCCAGATTGGCCTTTGTCACGGCATCGCAAAGGCTTTCCTGGCAGCTACGGGTACCCTCGCCGGTGTCATGAATGCCTCGCTTCTCGGATGGTTCGTAAACTGTCTCGCGGTAATTCCGCGTCTCGGGTTGATTGCCGCCCTAATCGCATGGACGGCAGTGCTGATGACCGTCCTGAAGGAAGTCGACGGCCTCAGCCGTTCTCGCGCATTTCTTGTCACTGCCGGAGTCAACGGCCTCTACTATTTACTACTCTTGGTTGCGCAACGTTTCCAGCAGTAGCACCAAGCCGCAGCGACCTAATTGTTGGATGCCCTCGCTGGCTTCAGCCGGGGAGGCCGCGGCGCGACTTTAGATCGTTGAGTAGACGCTCGACTTCGTTGTCGCGGTCGAGCCGGATGAGCTTTTCTCCCATGTCGTCGGTGATTAGCTCGACTTCGGCTGTGGCTACGGCTTCAGTGGTGTGCACGCGATCCTTCAGGCGGTCAAATGTGGCGCTCTTCGAGTTGTCGCCGAGAGCCGTCTGGGCGCGTGCGGCTTTTCCAAGGGCAACGCTGCGGCGATGGCGCGCCAGCAGCAAATCGCGCTTGGACTTGGCTTCATCGAGCTTCTGCTCGAGCTTTTGCAGCGCGCCCTTTAACGCCTCGACCTGCAGCCTTTGGTCGTCGACCTGTTCTCGGTAGCTCAGTGCAAGACGTTGCGACGTATGGAAGCGGTCCAGTGCTGCTCGCGCCAGATCGTCCTGCGCTTTATCAACGGCAATTTCTGCTTTGTGCATCCAGTCCTTCCCCGAATCTTCGTTTTCACGAAGCTTCTTTTCGAGCATGTGCTGGTCGGCGATGGAAACCGCCACCTGCGTTTTGACCTGGAGGTACTGATTCTCCATGTCCATCATCACTTGCTTGATCATTTTCTCCGGGTCTTCCGCACGATCGATCATGTCGTTCAGATTGGCCCGGATTAACGTGCTCACTCTTTCCAAAAGTCCCATGACATTTCTCCTTTCAAACGGACGAAAATTCTTGCTGCTAAAGACAGAATAAAAAACTCAAAGCTGCAACCCGCCGGAGCAAACCTTACCCGGAGCAAAACCGGTCTAATGAAAATGCCTAGTCAGCAGATAGAGAAGGCCGGGAACATAAGCGATGCTGAACGCCGCCATTTGCTCCACCAAGTAGATCGCTCCTCCCAAGAAATGCCGGGCGGCGAATGTAATCACCACGGTGCAGAAGATCCAGAACAACAGGAGTTCGTCTTTCCACGTCATGGCCGTCCCCCAACTGCCATCAAGCGTCCCGGCGAGCCCGATGGCTTGCCGGGACGGAAGCGAACGTTACGCCTTGGGCGCGGGTGCTGCTGGCTTCTCTGGCTTCGGCGCCTTATCGCCGATCAGCCGCACCTTGCTGAGCAGGTCCGACACTTGCATGCCGGAGAGCGCTTCGAAGAGCGCCGGCACTTGCGCGGCAATCTTCGTGATGTCGCCGGTCAGCTTGTAAGCGCCGGCGGCGTCGCCATTTCCGGTCGATACGATGGTGACTTTGTCCACTTTGCTGAGCGGCTCGGCGAGCGCGCGCACGACTTCCGGCAAGCTGCTGATGAGTTTGTCTACGACCGCGGCCTGGTTGTACTCCTGGAAAGCTTCCGCCTTGACGTTCATGGCTTTGGCTTCCGCTTCGCCTTTCTTGAAGATGATTTCGGCTTCGGCTTCACCCTGCGCGCGAATGGCAGAGGCGCGGCCTTCGGCTTCGGTCATCAGGCGCTGGCGTTCGGCGTTCGCAAGCGTCTCGATGCGCTGGCGCTCGATTTCCGCCGGCTTGAGAACGGTGGCGATGAGTTCGCGTTCGCGGCGCTCGATTTCCGCGTCTTGCACCTTCACTTGAGACTCGCGCTCGACTTGCTGGACGCGCACGCCTTCGGTGACGACCTGCTGCTGCATAACGTTGGTTTCGATTTCGTATGCTTTGTCGGCAGTGGCTTGAGCCTTCTTTGACATTTCGAGGTAGTTGGCTTTCTTGATGTCCAGGTCGCGCTGAGCTTCTGCCTGCTTGGCCATTGAGGCGGTTTCTGCGGCGACGCGCTCCTGATCGGCTTGTGCTTTCGCAACGGCCGCGGCGCGTGTTGCTTCAGCACGCTTGATGGCGATGTCGCGGTCGGCTTCGGCGGCGGCTACTTCGGCGTCGCGCTTGATGCGCGCGATGTCCGGCCGGCCCATGTTGGTGATGTATTCGTTTTTGTCGCGGACTTCCTTGATGGTGAAGCTCACGACTTCGAGCCCCATCTTGCTCATGTCATCGGCACACGTGGAGCGCATGCGGTCGCCGACCATTTCAGGTTCTTTGACAATCTGCTCGACGGTGAGCTGACCGATGATTCCGCGGAGATGACCTTCCATCACCAGGCGAATCAATGACTCACGCTGTTCCGGCCGCTTGCTCAAGAACTGCTCGGCCGCTGTAAGGATGGATTCCTTGTCTGATTTAACCTTGATCTGCGCCACCGCTTCCACCGTAACGGCGACGCCCTGGTTGGTGTAAAGGCTCTGCTGCGGAGCCACGTCAAACGACATCAACTCAAGCGAAAGATCCCGGCAGGTCTGCACCATCGGAAAAATGATGGCGCCCCTGCCGCTATACACATGCGTGCCGCCCATCCCGTACACGATGAGAGCTTCATTCGGCCCCGCCTTTCGATACATTCTGGCGATGACCGTCATCGCAAAAATGACCAAGAGAACGAGTAACCCTGCGCCGACCACTACGTCCATTGGCAACCCGAACATAGAGACCTCCCTTTTCTGCATCTAGCCAGACTGTTGGCATCGTTCGTCAGTCCGCGAAACTTTTCACTTCGTGAACTCTTCCCACTTCTTCACATAAGCAATTCCCCTGTCATAGCGCTCGATAACCACTTCGGCGCCTTTTTCTATGGGCTTGCCGTCCTCCGTCCGCGCACCCGCACACCTGCGGGCTCCCGCAAGCGAGAAAATGATTTCGCCCGTACCGTTTTGGCGGATGGGCATGCTCAGCGTGCCCACCGATCCCTCAACGCGGTAGTCTTCGCTTTTCATCGGTGTGTCGGTTGTCTGCATAAGCTTCACCATGAACCTAAAAATGACCCACGCTGCCAGCAATCCGGCGACCGTCGAGATCCCCAGCGACAGCAGCGCAACCATGTGCGAGTGCCGCGTGAGGAGATAACCTGTCCCGCCGAACCAAGCGAGAAACATTAACGCGGACAGTGCATTGAACCGGGAGATGTGCCCGCCGCCCCGCACTCCCGCACCTCCGCCGTGATGCCCGCTGGCAAAGGGAACGTGCATCTTGAAGGGCAAATGGATGTGCACTGCGCCGGCGAGGAATAAAGCCGTTACCAGCGCGAATCCCACAAGAAAACAGAAAAGATAGAAGTCAGACCAGGTCATAAGACACCTCGAAACGCAGCACCCCGCTGCGCAGACTGGAATTCGAGACGCGGACCCTTAGGGTCAGTTATTCAGAGAACTCGCAGGCGGTGGATGTCCACTGCCTTGATGCTTGGCCGGATGCAAAACCTCCCCGAGACGATCCGCCAGGCCCGGAGTGCGAAGAATCTCCGCAAGGAGCAAAAGCGCCCGGCGCGAATCTTCGTGCTCCGCGATGACCAAAAGGCCGCGGCGAAGCTCCGGGTCGGCGGCAAATTGTTCGGCGGCGGCGTAGAGCCAGGAGTCAATCTTGGCGTCAACGACCCGCAGCGAAGACTGCAGCTCCGGCGTGTAGCCCTCCGGATCGTCCACCAGAAAACCTGGATAGACGCGGAAGAATCGCGCCAGAAGGGTGCGCGTGCCGTGTGTGAGATGCGGGCGCGTGCCGCTCTCGATTTGCGAAAGGTAGGCCTGGCTTAGGCCGCGGCCTACTTCGCGCTTCATGGCTTTGGCCAATTCTTGTTGCGTCATTGGACGGCCGAGGCCACGCAAGGAACCTTCTACGGAGCGGAGAGAACGGAGTTTGTTGCCGAGAGTCATCGAAAAACCCACTTATTGCAATCTGCAAATAACGTATTACTTTTTGCTATTTTTGTCAAGAACTATATTCGCCCTGTTTTCAATGACTTATCAGACGCACGGTGATCGAAGCGCTTGCGTAAGTAGAGGCGCAGCACGCTGCGTCCCTACAAGGACTGTTTCTTGTCCAATGTATTGTTTGCGAGAAAGGCGGGGAGTTAGAGTGCGGTTGGACGGTCAGTCGGGTTTGCGGAGCGATTGTAAATCAATTCCTAGCTGCTGACACTTTTTATAGAGGTGGCTGCGTTCCAAACCCAGCGCGCGCGCCACGTTGGTCATGTGAAAATTGTGGCGCTTGATTTCTCCGAGCAGCACTTCTTTTTCGAAGGCTTCTGTGCGCTCGGCGAGTGTTCCTGTCGCCACAGCACCAGCCGCGGCAGAAGCTGCGGAACCAGTGCCGGAGTCTTCTGCTGGAAGCACAAGGCGCACATCGGCGACCATGATGGAATCTTCCGCAGAAAGGAGCACCAACCGCTCTACTACGTTGCGCAACTCGCGGACGTTCCCCGGCCATGCATAGCGGCGCAGCTCTGCAATCGCGTCTGTGGCAAAGAGCTTTTCTTTCCAGCCATTCTGCGCGGCGACCTGGCGGGCAAAATGCGCTACAAGCTCAGCAAAGTCTTCCGGCCGTTCGCGCAGGGGCGGCAGCGTCAGTGGAAAAACGTAAATGCGGTGAAAGAGATCGCGGCGGAAGGCGTTTTGCTTCACCAGTTCCTCGAGGTTGCGATGAGTGGCGACGAGGACGCGCACGTTCACCCGAATCGGCTTGTCACCGCCCACGCGTTCCACTTCGCCTTCTTCGAGGACGCGCAGCAGTTTCGCTTGCATGGAGACGGGCATGTCGCCAATTTCGTCGAGAAACAGCGTGCCTCCCTCGGCCTGTTCGAATTTGCCGACATGCTTTGCCGCCGCTCCGGTAAACGCTCCTTTTTCATGGCCGAAGAGTTCGGATTCGATCAGCTCCGCCGGGACGGCCGCGCAATTGAGCGTAATGAAAGCATTCTCATGGCGCTGCGATTTCTCGTGAATCGCACGCGCCACCAGTTCCTTACCTGTTCCAGTTTCGCCGAGAATGCAAACGCGAGTTTCGCTGGCGGCGACGCGATCGATCTGCGCGAGCAACTTCTTCATCGCCGGACCGGAGCCGACCAACTCATGCTTTCCCAAACGGTGGCGCAGCTCGCGATTTTCGTCTTCGAGGCGTGAAAGGCGCAACGCATTTTCCACTGTGACCAGCAGCTTGTCCGTCGAGAGGGGCTTTTCCAAAAAATCCAGCGCGCCCAGCTTCGTTGCCTTGACCGCCATCTCGACATTCGCCTGGCCTGAGATAAGGACGATCGGTGTCTTCACGCCCGCACTTTTCAGGTCTTCGAGAAGCTCGATGCCGCTCCTGCCTGGCATGACTACGTCGGAAAGAATCAGGTCGAAGGCTTCTGTGCGCAAAAGCTCGAGGGCGCGAGGCGCATTGTCGCAAACGGTGGCTTCATGGCCTGCAAGCCGGAACGCTCGCGAGAGCGAAGCCAAGGTGTTGGGGTCGTCATCAACGAGCAGGAGGTGAGCTTTGCGTGGCAAATGGTGTCCTTTGCGGCGGCGTTTCAGTCGGAAGCGGCCACGGTAAAGCTCTGCGGCGGGTTTTTCTCTTGTGTGGCTTCCTCGGCTGGAGCGGCTGGGCGTACGGACTGCCGCTGAGGCAACTCGATGCGAAATGTCGTACCGCGGCCTTCGTCGCTCGAAACGGAAATGGTACCGTGATGATCGCTGATCACCGATTGGATAATCGCGAGGCCCAGGCCTGTTCCCTGCACCTTTGTTGTGTAATACGGCGTGAACAGCCGCGAGCACTCTTCCGGCGTGAGGCCTTTTCCTGTGTCCGCCACTTCGATGCGAACGTTGCCTTCATGCTCCGTGGTGCGCATGGTCAGCGTACCTCCCGCGGGCATGGCGTCCAAGGCGTTCAGCACGAGATTTTGGAATGCGCGATGCAGAAGATCGGCGTCCGCGTCAATTTCGGGCAACGGCTCAGTGAGAAAATATTCCGGAATGACCGGCGGCTTGCCCACGGCGTTGAATTGCGCTTCGAACAGGCGCACCGCATTGCGCAAAGCTTCATTCACGTTCACGCGCGTAAAGTGCGGCGATGGCATTTTCGAAAAATCGCTGAAGCGGCCGATAATCGTGTTGAGATTCGCGAGTTCCGCCTTCAACGTGGCCGTGGATTCGTTGAAGACTTCCAAGAACTGCTTCGCGTCCAGTTGCCGCGCTTTCTGAAGGTTCTCGACCGTGATTTGGAGTGGGAAGAGCGGGTTGCGAAGTTCGTGCGCGAGGCGCCGCGCGAGTTCGCGCCATGCAGCCACTCGCTCCGTCTGGACAAGTTGATCGCGCTGCGCCGCCAGCGTCTGCGTCATTTCATTGAACGCGGAGGCAAGCTGTCCAATCTCATCGCGCCCCCGCAGATCGATGACGGTATCCCACCGCCCAGAAGCCACTTCGCGCGCGCCTTCCGCCAACTCTTCGAGAGGCCGTGTGATTCGTGCCGATACCCACAAACTGATCAGCAGGCCGATCAAGAGCGCCGCTCCCGCAACTACCGCCGCGATCTGTAAAATGTGGCGAGTCAACAGCACGAGATCCTTGTGCGAACTCCCCAGCAGCAGCACGGCAAGAAGTTCGTTGTTGCGGCCCGACAGCGGAATGGCATGAAAGGATTCGGCGTCCGACGCGTTTTCCGTCCAATCGATGGTTCGCACGAGCGGCTTCGGCTGCTTTTGAATCTCTTCGATCAGCGGCCGCAGCCGGTCCGCCTGTTCGAACGAACCGTTTACATCGGTCAGCGACGACGGTACGAAGCCCTGTTCCAGATTGCGGTAGAGGAGCGCTCGCGTCCCTGCCGGAGGAACCAGCGAGGCGAGAAAATTCTGGTCGAGCCGCCGCCCCCCGATGATGTACATGTCCTTATCGTTTCCGCCGGCGAGCGTGCGGACTACGGTCAGCGAAAGCGCCACTCCGTCAGGCAACTCTTCCTTCCTCAAGAAAGGAGCGGAGTCGCTCCAATTCTTGTTGGAGGTGACCCAATCGTTCTTGTAGCCGACGCGCGCGGGATATTGCGCGGAAGAGATGAGCGTGCCGTCCCAACTCACGAATTCCACAAAGTCCAGCCCGTGATCCTGCGCCGCCCCGGCTGCATCGTGAACGAACAGCGAGAAGTCCGGTCTGGGCCTCGCAAGATCGATGGCCACATTGAGGGTAATTTGGGCGTCGGTGATGTCTTTTACCTGCCGGACAATTTCTTCGCCGCGCTGCGCGTATTCTTTGTTGAACTGTGCGACGAGCGCTTCGCTGCGCTGGGCGTCGGATTCTTCGAACGCAGCTTGCGTGTAGTGCGTTACCCCATAGGCCACGAGCGAAACCGAAGCCAGCACGGTAATCAGAAAAACGAGAAACAATTTTGTGCGAAAGCTCATGGCTTTGCTCCGGGGGCGGCTGCGCGCGGCTGCGGAGAAGTTTGTGCCGCTGGATTTGCGGCGTTTGAAGAATCCGCCACGGCAGGCTCGGGAGTCTCCAGCCAGACGTCGGCGAGATGCCATTCACCCCAGAGAGCGGGCATCCAATCGCGCACGTTCGCGCCGAGTCCCACGGACTCCGCTTGCACGACGAG
>Ga0210405_10005537_pt1 | contig 11474 bp, 9 predicted proteins | sample IncBWH11MmetaG_FD_155492 | JGI IMG/M metagenome (GOLD analysis project Ga0210405, IMG submission 155492) | Forest soil microbial communities from Barre Woods Harvard Forest LTER site, Petersham, Massachusetts, United States - Inc-BW-H-11-M | ecosystem: Environmental > Terrestrial > Soil >... | reverse complement strand
TCTTGGTCTTCGTGAAAGAAAAGTCAACACCCCATCGAGAGCGAAATGGCGCTTCTTTAAAACCCAGAGCGTCGACGCTCCCGTACGCTCTTGACACCGCCGTCGTTGTTATAGACGGGATGACAGAGTCAAAGGAAGAGACAGCGGATCGAGGCGATTGGCTTCGGTGGTTGTCCCTACGTGATCAGCGCGGGGGTTTGGCTTTGGGTGGTTTGGGATTGGTCAGTAGCCCCCAGGCTTCGCGGTATTTTTCGTAGCGGCCTACGACTTTACTGTCTGGGTCGGGATAGAGCGGGAGGCTGGTGCGTGGGGCGAAGGCTTCGACGGGGATGATGTACCACACGCCGAGGGAGATGACGTAGGCTACGAGGAAGTCGATCTGCTCGGCGGTGTAGGGAACGTGGCCCTTGGAGGCCCAGTAGGCGTTGATGATGTATCCGCGATCGTGGACGCCGCCGGTGGATTTGACCTGGATGCGCCAGAGATGCTGGCCGGAGTCGAGGATGAAGTCGTAGCGGCGGCTGTCGCCGATGGGTTGGGAGATTCCGAAACCGAGCTCGACAGCCTTAAGGGCGAAGGCCATCTCGGATAACTCTCCTTGACGTTTACGGGTGCAATTGCCGGCTTCTTTGGACAAGCCCAGCGGCGGACGACGGAGGCGACCTACTGACTGTTTTTTCATGGGCAACACAAGAAAGGCCGCAGCGGTTGGGCTGCGGCCGAATCTTTATCTCCTTAGGGATTTCGGAATTGGTTCAGAACAGGTTCGGAGCTGGGCGTAGTCCTCGGCAGGGATTTCGCGATTCTCGCCGCTACATACGCACAAAAATAGAAAGGCGCGGGGATGAGTCCCGCGCCTCAATAAATGTCTATATATCCAGACTAGCATATTGGAGGGGGTAAACCCGCCAAATTTTAAACTTTATGTTTGCCATGGAATGAGTGGGTTGCAGGGAATTGGGCGGTTTTGGGGGCTTGACAACTTTTCGGCAGATGACATGAAGAACAAGAAAATCGGGACCAGTCGAGTGGACTGGTCCCGAAGGCTGAGTCTCTAGATTATTGTGGAGGGAAAACTCTTCCGTCATGCCGTAACGGAAATTCGGGATGCTCGACGAAGCGAGCTTTCTCGTAGTTCTTCCGGAGAGCGGTGACGCGATAGTCGAACTTCACGTTAGAGTTTCCATTGCCGAGTTCGCGTACTTCGAAGGAGTTCGCATCCTTCTGATGGACATACAGACCCTTGCAATCGCCGTTGGGAGTCAGGAACACGTGATATTCCTGCTTGGTGTTGACGGTCTGGATGAACCGCGAATCCAAGCGAACCGTGGCCACGCCGCCGACCAACGCTGCTGAGCCGAAGTCCTCAAACCAGTTCTTTGGGGACTCGATGGCGGCCAGGGCGACCTGGTGTTTGCCGCCGTCTACGGGAACAACCGCATTCTTCGCACCGGTACAGGTTAGATCTCCGATTGTATCGATGTTGCAGCCAGCGCCGTCTCCGTTATCTGCGGCGAACGGGAACCCGGTCGAGCCGGTGGCGTAGTTGAAACCGAATAGGGTGTAGTAACTCCCGCCGTTGCTTTGGAAAATTCCGGCGGCTTTGTTATCCGTGGTGCCGATAACCGCGTAATTCGCTGTTCCGCTCGAACTGTCATTGCCTCCGCCGTCACTCCAAGTGCCACCGCCTCCAAATTGGAACGCCTGTCCCGTGAGGCTTTCGCCGGTAGTGGAGAGTTCGCCGAACACGCCGGCGCCGGTTGCTAGTGAGTCGGTCTGCGTGTTGCTGCCAGTGACCGTGTTGTGGGCAGTACCGCCGCCCTTCGTTGCGGTAACACCTCCCTTGACGTTGACGTTCCCGTTAGCTTGGCTAGCGATAGAGTCCCCGATACTGTGTGCACCGGTGAAGACTGGGATCTTGCCTTTGACTCCGGCACCGGTAATGTTAGTGTCGGCCGTTTGTGCCCCCGCGAATACGCAGCACACTAAAGCGAACAAGAAAACGCGAACAACATGTTTAACTGTCATCTGAATATTCTCCTCCTCGAAATGTTTTGTTAGTGCCTTTCAGATTTTCTATCTGCGCAAGCTTCGCCAACTCAACGAAGCGCTGGCCAATCTTCGCCTTGCGTTGCTGCCACCCTTGTCATCAACGTCCTGATGGCAAATCCTCGCAGTTCAAAAACCAACCGTGGATGCTCTTTTAGAAGCGCCGGGATAGTGCCTTAGTGCGCGGTCGCTTGCAATAGCGGACATCTGTCGGTGCCTTACTTTTAATGTCCCTGTAACATAGTGCAAACAATATAGATGGTACGAGATGGTGAAACCGATGTAGAATACTGTGCTTTTGTTTTGGGGGGTGGCTGTGGCATCGGAGCCAGTCAGAATCCCGGGCTCGATCAGATTCGGCGAGGACTTCGAGTTTGATATCCACGCCTATCGACTGCGCCGCTCCGGTCGCATTCTCAAGCTGGAGCGCATACCCACGGAAATTCTTGCCGTCTTGGTTGAGCAGCAAGGACAGCTGGTCAGCCGGGAGCAAATCGTTGAGAGGATATGGGGCAAAGGCGCCTTCCTCGATACTGACAACAGCATCAATGGCGCCATCCGCAAGGTTCGACAAGTCCTGAAGGACGATCCCGAACAACCGCGTTTCATACAGACGGTCACGGGCAAGGGATATCGTTTCATCGCGTCGGTAACCAACGCAGATTTGCCAAGACCGGTAGCCGTTCCTAATCTCCGGCCTGTGGTCGTCTCATCACGGACCGCCAAGCCGGGCGTCCGGCGATGGCCAGTGTTATTAGTGTTATTAGGGATCGCAATTGTTCTGATTGCCGTTCTGGGTCTTTATTTGCGGCGGTCCCATTCCCAAGTCCGCGCCCTATCGCCAAGTGGACGTGTGATGCTCGCCGTTCTTCCCTTCGAAAACCTTACCGGCGACCCGAGCCAGGACTACTTCAGCGATGGCATGACCGAAGAGATGATTGCGCAACTGGGGAATCTCGATCCCCAGCACTTGGGAGTAATTGCCCGCACCTCGGTGATGCAATACAAACACAACACCAAACCACTGGATCAAATCGGGCGTGAACTTGGAATACAGTACACGCTGGAGGGCAGCGTTCGGCGGGATTCCGGCAAACTGAGGATCACGGCGCAGCTCATCCAGTTGAGGGACCAGACCCACCTCTGGGCCCGGCGATATGATCGCGAACCAGGCAACCTGTTGGCCCTTCAAGGGGAGATCGCACAAGAGATCGCCGACGAAATTCAGCTTAGAATCGGGGGCCATGAGCAAATCAGCTCCGCGGAGCAGCATCCGCTGTCCCCGAAAGCGTCCGAGACTTACGAGCTCTACCTCAAAGGCCGCTACTTCTCCAACAAGAGGACCATGCAGGGACTGCAGCAGGCAATCGAGTATTTTCAGCAGGCGGTAGATAAAGATCCGGCCTATGCCCGCGCCTACGCCGGCTTGGCTGAGGCCTACGCACTGATGGGTGGCTATAGTGGATCACCGCCGACGGAGTTGATGCCGAAAGCCCGCGCCGCGGCGCAGCGAGCGCTCGAGCTCGACGAACGCCTTCCAGAAGGTCACACCGCGCGTGCGGTGATTGCCCAGACTTATGATTGGGACTGGCCGACTGCGGAGAAGGAATATCAGCGAGCCATCCAGTTGAACCCAAACTACGCTACCGGCCATCACTGGTACGCCGAATGTCTTGCTTTGCAAGGCCGCTTCGACGAGGCGTTTCCGCAGATCGAGAGTGCCCGCCAACTCGATCCGCTTTCGCTCATCATCGCTACCGATTATGGCGCTATCTTGTATTTTTCACGCCAGTATGACCGTGCCATAGAACAGTTCCGCGGCGTGCTGGAAATGGAACCGAATTTTCCTCGGGCGCAAATGTTGATTGCGGCCTATGTACAAAAGGGAATGTTCGCCGAGGCTCTGGCCGAAGCGGAGGCCTGGCGCCGTCGCGACCACCTGCCCTGGAGTTGGGTCATGGCCGCTTATGTGTCCGGTCGCTCAGGCAACCAGACGAAGGCCAAACTTGCGGTGGAACAACTGCAACGGTTGGGGCGGTACCGTGAGCTGGATCCCTTGTCCTTTGCGGTTGCCTACATCGGCATGGGCGAGAACGATCAGGCATTGCTGGGGTTAGAAAAGGCTTACCGGGAGCATTCCAGCAGCCTCACCGCGCTGAAGGTGGATCCAATTTATGACCCGCTCCGGGGCGAGCCACGCTTCCAGGAGTTAGTCCGCCGCATTGGGTTGGCACAGTAATCCGGCAGCAGGTCGGGTTGCGTGCCGCTCACGAGGGCTTTGTGAAAGTTCCACGCACCAGCATGCTGCGCGCGGGCACCGACTCGGTGGGTGCCAGCTTGGCAGAGCCTAGCGGATTACCGGTGGCGTTGGATTTTTCGTAATCGAGATGGACGCGCTCCCGGACTTCCTGAATGCGGGAGGTGACAATGGGCGTGCGATATTCGGGATGACAAAACTCGAGGTGCATGCCGCGGCCGATGTAGCGCAGTTTGAGCATCGACCCGCCCCAGGTTGAGCCAGCAATTGCTACCAGCACGGGTTCTGGACAATATTCGGGGTGCCCCGAAATGAGCGCCTGACTTTCGCCCAGGAACACTGCGGTGTAGCGATGGTGTTGGGTTTGGATTTCGAGTACGGTAGATGGAGGCAAGTCTCCGAGAGAGACGCCGCCCTCGATTTCTGACTGGACGACGTTGGCATTCACTTCGTCACCGAGATTGGGATGAGGCATGAACATGGTCGCCAACCCGTCTGGCCAGATGCACTGCTCGAAAGATAATACCAGAGGACGGGCTACCACCGGAGGTTACTTCTGGGCAGGTGGCGAGTGACCCTGTTGAATTCCGGGCAAAAAGCAGCCAGACCTTATGGGTCTGGCTCTGCGCGCGATCGGGTTGCGGCTTCGCGGCAGCTACCCGCCAATCGAACTGGCCACGGCAGAAAATACGTTATTTGAACTTCCACCAATCAATCGGATGGTTCCAACTACCAGTACCAGGATGACTGCCAGCATGACGGCGTATTCGGCAATGTCCTGGCCCTGACCATCCGTCCACAAGTATCGGAAGGTTTTAATGTTCATCCCCTCTCCCTTCTAATCGGTGAGCACAGTGTGCTCCCGGTTGTCTAAAAATACAAGTATCAAGTCATCTTTCGCAATAAAAAAGGAGATACACCCCTCGATTTATTTTCATGTGCCAATGCTTGTCTCGATTCCAGAACGAACTCTCTGGTGCGCACGAGCAGTCGTCCCCAAAGTTACTGTCAGACTCGCACACAATCCATTATTCTACTTGTCGGTTCTTTAAGGTTCGAGGAATGCACAAGTCTGCCACCCGACGCTACGCGCGATTTCGCACCGAGATACCGATTATTGTGAAGGTATTGGGGAAGGACGGATATGTCCGCATCCACGGTCGCTGCTTCGAAATTGCGGAAGCAGGACTGGGCGCCGTCATCACCAGCGAGTTGGTCGCGGGAGAAATGATTACTCTTGAGTTCTCGATTCCAGACGTTCCCCAGCTCTTCGTAATGCGAGCCGTAGTCCGGCATCGCATGGGCTTCCTGCACGGTTTTGAGTTCATTGGCGCGCTGCCTACCGACAGCGAGTTGATCCAGGCATTCTGCCAAAAGCTGGAGCCGTCGTAGGCTCAGGGCTTTACTCCCAAGATTAGCGGGATTCGGAAGACACAATGATGTGCGAGACACTCGCGGCTCAGAAGGTGTGGACTCCGCGCGCTGGGGTTTTTAGACTCAGAGTCGGCCTCGAGGCACATTTCCCAGAAGCAGACTTGTTGGTATTGATCCGCATATCCCGATCTGGATTACTTCCGGGTTGCCGACCAACTATGCGGAATCGTCGGATCAGCAGCAAGTTGCTCAGGCTATAATTGCGCCCAGCGAATGACTCTTACTGCAGGCACCAGACTCGGGCCGTATGAAATCCAATCGCCGCTGGGCGCGGGCGGGATGGGAGAGGTGTACCGCGCTCGCGATACGCGCCTCGATCGTGTTGTGGCGGTGAAGGTTCTGGCCTCGCATCTTTCTTCTTCCCCTGAATTGAAACAGCGGATGGAGCGCGAGGCGCGAGCCATTTCATCGCTAAACCATCCTCACATCTGCCAGCTTTATGATATCGGCTCGCAGGACGGAACCGATTTTCTGGTGATGGAGTTTCTGGAAGGGGAAACTCTCGCCGAGAAACTCCGTAATGGTGGGTTGCCGTTGACCGAAGTTTTCAGGATTGGGATTGACGTCGCGGAAGCACTGGCGGTAGCGCACCGCAGCGGCATTGTGCATCGCGATTTGAAGCCGGGGAACATCATGCTGACGGCGGGCGGTGCGAAGCTGATGGACTTTGGTCTGGCGAAACCGCTCGGGCTGCAGACTGCGGCGCCGGGATCGGGAACTGTGCCGCCTTCGTTTACCGCGGTGGCCACGTTGAGCGGCCCGAGTCCGTTGAGTCCGCTGACCACGGCAGGCAGCATCGTCGGCACCATTCAGTACATGGCTCCAGAGCAGATTGAAGGAAAAGAAGCGGATGCTCGCAGCGACATTTTCGCATTTGGGGCGGTGTTGTATGAAATGGTAGCGGGGAAGCGTCCGTTTTCAGGGAAGAGTCAAATATCGGTGGCATCGTCGATTCTGGAGTCCGATCCGGCGCCCATCAGCGAGCTCAAGCCGAACACTCCCGTTGCGTTTGAACACGTGGTGACAACCTGCTTGCAGAAGAATCCCGAAGAGCGCTACCAGTCAGCGCAAGACATCAAGCTGGAACTGCGGTGGATTGCGGCGGACCGGCCGGCACCAGCGGTTGCGGCCGCGACGCCCGAGCCCGCGAAAAAGAAAGAGCGGATTGGTTGGGCTGCGGCAGTCATAGCGGCGATTGTTCTGGGTGCGGCTGCTGCGATCCTCTTTTACCATCCGGCTCAATCCGTGCGCTCCATCCGCGCCGTCATTGATCCTCCTGAGAAAACCAGTCTCAACCTGACCGGCGATTCTGCCGGGCCGCCGGTGCTGTCGCCCGATGGCGCCTTGATCGCGTTTGCCGCCACCGCTGCGGATGGCAAGACGGCGCTGTGGGTCCGCCCCACAAATACATTGGAGGCACGCATGCTCCCCGGCACCGCTGGCGCGATGTTTCCATTCTGGTCGCCGGACAGCCGTTCCGTAGGATTCTTTGCCGAGACCAAGCTGAAGACGATTGACCTCAGTGGCGGCACAGCGCAGGTCGTTTGCGATGCAGTGCTTGGGCGCGGCGCTGCCTGGGGGCCGGGTGACATAATCCTGTTTTCTGCGGGCCCGATCTCGCCTTTGGTGCGCGTCAGCGCGAGCGGGGGAACTCCGACAGCCTTCACCAGCATCGATGCAGCGCAGCACACTTCGCATCGCTGGCCATTTTTCCTTCCCGACGGCCAGCATGTTCTCTATCTCGCAATGCACCACGATCCCACAAAGTCTGGGAACAACACGATCTATTACGCATCGCTCGACGGCAAAGAAAATCGTCCGCTATTCCGTTCGCAAACGAATGCCATTTATGCCGATGGCTTTCTTTTGTTCGGCCGTGGCGACCAGTTGATAGCACAAGCTTTCAACCCGTCCTCTGGAAAATTGAGCGGGGGCCCGCAAAACGTGCTTACGGGCGTGATGAACGATGCCGCTACCTGGCACATGGACGCCTCCGCATCGGAAGACGGATTACTCATTTTTGCCAGCGGCGCCTCCGGCGACGTGCAGTTGGTCTGGATGGACCGCAACACAAAACAGATCAGCACCATCGCGGAAAAGCTTGCAGACTTGCAAAGTGCAGGCCTTTCGCCGCAAGGAGACCGGGTTGCGATGCAGATTAACGCGGGCGAGACTGACATCTGGGTATTCGATCTGGCGCGCGGGGTTCGCACCCGGTTGACCTTTGGGCCGGTTGCGAATACCGCGCCCCTCTGGTCGTCTGACGGCGTGTGGATCGCGTACGAGTCTCCTCGCGACGGCCACTTCAATCTGTACCGCAAGCACTCCGACGGCAGCGGCGCAGAGGAACTCTTGCTCAGCAGCAAGCTCCAGATCGTGCCCACGGATTGGTCGCGCGATGGAAAATTCCTCCTCTATTCGCAGCCCCTTTCGGGGATTGGGCCCATTCGCGAGACCTGGTCATTGCTACTGGAGGGCGACCGCAAGCCTTCGCTGGTCCTGGAGCGCGGAGGAGGCGCAAAGCTCTCCCCGGATGGCCATTGGCTCGCGTACCAGTCCGGCGAATCCGGCACGGTTCAAGTGTATGTAGTGGCCTTCGGCGGAGGTCAGGGGAAGTGGCAGATCTCGGCCAACGGCGGAGTGATGCCGCGCTGGAGTAAGGACGGCAAAGAGCTCTATTATTTCGACCCGACCTTCAGTCTTTTTGCGGTGCCGGTAAACGCAGCCGGCAGCGCCCTGCAATTCGGTACCCCGCAGACGCTCGTCAGTAATTGGACCGTCCCAAGCGTCCCCCTTTATGACATCTCGCCCGACGGCAAGAAAATCCTTCTTGACCGAGTGCCGCAGCAGGTCAGCCAGTCCGTGACCGTGGTAACGAACTTTGCGGCGGGGCTGAAGAAATAAACGAATCACCTGAACGGGTCCAGGCCATTCACCACCAGGTCAAGCCTGAACAGCTTAGCTAACGCCGGGGCTTGCCTCTGCTCCACTTCCGTGATAAAAACGCGGTTTCATACGGGAGGAATTGTGCCGAACTTTGCGAAGCACTTCCTTGGAACATGCGGGCCGGCGGCAACGGCGGTTCTGGCAATCGCGATGGCTTTGGTCGCGGCGCTGACTGTAACCAACACAGCGCAGGCGCAGACTTTCACCGTGCTCTACACCTTCACCAACACGGCGGACGGGGAACAGCCCGATGCGAGTTTGTTTCTGGACGCAGCCGGCAATCTTTACGGCACGACTCAGTACGGCGGCACCAAGGGTGGCTTCGGAACGGTGTTCAAGCTAAACACAAAGGGCGGCGAAGTTGTTCTCCGCAGTTTCGCTGGGACGCCAGATGCGGAAGATCCGTACGCCGGTTTGACTCGGGATAAGGCCGGCAACTTCTACGGGACAACTCTTTACGGCGGTACTCAAGGCGGCTTCGGGACAGTATTCAAACTGCATGCCGGCAAGGAGACGATCCTTCACAGCTTCGCCGGCACTCCTGACGGAGAAGACCCGCGCTCCGTTTTGGTTCGGGACGCCGCGGGCAATCTTTACGGAACCACACAATATGGCGGCACCAATGGCGGTTATGGAACCGTGTTTAAGCTGGATGCTGCAGGCAAACTCATCTTGTTGTATAGCTTCGCGGGGACGCCGGATGGCGACGATCCCTATGCCGGTATGCTTCGAGACAAAGCGGGCAATCTTTACGGCACCACGCAATATGGTGGCACGAACGGCGGGTATGGAACCGTGTTCAAGCTGAGTTCGAAAGGCAAGCTGACCCTCCTGCACAGCTTCGCTGGAACGCCGGATGGGGTAAATCCTCTTGCGGGTTTACTGCTGGACGGGGCGGGTAATCTTTACGGGACAACTTACTATGGCGGCACCAAGGGCGGCTTTGGAACCGTCTTCAAGCTGAATACTAATGGCAAGCTGACCTTGCTTCACAGTTTCGCTGGAATGCCGGATGGGCAGAATCCGTATTCGCGTTTGATTCGTAACGCGGCCGGCAATTTGTACGGCACGACGTTTTATGGAGGCACGGCTGGGTACGGCACGGTGTTCAAGTTGGATACCGCAGGCAAACCGACAGTTCTGCACAGCTTCAACGACGCACCGGATGGGGCTCATCCGATCGGCGGGTTGGTCCTGGACAAGGCCGGCAATCTGTATGGCACCGCCAGCGATGGCGGCGATCTCAATTGTGGATTCTCGGGCTGCGGAACCGTGTTCAAGCTCACGCCATAAGTCCGGAGGGTGAACTCGCGTTAAAGTTTCGAATACGACACCCTTTTTGCTATTCTCGGGTTACATGATTTCCAGCATCAGCTATGTGGCCCTCACCGTCGCGGCCATCCCGTTTATCTATTACGTGATTGCGTTGTTCAGCTCTTGGCAATTCTTTCGCAGCGCCCAAGATCGAAGCGCCCCTGATCATAACTTCGCTCCGCCGGTGAGTAATCTTAAGCCGATTCGCGGGCTTGATCCCGACGCCTACGACAACTTCGCCAGCTTCTGCAAGCAGGACTATCCAGACTACGAGTTGCTTTTTTGCGTGGGCGAGGAGGACGACCCGGTTGTTCCCATCCTAAAGAAGCTGGAGCGTGATTTTCCGGAACGGCGCATTCGGGTGTTGTTCGGCTCGGGCGGAAGAGGATCGAATGACAAAGTGGTCAAGTTGGCCCGTCTGGTCAGCGAAGCTCAGCACGAAGTGGTTGTAATCAGCGACAGCGACGTGCGAGCGCGGCCCGACTACCTGCGCACTGTGGTTGCTCCCTTGGTCGATCCCAAGGTGGGAGCCGTGACCTGTTTCTATGTGCCGATCGAAGATAAAACGCTCACCGAAAGCCTGCAGACGATTGGCATGTTCTCCGATTTCTATGCCGGCATTCTGGTCGCGCGCCAGTTGGACGGAGTGAAGTTTGCGTTGGGGCCGACCATCGCTACCACGCGCACCCGACTGGCCGGGTTCGGCGGCTATGGTGCGATTCAGGATCGTCCCGCCGATGACCTGCTGGTGGGGCGCCTCATCGCTGAACAGGGTTACGAAGTCGAACTGCTGCCTTACACCATTTCGACGGTTGCCGATTATGGCTCGCTGCGCGACCTTCTACATAAACGCCTGCGCTGGATCGTGGTGATGCGCCACATGCGACCGTGGGGGCACCTCGGCCTGGTTTTCACTCAGGGGCTGCCCTGGTCGATTGCGGCGATTGCGATCCATCCCTCCGCGGGAGTTGCGCTCGGCTATCTTGGCGCGTACTTTGCACTCCGCTTTGCCATGACCTGGACGGTTGGCGTTTGGGGCCTGAAGCAAGATTCGCTTTGGAAGAAGTTCGGGCTGATCCCGGCATGGGATGCATTGGCTTTCTTTATCTGGCTGACCAGTTTTGCGCGCAACAGTATTCGCTGGCGGGACGGTGAATACTACATCCGAGACGGCAGGCTGGTGCCTGTGACCCCAACCAGTGCTGGGCCAGCGGGATAACCCTCAGTCAGCGATTCTAGCCAGCGGCGCGCGCTCTTCTCGTGGTGCGACGCTTTCCGTTGTTCTTTCCGGCAGAATCGCCTATGGTTTCGACCACAGGCACGGCTTCGCGATTAGTCTGCAGACGGCGCTCGTTTCGGGGCTGGCGCCAGTTGATCTGCGGCAGCATCACGGACGGGTCGATCCGGTCGCGATATTTCAAGGCGACGTTCATCAGGGAGTCCAACAACGAGTCGGAAAGCAGATGCGGCTCCA
>Ga0210405_10005536_pt1 | contig 11475 bp, 10 predicted proteins | sample IncBWH11MmetaG_FD_155492 | JGI IMG/M metagenome (GOLD analysis project Ga0210405, IMG submission 155492) | Forest soil microbial communities from Barre Woods Harvard Forest LTER site, Petersham, Massachusetts, United States - Inc-BW-H-11-M | ecosystem: Environmental > Terrestrial > Soil >... | reverse complement strand
CGTAACGCGCGCGCTCCAGTACTGGCCCAAACTATATCGCGCCCAAATCGCAATTCCAGCTCCGACGAACGTCAGAACGATGCCCGATGTTCGGAGCCAATCGCTCGCAGGCGCAAATCGCTGTCCTAAGAAACCCAGATCCAGCCGGTGCGAAAACAAGAATAGAAATGCCAGACCCATCAGGCTGATGTGGAGCAGGCGCCCGCCCAGATCCTCCTGGACTTTTGTCTGCTTCACCCGCAGCGCACTGATCGCCCAATAAATGCCCAGCGCATACCATGGAATCAAATCCACACTCGGTAGATTCATGAGGTTCATGCTTTTCTCCCTTCCATCCCGCGATGACTGTCTTTTGAGGCCGAGCCCCGGCGGTGGACGCGCCGGATCCATCCCAACTCCGAATGAATCTGCTCAATCAGATACCGGACCACTTCTTCGCCGTAAATTCCCATGTCCATACTCTGCCGCAGCTTTGCCAGCCTTTCTTCGCGGTCATGCAGATATCCTTCTCGCTGTTTGAGGATGCGCTCGCGAACCGGCGCTTCGAGCACTTCGAACATTCCCACTCGCGTAATGAAACCCGCGAACGAGGACGCGTCCGACTCGCCGAATTCGCTCAATCGTGCGACCAATTCCCGCCGTCCGAGCGCGGTGATCGCATATTGCAAGCGCGTCTGGCCACGCTCTCCTGGCACAGTCTTTTTGCTCACCCAGCCCTCGGTCGTGAAGCGGCGCAACAGCGGATAGACCAGATTGTTGTGCATCGCGCCCTGTCCAAGAATGAACCCCGCTTCGCGCTTCAACTGGTATCCATGCTTTGGACCGTCGAGCAGGGTCGCTAAAATTATTAGGTCATTCATGACACTGTCAATACTGTCCGAGTAGAGATTGTTTGTCAAGCGAATTGAAGCCACCGAGAAACCACAACCTCCGTGATACTCCGTGTCCTTTGTGGTTTATTGCGTTTGCGCGGCCGACGAGGAACTAACCAAGGCGACTCCATTTGCTGAATCCTGCCGCCATCCTTTAGAATCAAATTGATTCCTGAGAAGCTCGGTACAGAGGTAGGAGATCATGAAAGCAGCTATACATCCCGCTTACAACGAAATCCGCGTCATGTGCGCATGCGGCAACAACTTCACCACCCGCTCGACCCACAAGGGCGACATCCACGTAGAAATCTGTTCCAGCTGCCATCCTTTCTTCACAGGCAAGCAAAAGCTCATGGACACCGCTGGACGCGTGGAGCGTTTCCGACGCAAATACGCCAAGAAAGAATCACCGAAGGCCTGACGTTTCCGGGCCCAGAGTTGCAGCAGAGCCTCCCTAGCGGAGGCTCTACTTTTTGCATGACGATTAATCAATGGAGGATGTCATTACGAGAAGCGAAGCGACGAGGAATCCGGGTTTTGCTCGGCTACGCAAACACGCAGGACACAGACTGAGACTGGCGTCAGTAACCGGGTGAGTCGACGCTAAAACCGTCTAGTCATCTTCCGTGGGGTTGATAGGTTCTCCCACGATGTTGTAGTAAACCTCTTTGGGCGGCTTCGGTTTTGACGGCTTCGCCTTCGGAGGTGGAGGCGGCGCAGCTACCTTGGGCTGCGGCGGCGGTTCAGGGGGCGACCAGAATTGACCGGGCGACTGCCCCGCTGCGGATGTTGTTTGCGCTGGCGCTGCCACTGGGGTCGCGGGAGCGGGGACCGGTACGGTCGTGGCCATAGGCGACGACGAGGGCACAGGGACCGACGCCTGAACAGGCACAACCACAGGTGGTGAGGGTGGCGGAGCCATCGGCTGCGTTGGAGCGATCGATTGCATCGGAATTGGGCTCACCCTCACCGCCCGGGTGCGAGTCACTTTGGGTTTGCGTTGCAGCCAGGAATTCAGGATCACGGAGGCGATCCCAGCAAAGCAGAGCTCCAGAACCGCTGTGAACAAAGCCGGAACGTTGAAGTCACCTTTGCCGAGGTATAGCGGGGACTGGACATCGCCGCCCATGGTCCGCGCCAGCACAGGGAGGACGAGGTTGTTGGTGACCGAAACAATAAATCCCCAGATCCCCTCCGCCAGGATCACGGCAATCACGACACGGCCGATCCATTTGCCCGTATCCGCGGCGGACGATTCGGGAGAAAGCGCTCTTGGAACTTCATCCATAAGTTGTGTGATGCAAATTGTGCCACAGCTGCATAACTTGGGGAAGGCAGTAAAATAGCTAGGTGCGAAAGTTCTGGGAAAATCCGGCGAGTGTCGACGCGGGCGTCCTCGCCCGTGCCGTCGCTGCCGTGCCCGACCGGGTGACGATCGGCGATATCCAAATCACGCCAGCGACTGTTTTGGCTCCTATGGCGGGCGTTACCGACACCGTCTTTCGGCGCTTTATTCGCAACCTCGGCGGATGCGGCCTGATCATGACCGAATTCACCTCGGCCGATGGCGTGCTCCGTGCGAAAGATCAGAAGGCCAAGCGCTATCTCCATTTCTACGAGGACGAGCATCCCATCTCAGCTCAACTTTTTGGCAGCGATCCCAAAGTGATGGCCGACGCCGCTCGTGTCGTCGAGGATCTCGGCTTTGACCTGGTCGACCTCAACCTTGGATGCCCGGCGAAAAAGGTGGTCAAGTGCAATGGCGGCTCGGGCTTGCTGCGCGACTTGCCGGCGATCGGCAAGATCTTCGAAGCGGTTCGTGGGGCCATCAGGATTCCTTTCACGGTAAAGATCCGCGCCGGCTGGGACGACGAAAACATTATCTGCGTGGAACTGGCCAAGATGGCCGAAGATTGCGGTCTGTGCGCGGTCGCGCTGCACGCGCGCACGCGCGAGCAAGGCTACAGCGGACAAGCCCGCTGGGAATGGATTGCCGCCGTCAAGCAGGCAGTCAAGATTCCCGTGATCGGCAACGGCGACGTCCGCACGCCCGAAGACGCATGCGCAATCGTCGCCCAGACCGGCTGTGATGCGGTCATGATAGGGCGGACAGCCCCCGCAAATCCCTGGATCTTCCGCCAGATCGCCCAATACAACAAATGGGTCAGCGAGAATCCCGCGGGGGTGGACGCCCTCGTCTGCCCAGCGGAGCGAAGCTCGGCAGCTCCCTATGACGAGCCCACCGAGTCCGATCGCTACCAGATGATTCGCAGCTACTTCCAGATGCTGATCGAGGAAGAACTGCCAGACGCCGTTGGCAAGATGAAACAATTTGCCTCGTGGTTCACGCACGGCGTCCCGGGCGGAGCCGGGCTGCGCAAGGCGATCTACGAGTCGAAGAGCGCGCCGGAAATTCTAGCCAGAGTCGAAGGGTTCTTTGAGGAGAGATTGTGTGGCGTGGCTGCCCTCGCCCGCGAAGCTTAGTCAGGCTCCCCCTTTGCGGGACTATGCCAAGGCTTGCTAATTCTTTGGTACTGTTCGACCACGCGGCTTCTCGCCTCGGCTTCGGTTCGTCCCGGTGCTGAGTGGAGGGGAACTTTCTTAGCCATGGGAGTCTTGCCTACGGCGAAACAAGTCCACCACTGATCATTCGGAACTAGGGCGTTTGCTTTCCATGTGGTGCGCAACTCAAAATCTTCCAATCTCGGAAACTTCGGGTCTGAAGGGCAAGGGGACTCGACCCAGCCATCGACACTCGTATATCAGCATGCAAACGACTCAACCGTTCCTATAGTGTGCTTGTCCAGGTCGACGTCATTCCGACTGCTAAGTGGGGCCGAACAGTGCGGACATTTGTACTCGCTGATTTCGTCCTTAACGGCGGCAAGTTCCTCTCGCAACTGCTCGTTCTGAGAGCGAATATCCCCGAACAGATCAATCTCTGTCATGCCGAAGTCTACCGGTACAACTATGAGCCGCCCACGCGCACCCTCCAACCAGGAGGCGTCCCGCCTACGATGGACGCGATTTATCAACCGAGAGTCGATTGCGTTAAAGATCCATCCGGGTGAAATGCCGCTTTCTTCCGCAGCGCTATCGAGTCTACGACCGCCGACGCGGTTCTTCCCTTAACTTTTCTCTTGAGGGTCGCTGTCAACTCAGCAAGTCGGCCCTGAACACTCTCATCATCCAGGAAACCACGCCGGAGCAACGCTTCAACCCACCCGGTCGGAGTAAGTCGGTAGAAAAAGGTCGGTGGAACAGAAGTTCGTGCGATAAACTCCGTTGCTTCTAACTCGCTCCAACTCGTATTTAGGAAACAATCGAACTCGGGGCGGCTAGACTCGAACAGGTGCGTGTCTATCGCGCCCTCTCCAAGCGCCTCAAGCAACGCGCCGAGAAGTTTCTCGGCATCGGTGCGGCGGTCTGAGTCTGCTACCGTCATGCCACTTGAGGTATGTCTACTTGTCGATTATTCATCGGTCGATGGCGGTTTTGCCAACATTTTTCCTCGTTCATCTTTTTCCACGTATGCCCATGGCACATTCGGGTCGTGGGTGAACATGGTGAGCCACTTCTCGGGAATGGACTGGGCGTAATAGCGCTTGCGGCTTTCGATGGTTCGCAGCGGCAGGAGATCGAAGGCCATCACCCAAGTCAGATCGATGTGGGCGCTGGTGGGAATCAGATCGGAGATATAGCACGCGGTCTGGCTGCCGCTCTCGATGATTACCGCCTGCATGTGGAGCGTGTGGCCGGGGAAAACTCTTACTGAAATTCCGGGGACGATCTCCTGATCTCCCCGCAGCAACTCCATCTGGCCAGTCTTGATCAGCGGATCGTAGTTTTCGGACATGTAGCTGATGGCGTCGCGCTCGAGTTGAAGGCGTCCATGTTGCCACTCGCCTTCGGGTGCGTAGTATTTTGCTTTGGGGAATGTCGGCACGATTTTGCCGTCTTTTAACGTCGTGTTCCAGCCGCAGTGATCGAAGTGCAGGTGGCTGTTGATCACGATGTCGATGTCTTCCGGCGAAATTCCAACGGCGTTTAGATTGTCGAGCAACTTCGCGGGCTGGCCGAATATCTTGACGAATCTCTCGGGAAGTTTGTTGCCGATACCGGTTTCGATCAGAACTGTGTGCTGGCCGGTTCGCACTACCACCGAATTCAATCCGACGGGAACGTAGTTCTCCGCATCAGCCTTTACTTTTTTCTCCCACATGACTTTGGGGATGACGCCGAAGAATGCTCCGCCGTCGAGGCGATAAGTGCCGTCCGAGACAGCGATAAGTTCGAAATCGCCTAGCGTCAAGCGCTGCATGAATCATTCAATTGTACGACGCATGGGTGCAGACGTCCGCGCCTACATTGATGGCGGGAAGCCGAAAGAGTGCAGAGATCCTTCGTTGGGAACCTTCGCTTTGCGAAGGTTCTGCTTCCTCAGGATGACGGACTACGGATTCTTGCGCGAGTATTGTCCCCTGAATTCCATGGTCCAGGTAGCGCCTTTGTCTGACGATTTCTCCCAGGTTTGCTCAATCTCACTCGGACTGATGCGGACCACTTTAATTCTGTTGAGGACGGCCTGGCCATTGGGGGCGGTGCTGGGGCCGAGAAACTCGGCCGAGCCCGTTGTAACCTTGCCTTCGAAGATGTGAACGCGGCCGTCGTTATCTGCGAACATGCCGTGCCAACTCTTATCGTCCGAGCTGTACGCAAACACGTTTTTGCCGGTGTGACCTTTTCCGCCGTCCCAGCTTTCGACGAGCAGGCATTTGTCGAGTTCCAGGTAAACTTTGCTGGCGCTAGGGACGGAAGCGCCGGGATAGGTCACGGTCCAGTCGCCAAGCCAGAAGTCCAGTTGCCGACTGTCTGAGTTTGCCGAACACGGCCCAGAATCGACGGCAGCCAGCGTCGATGTCGCCCCCAGGCAAAACCATCCAGCGATGGCAACAAGCAAGAGAGCGCTTCTTGACCAACGCAAACCTAGAACAAGCATTTCTTTTTTCATAGAGACCTTCCTTTGCTTCTTTTGCTGTGGGACTGGCCTACTTACTCGCCGCATCATTTGGAAGCTGATGGATTTTGCTGATTTCGATGGCGTGTGTGCTGTTTCTTTCGAACACTTTGCCAGTTGCTTGCACGTGCTCGCCAACGAAAGTCTTCAGCGCATCCTGTCCCGTGTCGGGCATGGACTCAGTGATGGGAACGTACACCGAGCCGTCACTCGCCAGAATTCCCAAGGGCGAGCCCACCTTCGCGCACATGGTGATGCAATCCTTGCTGTAGCTGGTCGACGTAGACTTTTTGTTTTGCAGGGGGCAGGCGATGTCGCGTACCAATCCCTCCACCGTGCGTGTTCCAACTGCGGTAGAGTCTACGGTGTCGCCCGCCACCATCAAGATAGGGACAGCCAGGCAAACGAGTGCGATAAAAAGCGTCCACTCGAGTCGCGTTTTGTTGAGCTCAAGCAGGTGAGCACTTTTGAACCGCTTCGAACGTCGAACAACGATGTTTTGCTTCATGACTGTATTCCTCCTGATCATCGAGTAGTTCTTTATCTACAAACGTGCGGATGGCTTCCGCGCTTGAAACCGAAATGCGTGAGAGTTCTTTTCTACTTCCAAGACGTCAAATCCTGCGGCTTCGAGGCGCGCATCGACCGTATCTGGATTAATCGGCACCAACGTGTCTCCGATGTGGATCAGTCGCATGAACAAGCTTTGCAGGCTGTCGCTGCCCACGAAGACTCCTCCTGGCTTCAGGACGCGCCACACTTCGCGGAGCAATTTGTCCTGCAGTTCCGGGGAAGGCACGTGATGCAGCATGGTGAATGAAACTCCCCCGGAAAAATGGGCGTCGGGAAACGGCATGGCCGTGGCGTCTCCCGCGACCACCTGAACATTGCAGCCACGCAGACGCGAACTTAGAGAGTCGGCCAGCTTGGGGTCGACTTCGATCGCGGTGAGGCACCGCACCGTTGCCCGCAGCAGATCGGTTGTAAGACCGGGACCAGGTCCAAGTTCGAGTACGTTCGGCCCCAGGTCGGCGCCGCTGAGGACCCATGGCACTCGCTGTTGGATGGTTTCTCGCCAAGCGTCCGAACGGCAGAGCCAGTGGTGCAGGCGGTTCACGTTTTCCTTTCATAATCAATTTCAGACGAACTCAGCTTAACGTTTGATGGTGTTGCGTACTTCCGATATTCTGACAATAAATGTTGCAAAAACGACAACATGCATTCTTCGATCGCCTAGGAGAGAACCGGTCCCAGATCGCCACGCTTACGCACGACTACCCGGGTGGACACGTGATCCCGTTGCACTTTCACGATCGCGACCAGATTGTCTATGCCTCGCGCGGGGTGATGACGGTTCGCACCAGCGCCGGCACCTGGGTGGTCCCAACCCACCGCGCGGTCTGGATACCGGCGGCGGTGCCGCACGCCATTACGATGTCAGGCGTAGTGGCGATGCGGACTCTATACCTCAAGCCGAGGCTGGCGAGAACGCTGCCTCGAAGCTGCTGCGTAGTCAACGTGTCGCCGCTACTGAAAGAACTTATTCTGCACGCCTGCAACTTCGCGGCTCTCAAGAAAAGTATTCAGTGGCAGCGTCACCTGATCGACGCAATTGTTGACCAGCTCAAAGCGATTCAGATGGTTCCTTTGCAGCTTCCTAACTTGTCCGATACGAGGGGGCTTCGAGTCGCAGAGACACTGATCGCCGACCCGAGCGACGCGCGACCGCTCGCCCAAATCTGCAAAGAGGCCGGTGCCGGCAAGAGGACGGTGGAAAGACTCTTCCAGGAAGAAGTGGGAATGACGTTTGGTAAGTGGCGCCAGCAACTTCGTTTGATGCAGGCGATGCGCCTCTTGGCCGAGGGAGCCAAAGTCACGCACGCCGCTTTGGAAGCGGGTTACAGCACGCCGAGTGCGTTCATTTCCATGTTTCGGAAAGCGCTTGGGACCACGCCGACTTTGCACTTTCGAGCAGCTGCCAAGACCAAATAGCGGATTCACGGTGAAGCTCTAGCGTACGATGCACGGGCGAGGACGCCCGCGCCTACATTGGTGCCGAAACAGTGCAAAGATCCTTCGTTGGGAACCTTCGCTTCGACGAAGTTTCCGCTTCCTCAGGATGCCATTTTCTAAAATTCGTCTATTTCAGTTCGCGTTCGAAGTGGTCTTCGATCTGGTGGAAGAGGTGATCGCGATCGTCTGCGCCGCGGATGCTGTGGGTCTTGTTGGGATAGACCATGAAGCGGAATTGTTTGCCCGCCTTGATTAGACCCTCGACCATCTGGATGCTGTTCTGAAAATGCACGTTATCGTCCCCCGTTCCGTGGGCGAGGAGCAGTGAGCCTTGCAATTTGTCGGCTACTTTGGGCAGATTCAGATCAGTGTAGCTGGTCGTGTTCTTGGCGGTTGGCAGGCCGGCGTAGCGTTCGGTGTAGATGGAATCGTAGTTGCGCCAGTCGGTGACTGGAGCGACGGCGGCTCCGGCCTTAAAAACGGTTGAGTGGGTCATCGCGTAAAGAGTCATCGATGCGCCATTGCTCCATCCCCAGATTCCTACGCGGGTACGATCGAGCTCGGGGTATTGAGCGAAGAGCTGATCGAGGGCGGTGAGCTGGTCTTTGAGTTCAATCCCGCCGAACTGATGGCGGATCGCGGTCATGAACTTGCGGTCGCGGCCGGGGGTGCCGCGATTGTCTACGGTGAAGATCGCGAATCCTCGCTGGGCCATCAGTTGATGGAAAAGACCGTCGGATCCGGCCCAGTCCTCGATCCAGCTGTTGGTCACGGTTTGCGCGGCCGGGCCGCCGTAGATGTTTACGATCAGCGGAATCTTGCCAGCCGATGTGCTCTCAGGCGGAAGCACCAGTTCACCGTAGAGGATGGTCCCGTCGTCGGCTTTGAATTCGAGAAACTTCGGCGTTATCAGGCCGAAGTCGTCCACGCTGCGCGAATTCCATATTTTGTTGCATGGTCCGCCCGCGACGCAAACCGATAGACGCGGGGGCGTCATGAGGGCCGAAAATTCGTTCACGTAGTACTGGCCGTCTTCGGCGAATGTGGCGTGATGGGTTCCATCTTCCTGCGAGACACGATGGAATTCGGAACCATCAAGCTTCACCGCGTAGAGCTGGCGCTGGCGGGGATCGTCTTTGTTGCATGTGAAATAAACCAGGCTGGCAGTTTCATCCACGCCACTGACGCCGAGCATCTCGAAATCACCCTTGGTGAGCTGACGTTCCTGCCTGGCGTCGGAAGCCAGCGGGTTCGCCTTGTCGAAGTTGTAGAGATAAAGCTGAGTGGTTCCATCGCGCCAGCTTGACCACAGGAAACGGTCTCCCGACTTGAGGATGGTCATGTCGTCGTTCACGTTGACCCACGCGTCGGGGATAGATTCGGTGAGCATCCTATGCGAGCGCCCGGAATGCGCATCGATGAAATAGAGGTCAAGGTTGTTTTGGGCGCGATTCAATGCTTCCGCCCAGAGGACGCCGTCGCTGACCCATCCGAAGCGCGGAATGTAAATCTCCGGGTCCTCGGTTAGCGAAATCCATTTCGTATCACCGCCAGACGCGCTCACCACTCCCAGGCGTACGACCGGATTGGGATCGCCCGCTTGGGGATACTTTTGCCTATCCACAGTGGGATGCGTGGGCATCCAGTCGGTGATTGGATAGGTAGGCACGCGGGTTTCGTCCATGTGCAGGAAGGCGATGCTCTTGCCATCCGGGGACCAGAAGTAATTGCTGCGCACATCCAGTTCTTCGGCGTAGACCCAGTCGACCTCTCCGTTCAGGAGATTGCCATCTTTCTTTTTGTCGTCTTTGTCTTTTTCCTTGTCGTCCTTTTCCCGGGTGAGCTGCTTTTCGGTGTCGCCGGGGAAAGTGCTCACGTACAAATTATGTTTGCGCACGTAGGCCAGGCGGCTGCTGTCGGGAGAGAACTTCGGATCACCATTGGGATCGGACGACGCGCTGAGTTGAACGGCGGTGCCGGTCTCGAGCGAATAAAGCCAGAGCTGACCTTGAGGAACAAAGAGCAAGTGTTTGGAATCGGGCGCCCAGCGGTAGGGATCGACGTGATAGCGTGTGATGCGCTCTATTTCGCGCTCATCCTTGATCTTTTCGGGGGACGGAGCCAGCGTCGCTATTTTGGTTTCACCGATTAGCAGCGTTTTCTGGCCCGTGGTGGCGTCCACGACCCACAGCTCGCCGTGTTCGCCGGCATCGTCGCGCTGGATGAAAGAAAACTTCGCGTGGTCGGGAGTCCACTGGATGATTTCCGGCGGGCGTCCGGTGATGCCGCCGCCGGCGAAGATGGCCTCGATGGTGAGAGCTTTCTTCGGCGGAGTGTTGGGAGACTGGGCGCCCGCGAGGGGAATTAGCAACCAGCAGATCACCGTTCGACGAATGAGTCGATTCACGAGGCATCTCCGCGCATAGATTCTGCACTGAAAGGCAAGGCTGAGAAGTTTACACCGGGAGAGTGGGTTCGTGCAGCGCGTCGCCAGGCTTCCTAATGTCATTCGAAGATGCGGGGCGACAAAAACCGGGACTTTATCGGCAAATTAAGACGTTGCAAGCAACGTCTCTACGGAGGTGCGTGGTAAAATCGTGGCAGTGCTACTCTTTAAGATGCTTCCAGACGTGCAAAACCTGATCGCACTGCAACAGGCGGATCGGGAAATCCTGCGATTGAAGGAAGAAATCGCTGCCCTGCCCAAGCGGGTGGCCGTCATTGAAGAGAGGCTGGCCGGAACCAAGGCTATCCTCGAAAAAGCCAAAACCGCTGTCAAGGCCGACGAAGCGGCCCGCCGCAAATTCGAGAGCGCGATTTCCGACCAGCAACAAAAGATCTCCAAGTATCGCGACCAATCGCTCGCCGTCAAAACTAACGAGCAATATAAGGCACTGCTGCACGAGATCCAATTCGCCGAGCAGGATATTCGTGCCAACGAAGACAAGATTCTGGAGTTGATGGTTAATGCCGAGATCCGTGAGAAAGATGTAAAGGCGGCTGAGGCAGAGTTGAAAGCGGAGACGGCCGAGATCGAAAAGGAAAAGATCGACGCCCGGCAGCGGACTGCGGAAGACGAAAAGGAATTGGCCGCGTGGAACGCAAAACGGGACACGGCGCGAGCTGGCGTGGACGCCGATCTTCTCCGTCAGTATGACCGGGTCGCGAAGCATCGCGGAACCGGTCTCTCCGAGGCTCGCGATCACAAGTGTTTGGCATGCCAGGTTATGCTGCGTCCCCAGACCTACAATGAAGTACGCGCGGGAGCTCAAGTAGTCGTATGCGAGTCCTGCCAGCGGATTCTTTTCTACGACCCGGCAAATGACGAAGCGGCAGACCCAGCCGTGATCGCCAGGCGGCGGAGGGCCCAACCCAAGTTCGAGTCCAGTCAAGCCTGGTATTATCGGCCGAGCTTCGAAGATCATGGGGAAGTGTTCCTGGTTTACATCAACAGCAAGGGAGAATCCAGCCGCCACGTGTACGACAGCTCGTCAGGGCGCGGACTTGGCGACGTCCTGGTGCGTGAAGGCGAGTATCGGCTGGCCTTTCCTGGGGATCTCACTGACGATGCCA